>Ga0209554_1002621_pt1 | contig 12270 bp, 10 predicted proteins | sample MarorgKNORR_S2LV_5_FD_188221 | JGI IMG/M metagenome (GOLD analysis project Ga0209554, IMG submission 188221) | Marine microbial communities from the Southern Atlantic Ocean, analyzing organic carbon cycling - Bottom_A/KNORR_S2/LV (SPAdes) (version 2) | ecosystem: Environmental > Aquatic > Marine... | reverse complement strand
GCCCGGACCTATCTTATGACCTTGCATTCCATCTTGCAGTATCTCGGCGTGTCCACGGTCAACATGCAGGACGGCAGTTTCCGGTGCGACGCCAATATCAGCCTACGACCCAAAGGCAACACCGAATACGGCACCCGGACCGAAGTCAAGAATATGAACAGCTTCCATTCCGTGTACATGGCGTTGAACTACGAGGAAGAGCGTCAGCGGAAAGTTTTAGAAGAAGGCGGACGGGTGGTACAGGAGACCCGCGGTTGGTTGGATGACCGCGATGTAACCGTTTCCCAGCGCAGCAAGGAGTACGCCCACGATTATCGCTACCTTCCTGAGCCGGACCTGCCGCCGCTCATCGCCGACCCGGCCTGGGTAAAGGAGATCAAAGATCGGATCCCGGAGCTGCCGCCCCAACGGCGGGACCGCTTTGCGCGACAGTACGGACTGCCCGAATATGATGCCGGACTGCTGACCGGCTCCAAGGATTTTGCCGACTACTACGAATCGGCTATAGGTGAGAAGAAAAACGGCGCCACTCTGGAAAGTTTCGCCAAGAGCGTCAGCAACTGGATACTGGGAGATCTAAGCCGGCTATTGAACGCCGAAAACTCGGCCATCTCGGACTCTACAGTCACGCCCGCCCACCTGGCGGAGTTGATTGACCTGGTAGACTCCCAGACCATAAGCATCACCATGGCCAAAACGGTCCTGGAAGAGGTTTTCTCCAGCGGTGAAGCGCCGGCCAAGATCGTCCGCGACCAAGGCTACACCCAGATCAGCGATTCCTCGGCGGTGGAAGCAGTGGTGAGCCAGGCGATCGAATCCAACCCCAAAGCCTTGGCCGATTACATGGAAGGGAAAGAGAACGCAGCCAAATTCCTGGTGGGTCAGGTCATGAAGGCCACTAAGGGTCAGGCCAAGCCCGAGTTGGTCAACACGTTAGTTAATCAAGAGCTAGAGGCACGAAAAAACAACGCGCCTTCGGCCCCAGCCCAAAAGGGTAGGGAAGAAGAGGAGATGCTATGGGACTCTATCTGAACGTCGGTCAAATCTTGATATCCATAACGATAATCCTGTTGATCCTTCTACAGGTCAAGGAAAGCGCCGGGCTTTTCGGATCCGGCGGCTCCACTGTCCGCACCAGGCGGGGATTGGAGAAGACCTTGTTCCAATTCACGATAATCTTGGCCGCCGTATTTCTGGGCATCTCCATCCTCAGCGTCCGCCTGAGTTAGGATCAGGCGCTCTTACCTTGGAGATTGGGTTTAGCGCCGTCCCAAGCCATACTTAACCTATGGCACATCCGCCAATCGTGCTAACCACCGACTTCGGCTTGTCCGACCCTTACGCCGGTATCATGAAAGGCGTGATTCTCTCGATCAACCCAGACGCGATTCTGATCGACATTACCCATCAGATCCAGCCCCAAAACATCCGGCAAGGGTCTTTCGTACTGGCCGCCAGCCATCGCTTCTTCCCTGAAGGCTCTATCCACGTAGCCGTGGTGGACCCCGGTGTCGGAACAGACCGCCGGGCCGTGCTGCTAGTTACGCCCACCGCCAGTTTCCTGGCCCCCGACAATGGGCTGCTAAGCGGAGTGGTGGGTGATTACCTGGATACAACTCCAATTAACGCCGAACGCGTCAACCTCCCTTCAATCCTAACCGCTTACCACCTAACCAATAGCGAATACTGGCTGCACCCGGTTAGCAATACCTTCCACGGCCGCGACATCTTCGCTCCGGTGGCCGCCCACCTCTCCCTGGGAGTGCCGCCTGGCGACCTGGGTCAGTTGGTACAGGACCTAGTCTGGCTGCCTACCCCAAAGCCAACTCAACAAGGGGACCATCTTCTCGGAGAAGTGATCTACGCCGACCACTACGGTAACTTGGTCACCAACATCCCGGTGAGCGAACTGGCGGACGCCGCAAAGATCATGGTAGAGATTAACGGGCGGCATATCCAAGGCCTGAGCCAGACTTTCCAGTCACCGGAAAATAACAACGAGGAAGGCTTGCTGGCTCTTGGCGGCAGCCTGGGCTTCCTGGAGATCGCCGTACGAAACGGTAGCGCGGCCCTTGTTCTGAACGCCGGCCCCGGTGAAAAGGTACAAGTTTTCAACCCCCGTTCCTAGTAGCGCTTGATTCCGGTCCAGGTAACGCCCGAGACCAATCCACCCTTGTAACTCCTCTGCGTCCTCAGCAAAGCCCCTTTTAACTCTTCCGGAATAGCTCTCACATACCAATCAACAATTGCACCCATGAATCGCACTCTGCCAAATCCAAGGGATGCCGAAGCGATCCGCATCCATTCTTCTCTCACACGATTCATACAAAACTCCTCGGCAATCACGAAATCCCTCTGTGATACTCGGCGTTGAAGACTCGAATCCAATTGTTGTGGAGGTGAGTGGCGCAACCTGGAGCCTAAATCGTCACTTGGCTCGAGTCTACGCATTCGGAAATCAAAATATCGGAATCAGTTTGATCTGGGAAATACAAATTTATAACCTGGCTAGAGGAGGGTTGTCATGGGGGTAGGACCATCGACCAAAAACCGGAGGATTTGGATAATTCCGATGGTGGTGATGCTGGCAATGTTGCTGGTCATCGCTGGGCTAACGCAAGCTAACAAGGCCGAGGCCACCCACGGCGGTACCGCCGACCTGTTGATGCTCAGCACCACATTAGTGGACCATAGTACGACCCTAATCGCGGTCGAGAAAGAGCAGGCCGCGGTGCTGGGTATGAGTGTTGACGTTGTCAGCGCAGCTACCTGGGGAACCATGACGGCCGCTGAATTCGCCAGTTACAAAGCCATTGTGCTCGGCGATCCTCATTGCGTTTCTTCAGGCACGGCCCCGATCGCCGCGGCAGAGGCCAACCGGGCAGTCTGGGCACCGGTGATCACCGGTAATGTGATTGTGATCGGCACCGACCCGGACTTCCATAGGACCCAGGGCGGCGCCGCGCTCACCAAAGGCGGTATCAATTTCGCCACGGCCGAGGCAGGTAAGACCGGCGCGTACATCACACTGAGTTGCTATTACTTCGGTGTGCCGACAACCTCGCCAGTCCCAGTCCCTGTCTTGGACGAGTTTGGCACCTTTAACGTACATGGCCAAAACGTTCCCGGCGGAACCAGTTGCCCCGCCGACTCACATATCGTAGCGACACACCCGGCCATATCCGCGCTCACCGATGCCGATCTGTCTAACTGGGGCTGCTCCTTCCACGAAGGGTTTGTCCTGCCGTTGCCATCCGACTTCCTGGTGCTGGCAATCGCCAAGGACGTTCCTTCTACGTTCGTGGCAGCGGATGGTACTTCCGGAACACCGTACATCATCGCTCGTGGCGTGGAAGTCATCAGCGACATCGACTTGTCTCCTGATGGCGGTGTCAACGAAGTTGGTACCGACCATACTGTTACCGCACACGTCACGACAGATGACCCGCTTCCCGGCACGCCCGTTGTAAACACCTTGGTTACATTCACCGTCCTGTCTGGAGCCAATGCAGGCGTAACGGATACCGCAACAACCAATGCTAGTGGACTAGCCAGCTTCACCTACACCGGAAGCGGAGGGGTTGGCACCGACGTCATCGTCGCCACCTTCGTTGATTCTTCAGGCGTCACCCAGACATCCGGTACGGTTGAAAAGCACTGGGTAGACCCGACACCGGTCCCGCCAACGTCGACACCGGTCCCTCCAACCCCGACTCCGACCCCAGAACCGGAGCTCCAAGGCCGCATGACCGGCGGTGGCAGCGTCCCGATGGCCGCAGGGACCAGTTTCTCCGGAATAGACATCGATGCCAAGAAGGGCGGTGGCGGCAAACCCGATCCCAAGCCCGTCACAGCGCGACACGGCTTCACTTTGCACTGCGATTCTACCGCAGCCCCCAACAACAGACTCCAAGTCAATTGGGGTAAGGGCAACAAATTCCACCTCCTAAGTCTGGATTCCGCCGCTTGCAGCGACGACCCGACCATCGATGAGGCAAACCCCGTCGCCGGCTTCGACACCCTGGTTGGGTCGGGCACCGGACGCTATAACGGAGTAGACGGAGCCACCATAGAGTTCACATTTACCGATGCCGGCGAGCCAGGAAAGAACGACGAAGCCACTATGGAAATTAAAGACGCTGGCGGCGATGTCGTTCTAACCGTCTCGGCCAAACTCAAGAACGGCAACCATCAGGCTCATCCCTTCGGAGAGTAATATGGCTGCTGCCGGTAGCGAAACCGGAACAAGGATACCTAGCTAAGCGCAATCAAGCCGGGCGGCTCACACCGCCCGGCTTGGTTTTTCCGTTGCTCCTCCCTGCCCGGCGATACCAAGAAGCCCTTGCAGACTACAACCAGGCCCTCACCATAGACCCTGACTACGCCTACGCCCTAGCCAACCGGGCCGTCGTCTACACCACATTAGGTGAGGACCTGCCGGGACAGGCGGACATGTTCCGAGCCATAGAGTTAGGAATGGACACCATGCAGGTCGCCTACGCAGTCAGCAACGCAGATCATCTCACCTAGAGGGACCACTTCCACCGTGATTATGACCACGTCCTCTCGGCCCGCAGAGCGTCCGCTTAATAGTCTATAACCGCCCTCTAGGCCTCCCCTTCCTCCGGCTCCTCCTCAGTCTCCGGAGCCTTAGACGCGCCAGGCCGCCATGCCACAACGATTTCGGTTTCAACGGGCGAGGATAGATAGGCTGACGCGCCAGCTTGAAGCATCCGGGCGATGGCGTCGGGGCATACCGCGTCCAGCACATCGAGCATGTCGGAGAAGGAATATCCTTCGTATCCACCCGGCCTATCCTTGCCGGGGCCACGGCGCTCGTGCATCTGAACGCCGATCCAGTTCTGGATCGCGGAGGCTACGTCGGCGTCAATCATGCGTTTATGCTCCCCTTCTTCATATCCCTTCCAAGCTTCCGATCAAGAACATACGGGGAATTGGGGAATGGTGATTCTTTTCAGAATGCGGACCCAATCTCGACCCGTCTTTATTTCAGTAATTTACTTATAACCATGTTAGCACGAAGCAAAACCGGCCAAGTCATTGGGTCGCTGGTAATCTCAAGCCCACCCATGCTAGTATGGGGGCAATTCCCCGCCAGCCAGCTTTAGGCACAACCAGGGAGGCGCAATGGACCTTAGCCGCGAGACATTACTGAAGCTATATACGACCATGGCCACCATCCGAAATTTCGAGGAGCGTGGCATTCCTGAAACCGGCCAGCGGGCCATGTCCGCCTCGGTACACTCTTCGGCTGGTCAGGAGGCGGTACCCACCGGGATATGCGCCCACCTCTCCGACGAGGACTATATCGGAAGCACCCACCGGGGGCACGGCCACTGCATAGCCAAGGGCGTGGACCCCAAGACGATGATGGCCGAGCTGTTCGGCCGAGCCACTGGGAACAACAAGGGCAAGGGCGGATCGATGCACATCGCCGACATGAGCAAGGGTATGCTGGGCACCAACGGCGTAGTTGCCGCCAGCGTTCCCCTAGCGGTGGGAGCGGCGCTCACGTCAAAGCTCAAAAACCTTGGCCGCGTCGCCGTGGCCTTCTTCGGAGACGGCGGAGCCAACCAGGGCGTACTGCACGAGTCGATGAACCTGGCGTCGGTTTGGAAGCTCCCGGTGATTTTCTGCTGCGAGAATAACGGGTACGCCGAGTCCACGCCGGTCGAATACGCCCTGTCCACCGCCAACGTTTCCGACCGGGCCGCCGGATACAACATGCCCGGCATCAACGTCGATGGGATGGATGTGTTTGCCGTCTACGACGCGGCCGGTCAGGCGGTGGCTCGAGCCCGGGCCGGGGAAGGCCCCAGTCTGCTGGAATGTCGCACCTACCGGTTCTACGGCCACACGGTCTTCGACAACCCCCTCTCCTACCGCACCAAGGAGGAAGAGGACCATTGGCGCGCCCGGGACCCGCTAAAGCTCTTCCGCGAGGCAGTGCTTCCCCTGGGGGATATTACCCTGGAGGAATTGGACCAGATAGACGCGGACGCCGCCCAGCTTATGGAAGACGCCATAAAATTCGCCGACGAAAGCCCTCTTCCCGATCCGTTGGAGATCTATGACGACGTTTACGTTTCATATCCACCCGAACTGCTGAAACGCGGCACGAATATGGCGATCTGAGCTTTCAGCCGTCAGGTGAGCTGAGAGCTGACCACTGACCGCTCGAGGAGATTTTATGTCCAGTATGTCCACCACCGCCACCAGGGAGATCCAGTACCGACAGGCGATCAACGAGGCCATCCGTCAGGAAATGACTCGGGACGAGACCGTCATCATCATGGGCGAAGAGATCGCCGGTGGGGCAGGCCGCGAGGACCAGGGCATAGTCGATGCCTGGGGCGGGCCTTTCCGCACCACGGTGGGCCTGATCCAAGAATTTGGGAACCAACGGGTGCTGGACACCCCTCTGTCCGAGGCCGCCTTTGTCGGAGCCGCCATCGGCGCTGCTTCCACCGGCATGCGGACCATCGCCGAGTTGATGTTCGTCGACTTTGTCGGCGTCTGCATGGACCAACTGCTGAACAACGCCGCCAAGATGCGCTACATGTTCGGCGGGCAGGTCAAGCTTCCCTTCACCCTGCTCACCCGCATCGGCGCCGGTTTCGGCAGCGCCGCCCAGCACTCCGAGTCTTACTACTCCATCTTCAGCCACATACCGGGCCTGAAGGGCGTTGTCCCTTCCGACCCTTACACCGCCAAGGGGTTGTTAACCGCCGCTATCCGGGACGACGACCCGGTGGTCTACTTTGAGCACAAAGGACTGTACGGCAACACCGGTCCGGTGCCCGAAGAACCCTACGAGCTCCCCATAGGCAAGGCCCGCACCGTTAGAGAAGGGGCCGACATCACCTTGGTGGGCATCTCCCGCATGACCTGGGTTTGCACCGCCGCCGCCGAAGAGTTGGCCAAGGAAGGCATAAACGCCGAAGTGATTGACCTGCTCAGCATCTCGCCCATCGACTACGACCACGTCATCGACTCAGTCAAGCGCACCCACCGTCTTGTCGTAGTGGACGAAGACACCCCCATCTGCAGCATAGCTTCCGAGATATGCGCGATGGTAGCTGAGGAGGCCTTCGACTACCTGGACGCCCCGCCATCGAAGGTCACCGCGCCTCATACGCCGGTCCCCTACAGCCGGGTATTGGAGAACAACTACATGCCCAATGAAGCCAGGGTGATAAAGACGGTCCAGAATTTGTTCGCCCGGGGCTGACTTGGTGAAGACGATCCATGCGCTTATCTGTTGTAAGATGAAAGTATGAAAACGTACATCTTTCGCGTGGTAGTGGAGCCTGACGAAGACCGTTGGATCGCCTACTGCCCACTCTTACAATCGCAAGGTGGCGCAACTTGGGGTGAATCCGAGGACGAAGCCTTGCAAAACATTCAAGAAGTGGTGCATATGACCGTGCGAAGCATGATTGAGCACGGCGAGGCCCTTCCGGTTTAGATCAATAACCGTCTGTGTATGTAGGGGTACGGCTAGCCGTACCCCTACTCCTCCGGCACCACCACCTAATGAAACAGCAATCCCCCGTTGACATTGTAAGCCTGCCCGGTGATGAATGAGGCGTCTTCCGAGGCTAGGAACGCCACCATGTTTGCCACGTCGCTGGGCTCGGCGATCCTGCCCATAGGGGTGTTCTGGCCTGCCGTTTCTACGATCTGGCCGCGAAACTCCTCCAGAGAAACGCCCTGCGCTTGCGCCCGGTCCTGCTCCCAATAGCTGAGCCGGTCGGTGTTTATCGGACCCGGACATACGGCATTCACCGTTATCTGATGCTTCGCCAGGTCCATCGCTGAAGCCTGGGTAAGACCCAAAACCGCGAACTTGGACGCCGAATATGCCGCCCCCATGGCGCTGGCCTGCTTGCTGGCGTTGGAAGCGATGTTGATGATCCGGCCCCCAGTGCCCTGACGCACCATCTCTTGTCCAACCAGCTTGGTGCACAGGAATACCGCCGTGGTGTTGATGGCGATGAAATGGTCCCAGACATCCTGGTCCAACTCGGTAACCGGTACCTTATCCCGCCCAATGATTGCCCGGGCGTTGTTGACAAGAATGTCGATGTGGCCGAAATGTTCCACCGCCTGACTCACCATCTGCTCTATCTGATTGCTTTGGCCCAGGTCGCAAACCAGCGGCAAGCAGCGCCGCCCCATTTCCCCGATCTCCGCCGCGACGCTATCAAGCCCTTGCCATCCCAGTCTCACTTCGTAGGGCGGCAAGTCGGCCGGCTCCCGATGAACGTCGGTGATGGCCAGATCCGCGCCCTGACTTGCCAACTTCAAAGCGGTGGCCCGGCCCACGCCTCTCATGCCACCGGCCCCGGTGATCAGAACCACTTTCCCTTCCAGTCCGGCCATAAGCTTCACTCCACATTTTCGTGTCTCATCCGGGGCTAGACACCCCGGTCGAGAAACTTATTTTCCTTCGGCCAATATTATAGCCCCAGAGGCCTCCCAACGACTTATAATTAGGCCTGATACCTAACGGAGGGGGAACGATGGCTTCATCACTGATCCGAGGAAAATACGTGATCTGCCGGGCGGGTAACGACGCCGAATCCAGCGTCATCATTACCGATGGCGCGGTGTTCCAAAGGGACGGGCTGATCGAAGAGGTCGGTGATTATCGGACCCTCAAAGCCTCTCACCCAACGGACGAAGAGATCGGCGGCTCCAACGACATAGTGTTTCCGGGGCTGGTTAACTCCCACCATCACGGAAGGGGTGTCACCACGTTCCAGATGGGCACCTGCGACGACTCCCTAGAGCGCTGGCTGATCGCCGGGTGGGGCCGCCGTCCCTGGGACCACTACTTGATGATCGTATACACCGCCATGCAGATGATAGAGTCGGGGACGACCACGGTGATGTACAACCACTCCCTGACACCCATCGCGACCATCGAAGAGGACCAAAACACGATTCTCCGTGGCTTCGCCGACACCGGAATGAGGACAGCATTTTCCATCTCTTTCCGGGAGCAGAGCCGAGTGGTCTATGGCGACGATCAAGCGTTTCTATCCGGCCTCCCTGCCGATCTGGCGGACAGCCTGCGCGGCTACCTGGCGGCGATGGCCTTGCCCATCGATGATTATTTCGCCCTATTCGAAAACCTGCACCGTCGTTTCGAAGATGATCCCGCCAGCAAAGTCAGTGTCCTGCTGAGCCCCGCCAACATACATTGGGTCACCGATGAGACCCTCCAACGCACGAAAGAGGCCGCCGGAAGTCACAACACGGGCATCCACATCCACTTGTTGGAGAGCAGTTACCAGAAGGAGTACGGGTTCAAGACTTGGGGCAAAACTCCGGTCGCCCACCTGCAAGACCTGGCCTTCCTGGGACCCGAACTGTCCTGCGCCCACTCGGTATGGCTGACCGATGATGACATCCAACTTTTGGCACAGAGCGAAACGACCGTGTGCCACAACGCCAGCTCTAATCTACGGCTCAAGAACGGCATCGCTCCGGTGACCGAGATGGCCGCCCGTGGTGTCAACGTGGCCATGGGCACCGACAGCACCGCCCTGAACGACGACGACGACATGGTTCAGGAGATGCGCCTGGTGAACCATCTTCACCGGATGCCGGGCATCAACGAACCGGCCGTCAACGCCCACCAAGTACTTCGGATGGCCACGATCAACGCCGCCCGGCCCACTTTCTTCCAAGATTCCATCGGAGCGCTGGAGAAGGGCCGGCGGGCTGACATGGTAGTCATGGACTTCGCTTCCCTGGAGGGACCCTATCTGGATTCGGACATCAACGTCGTAGACGCACTGATCAACCGGGGCAAGGCGCGCGACATCAAGACCGTGCTCATCGACGGACGGGTAGTCTTGAAAGACGGTGAGTTCCCTGGTCTCAGCAAGGCAGACGTGGTCAACGAGCTTAAGGACCGCTTTTCCCGGCCCTTGGAGCCGGCAACTCTGGAAAGACGCAGCATGGTGAATCGATTGGCCCCCTACGTGGAGCGGTTCTATCAGTCTTGGAATCAGTCGGAGGCCGCACCCCATTACCGGTACAACAGCCGGACTTAGAGCTTAGGCTGCCATTCAGCTAGACGGATACCCAGAACCGCGCCTGGCATATGGTAGTATTATGCGTGACTGAGCATCCAGCGATACCCGTATTTCTGGGTACCGCGCCATCATCACAAAAGGAACGTCGTTCATGCAGATCGGGATGTTCTACCAGATCCAGGTCCCCAGGCCTTGGTCGGACACCAGCGACTTCGACCACTATTGGGAGATGATGGACCAGGTGGTCCTGGCCGAGGAATTGGGTTTCGAGAGTGTGTGGATGGCCGACCACCAATTTCGCACCGAGTGGTCTCATTCCAGCGCCCCGGACGTTACTCTAGCCGCCATCAGCCAACGCACTTCCCGCATCCGGCTGGGGATAGCCGTGGCCGTGCCGCCGGTGCAGCATCCGCTCCACATAGCGGCGCGAACGGCCACCCTGGACATACTGAGCAACGGAAGGGTGGACCTGGGCATCGGCCGGTCCGGCTATCCTTACCAGATGGCTGCGTTCGGCACCGACCTGGGAAATGCCACCGGCATGGTGGACGAAGCGCTGGAAATCATCCCCCGGGCCTGGACCGAGGGAGAGTTTTCTTACCAGGGAAAGTTCTACGATATCCCGCCCCGGGAGGTCCACCCAAAACCGGTGCAGAAACCCCACCCACCCATGTGGCTGGGCTGCAGCCAGGAAGAGACTTTTCGAAAAGCAGGCGAGCTGGGATTGGGGTGTCTGGCCATGTCGGGAGGAGGGCCGGACCGCCTAACCCAACTCATTCAAGCCTATCGCGGCGGTATCCGGGACGCCAAGCCCGTGGGCAAAATGGTGCACGACAAAGTGTCCATCAGCACGCTGGCGATCTGCGCCGAAACCCGTCAAAAAGCCCAGGAGCGGGGAGCCGAGATCATCGACTGGTACCGTCACCAACAAAGCCTTCGCGACGTCAGGGTGTGGCAAGAGCAAGACCCCACCAACGTCCCCGGCGACTATCAGTGGCACTACCGGCGCTCGACGGCTGCCGATTCCCCCAAGCGGGACGAAGAATCGTCGTTGGACCAGATCAAATCGGGACGCTATTGCATCGGCGACCCCGACGACTGCCTGCGTTATCTGGAGCAATACACTCCCACGGGCGTGGACGAAATAATGCCCCTGTTCCAGATCGGTCCCATGGCCCACCAAGAGGTCATGGAAACTTTACGGTTGTTTGGCAAACACGTCATACCCAACCTGTCCCAACCGGACCAAACCACCAGTGCCCAAACTTCCGCAGATGATTAATCACCTCCCGCCAGATCGCAGATTCGCAATGGAGCCTTGAAGGAACAGAACCGTATTCCCTGAACAAGCTGAGATTCTTCAGTCGCTACGCTCCATCAGAATGACATGAACTGTTGGTTCGGCGAACGATCGATAACCCTCGGGCCTAGCCCTCTTTCGTAAAGGGGGTTGGGGGATTTCCCTCCCGGGCCGCTGCGGCAACGACCGTTAGCAGCAGATTCCCGGTAGAACCCAAATACCCAATGGCTAGTATTCAAACCAACTCGTGCCAATAACGCGAGATCCTAATGTGGAAGAAGACCAGGAAAAACAAGAAGTTCAGATTAGCGTCGTCTACCTGAGTCCCATCAGGTAAACTCCCGCAACCGATCCGTTCTCTTGGGAATCTTGCCAGGACCACCTTGATGCGTTCACCCGCCACTCGAAGTTCCAACTACAAATATTGGGGCTTCGGCGCCATTGCCATCGGCAGCTTTTCTAACGTTATAGACCACGGCAGCGTCAATGTGGCGTTGCCGTCCATCGCCAGCAATTTCAGCTCCGACCTTCCCACCGTCCAGTGGGTAGTCATCGGATACCTCCTAACCATCAGCGCCCTGCTTTTGCCAATGGGCCGCTTGGCAGACTTAGTGGGCCGCAAAGAAGTCTATATCGCCGGATCCCTGATATTCGTCCTAGGAGCTGTATCGGCCGGATTCGCGCCAAGTCTCACCATCTTGGTGTTGTCACGGCTTCTTCAGGGCGTGGGCGCGGCGATGACCCAGGGCACCGGCATGGCCATCATCACCTCCATGTTTCCTTCCCACGAAAGAGGCAAGGCGCTGGGCCTGATCATGACCGTCGTGGGTACTGGGGCCGTCGCCGGACCGGCTTTCGGCGGGTTTTTGGTGAACGCCCTAGATTGGCGTTGGGTATTCT
>Ga0209554_1002618_pt1 | contig 12287 bp, 10 predicted proteins | sample MarorgKNORR_S2LV_5_FD_188221 | JGI IMG/M metagenome (GOLD analysis project Ga0209554, IMG submission 188221) | Marine microbial communities from the Southern Atlantic Ocean, analyzing organic carbon cycling - Bottom_A/KNORR_S2/LV (SPAdes) (version 2) | ecosystem: Environmental > Aquatic > Marine... | reverse complement strand
GAGTGTTGACACTGAAGGTGAAGGCCCCCTTAAATTTTATCGGAGTTATGCATCAGTTGACGCTGCTCAACTTGCTATTGATAGCCAATTTCGCGATGCAATTTCAGTCTTAAGCAGTTTTTCTTTCGAAAATCTCACCGGTGCACACAATCAGTTAGCCCAAGCAGAGGACGCAATTCTTGATCGCATTTCGAGTTTGAAGAGCAGCGGCATTACACCACTTGCTGTTGGAATCAACAGGTTGATACTCCCTCCTAAAACGACAACCGCCGTTTTACAACGAATGCAAGCACGCAGGGATACACTTGCCGAACAACTCCGAGCTAAGGGAAAAGCTGATGCAGAAGCAATTCGTGCTGCTGCTCGAGCGAAGCGAGATAAAATTAACGCATTTGCTTCCCAACGAGCGGAAGACATCCGTGCAGAGGGTGAAGTGCAGGCAGCAACGTACCTAAAGCAGATGGGCGAACATGAAGAACTTGCTATTTTTCTTGCCTGGCTAGACGCAGTGAAGATTGCACTTTCACAAAACACAACCCTCGTCTTAGAAACAAACATCGCCCCGTGGCATTTGATGGACTTACATACTGATACCGATGATCAGGGAATCCCTCAACCAACCTCTAAAAATCAAACACAGGTTCAAAATAAGTGACGGATCACGAAGACATTCATCAAGAAGAATCTAGAAGAACGGCATCCGCGAGATTTGTTGTCAATAAGGATGGATCCCAAACTGATCTTCGAGAAGCGATGGATACAGCCCATCGATCTCTTTCTGATTCTCTTCACCTGAGTTTCAGGGCTTTACAACTCGTCATGCTTGTCCTCATCGCACTGTATGTCATTTCTGGATTCAGAACAATAGACGAAGGCGAGACTGGTGTTTCCACAATTTTCGGCGCAGTGATGGATGAGGAGGGCTTAGCACCCGGATTGCAAATCAGTTGGCCTTCACCCATTGGTGGTTTTGAAGTATTCAAAGCGGAGAATAGACATGTCGCTATCGGTGGTGTCTTCATGCCTAGAATCGACCCCAATATTTCCCGTGATCAACGAATTTCTAAGGCAAGATCAAAAGACGGATTAAAACCTGGGCGTGACGGTTCTCTTATTACAAGTGATGGAGATCTTGCTCATCTGGAATTAGCAGCAACTTGGGAAATTGTAGATCCAGTCAAATATGCTGACACAATCCCAGACTCTGAAGGAAATATGCTTGTCAAACTTGCACTTGAACGCGCTGCTGTCCATATTGTCAGCAGTATGACATTGGAGTCACTGCTTGATGAACCACTTGAGCACCTGAGAAACGTCGTGAAGATTGCTACACAGAAAGAACTTGACACGTTCAAGTGTGGGATTCGAATTGCAGAAGTATCTTTACCATTCGAACCAGAGCCTCCACTGTTTATTCAACAGTCCTATAGTGAGTTTGACAGTGCAAGAATCAATGCAGAGACAGAAGTTGAACGTGCAACTTCAGAAGCACACGAAATGCTTATCGAATCCGCAGGTCGTGCATACCCAGCTCTCGTTGAACTCATACAGTCATATGAACTTGTTGTAGATCAAGATGATAACGCTGCGGCCTCTACTGCTCTGTCAGCAATTTATGAGATGTTGCAATCAGATACGATCACTGGATCAGCTGCAAACACAATTAGTAAAGCAGAGGGCTATCGATCAGAAGTTGAAACAACACTTGGCCGAGACTATCGACGCTTTGCTAGTCTTCTTCCAGCATATCTTGAACACCCTACAATTGTCATTCGTGATCGCTGGTTACATGCATATTCAACCGTACTTGGTTCCGAAGATGTAGAAACGGTATACGTTCCAAGTCATCTTTCAGCAATGCGGCTTGTACTCAGAGGCTCAGATAATGTTGCACAACTTAGAAGCCGGCTCAACATGGAAAGACGTGAGAGAGACGCGCTTCTCAAAGACATCGATATCTTCAATCCATGGATCCTCCAAGCAGATGAAATGGATGATTTCGGACCTTCCCGCGAACTTTCTATCCGTTCGGGACGTGTAACTGGCAAGCAAAGGTAATCGAATAGATATGGTAAGTAGCACTGATAACAATCGCATCGTTGAAGCTGTGGGGCTCACAAAAATCTTTAAAGATTTTTGGATGCGGTCAAAAGCGAAGGCCGTTGACAATCTTTCATTTCATATTGAAAAGGGCGAGTTATTTGGATTGCTTGGTCCCAATGGATCTGGCAAAAGCACGACTATCAAATTAATCCTTGGATTACTCAATTCAACAAGAGGCCGTTTATCTGTTTTTGGTCGTGACCCACACGATGTTGCAGTCAAAAAATACATCGGCTTCTTGCCAGAAGAATCATATTTATATCGTTATCTTAATTCACGCGAAACCCTTGACTACTACGGCAAACTCTTTGGACTAGAAAGAAGCATTCGCCGTAAGCGAATTGATGAACTGCTTGAATGGGTCGGTCTTACGCAAGTAGCCCACAGACCAGTTGGAGAATTTTCAAAAGGAATGATGCGAAGAATAGGGTTAGCCCAAGCACTCATCAATGATCCAGATTTTCTTATCCTTGATGAACCCACCAGTGGGCTCGATCCTATTGGGACAAAGCAGGTAAAGGATCTGCTTATCGAACTTCGATCACGCGGTAAAACAATTTTGTTAAGTTCCCATTTGCTTGCAGACGTTGAAGATGTGTGCGATCGCATGGCAATTCTTTATGGTGGTCGCATCCGTGCTGAAGGCACCGCTGATGAATTGTTAACTGACTCATTACACACCTTGATTCAAGTGCCTCGAATCAAAAATGAACAGACGATTACTGAACTTGAAAAGGTGTTATTGAGTACAGAGGGAACATCGATAGAATCTGTGAAGCAACCAAGGCAAAAACTTGAGTCGCTCTTTCTGTCGATTGTTGAAGAAGCAAAACTAGAACAAGTCGCAACAAGTGGTGCGATTCATGGAGGCGAAACAGCTTCTTTCCTTCGAGGCTCGCAACAGGGCGACGAACTCATCGATCATTTGTTACAAGACCAGCCAGAGCAGCTCACTCAAGAAGTAACAAAGAGTGAAAAAGTTGAATCTGCCCCTAAAATTCTTGATCAACTTGTCAACGATGATCCAACACAGAAGAATCTTGTTGAAGAAGCCCGCTCGGAAATAGATACCCCAAAAGGTGCAGATAGCGATGTCATTGATTCCTTGTTAGATGAAAAACCACAGAAGACACAAGGTGACGAGTGAACTACTTCATGAATATACATCTTTGGCTTACCCATGCGCAACGTCTCATGTGGGTTCGAGTTGTCGCAAGTTTTCTCATTCTCGGTTCCACCATTGGAACCATCGCACCAATCCTACAAGTAAGTCAACGCTTACATACTGATCGCAATGACATTCAAATATTGCTCACTGGACCCGACCAAAGAATTGTTGGAGAACAAATCCAAGAAACAGGATTTGTTGAAATCAATGGAAGAAGAATCGGTGATGAGCGGCTTGTTGGTTTCCCCGTACTAAATGAGAAAGGGATGATTGCTGACCCAACCTCACTCACTTGGTACTTGATTTCCACTGATATTCCTTCTTGGTTACCTAATTGGATGATTCGCAGTTTGGGAACAACTTGGCTTATTGCTTTCATCGCCCTTGCGTGGGGTTTGTCATCAATTTGGCTAGGTTTGCTTGTCCAATTGATCTACGCAACAGTTGGCTCGCTCTTGACATGGAGTTTATTCCGTGCACTGGGAATGAACGATCTTGCTATTGCATTTGCTGGCGTTGGATTACTTGCTTACACATTTGCGTTGTTGATGCGCTTATTAGAAATAATTTTGGGATCACCGAAACAAATACCAGCAATCGCAAAAGGTTTACTCCTTGAAGCCTCAAGGACAAAACTATCTTTAGCATTTATTTCGTTGATCCTCTTACTCCTGCCGTTAATCCCATATTGGCTAGACCCTGCATCTCCACTTAGACATCGAATGCAAACAATGCTTAGTCGAAGCCTTGGTATGACATTTACAATTGCTGCTTGCCTTACAGTACTGCTGGCATGTGCCACTGTTGCCTTTGAAATACGAGACAGGCAAGTATGGCAAGTAATGACCAAACCAGTAAGTCGATTCGGATATCTATTTGGCAAATGGCTCGGCATTGTTTCGCTCAACGGAACAATCCTTTGCGTAGCCGGATTAAGCATCTTTATTTATGTTCAGTACCTTAGAACAAAGCCCGTCGCTTCTGGCATGCAAGGAGAACTCGACCGCCTCGCTGTTGAGGAGGAAGTATTAACTGCTCGCATGTCTGAAGAACCAGAATTTCTCACTCTTACTTCAGAGCAACTTACTGCAAGAGTTGACGCAATTATCGAAGCTGATACAGATTTGCGAGATCGAGATGAAATTCAAATTCATCTTCGACGCAAGATACGCAAAGAGGTTCAAGACCAGTACCTAGCAAGTCAGCGCTCAATTCCACCCGGAAATGCTGGAAATGTTTTTCAACAGACCTACACATTTAAGGGTCTATCGAATGCTAAAAAAGTTGGCGCACCAATTGCTTTTCAATATCGTTTTTACATCCTTGATTCGAGTGAGCACGATGTGTACGAAGCGGGATTTGTCTTCAATGATGATCCTGCAACCCGAAAAATAATTAAATTTGTGCCTACGATGACACATGTCACTATGGTTCCATCTCGATTTGTAAACGATGAAGGCATACTAGAAATTTCTATTTTTAATTTGTACGAACCACCTCCCGGCAGTGAGGGCAGGGGGTCTATCAGTTTTGATGCTGATGGAATTAAAATACTCTACAGGGTTGGTAACTTTGAGCCAAATTTCCTAAGGGCAATTCTTGTTCTTTGGATTAAGTTGGCTTTCCTTGCTGCAATTGGCATTTCAGTTGCTACTTTTTTAAGTTTTCCAGTAGCAGCACTTGTTACATTCACCGTTTTCGCCAGTGGCGTGATGGCACCTTGGCTTGCAGAGTCACTTCTCCTTTATATGCCACCAACAACTAGCGATGTTGATTTTGGGAATATTGGCATGGTCATCCAATGGGCTTTTGAAAATTCTATCCGTGGTATTGCTTCATTCTTAGTATTCTTGCTCAAAGGTTTTGGTGACCAACAACCGACAAGCCAACTCGTACAAGGGATGATGATCACATGGGGTTCCGTTCTTCGTGGATTCCTTTCAATCGGTGTGCTGTGGTCAGGGTTTGCAATCTTACTTGGCACGCTTGTATTGCGAAAAAGACAACTTGCCATCTACAGTGGGGGTGGATGATATGAAACGAGATCGAATCATCCAATTCTTCGCTGGAGGTGTAGCAGCAGTTTCAATGACATTCGGCGGTATCATGTTGCCAAAAATTATTGACGAAGCAGAGCGAAGTACACTTCGCTATTCAAACGTTGCTGTTAACGGTGCTCCTGACTGGATGAATACCATTGGCATGTCAATCGGCGCATTGCGAGGTTTAATGGTTGACTATCTCTGGATAAAAATTAACCGCATGAAAGATGCAGGTCTTTTTTATGAGGTCATGGCAGATGCAGATTTAATTACGAAATTACAACCACGATTCTCACAAGTTTGGGTGTTCCATGCACATAACATGGCATACAACATTTCAGTTGCGACAAACACTTTGGAAGAGAGGTGGGAATGGGTAAATGCAGGACTTCGTCTACTCAGGGAAAGGGGGTTGGTGGCAAATCCCAACGACATGGTCCTACACAAAGAACTTTCATTTTTCTTTGGACATAAAATCGATGGCAACAGTGACGATGCTCACATGTACTACAAACGAATGCTTGCAGACGAATGGAACACGCTATTGGGCACACCACCAGATAGTTGGGAAGACAGAACTGCAGCAATGAAAACTGTTGCCGATGCGCCTAGAACCATCGCAGAAGCAATCTTGATTGAACCCAAAGTGCAGATTCTCGTGGATCGCATCGACGCAGAACTTGCAGAGTATAGTGGGCAAGATGAAAAACTTGTCGGTTTTGCTCTTCTAGAAGACATTGCACAGCATGATGCTATTTCTCAATTTTCGATGGTTGCAAGAACGCTTGGGTTAGAACAGAAGTTGCGGTCCCAATCACCTTACTACAACACATTAGAAGCGATCATTCATGACCCCGAACTCGAACATGCATGGGAAGTACTCTTGCAGCATCTACGTAACAAAATATTGCGGGAAGAATACAACATGGATCCGCAACTGATGTATGAATACACAAGAGAATTAGGACCCCTTGATTGGCGACATCCCCAAGCACATGCACTCTATTGGGCTAGAAGGGGATCAGATGTAGGGGCAGGCAGACATAATTCAGATCAGATTTACATTACGCTTAATACAGATCGAATGCAGCTCCAAGCACTTCAAGCACTCGCCCGTTCTGGTCGTATCTCGTTTGATCCATTTTCAAATGAAGTGCCCGGTAGGTTCCCAGATCCTCGCTATATAGATGCAATTATTGGCGTGGATGATCAAGAAGGTCTTTGGGACGAGTTGTATCAGAAGCATTATTTTGTACGAGGTGCTGGTAGCGATACATTTACAGCATTTTTGAAAAACTTTTTAGGCTCTGCTGTTCGAGAGTGGTATCGACAAGGCGAACTTGATCGCGCCCAAGTACTCCTTGATCACCTTGATAATTATTTTGGTTCGGGTGCATCTCCACCCAATAATTTGTACGCAATCCCTCTTGATATTTGGGTCAAAAACAAAACGCAGGGCGAGTATGATCGACAACCCCTTCTTGCTGTAAGCGATGTTGCTGCTTCATTACGATACGCATTTCGTGCGGGTGTTGGACACAATCGTCCTGAACTCTATCGGGACGCCTTGCTATTTGCAAAACAAGTCACAGAGTTTTTTAAATCAAATGAATTCAATGATTACACCACAAAGTTTGGCACAGGAAGAATTCGCGACATCATTGGTGCACTTGAAGATAGTGCTGTTCTCTCTTTCCAACAAGTGATGACTGACTCGACAATTCCTATTGAAGAACGTATGGTGATCTGGTCTGGTGTTGATGCCCTCGAACAGGGATTACGCCCACGTGTCTATGACCTTGTCATGCCAATCCTTCAAAATCAGTATATGCAACACCCAATCAGCAAAAATACTTCCCTTTCGACTGCTTTTCCTGAGCCTCCCGGACTTGACGCTTGGCGAAAGAAGTTAGCGATAGAACGCGCAGCCAAAGAAGGCAACACTGGTGATCGCGGAGTGACTGGTACGATTAAGCGATATTAATTAACCGAGGGTGAATTAATTTTATGGTGGGTCATGCCCGCAACCACCAAAAGGGTTGCAGCGAAGGATCCGGTAGATTGTTTTGATACAACCCTTGCATCCTCCATATTTTTTGAATGCTTCAATAGAGTAATCAGAGCACGTTGGTTGAAATCTACAATGACCTCCAAGGATTGAGCGAAATGTCAGTTGATACGCTCTGACAAATAGAATGAAGAACCTTGCAAGTAAAGTTGGTGATGGTTCTACTCGTTCTTGCATTTCAAATCATACTCCCTAAGCACTGAAACCAATAATTCTTCATACGCTTCTCTTTTTAATTCGCCATCTTTGTGAAGGGTCACCACGATGTCATAGCCAAGGGGCATTGAATCGTATGCATGCCTGAATGCTTCTCGTAGCTTTCTTTTCACTCTATTGCGAATGACTGCGTTGCCAATTTTTTTTGGTACTGACAATCCGAGTCGTGTTAGGCTTTCTCCATTTTGCCTCGCATGAATTGTAAGATTCTTTGTTCTTCGACATTGAGTACTTGCATAGATAGCATCAAAATCTTTTTTTTTAGTCACTCTCATTGACCTCAGAAAAAGTAAGCGGGGGATGGTCATTTATCCACGTCCGCATCAAGGGCTTTTTGATATCTCGCCATCAAACTTGAACGAGTAATTAAACCAGTGATTTGATCACTATCGTCTACGACAACGAGCGATTGCACATCGCTCCTTGAAAATTTATCAAGGACAATATCTAGCGTTTCCTCAGGTGAAACTGTTGGCAAATCACATCGTCTCAATTCACTTACTTGAAGAAGTGGTATTGACTCTCGATAGACAAGCGCTTCTCTAAAGTCATCTGAAACCACCATGCCTGTATAATGACCCCCTACATCTGTCACTACAAAATCAGATGCACCTGTTTTTTCCATTAACTCGAGTAATTTTTGTGCGGAATCAGATTCAAGAACAGGTATGGCTTCTTTTAGCGGAACGTCTTGTGAAGTAAGACGCCTCAGAATTGTGAGGTCACTCATCGCACCCATACGTACACCAAGACGAGATAATTTGAATGTATATACGCTATCTTTTGAGACTAAGCGAGCGACGATTGTTCCGACAACTGCTGCAAACATCAATGGAAGAATAACCTCGTAACTTTGTGTCACTTCATACACGATGAGAATTGCAGTAAGTGGTGCGTGTGTTGTTGCAGCAACCATCGCTGCCATTCCAACTAATGCGAAGTACGCTGGTGATGTCTCTGGAAACCAACCAAAATAATGCACAGCGAATCCAATGCAACCACCACTCGCTGCTCCAATGAGCAAAGAAGGCGCAAAAAGTCCACCTGCGCCTCCTGAGCCTACCGTAACACATGTGGCAACAAGTTTGACAAGTGCAAGTAAGATGAGACCCGAGAGGAAAGGCATTGCATTCTGGAGTTCACCAGTCTCCGCGTTTGCAAAATATGTTGTTGGGTCAAGAAGAGTTTTAATCACCGGATACCCGTTGCCATAAAATTCTGGCAACGCTTGAGATCCACTAAGAGTGTAGGCAGTGATCCCAATGATCCCAAGGACAATCGCCCCTACGAATGGTCTCGCCATAATCGGTAATTTCGTTGCTACGAACGCACGCTCTGTATAGTCAAGCGTTTTAATAAAGGTCGCACCTAGTAAACCGCAAACAAGACCTAGGACAAGGTAGACGGGTATTTGGGTAATACTAAATTGCAGACCTTCATGAAAGAAGTTATCGCCAACATCAAAGATGGCCGCATCTCCTAGCAGACCTTGGGTAGTAGCAGATGAAACAACTGCTGCGATCACAATAGGAGTAAAGGTCTTCAGAGAAAAGTCACGCAAAATCAATTCCATGACGAAAAAGATGCCAGCAATAGGAGCGTTAAAAACAGATGCTAACCCAGCTGCAGCGCCGCAGCCCAGAAGCGTGCCAGTGTGTTGAGAACCAGTACCGAGAACTTTTGACAAGTTAGAGCCAACGACAGCACCTATCGTGACGATAGGACCTTCCGCACCTGCTGAACCTCCTAAAGCAATCGTTGCTGTAGAAGCAAGCCATTTCCTCAAACCAATCTTAAGGGATAGCCGGCCTTTTTTTCTTTGCACTGCATAAATGACAGCTGTTACACCCGGTCCAACACCTTCGTGCTTTAACCAAGCAATGAGTACCCCCGTGATCAACCCACCAACTGATGGACCTAAGAGAATGAGCCAAAACAGGTTTGAAGATCCTTGGAGTTGTTCCCCGATGAATTCAGATTGACGTAGTGGCCAAATGAACAGCACTGCTGCAAATCCCATGAAAAGCCCAATAAGAGCCGCCACGAGGTAGAGATACCAGTCTCGCTCGAAACCGAGGCGAATGCCCATACGGCGTAGATTTGAAGCCATGAATAGTTTCATCGGGGTTCCCTACTTGGTGAATCTCGGGCATACTAGCAGAAGGGTGATGGACTAATTTGAGCAGGAACGTCGATGATCCACTATAATCCACGATTCAACCAAAACGTGATCCGAGCGGAAGAACGTTCAGGTATATCGACAGGAAGGCGACACCATGATTGAAGCATTACGAAGTGATGAAATTGTCCGCAAATGCGGAGGTAGGTTTAAACTAACTGCACTCATACAACATCGTCTGCGTGAATTGATCGTTGATGGAGCCCGCCCCCTTATCGAACGTGAAGGTCGAACTGATTTAGAATTGGTTATAGAAGAAATAATGCAGGATAAAATTACTGCTGATTATTCTGAATCTGGCTATAAATTCAAGCAGACTGTTGGAGCAAAAGGGTAATCGTTGAGCGTGAATGATCGTCGCATGCAAGGCGAAGATCATCTGGTAGGGCGGCATATTCTCATCGCCCTTACGGGTGGAATCGCCTGTTACAAAGTTGGATATCTTGTCAGTGCCCTCGTCCAAATAGGTGCCACTGTTGATGTTGTCATGACTGATGCAGCGAAGCGGTTTATAGCACCACTAACGTTTGAATCACTTACTGGGCGACGGGTCTATGATTGCCAATGGAAACAGGGCGAATCATGCACACCACACCATATACAACTCGCAACAAATGCTGATGCGATGCTTGTAGCTCCATGCACGATGGACATGCTTGCAAAATTAGCCCATGGTATGACCGACGATCCTGTGAGCCTTGTGATTTCTGCGATAGATCGTTCGAAAACACCCGTATTACTTTCACCTGCAATGAATGCGACGATGTACGCACAACCTGCAACGACTCGTAACATTGAAATGTTAAAGCATGATGGGTTTACGATTCTTGACCCCGACAATGGTTGGCAAGCATGTAACACGACTGGAAAAGGACGCCTACCCGAGATGAAAACTCTCTTTGAAGCTCTTGCAGACTGTTTTGGGTGAGTAAGTTCGTTCATTTTTCCTTGACTCTCCTTCACCAGGGTGTCATAATTGAGAGAGGAGAAATTCAACTTATGTACACATCCATTTTATCTCTATTGCTCCTTGTTGTTTTTACAACGCCTATAAGAGCAGAAGCAGCATATCCTTCAGAAGAAAACCGTTTGCTTCCAATCTCAACTAAAATTAATACACCAAAAACACTCAACGCCACTTTTCGAAGTGTAGAACCTCGCAAAGCACAACCAAGAGAGGAATATGCAAGGGGTAGTTGTCCTCAAGTTCAGGTAGCACTAACTGATAGCGACTTCGGCGTAGGTGAATACATACTCCAAGCAGGCTTTGCAGAAGGAGAAATACTAGCGGCAAGTTACGATGTCCCAACAGAAGACTTCCCAATTCGCATTGATCTCGCTCAAGTACTCTTCGCAACGAACACGAATGTACAAACAACGACCCACTGGTCGATATATGTGTGGGATGGCACTCCGAGTAATGGACAACTCGTTGCGACATTTTCAAGCGACGACATTATCTTGCCTCACTTAGTGATGAAACCAGGTACAACGGGCACGATTATATCCGTCTCTGTCGATCCTGAAGATCCAGAACAAATCTACATTTACAACGATAGCGGACAAAACAAATTTACAATTGGGTTTGGCATTGATCAGCACAATAATCCGGGCAGCCCTTGTATCTCTGCCCCTCCCACAAACAGCAACGCTTTTCCAACAACCGATACAAGCGGTTTACAGTTTCCTCAAGAAAATTGGATCAATGCAGTCGATGGAACATTTTGTGTTTGCGGTTCGGGGTGGTTTACGTTCCAACAATTCCCAAGTCTGTGTACACCAAGTGGAGATTGGGTGTTGAGAGCTTCGTATACCTCAATCAACTGCACAGTTGAACCCGCTGCATGTTGTATCGATGCAACCAACTGCGTTGATCTGAGTCCAAGCGATTGCGAAGCCCTTGGAGGCGTCATACAGAACCCAGGTTCTGCATGTGCAACATTTACTTGCGGTCAGGGTGATGGGGCTTGCTGTATTAAAGTAACTGGTGCTTGCGTCGATTTTGATGTGAGCACTTGTCTTACTGTCGGTGGTATCCATATGGGCGAAGGAACGCTCTGCTCCGATATAACTTGCTTCCCAGAGGGAGCATGCTGTTTGAATAACGGCAATTGCATCGGATCTGTATCGCCAGAAGATTGTCTTGCTGTTGGAGGTGCATTCCAGGGCGACTCTACTACATGTGCAGGTTCAAACTGCCCGCAACCTATAGGGGCATGCTGTGGTGGGGACTGGTGTCTTGATCTCATTGAGGATGATTGCGCCGCTGTTGCAGGAGATTGGTCAGGCATGAACACCACGTGTACTGATGACAACATCTGCACTCCTACTTGCCCTGAAGATGTAACTGGTGATGGAGTCGTCAACGTGAGCGACTTACTAGCAATTGTTGGAGGCTGGGGGTCTGATGATCCAGCCCTTGATATAGATGGAAATGGGTCTGTAGACACACCTGACCTGCTCGCGGTCATCGCCGCGTGGGGCGATTGCGAGTAACATTCACGCATGTCA
>Ga0209554_1002616_pt1 | contig 12305 bp, 14 predicted proteins | sample MarorgKNORR_S2LV_5_FD_188221 | JGI IMG/M metagenome (GOLD analysis project Ga0209554, IMG submission 188221) | Marine microbial communities from the Southern Atlantic Ocean, analyzing organic carbon cycling - Bottom_A/KNORR_S2/LV (SPAdes) (version 2) | ecosystem: Environmental > Aquatic > Marine... | reverse complement strand
GGGCGGAGTGATCTGGTGCGCTCGACCGCGCTGTACACGTACCGGTGGGCGATTACGCTCGCGGCTGTCATGGGCGGCACGGCGTTCCTCACCTCGGGCAGTATCCTCCGCGTCTTCACGTCCGACCCAACCGCGCTCGAGATCGGTTCGACCTATCTGGCCTTCATGATCTTCTCGTATCCGATGATGGCCGTGGGCATGACGACCGGGCGCCTGTTACAGGGGCTCGGACACGGCTTCCCGGCGCTCTTCATCACCACCCTACGCGTGTTGCTGGTCGGTGTACCGGTCGCGTGGTTCTCCGTGCGCAAAATCGACATGTCGATCAACGGCGTGTGGATCGGCATCCTGGCCGGAGGTGTGTGCGCGACCATCTGTTCGGTACTGATGGTACGGCAGTTGATGTGGCGGTCCGACCCGACCCTGAAGGCGCTGGCCTCTCGGGCTTAGTTCCCCCCGTCGAGCCCCAAAAGCTCTCGGACGGGATCAGCCAGACGGGTCATGCCGGCCTCCTGCCCCAACTCGAACGCGGCTTCCGCGTCTGCTCCGTCCACCCAGAATGCCTTGAGTGCGAGCATGGCGCCCACTCGATTGCTGCTACCGCAGTAAAGCACGGTGGGCTCGTCGCCCACGGTCTCCATGAGTGCTGCGAACGCCTCCACGTTCTCCCGAGTGAGTGCGTCGGCATTCTCGATCGGAAGGCGCATGAAGTCGAACCGCCCGTCAGCGGAGTGCTCCTCCTCCCAACCCGCCCCACGCTCGCTGCTCGGCCTCAGTGAGATGAAGTGCTGGTAGCCCGCTGCGGCGAGGCCGTCGAACTGCTCTTCGTCCGGCTGACCGGCCGTGACCAGATTCGGCAGCGGCATGCGTGCGTTGGGGACGCCGAGCGCGGTTGCGGCTTCGAGCGTGGCTTCGCCTTCCGAGACGACGAGCGCCTCTGTGTCACTTGGCGGCTCGGATCCGCACGCGACGCCAACGAAGAGGGCGGCCATCACGAGGGCTGAGCGCAGGGCGGGTCTGGTCACGGAAAAGCTCCAAGAAAAATCTGAACGCAGGCACTCTGTTCGAGTCGAACATCTCGCAATCTACGCCGCCACGGCCAATTGACGAGGGTCCCATCCACGGACAAGGACGGAGCGGCCTCAAGGAACCGCTCTGAGGCCCACACTTCGGCGGACCACTCCCGTCGCCACCTCGTTCGCTGCGCGGCAGGTACGATTGCGGACGCGATGTGAACGATCCCTAGTGCGATACGACGGCTCGGTTCGGACTTCACGTGCTGCTCAGCTGTTGGAGGTCAGGGGCTGTCCGAGAGTGCGAAACCGATCGATTGCGTGAGCGAGGGCGGTCGTTCCATCGGCGGTGACCGTGTAGTAGCGACGCGGCGGACGCCCGGCCTCTCGCTCCGCGTCCGGGCTCTGCCAACGCGAAACGACGAGGCCACGTTCCTCCATCCGGCTGAGAATCGGATAGACCGTCCCCGACGGGAGGCTCGTCACGTCCATGACGTGGAAGCCATAGGAGGCCCCCTCCGTGATTGCGCGAAGCACCGCCGCCGTGGCTGGGCTCATCGCTCTGTTGCGCGCCATTGCATCCTGCGGAAACGATATATGTATATGTAACTTCGATATATAGAATTAAGTGGCGGAACAAGAGGCGAGAATCGACATTGGTTCGAGCGACTGTCCCTGGAGCCTGCGTTTACCCTGGGAACCCCGAGGTGGGCATGTTCGGGATAATCCTCACGGCGTTCTCGTAATACAGCGCCTTGAGCACATCGTCGGGCAGTCCCATCCCGTACAGTTGCCAGAATGCGTGGTAGTTCCGGTAGTAGTCGAAGTACTCGTCTTCTGTCTCGAAGACCCGCCAATAGTAGGGGTATTCGTCGGGTTGGAAGGAGTCCTTCCCGAACAGAATCCGGTCCTTGTACTTCTCGAAGAAGGCGCGAGCGAAGCGCGGCTGCCTGCCGAGATCGTACAGGACGGCGCCGACCTCCCCGTGCACGTTCGGGTACCGGTCGAAGAGTTCGCCCAGCTTGCCCAGGTCCTGGGTATACCAGCTCATATGCGCAAGCACCCAAGTCGTGTTCGTATGCTTCGCCAGCAGGCGGTCGCGTTCCGCCATGAGGTCCTCGAACGTGGGGAAGCGGGAGCGGTCGTTGAACTGTCGATTCGGGAAGAGCGCCATCTCGAGCCAGCGCTCGTTCTCGAAGTCGAGCGGCTCGAAGAACTCTGCCGGGTCTCCGGTGTGGATGAACACCGGAATGCCGAGTCGTCCTGCGGTCTCCCAAACGATGTCGAGCTCGGGATCGTCCAGTTCCAGCCGCGTACCGTCCGCCTTGCTCGTGCCCAGGCCGAAACCCTTACCGATTTCGCCGATGCCCACCGCGCCCGCCGCGACGTCGGCCTCGAGCTGCGCCGCGATGGTCGCGCCCGAGCCAGGCCCTACGTTCCTGAGGTTCAGCGTGGTGAAGAAGACGAATCGGTCAGCGTAGCCGGCCGCGCGAACCGCTTCGATTTGCTTCGTGAGGCGCTCGCCCGAGGTGCCCCGGGCCTGCACCATCACCTGCAGGTTGAGATCGTCCATCGCCGCGATCACGCGAGTGATGGCCTCGGCGTTGTCCAGCGTCGGCGGGTGTCCGTGCAAATCGACGGCCGGAAACTTCGCCCTCGGCACTTCATGCTCAGGCACGACCAGGGTCGAGCGCGGGTTGTATTCCGTAATGTCGGGCGGAGGAATCGTCGGCTCGCGGTTCCGTCGGAACTGCGCCTCGCTCCGCGCGGGCACCAGGAGAAGGGCTAGGGCAGCGACAAAGAACAGCACGCGAGTGACACGCATCGCAGGACTCCAGTAGGATGAGTCGCCAAAGTTGAGGCCATCGTTCGGTACTGTACAGCGGACTCGGTCAGCGCGTGCACCAGTCCGTCCTCTCAGCCGCCCTCCGCCTGAATCTGCGCGGCCACCGCCTGGACCTCGTCCAAGACCCTCAGCAGGTTGCCGCTCCACAACATCCCGATCTGCTGCTCGGTATAGCCGCGGCGTACGAGCTCGAGCGTCACGTTGAACGTCTCGGCGGCGCTATTCCACCCCTCGACGCCGCCTCCCCCGTCGAAGTCCGAGCTGATGCCTACGTGCTCCAACCCGATGAGATCCACGAGATAGTCGATGTGGTCCGCGACATCGGATACGTCGACCGGCGGCGCGACCGAGTTCACCTCGGCGTCCATGCGAGCGTCCATCGCTTGCTGAACCGGTCGCAGGGCCTCGTCGTACGCCTCGCGGTCCGCTTCGCTCATCGAAAAGCGGGCGCGTCGATCCATGACCTCGAAGCCCATCTCCTCGGCCACGCTCTGCTCCAGCACGGCAACCGCATCCCGGTTCGCCCGGTTCTTCTCCGGATTCACATAGCTTCGGAACGCCACGGTCTGAACCACGCCGCCGTTCTCCTTGAGCGCCATGAGTTGTTCGTCGTCCAAGTTGCGGCTCACATCTCCGACCGCGCGCGCCGCCGAATGCGATGCTATGACGGGCGCGCGCGTCAACGCAAGCGCCTGCAGGTTCGATTCCTTGGAGGGATGCGACAGGTCGATCATGATGCCGACCCGGTTCATCTCAGCGATCGCCTGGCGGCCGAGCTCGCTGAGCCCGCCGTGTAGCCAGACGTCGTCCCGCTCCCCCGTGTTCGAGTCCGCGAGTTGGCTGTGGCCGTTGTGCGCGAGCGACATGTAGCGAGCGCCCATCTCGTGAAAGCGTTCGATGTTGGAGAGGTCCGTACCGATCGGATAAGCGTTCTCGACGCCGATCATCGCGACCTTCTTCCCCGCCGCGTCGATCCTGCGCACGTCCTCCGATGTCAGAGCGAGCTCGATACGGTCGGGAGCGATCTCCTCCGTCAGCCGGTGAACCGCCTCGAACTTGCTGATCGCCTCGCGATGCGCGCTCGCGTATCCCTCGGGGCTCAGATCCCCCTGACCGACATAGACGACCATCCACGACACATCCAAGCCACCCGCCTCCATATTCGGAAGGTTGACCTGCGTGGAGAGTGACATCGTATAGTTGCGCTCGGCAGTGAAGTTGGCCGGGCTGATGTCGTTGTGCGTATCGAGGGTGATCACCCTCTCATGGATCCCTCGTGCGCGCTCTATCAGGTCCGCTTCGCCATCGGCGACCGCACCGGAGTCACCGCCGGCGCAGGCGCTGAACGCGACGAGGGACAGGATGGCGATCAGCTTCGAACCGGATGTCGTGTTGTTCATGAGTCGACCTGGGGCCTCTGCTCGAGACCTGTAGTGGGGGCCCTGCTGCGGCCCGGCGATGGACGTGATCTGGGCGGCAAATTGTATGACGTCGCGGGGTGATTGACGAATGCCTGAGTCTGACACAGCCTGCCCTGCGCCCACCGGTGGATACGCGCCAGGCTCCTGTACTGGCGGCCTCGCAGTCTTGCGTACCGATCGACATCGTCGGCTCAGCCCCGATGCGCCCGTGCAAGACGGCAGCTGGCGCTGGGGCCTGGCTCTCGACGATGGTGATGCCCCGCGCACCCAGCTCTCGATCGGCGCGCCGACACGCGTGTGCCGGACCCCATACAGACGAGCACGGTATGACCGTCGCACGTCCGTCCACGAGCGCCCCGTCGTCAGGCCCCCGCTTGAAGCTGCTTCCGCTCATCCTGATCGCTGCGCTCCTCTCGGCGTGCGGCGAGGCTACTCCTCCTCGTTCGCTCGAGGAGCTCGTGATCCAAGACAGCACATATCTGGATTCCGAGACTCTCGCTCCATTCACGGGCCCGGTCTTCCGGATGTTTGAGGACGACCCCGAGAAGCCTCAACTCGAGGGCGGTCTCGTCGAAGGCGCCTGGGACGGAGAGTTCGTCGTGTACCACGAGAACGGCCGCATCCGGTACGCGGGCCCCTTCGCGAAGGGCGAGAGGTGCGGACCGTGGATCGAAAACCGGGACGCCGAGCCTCCGGAGGACATCTTCACCGAGCTCAGGCAAGAGGTCGAGAGCTTGGGGATCTACCCGGCGTGCCTTGGCAGCTAGTCCGTCCGGAAGTAGGTGCCCGACCGCTCGGGCCGAGCGGCCACCGCGAGCGTGGCGCCCGGCCTGGCAGGCCGTGAGACGAGGCAGCGCGGCGAGATCCGTACCAGCTGTACTTCGGTTCGGGCCCTCTCTAGTCGGGAGGCCGGGAGGGCCATCCCGCACGGGCGCACGCTCCCCCGCCCCCGTGGTTAAGATCCACCCATGAACAAGCTAGAGGTGGTCCTTTTGATCGCGATCCTTGCCGGCTTCGTTGGGGTCGTCATGTGCACGGCCCTGGGCGCCCATTTCGCCGATGACGAGTAGGCAGATGCCTGCGCTCCTATCGCTCTCCTGCCAACGCGACGCATTTCAGCTACCGCGGGACGCGCACTACTTCAACTGCGCCTACATGGGCCCGCTGCCGAGAGCGTCCGAGGCGGCGGGCATCGAGGCGCTCTCCAAGAAGCGTCTGCCCACGAGCATCGTCGCGCCCGACGACTTCTGGGCCGCCGACCAGTTGCGCGCGCTCTTCTCGCAGTTGGTGAACGCCCGACAGCCCGGTCGCGTAGCGATTCATCCGGGTGTCTCCTATGGCGTAGCGACCGCTGCGCGCAACCTCCCGGTCGAGGCGCGGCAGAACATCGTCCTGACCCATCAGCAGTTCCCCGGCAACGTCTACTCCTGGCACAGGTGCGCTGCGGAGACGGGGGCGGACCTCCGGGTGGTCGAGCCGCCGGAGGGGGCCGGCCGTGGCGCCGCGTGGAACGAGCGGCTGCTCGAGGCCATCGACGCGTCCACCGCCGTAGTCACCTTACCGCACGTCCACTGGACCGACGGCACCCTTTTCGATCTCGTCGAGATCGGCCGACGATGCCGTGACGTAGGCGCCGCCTTGGTCGTGGACGCAACGCAGTCGGTCGGAGCAATGCCGCTCGACGTCCAGGCGGTGCAGCCCGACGTTCTGCTGTGTGCTGCCTACAAGTGGCTGCTCGGTCCCTACTCCGTGTCATTCGCGTACTTCAGCCCGCGTTTCGACGAGGGATCGCCGCTCGAGGAGACTTGGATCGGTCGGGAGGGAAGCCAGGACTTCCAGCACCTGGTCGACTACCAGGAGGCATACCAGCCAGGAGCAGTCCGGTACGATGTCGCCGAGCGTGCGAACTTCTTTCTGCTCCCCATCGCGGCGGCCAGCCTCGAGCTTCTGCTGGAGTGGACGCCAGAACGGATTCAGGCGTATTGCACGGAGCTGACTCGAGAGATGCTCGTCGAGGCCGCCGAGTTGGGGTATTCGTTCGAGGACGAACGGTGGCGGGGCAGTCACCTCTTCGGGCTACGCATGCCGGAAGGGATCGACCTGGCCGCGCTCAAACAGGCCCTCGCCGACCGGAACGTTTCCGCGTCGCTACGTGGCACCGCGCTCAGGCTCGCCCCGAACGCGTACAACGATCTCGAGGATGTGGACGCTCTCATGAGTGTCCTGCGCCATGCCGCGAAGTAGACGCGGGGTTTGCTTCGCCCTGTTCGTGGCACGACAGCGTGGCGGCACGCGCGCGCGGCGGTTGGTGACGTCTTGGGGGTGGGTCTGGCACGAGAGCGCGGTTGTAGACGTCTTGGGAGGCATGATCGCACGGGGGGACGAACGTGGTCACATTGGATCAGGGAGGGGCGGGCAGGGCGTTGCTCGAGGTGCACGAGAGTGCCGGAGCGGCGCGGCGGTTCGCGGAATCCTCGTGGATCCAACCGACCACACCGGCGCCGAACGGGCGGTCGTGGAGGATTGTACCGGATGCGAGCCCCCATCTGATCCATCACCGACTGCACGACGGGCATACGCGTACTCTCGTCGTTGGCGCGAGGTCTGTGTTCGTCGACGTCGCTCAGCGAGAACGGGAGTTTACGGTCGGTATTCGTCCCCGTCCTGGTGTGCTGACGCTCCTGTTGGAGGAAGGGGCTTCCGCTGCCGCTGACGGCGCAGCGTTCGGTTGCCCCCGAGCGGATTCCTCACCGGCCGCGCCGCAACCGAGGGTGAAGAGCGTCGCCAGCGCCGCCGCCGGTGCGGCGCGTTCCGACCCTTTGGAACGCCCCGGTATCATCGGGACTGTGGGAAGCTCCGACAGGCGCTCAAGTCTGAGACGGAGTGACACGAACATGGTAGATCAGGAGCTCCTGGACATCTTGGTATGCCCAGAATCGAAGCAGCCGGTTCGCTTGGCGGACGCTGAGCTGCTCGATGCGCTCAATGTGGCCATTCGGGACGGCTCTGTCGTGAACGCGGGTGGACAGCCGGTTGAGGACGCCGTCGTGGAAGGCCTAGTGTAAGAGGGCGGTCACCGACTCCACTCGGCGGGGATTCAGGCGTATTGCGCTGAGCGGACGAGGGAGATGCTCCTCGCGGCGGGCGAGTTCGGGTAGTCGTTCGAGGACGAGCGGTGGAGAGGCAGCCACCTCTTCGGTCTGCGCATGCCCGAGGGCGTCGATCTCGCCTCGCTCAAGCAGACGCTCGCGGATCGCAATGTCTCGGCGTCGCTTCCCGGCACCGCGCGTTGCCAGCCGCCGAAACGCTTGCCCCTATCGCCTGGCTGTGATCTACTATATAGCCATTACGCTTGAGAGCGACACCGGATATAGGAGAGCCGCCCGTGGCCAGCACTGATTTGGACGTACCCGACATCGGCGACCCCACGCTGGAAGCCGAAATCGTCCGTGACATCACCCTCATCAAGTATGTCGTCGGTTCAGGATTGACCCTCTTCACCGTCTGGATCATCACGATGCTGCTGCTGCCCTAGTCGCGGTGCTGAGACCGCCTTTCTTGCCAGCGTCTCAGTCGCTCTCAACACGGCAACCGGATCGACTGAAGTGGCCCGTCTCGCCGGGCACGTACGCTGCGGCCACGCTGACAAGCCCGACGCTCACCGCGATCACGGCGTATGCTCGCCGGTCCGTCGTTTCCATCCCGTAGAGGAAGTGCCGGGGGTGGAAGCAACACGCCGAAGAGCCACGACAAGAGGGGGGGGCGCTCGCTTCGCACCGGTCATCTCCTTGCCTGTTCGAGTTCCCGCTCCAGGCCGTCCCACATCGAGAGCAGTCGGCTCCGCGTCGCGTTCAGCGCAGAAGGACCGGCCGGTTCGACCCGGAGGAAACGGCGCGCCTCGCCACCGCGGACTTCCTCGGGCCGGCCCATCCAAGACGACACAAGGCCCTTCGATTCCATCCGTGCCCGTGATATGAGTAATATAGGCGTCCCAGGTTGGTCCATCCCCGTCGCCGCCGACCGCCCCGCGCTTCGCGCTGTGGTCGGGTCTTGCGGAGGGGGCTGTTGAAGCGACAGCCTCACGTCGGAGCTTCTCTCAAGAGCCGGAGGACGTCGGATGCAATGGAGTGAACTGGATCCTGGGACCCGGAGCGTGCTCAGGTGGACGTTGGCGAGCGCCCTCATCTGGGGCGCCGGCTTTGCGGCCACGTCCGTGGCGGGGGCTCTGATCTCGCAAGTGAATCCACTTGATCACCTGGGGCCGATCGGTGTCCTCACCGTCGTCGGAATCACTGTCGGCGGGCTCGTGGGCCCGCTGGCCAGGGGCCTCGCGGAACGTCGCAAACAAGGATGAACCGCCTCTGTCACACCGACGCCCGCGTTCGTACCCTAGGGCGATGTCTACTGTGAGCCGCCGGGGTCCAGGTCGAATCCTGAGCCACGTCGCGGTCTACGCCCTCCTGCCGAGCTACTGGGGGCTCGACGAAGAGGCGCGGGCCCGTGTCGCGAATGCCTGGAGGGACGCTCTCGCGGCGGCGGCGGAGGGGGTCCACTTCTATCGGACCTTCGGGTCCCGCGAAAGCAGCGACGTCCTCGTATGGAGCTCGATGGCGGCCGAGACGCCCGACACGCCGGCACGGTTCTTCGAGAGCTACGGCAACCTCCTGCGCCCTTTCCGGCGGTACTTCCGTGTTCAGCACGTCCTCTGGGGACTCACCGCCGATTCTCCCTACGTGCGCGTGGCGACCGAGCGTGGCATCGATCCCTTCACTGCGCGTACATTGCGCTACCTGATCGCCTATCCGTTTGCCAAGACCCACGATTGGTATCGGATGCCGGCGGATGAGCGTCGCACCATGATGTCCGACCACATCCGAGTGGGGCGCGGGTACTCGGGGACCGACCAGCTGCTCTTGTATTCGACGGGCCTGCAGGATCACGAGTTCGTCGTCCTCTACGAGACCGACGACTTAGCCGCGTTTTCCGACCTCGTGCGTGAGCTGCGCGCGACGGAGGTCCGTGGATACACGCTGTTGGACACCCCCGTACACGTAGGGGTGTACACTTCTCCCGACGCACCCGGGTTGCCGTGGCCGTGACCCCGCGGTCGCCGCGCGCGCCGGCTAGGACCGGGTCGACCGCGCGCCGGTCTGGGGCGTCGTCGTGTACCCGAGGAGTGCCTGCTTGTGATCTGCTGTGCCCAGGTAGTAGGATACAGGGACATGATGGGCTAATGGACCGCATCCGAGGAGACCCCGAGTGATCGTTTGGCTCTCTCCAATGGCGTTGTTCCCGATCCTCGCCGCCTTATACCTCGGCGGCGCGGCCATTCACATAGAAGGAGGAGGGGGCGGGCGTCAGATCGCAGGCCTGCTGCTCCACTACGCCGCCTTCATGGGGGCTTACGCCCTGTTGCGGCTGGTCGTCCTGACGTTCTTGGGACCCGTTCCGTCTGTGGCGGTGGCGATGGTGGGCGCGGCCATTCTCCTGCCGTTGCTCGCGCGGCTCATGTTCCGCGTGGCCGGTGTGCGTATAACGAGTGCGGAGGGAGTGAGCGTAGAAGGCGCCTCGTAGACCCGCCGTTTCGCGGTACGTGGGAGGATGGAGTGGATATCTCGGTAGGAGCGGTTGTCGTCCTCGGAGGGCTGGTCTTCTTGCGTGTCGGACTCGTCTGGTTCGCCGCGGGGTTGCTGTTGCGCCCGGCGCTTCGGTGTCCCGCCTGTTTTTTCCCTACTGTACTGATCCGGCGTCCAGTCATCACCGCGCTTCTTCCCCATGCCGAGTGGCGATGGTGTCCCACCTGCGCTTGGCAGGGGCCGGCACGCAAACCCGAAGAGGATCGATGGACTCGGAAGAACGTCAAGTCGCAGGCGTGACGGTCCGGATCGACCGGTTACTCTGCGTCGGGTTCGAGACATGCATCGAGGTCGCGCCCGATCTGTTCGAGCTCGACGACGAAGGGATCGCGGTTTTTTGCGCCGAGACGAACGGGACTGCGCACGAGGACGTCTTGGGCTCTTGCAAATCTTGTCCGGTCGACGCTCTGGAGGTATACGACGAGTCGGGCACGCAGTTGGTACCATAGTGTCCTGTCCCCCGGTCGGCGGATAGCGAGTGGATCGCACGGAGACCGACATTGACGGCGAGGCGGCCGGTGAGCCACGCAAGGTTCGAGGGTATGCTGAGGTGTCGCATGAGACGGGGTCCGAGCTCCTGGAACAAGTGCTCGGGCAGCGCGCCCGCGTGTCGGCTCGCCTCGGCACGATCGGTGCCATCATCGCGATCGCGAGCGGAAAGGGGGGGGTCGGCAAGAGCGCGGTGACCGCCAACCTCGCGGTATCGCTCGCGCGTCGAGGTGCCCGCGTCGGCGTGCTGGACGCGGATCTCAATGGGCCTTCGCTCGGCCGTATGATGGGTCTCCTGGGGAGCAAGTTCGTGGACCGTGCCGATGGCGTGGTGCCACCGGTCGGAGCCGCTGGCGTGCTCGGGATCTCGACCGAGCTCTTGTTGGAGGAGGACGCACCGCTCCGCTGGAAAGGTCCCGATTCAGACCGCTTCGCATGGCTGGGCCTGACCGAGGCCGCGGTGCTTCGGGAATTTCTTTCCGATGTCGTTTGGGGGGAGTTGGACTATCTGTTCATCGACATTCCGCCGGGCACCGATAAGATCGGGCGGTTCCTCGACCTGGTTCCCGATCCTGCGGGCGTCCTAGTGGTGACGACGCCCTCGGAGGTGGCGCTCTCGGTCGTGTCGCGGTCGGTGGCTATGCTGCGGGATGCGGGAGTGGGGTCCATCGGCGTCGTGGGCAACATGTCCGGATACTATTCGCCTGATGCGGAGCAGCCGCTCGCGCTCTTCTCCGGTGACGGCATCCGGCGCCTGACTGAGTCCACGGGCCTGGAGCTGTGGGCGGAGATCCCGTTCGACCCCGAAATGGGGGCGCGTACCGACGGGGGCGACCCCCCGGGCGCGAGCGACGATTCCCTGTTCGGGAAGGCCTTCCACGCCCTCGCCGATCGAGTAGAACGAGGTGTCGGTGGGCGGAAGGCAGCCCTATGAAGTTTCTCTGCCTGACCTGCGACGAGGTGATGGCGTTCGCCGAGCGAGAGCTTCCCGGCGACGGTACCCTCACGGTGATCTTCACGTGTCCCGGTTGCAAGCGGGAGATGGCGCTCCTGACCAACCCCATGGAGACGCAGCTGGTGACCTCCCTGGGCGTGGAGATCGGCGGCCGCACGGTTCCGCAGCAGCCGATGCAGCAGACGCGCATGGGTCTGGAATCGCCTCTCGAGGACGCCTTCGAGGCTCCGGAGACACCCCCCGCCGCTCGGGGACCCGTGACCTGGGCCACGGAGGCGACCGAGCGCCTCGAGAAGGTGCCCCGCTTCGTGCGGGGAATGGTCAAGCGCATCTACGCCGACTACGCCATGGAGCACGGGATCCACGTGATCACGCCCGAGGTCATGGACCGGGCGCGCAGCGACCTTGGCCTGGAGGGCATGTAGCGCGTGTCCGGCCCCAGAGCCGGTCCGAGTGCCGACCCCGATCCCGACACCGATCCGGCGTCCGACCCCGTCGTCCGCGCCGTGGCGGTGAGCTACCGTTACGACTCCGGCACCGCGGCGCTGAACGGCGTCGATCTGGAAGGACGCTCCGGGGAGATCGTGGCCCTCGTCGGACCGAACGGGGCCGGGAAGAGCACCTTGCTCCGGCTCCTGGCGGGGGACCTCGCTCCCGACGCGGGGGCGCTCTACCTGCCCTCCCGCCGGAGCGCGGCAGGGCGTGTGGCGATGGGCTATGCGGGTGAGGAGGCATGCCACTTCGAGTCTCTTTCCGGCACATACAACGCGGTGTTCTTCGCGAGAGCCGCTGGCCTCAGTCGCGAGGAGGCCGAGGCCGCGGTCCGGGAGCAGTTCGATCGGCTGGGTCTCGCCGAGGACGCCTCCCGACCGGTCTCGACCTACTCATTCGGGGCTCGACGAAAGCTTCAGCTCGTCGAGGCGCTCGCACACCGGCCGACGCTCA
>Ga0209554_1002613_pt1 | contig 12312 bp, 6 predicted proteins | sample MarorgKNORR_S2LV_5_FD_188221 | JGI IMG/M metagenome (GOLD analysis project Ga0209554, IMG submission 188221) | Marine microbial communities from the Southern Atlantic Ocean, analyzing organic carbon cycling - Bottom_A/KNORR_S2/LV (SPAdes) (version 2) | ecosystem: Environmental > Aquatic > Marine... | reverse complement strand
TATTTGCATTTTTTACATTTCAGTATTCCATGATAATTTCATTAGAAGAAGAAACGCTGGTTAATTTATTCGGCCATGAGTATGAGACTTACCGAAACAATGTTCCCCGATTATTCCCCAGAATGTCGAGCTGGATCAATCATGACCATAGAACACCATCACCTTTAATGAATACGCTTAAAACAGAAAAACGGACATTGCAAAATATAGCCCTGATGTTATTAATTCTATTTTCCCGATCCTTTTGGGGATCAACTCCCTGACCTTTTGATCCAATCGGAATATGAATTCTGATCCATTAAAATTCTTTATAGTCGCTGGTGAACCATCTGGCGATCTTCATGGGGGGAAACTCATACATGCTATCCGGTCCATAGAACCGAATTCATCATTCATGGGTCATGGGGGTGATTCAATGAAAGAGGCGGGGATGCAGATCCTGGAACATACGGATGATCTAGCCATGATGGGTTTCGCGGAAGTGATACGGCACTTGCCTAAAATGATGAGGATCATGGGGAACACCATTGAGACCATTTCTCGTGTCAAACCTGACCGCATCATATTGATTGATTATCCCGGTTTCAATCTTCGCTTAGCCAAAAAAATACAAAATCAAACTATTCCCGTAACTTATTTTATTCTTCCTCAAGCCTGGGCCTGGAAAGAAAAACGTGTTGAAACCATGAAGTCGGTTGTGGACCAGGCATTATCCATTTTCCCTTTTGAAGAAGACTGGTATGAATCACGGGGACTATCTGCAAACTATGTGGGACACCCCTTCGTAGAACAAGAACATTTAGATGAATCTTCAAAAGAATTTTATCAAAGGCATGATCTTACGATCGAATATCCCATTCTGGTATTGCTCCCAGGAAGCCGGCAACAGGAAGTGGACAAGCACTGGCCCATCTTTATTGAAACTGTTGAAAAACTCAAAAGTCACACTAAAGATCTCCAGGTCATTGTTGGGAAAGCACAAAACGTATCAATCTCTCCCGTACCCGAAGATTACAGGATAGAAGAGAATGCCAGAAAAGCCATGATAGCGGGGACTGCGGCCCTGGTATCATCTGGTACGGCCACCCTGGAATGTGCTGTGGAAGATACACCAATGGTTGTATGTTACAAGTTATCGGGTATTTCCTGGATGATGGCTCAAGCCATGACACGAATTAAATATGCTGCTATGGTAAACCTGATCGCGGATGAAAAAATTGTACCTGAATTTCTCCAGCAAGACATGACCCCTGATCAACTTGTAAAGGCAATGTTGCCTTTATTGGATAACCGGTCCAGTGAAAGAAAAATAATGTTAGCCGGATTTGATAAGGTTCGCCGAACCCTGGGTATCCCTGGTGTATATCACCGAGCAGCTGAAGCAATCATCCAGCGGACAAAGGCAGTTCATGGATAATTCATTGTTTATGAAACTCAAGGTTTTTCTGAGTAGTGGTCTTCTCAAGTTTTGTTATTGGACCAACAGGTGGACTGTTCGAGGAAGAGAAAATTACCAAGCACTTCTTGCCCAGGGACATTCTATCATTTTTTGTGCCTGGCACGGACAGTTATTATCTGTGACCTATGACCTGGCTAAAGAGAATTTTCATGCCATCGCGGGGACACATAAGGATGCGGAACTCATTTCTCAAATTGCGACTCGGTGGGGCTGGTCTATGCTTCGCGGCTCCAGTAAGGATAAGGGTGAGGTTGCCTATAAAGATATGATTCGCATTTTAAAACAGGATGGAAACGCTATTTTTATTACGCCGGACGGACCTACAGGTCCTGCCAGGATTCCAAAACCCGGTGTGATTCGTGCTGCCCAGGCAACAGGAACAGCCATCATTCCGATCAGTGTCCATTCTACCCGGCGGTGGGGATTTACCAATTGGGATACATTCTATGTAGAAAAACCGTTTGGCAGGATCTTTATGAAATATGGAACGCCCCTATTTTTTAGAAAAGATGAGGACTTTGACACGTGCAGCCAAAAGTTAATTAAAAGCATTGCAGAATTAGAATACTAAAGATTGTATGATACAATTAAAGAGGCCCCTTAAAGAATATTTCGTTTATTTTCTGTTCCCCCTGGCTTTATTTTACTGGGGCTTGGTGTATTGGCGCAGTTTATTTTACCGCTTTGGGTTCTTTGTGTCCAGGCGACTACCCTGCCACGTCATTAGCGTTGGCAATATTACGGTAGGTGGCACTGGTAAAACGCCTACAGTGATCTTTCTCGCTCACTACCTACAAAACAAAGGGGGGAAAGTGGCGGTATTGAGCCGGGGTTACGGCAGAACCACAAATGGAACTGTTTTGGTCTCGGATGGAACAGAAATAAAAGTTTCCTGGGAAGAATCAGGTGATGAGTCATTCCTCATGGCGAAAAAATTAAATAATGTTCCCATTGTTGTGGATGAAGACCGTTTTCGGGGTGGTATGTTTCTCATGCAGCAATTTAATCCGGATATTATCTTATTGGATGACGGATTCCAGCACCGGGGCTTAGAAAGAGACCTGGATCTTGTGTTGGTCAATAGCGGTGACCAAGTTTCCGATCATAAATTACTGCCTTATGGTTTATTGCGGGAACCCTGGATCAACATCAAGCGGGGAAATGTTGTGGTGATTACCAAAACAAACCTTATAAAACCGAAGCCATTTCTGTTAAGGAAAGTCAAAGAAACAGGGCTACCGATTTTGCGTTCAGTGGTGCGATCATCCATCTCTTCTTTTTCACCGGATACTCCGGAAAACTTAAATGGACAGACCGTATTTCTCGTCTCAGCCATTGGGGATTCATTCGGCTTTAAACGGACTGTTGAGAAAATGGGCTGCGAGATCGTGGGAGAAAAGATTTTACCCGATCATTATCAATATGTTCAATCGGACTGGAAAAACGTGGAATCCCTTTCATCTTCCACAGATTATATCATTACAACAGAAAAGGATTGGGTGAAGATAGGATCATTCACGTTTTCCAAACCTATTGTAGTGGTTGGGGTGGACGTGGAGGTTGAGCCAGAAATGAAGTTGGAAGAAATTTTAGAGCAATTTTTGTAAAAATATAAAACGTAAAGTGTAAATACATAATTACGTTTTACGAATTAATTATATCTGCGCCATTCCCCAGGCAAAAACGACACCTACAAAGGTAAGCATAAGCGGCCAGCCCGTATTTACCAGTTGCATGGATGATGGGTCATGAAATACATGGACCTGGAAATCATGGGTGGTTGTTGCCCCATGTTCATCCACGGCCATCAAAATAAAATCATTCATCCCGATCTGGTTTTTTCTTGGGGTCCATTCCAATGTAGCTTTCTTTTTATCAAAGCGTGCATATTTAGGGAGCCGCACGGCGCGATAGGCAACCTTATCACCATTCAGGTCTTCCGTGGTCATTTTGTAACGCCAGGTATGTCCCGTTAACCCAACCGGTTTTGGTGTTGATATAACTATGGGTGCATTATTAATAAAGATCTTGCCGTTCTGGACATCGGTGCCATATCCATCGCTTACGGCAACTTCAAAAGTATTATAATTGATCTGTGCCGCTTTTGGGACCCAGAGGATCTTACCGTGCCGGTCCATTTGCATGCCGTGGGGACCTTTCAGCAATGTGAATTCCAGGTTGGCATTTTCATTTTTGTCATCTACACGGAGCTGGTATTTAAACAATTCTCCCACCAGTCCCATATGAGGTGGATTGGATACGATGGTTGGTATGTGATTTGCATAGATCTCAAACGTCTGTTCATCCTTTGTATAACCGTCGGAGACCACAACCGTGATGCGGTGTGTGTCTGTCTGGTTTGTTTTGGGTGTCCAGCGCAGCGTACCCGAACTTTCTTCCACCACCATTCCTTCCGGGAAATCCAAAAGAGAAAATTTTATATCATTCACCCGCTCAACGATCACCCGGGGCGGCCTTCCTTTTCCACCCTGGAAAAATTCCCAAAGGAAATCCTTGATCTTAATGGTCCGCCCATCGATCGTTTCCAATAGTACCCAAAGTCGGTTATCTTCGAAAAAGACTGAATGGGCATATTTTTTCATGTTCAACCGAGCAACCAATGAATCAGCAGGATATTTTGGATCCACGTAGTACACAGCATCTGCATTATGCCAACTGCCTAAATACCGATCCACATTATTCAGGGCAACATCGTCCGTGATATTCACGGAATAGATCCTGATTGCGGAGATATCTGGCACCTTTACAACCCGTTTAAAGGGGAGCAGAGACCCTTTATTTTTATCATTCGTCATAATAAGGTAAGCATATTCGTCACCAACCGTTGCTGACATGGATGGTACCGAAATGATCTGGATGGGCGCATTCACAAAAAATTCTGATTCGATCATCCGCGATTCATGTCCATCCGAAACTTCAATCTTTAAGGGATAGAAATCCAATTCACTCATGGTGGGTTCCCATCTCAATTGGCCTGTGTGTGGATCCATGCGCATACCGGGTGGAAGTGTATGGGCTGTATAAACCAATACATCCTTTTCATTGGGATCAGCAATATCCAGCGCAAAATCCCAAATCCCACCCACATTGATCTTATTCATTGGCCGGGGTGCTGACTTTATAATGGGCGGATGATTCACAAACAGGTTCACAAATTGCGTATCTGTAGCTACACCATGGCTCACCACTACGGCATATTTCATTGTATCTACCTGAACCGGATTCGGTGTCCATGTAACTGTGCCATCCGGCGCCATTTTCATCCCATCGGGTCCATAAAATAATTTGTAATTGATCTTTTCATCGGGGCGTTGGCGCCAGACCTTTATGGGATAATTGTAAGACTTTCCTACGCTGGCACTGGATGGTGCCTGGGATAATATTTTTACCCCTGCCCGGGAAAATAATTGAAACTCCTGCGTTGTTCTTGCAAACCCGTCCGTTACAACCAAACGAACATCATAAACGTCTACCTTTGTACTATCTGTTTTCCAGGTTAAGACACCCTTTTCAAAGGTCATCCCTTCCGGTGAGACTTCTAAGTCAAATTGCAGAGCCGCATCCTTATTACGGTCCTGGACAATAGGCTCATACCGAAAGACGGATCCTGCAATAAATTCTGTTACCTCAGGTTGCGTTAAAAATCGAGGCGGATCATTTACATAAACCCATAAACTTTCATCCCTGCTCTCGAGAACAGGGACGGATTTAAATACTTGTTCGTCCTCCGTTGATGCGCTAGTGGTTTCCATCATTTCATCTACCTTCATCCGAACATGATAAGACAGGGGAAATGCATCAAGCTGCTTGTGTGTAGGAACCCAATTGACGGATTTCGATTCATAAAGAAAATACATGCCCTTTGGCGGTGTAGCATCCCAGCGAAAGCTATAAAATTCTTCTTCAGGGTTCTTTGGAATTTCATATAAAAATGGCTGACCCGGTGCTAAGACGTATCTGGGCAATACATGTTTAGGGAGCCGTTGACCCATTGTTTCTTTGGGACGAGTTTTTTTGGGCTGTTCCAGTGTCCGGGCAATTTTCTGTGGAGCAGAAACTTTTGGCTGTTCTTTCAGGACTTTTCCTTCCAGCTGTTCCGGGTCTAAAGCCCCAGGAATGAATTTGGTTGGAGATTGCCCCAGGTCTGTAATGATTTTTTCTTCTCGCTGAGGTTCCAGTGTGGATTTTTCTTCCAGCATAACCTCAATATACACTTCCGGGACTATCGGTTTTTCATCCAGCACATTGGAGAGAAGATCCGGCATTCGATTTTTTATGAAATCAGACGTAATGAGATACCCCTGATCAAAAGAGGCCGACTTTTTGCCCAATTCGATGACATAGGTTGAATTTTCCCTTCCATTCCAACCTGACACCAAGACGTTCCCAGTATACAATCCTGCCTTGGTCATAGGGATCATGGCAAATACCTGCATATCTGATGGTACATGTGACATGGCATTTTGAACGCCTTCGATACCGCCATCCTTTCCAGAGACCAATGTGAGCGCATTGATATCCGAAGACAACATTAAAATATCTTTAAATGAATCCTGGTTAAAATCTGCCAAAGCAACCTGAGTCAGTGGACCGGGGTTCACAGGCACTTCTTCAATCATCAATGTAGCCGGGGTCAGGGTAAAAGCGATTATATCTCCAGAATTAAAAGAAGCCAATACGTCAAAGAACCCATCGCCATCCCAATCTGTTAATTCAAGGGAATGAGGCAAAATTCCACTCAGGCCTATGATTTCCTTTTTAACCAGGTGTCCTGAGTCAAACACGCCTCCAATATTGTAAAAAGGCTGAGCTTTAATTGTATTCCCCTCAGGACTGATAGCAAGAACATCTTCATAGCCATCCCCATCATAATCCACAACACCCACATACATGAGCCCGGAGCCAATTAAAAGTTCATTAGGGCGCACCTTCTTGGTTAAGGATAGCCCGGACTCTGAGGCATTCACGATGGCAAATCCACGAAATGGACTGCCCAAGGATAGGACAAGTTCCTGATCTCCATCCGCATCCTGATCAATCAATTGAAAATTATTGCAGCGGAGAGACCTGTTTTCTTTACTTATATCCAAAGTGGATGATGGAATGTCAGAAAAAAATGATCCATCCCAAGAATAAGTTGCGATATAAACATGGGGTGTAGTTTTATCGCCAAACCTGGACAAATTCATAACCAGAATTAATTCGGGTGCGCCATTCCCATCCATGTCCCCCACTTGTGCATCCACGATATGTCCTTCCAGTGCCACGGGTGGCGTAAACTCCCAAATAAGGGTTTGATAACCGTCTGCATCAATCTCGTAATATCGAACAATGGTTGGGAAAATATCCGTTGTTGGGTCCAATTCCAAAGCTATGAATTCCAGGTGGTTGTCTCCATCCAAGTCATAAGTACCATTCATATGAACAATTTTCTGGCTAAACACTGTTCCGATGAGGAATGAAACGAATAAGATAATGTGGCGGGTCAATCTGATGGACATGATTTTAAAAGTTAATGTTTGTCCCCTGCGTCATCATTCACATCTAGGGACTTTGTTGTATCAATAGCGTTGTCAGGTTCAGGTTTAGAAGGTTTTGATTCTGTAGGATTTTTAACATTTTCGGATGATTCAGGTGTGTTCTCATGGTCCTTGGAATCACTAGGCGTTCCCGAAAGTTTCTCCTCAGGTTCGGGTTTATTTGGATCAGCAGCATCAGATGATGGCGCAGGTTCTTTGACTTCTTCTAGTCTTAAGGAATCTGCTGGATCGGGCTCTGGTTCCTGTTGCTCATCCTCTACAGTTGGAACAGATATTGTGCTGGGACCCTCTTCTGTAACATTTGTTTCTGGTGCTGCAGATTCCAGATCAGTTGTTTCTTCAGTGACAGCGTCCTGTTCATCTGGAATAATACTTTGTTTTGGTTCCACGGGTATTTCAGGGGTTCCTTGATCGGACTGAGCCTCTGGAAGTCGATTTTTTCGTGTTATTCTTGGCAATTTCCCATGAGGACCAAACAGGGGTTCTGCTAACGTTGTCCCCTGCAATAATCTTATTTTAAGGTCATCCGGAAATGATTCCCGGATCAGCCTGGAGAACATGACCGAGGGTTCAACAAATCCTACCAGATCAAATTCCGTTGTAATTTTTTTAGAGCCGTTCGCCCGGACTACCACTTCACCTCGTACGGACTGTAAAGTACCCTCATCTAAAAAGGCAGCAAGGGATAGTGATGGGTCTGATGGTGTTGTCGCAGAAAGATAAATACCTTTGAAGACTGAATCTGCTTCACCGGCGAAAGAAAAACGAATCAGTTTATCGGTAAAATCCATGGTCAGTGATGTAGGGAATCCTTCAAAGAAATAATCAGGAAACTCGAATAGTTTAGGATCAAATGCTTCCGGTTGATAGGATTGAGATAATGAATCGCGTTGGGGGGATATGGACATAAACACAACATTGGTTTGCACATCATGGACCATGGTCAATGTTGTAATACTGTCTAATTGTGCATCTCGTAGTGAATAAGCGAAATCAAAGGTGTCTCCCCGGCGAAGATTGGCAAGGTTTGCTGATATACCATGCTGATAATGAGTTGGATCACCCATGGCAGGAACCTGGTTCACAGCAATGCCAAATGGGGCTTCTCCATCAAAAATATACCGTTCCTGTATATCGCCAGCAGGGGTCATGACCAATACATAATAAAGATCTATGCCATCATCAATCACTGCAGCTTCACTTGTATCCTCATCAACTGTTTTTGGTGCAATACTTTTTCTGACCGATTCTGTGAAATTAGATACACCAGAATCGGTGTCAGGAATGGGAGATGCTGTGCTATCTTTCTCGGGTTCATCGAGAACATACTCACCCAGGTCCACCTTGAGAAATCCTGCCTCATCTGCCCAATCTACACTTTCCATTTCTTCATTCACATCTGGAACTGTGACTTTTTCGGAATCCGGGTTTGTTTCGCTTTCATCTTTTTTCACAGATGCAAGAAAATCCCCCAGTGTAGGAGTGAGGAAGTCTATTTCACTTCGCCTTTGGTTAATTTTATTATTTCGTCTATAAAAAACATCTTTTTCCCCAGGGAGACTTGTGGCGTTTACGGACTCCGGAATGGATTCAGATTGTAATGCTGATGTGGTTTCATCAATGTGAGGAACCGGTGGAGAAATCTTCTTTTTTTCTTCTTCAATTTTTAAATAATCAGTGATCTCAGGTTTTGTAGGATAAACTTCTGCTGCGATACGCGTATTGACCACATCAACCACAGCGAAGTCAATATCTTCAATGGATGCTGGAAATGCCCCCTTTCCGGATAAATTTGTTTTGGAAAATGAAATATCTTCTCCTGTCATTTCTAAAAGGAAAATATCATCAGTGCCATAGGGAATAATTAATCCCGCATCGGAAGACCTCATGGATCTGAAGCCCTGGACCCCTGCCCCCATGAGAAGCCTTGCATCATCTACAAGTAAGATTTCCGACCGGACGAGATCAAAATTTTGACTCACATCAAAAATAGCTGATTTTAATTTATTGCCTTCCGGAGAAAGAAGGGCCAAATAGCGACCTCCTCCACTTGTAAACCCCCCAACATAAAGAACACCATATCCATTGCTAATGATGGGTGCAGACACCATTTGGACATTAGTTAATGAAATTTCATTATTAGACAAATCTATATCGAAAGCCATAGCTTGCCTAACGGGAGATCCAAAAGAAATACCCAGTTTGGGGGAATCCCCTGGAATCAATGTCAAATTGGAGGGGCGAACCGTGCTAAAATCCAGGGCTTGGATCCCAAGACTGAGTGGCTCATCCGAAAATCCGGATTCGCTACCCTGAAATACATAGAGCCAGTCTAGATTATTAGCTCTATAATGGGGGTCTGCCGTGGCCACCAATTCAAATTGGCCATCCCCATCGATATCAATGACCTCAGCGTCATTGAAATGCCCTTGGTCCGGTAATGTATATGACCACAGGGTATCTGCCACAGAAGATCCTGAAATCTCTACCCAAACGGCAGAAAATCCCCCGGCATTTAATACCAGTGATTCCTGAAGACCGTCCCGGTCCAGATCATATAATCCTTGGATGTGAAGAATCCCCTCTGCTGGAAGGGCAGACAGGAGCAGGACGCCATATAAAATGCCTTTTAGGAAACTCTTTTTAGTTCCTTTGAACGTACTTAACCTCATGGACAACACCAAAATTGGATACAATTATTCGGGAGGCAAATCACGGATTGATCTCCCTTACCTCGTTTACTCTTCGAAAAATATAGGAGGATGTGGGTATATTTACAAGGAAAAGCCCCCCCTAAACTAATTTTGGTTAAGTTTTTAAATTATGCTCTATAATTTCTTTCGAAATTCAAAGATGAACCTTAATTTGGTAGGATTTACCATGCAGAGAATTCCATTATTATGAAAAAAATCATTTTATTCGTCGCAATCTATCTATCAGTTGCCCATGCACAATTCAGTTATCCATCAGATGATTTCTTGGGTGGGGGGATAGGTTACAGCCCCATGTATATCTCGCTTGACTCTATCCCGGGGGCTTCTAACTTGTCAGAATTGGGGCTTAATTCAAAAAATTTCAAGGATCCTTTTGTGATTCATGGGGGGGAAGGATTTGCCCATATAACGGGCAGGTGGCGTATCGGTGGTTATGCCGGAGTGGGGGCAACCAGTATTAGTACTGTCCCGGATATTGTGGTCTATGAAGAACTAAACGATACCATTGGTTACCAGCCACCGGCAGATCCTTCGGCTCCGCAACCCGGGGAGGATGGAAATTCGAAGGACTATACAAAATATTTTAATCCAACGATCGAAGCAAAATTTACGTTTTCCTTAGGGGCAGCATCAGTGGAATATGTGATGCCCATTTTACAAGATTTGGAACTCTCTGCCGGTGCATTGATGGGACTGGGCCGGGCAGGAATTTCTGTTGACCAGCAAAGTGGAAACCCGCGGTGGAAGGATACTTTTTCGAATGTATATGGCATTATGGACAGTACCGGGACACTGTTTTACGGTGTAGATAGCGCAAATTTTTCAGACCCGGATATTATTCCCGGTGAAGTCCCGGGTCTTATGCGGGATATCAGTGCAACTTTTTTTAATTTCCAGCCCTATATTGCCGTAAAATGGCAATTCCTGGAACGTCTAGGATTAAGGATTAGTGTCGGGTACAATAAAGGAACCATTACCGCCGGCAAATGGGAATTAAATGGGAGAACCCGTATCAGTGATTCTCCAACATCAGCTATTCAGGGCATGGCATTTAGAACCATGCTTTATATCGGTTTGTAACAAAAAATAAACTTTATCTTCTATGTTTAAAAAATATCGCCAGACCTGGCCCTTGGCATGCTCTGCTCTTTTGGGATTTTTATTGGGTGCTTTCCTGTTTATCCCTCGTGTTTATTCCAATAATCAGAATGTTTATAAAGTCCTGAAAGAAAAGATCAATGTTCTCCAACAGATTATTTCTTATGTGAATCATTTTTATTTTGAGACAGTTGATATGGATAAGGTCATGGACGGTGCCTTCCATGGCCTTATGGAACAATTGGATCCACATTCGACTTACATCCCTGCAAAAGCACAGGAAAACATTGATGAAATTTTCAAGGGGAAATTTCAAGGCATCGGTATTGAGTTTGATATTCTGGAAGGATATATAACAGTCATTTCTCCTGTCCCGGATAGCCCCTCAGATATTGTTGGCTTGATGCCTGGTGACAAGATCATCGCCATCGATGGAGAAGACGCCTATAAGATCACCAAGGACAATGTATTTAAAAAACTCCGTGGGAGGAAAGGGACCAAAGTTGATTTAACCATTAGTAGGATCGGCACTAAAAAACCGTTTGATGTGACCATCATTCGAGACAACATTCCTATTCACAGTGTTGGCGCTGCTACAATGATCGATGATGAAACTGGGTATATATTCCTGAGACGGTTTTCTGCCACTACAGAAAAAGAGGTCACTGCTGCCCTTGATAACCTGCAATCCCAGGGTATGAAACGCCTGGTGTTTGACCTGAGGGGCAACAGTGGTGGTTTTCTTGAACAGGCGGCAGCGATTGCCAATAAATTTATTACAACTGCAGATACCCTGGTTTACACTACAGGTAAAATCAAGGAATCCAACCAGGTGTTTATTGCGGATCCTAAAAAAGGGCGGGATAATTTTTCCCTCATTGTTTTGATCAATCGTGGGTCTGCAAGCGCCAGTGAAATTGTGTCCGGTGCCATTCAGGATTTGGATCGAGGTCTTGTTGTGGGCGAAACAAGCTTTGGCAAAGGATTGGTGCAGCGCCAGCTTCCTTTAGATTCCGGCGCTGCGGTTCGGGTGACCATAGCCCGGTATTATACGCCCTCTGGCAGGTTAATTCAACGACCCTATGAAGATGGCAATGACTTGGCTTATTATCGTGAATTGTATGATACAGATCGAGAATCCAAGATTGACAGTTTGAAAGAATTGCGTCCAAAATACAGCACAAAGGCGGGGCGCATCGTATATGGTGGCGGGGGCATTACACCCGATGTTTATATTCCTTATAAAAGCACAATAAATGCAGAAACAGGGAAAGTTTTAAGAAGTCCAAAACGTCCTATTTTTAATTTTGCGTCAGAATACGTGTCAACCCATAAAGATGAGTTTAATTCTTTTTCAGAATTCAGGGATTCCTGGGAAGTGGATAAAACCGTATTTGAAGGTTTCCTTTTTCATCTCAAACAAGATTCAATCGGTGTGATCCAGGATTCATTGGTGCTTAACACCGACTTTATTTATAAC
>Ga0209554_1002611_pt1 | contig 12316 bp, 11 predicted proteins | sample MarorgKNORR_S2LV_5_FD_188221 | JGI IMG/M metagenome (GOLD analysis project Ga0209554, IMG submission 188221) | Marine microbial communities from the Southern Atlantic Ocean, analyzing organic carbon cycling - Bottom_A/KNORR_S2/LV (SPAdes) (version 2) | ecosystem: Environmental > Aquatic > Marine... | reverse complement strand
ATAAACCCAAGTAACCCAACATTTTTTGCGCCTTTCGGAGCTGGCATTCGTAGGTTCGAATCCTACCGCCCCAGCCACTTTTTAAGTCTTTTTAAAAAGAACTTAACGAATTTTTTTCATTATTATAATCAAACAAGACCATTTCAGTAACAAGCTCTTCAAAAGTAGTTTTTGGTCTCCAAGCAAGTTTTTTCTTAATTTTGTTAGCGTTGCTTAGAAGTAGATTTACTTCACTAGGTCTGAATAGATTTTTATCAATCAAAAGATATTTTTTATAATTTAGGTCAAGTACTTCAAATGCTTTTTTTAAAAATTCTTCAACTGTATGAGTAGTGCCTGTGCCGACAACATAGTCATCAGGTTTATTTTGTTGTATAATTAACCACATAGCTTCAACATAATCTTTGGCATGCCCCCAATCTCGTTTTGGTTTTATATTACCTAGATAAATATTCTTTTGTAAACCTAGTTTAATTCTTGCCGCAGCTAAACTAATTTTTCTCGTGACAAATTCAAATCCTCTTCTAGGAGATTCATGATTATATAAAATTCCTGTGGAGGCATGTAAATTATATGCTTCTCTATAGTTTTGAGTTAGGTGATAACCAGCAACTTTAGATATTCCATAGGCAGAGCGAGGATGAAACGGGGTGTTTTCATCTTGTGGGCTTACTTTTGCCTTGCCAAACATTTCTGATGATCCAGCAAAATAAAATTTTGAATGTTGAGAAAATTCTTTAACTGCAGATAAAATATAATGAGTTCCATTGATGTTGCTATTAAGTGTTGAAAATTCATCATCAAATGAATAATCAACATAACTTTGAGCTGCCAAATGGTAAACTTCATCTGGTTTAATTTTGTTCATTATTATCGAGATACTCGCATAACTTTCTAAAGAACCAGGATGAATGTTAATTTTATCAAGTATATGAAATATTCTCCATAACCTGTGCTTTTGGTTTTCTAAAGCCACTCTTCGAATAATTCCATGAACAGCATAACCTTTATTAAGTAATAACTCTGCTAAGTATGATCCATCTTGTCCAGTGATTCCGGTAATTAATGCTTTTTTAGAAATATTTTACCTCTATTGTTTTTAAATTAACTCTAATATTAATGTTTATTTATAAAAAAAATAGGGTTAAATTTAGACTTTATCAGAAAAAATATAGAATGTTCTAAGGTTTCTTTGAAGTTACATATTGCAGCCTCTACAGAGAATTACTTTCATACTGATAAAATTAAAATAATTTTTTGATTTCCTTAGTAACCATTTTTACAGTAATTAACTTCATACATTTTTGACAATGGTTACATTCATCCTTTAGACCACAAGGAGACTTTTCATCTTCTATGTATAAATTTTTATGAAAGTCGTATCCTGTGATTGAGGGATGAATAAAACCTCCAAAAATTACAACAGCATTTTTATTTAATGCTGCAGCTGCATGATGCATTCCACCTTCAATTCCAATAAATAAATCAGCGTTTGATAACAATGCACATGATTTTCTAAAGTTAACATTATGAAGATTAATTACATTTTGAAGTATTTTGTTTTTTCCAAACGAAGATTGAAAAAAAACAAAATCATCTTTTAATTCATTAACAACTTGCTGCCACTTATCAAAACCCCAATCTCGATTCATAAAACCTTTTTTTAATTTCAAATTTGGTTCAATATGTATTATCTTCTTATTTGATATTTTTTTTCTAATTTCACTGTAGATATTTGTAGAAAAATCTAGTTCTTGATTTGTGAAAAATATTTCACCTTTTTTTGCTTTAAAGGTATTATTCCACGTGTATTTTATAGTATGCGTTTTTTTATCATATACGCGGTAAGGTCTGTGATTAGGATAATTTTTAATCCAAATAATATCTTTATAATCATCTATTTGATTTGAATCAATAATGGCCTTGTTATTCTCATATATTTCAGACCAAAAAGATTGCTTTCCATCTCCAACAATAAATTTTGAGTTAGGGTATTTTTGCTGGAGACTTTTCACTTCCCCACACGCCTCTTAAATATCCATAAACAGCAATAGAATGATTAAAGTCACTAAAATCATTGACATGGACTAAATTTGTTTTAGCACCATAGGCAAAACATTTTGATATATATTGATTTATACTATGATCTGTAAATAATACTGTGGGTTTTATTAAATTTAAAGGCATTTACTATACTCTTTTATTCTTTTTTATATTAATTTATGAGAAGTTTTTTTAATTCCTTTAAAACTTTTTGCATGACTTTTTCCCAATCCTTTTCTTTTTTATTTCTAAACAATTTTACTGAATTGTACCAATATGACTTTTCTGTTTTGATAGACCATCGCCAGTCATGATAATTTGATAAAAGAACCCATGTTTTTTTACCCATTGCAGCGCTTAAATGTGTTACAACAGAATCAGTACATATAACAAGGTCTAAGTTTTCAATAATTGCAGCAGTGTCGACAAATTTGTCCTTAATATCTATATTTTGAAAAAAAATGATATCTTTTAAGTCATTAATATTTTCATTCAAATCTTTTAAGTGTTTATCTGTGTGAAGAGATATTAATTGAGTTGTTTTAAATTTATTAATTTTTCTAAATAAATTTATTGGTATATTTCGATTATAATTATTATCTTTTGTTGTAGACCAGGAAATTCCGATATTAAATTTGTTTTTATCAATTTTTTTAGACCAATACTCTGTTTTTTCATTATTGGGTTTTATATATGAATTGCCAATATTTAAATTTTTTAAACTTAACTCAAAGATCCTCGGCACACTTAAAAGAGGTATTATTATATCTTTTGTAATTATATCACTGTCTATGTCTGATTTTTTAATATATTTATCAAAGATGGATTGCTGTGAAAAGAACTCATATAGACTATCTTCTATAATAAGAGCAACTCTATATCCTAGTTTTTTTAAAACTATCCCAACTCTGCAAAATTGAAATATATCCCCGTACCCTTGCTCTGAAATTATATAAATTTTTTTCGTTTTATTAATTTCATTAAGAGTTAGTTTGAGCACATCATGATCAAAATTTAATTTATTTTTTCTTTCTTTCCTGTAAAAACGTGAATCATATAAGAGCATACCTTCTTTACAGTTACCTATTTTTAGATTTAAGAGGGATAAATTAAATTGGCAATCAAAAAAATCTGGTTTGATATTCAATGATTTTTCAAAATGCAGTTTTGCTTTTTTAAATTTATTTTGTTTTTCATACAACAAACCTAGGTTGTTGAGAAGAATTTCGTCGTTAGAATTTAACTCCAATGCCCTTAAAAAATAAACTAAACTTTTATCGTACTCTTTTTTTTCATGAAAAATACTACCTAAATTATTAAGTGCTGAAAAATTATTATTATCTACTATTAATAATTTTTTTAAATATGCTATACCATTTATTGTGTCTCTAGTTTCTAGATACGCAAGTGAAATATTTAAGTAGGCTTGAACAAATTTATTATCAATAGCTATTGCTTTTTTTAAAAACACTATTGCTGATTTGTATTTGTTTTTTTTGATTAAGGTATTGCCGATGTTATTTAATGCTTTTACATTATTTTGATTAAGTTTAAGTGACTTATGAAAGTGTTTTAAACTTTCCAAGTAATTATTTTCAGATAATTCAATAATTCCCAAAAAATTAAAAACGTTGGTATCCAATTTTTGATGTATTAAGTTCAAACAGATTTTTTTAGCGGTTTCTTTATCTCCTTTTAAGAATTTTTCTTGAGCTAATTTTAAATTTTTGTTTGTCAAATTGAAGATCTGTTGAATAATTATAAAAAAATATAAATTATATACAGTTTATCATAATTAATTTAATAATTAAAATATGTGATCCATTTTTGGACTATTGGTCGAATAGGAGATAGTTCTTTTTCATAATTTTTCCACTTATTTATTGATGAAGAATAAATAGGTTGGATTACCTGACTATAACTAGGCGTTCTTATCCTTTCTTTTTTAATCAGTAATTTTTTATAATTTTTGATATTTTCTTCCCAATCAAGTCCTAAAAAGGTTAACATTTTTTTTGTTTCATTGTCAAAATTTGAAATTAAATCTTCATACTTGATAATATGCATATTTAAATTTGTTAATTTTCTGCTGTTTTGCCATATTTGCATTACTTTATCATATATTATCGCAGTTCTTTTTAAGTCTAGGAAATTAATCATTGCTGAATTAAGTAAAAAATTTTGTGTAAAGCAACTTAATATACAATCGAGCGGATGTCTTACTGATATAATAAATTTAGTATTTGGAAAAAGATTATGTAATAATTTAATTCGAATTAAATTAAGCGGCAATTTGTCAATAATGATTTTATTATGAAAATTTTTATTAATATTTTGTTTTTCTATACTATTTTGATAAAATAATTTTGCTTGCTTTTGTTCTTCACTAGTTATTAAATCAAAATCATCCAATTTTAATTTTTGGCACATATTGTCCACTATGGGAATCTCTTCCATTACTTCAATTTTTGAGTGAGAATTTAGCACAGCATCAATTAAAGTGGTGCCGGATCTTGGAAAACCAATATGAAAACAAATGTCAAATGGGAATTTTACTTTATAGCTATCATTTAATGGAGATAATGAGGTAGAATATTTGATACATTTATTTATTTCATTTAAAAAAATATTGTTCGTAAATCTATCTGCATTAATGTTTTTTAAAATAATTTTATTAGCATAATTAAAATACTCAAAGGCTTTGCTGTACTTTTTAGATTTATGGTAAATATCAGCAATTCTGAATTTAGCTTTTACTTCCCATTCTAAATTTATTTTACTAAAATCGATTTTTCTCAGCGCGTTTAAAGCTTGGTTTAATTTATTATCTTTTTCAAATAGATAGCTTTGATAAAATAAAATAATTTGATCGGATGGAAATGATTTTATTTTTTGTTTAACTAAACTCCTTAATGCATTAAACTTATTTGTTTTTTCATAAATTTCTAAGAGATTGTAAATTGGATCTAAAAAGTGCTGATTGATTTCTGATGCATTCAAAAAATGTTTAACTGCAAGGCTTTCCATATTTTCCATTGCCAATGTAATACCTAAAGCATTTTGAGTGTTGGCATTATCTGGATTGATCCTTAAAGAATCTGAGAAATATTTTCTTGCGGTTTTAAATTCATTCAATTTTAAATAAATTTTACCAAGATTGTCATAAAAATTATAGTTTTTTTCCTTTGCAATTAATTTTTTATAAGTTTTAATTGCTTTTTTATTATCACCAAGTTTTTCTTGAGATACAGCAAGAAGGTACATTGCATTAATATTTTTATTATCTAGCGATAAAATAATATTTAATTTATCTATAGATTCTTCAAAATCACCCTTAATGATAATTTTTTTTATTTTTTCCAGATCAACCATGATAATTATAAATTTAGGTTAGATACATGTTGCTAGATTAAAGGATTAATGAAAAATTTGTTAGGCAAGATATTATATTTTAAAATTGGTTAATTGTTTTTGTTTTTTTTTATAAATTTTTTCACAATATCAATATTTTTTAGTATTCTTATATGCTGATCTTTATAGTTTTTTCTACCTGAACTAATATGTGGAAATAATTTAATAATCTTTTCGAGGTATTCCGGTATTTTTAAATTTTGCCTATTAAATTTCATCTTGAAAAACTAATGTTTAAATAATCTGTATTTAAATGAATAAAGAGGAAATTTTTTTGATTCTGCAAACTTTATTATCTTTGCATCATTGATTGAACCCAAGGGTTTTGCAATAGCTTTACAATTTTTGTTTATTAGTAATTTCAAATTATCTAAAAAAGGAAAGAAAGCATCAGATGCCGCAACATAACCAGTCCTTCTGCGCATTTTTCCTGCTTTATCAAGAGCTAATTTTGTTGAGTCTAATCGACTCATTTGTCCGGCTCCAATTCCAATTGTTTGTTTGTTATTAACTAGAACAATAGCATTAGATTTAACATGTTTGCATACTTTTAAAGCAAAAAGTAAATCATCTATCTTTTTTGAATTAATTTTGATGTTTGAAACACACTTCAGGTTATTTTTTTTTATTTTAATTATGTTTTTTTCTTGTACTAAGTATCCATCCATAACTGATTTAATATCATCTTTTTTATTTAGTAATAGTTTTGTTTTATTAATAAGAATTAAATTTTTTTTATTTTTTAACATTTGAACTGCATTAACATTAAATTTTTCTGCTGCGATTAATTGAAAGAATTTATTATTCAAAACTTCAGCAGTCTTTTTGTTTAACATTCTGTTTAAGATAACTATTCCTCCGAATGCACTTACTGGATCTGCTTCTATAGCCTTTATTACTGCTTTATGAATTGTTGGTCCAGATGCTATTCCACATGGATTATTATGCTTAATAATAACACAAGTAGGCTCTATAAATTCTGTCATACAATTAAGTCCCGCATCTAAATCTAAAATATTATTATAGCTTAATTCGCTGCCATTTAGCTTAGCTTTTTCGATTAAATTAATTTTTGATTTAAAATAATATTTTGATTTTTGATTTGGATTTTCACCATATCTTAATGGCGTACTATTTAAATTCGATATTTTGAGTACACTTTGTTTTTTATTCGCAAACCAACTTGCAATTGATGAATCATAAGCAGCCGTTGTTTGAAATATTTTCTGAGCCATCTGTCTTCTAAAGGATAATGTTGTTTTGCCATTATTGGATGAAATATTTTTAATAAAAATCCCATAATCATTTATGCTGTTGATTGTTGTCATAGATTTATAATTTTTCGCAGCTGACCGTAATAAAGTTGGCCCACCAATATCTATCATATTAATGCATTTCGAAACATTATTGGTAATCTGTATTATTTTTTCAAATGGATATAAATTTACAATAACAAAGTCAATTATTGGAAAGTTTAATTTTTTAAAAGAGTTAATATGATGTTTATTTTTTCGATCATGTAAAATTGATGCATGTATTTTTGGGTGAAGTGTTTTTACTCTACCATCTAATATTTCATTAAATTTTGTTAGATCTGAAACTAATTTACATTTAAAACCAGCTTTTTTAATTACTTCAGCAGTTGATCCGGTAGAAATTAATCCAATGTCAAATTTGACTAGTGTTTGACAAATATAAGATAAATTTGTTTTATCAAATACAGAAATTAAAGCATATTTTTTTTCAATATTCATGATTTGGTAAATGACCAGTTTTCAATTTTCTTTTTATCATCAATAGTTCCGTTAATAACAATTTGATTATTTTGTTCTATTCTTTTTCCATTACCAATATAAATACTATTCTCTAAAGAGATCAATGAGCTAGATTTAAAAATCCAAGTCTGATTTAATTTAGTTTTTATAATTATGGATTTTCTATCATTTGTAAGCAAACAATTACAATAAGGCATTAAATGAAATCGAATACTGTAAGAAATTTTTTTTGATTTCAATTTTGTTGGAATAATTGAGTCTTCCCCAAAAATTAGGTTTTTATTGTTTGCTATAATTAATTTTCTTCTAATAATTTTATTAAAATTATTTAAATATCCATCATGACTAGCATTCCAAATTGTATACCTTTCATTTATTTCACTATTAAAATATATTTTATTAGGAATTCTTTTATATGATTTTTTTGCAACTAATTCACTGATGTTAGTATTATTTAGTATTACGGTAGAATGAGCTGCACTATATCTTAAATATTCAGGTTTTTGACCAACTCTTTTTTCAACTGATCCGCAATTAGTAATAATTTTTTCATTAAGGCAACTTAATTCAAAGCTCAAAGTGCTGGCGTGTAAATTGTTGTTTATTAAATAGTTAGTAGGACGAACAACATCCATAAATATTTTTTTATTTTTATCAGTGTAGCTACTTATTCCATTATTAATTTCATAGAATTCTTTTGGTTTAATGTCAGTTTCTTGTCTTATTAATTGATTAATTTCTTTAATATAAAAATTATTTGATCCATTGAAAAGCGCTAAAGAACCATCTTTGTGCAAGAAATTCATAAGAACAGATGACATATTAGTAATTTGAAAAATTAATTCTTTAGGAGCCGACTCTTTAAAAAAAAGTATTATATTTTTTATTTCATGTAAATTATTTAAAAATTCTGCTTGCTGCAATGAACTATAACTTTTGTGAAAACCGTTTCGATCTATTTGTGCGGTTAATAATTTTGTTAATAAGTACAGATTATTATCAATATTTTTTTGATATATGAATGATCCTAGAATTAAAGCTTTTAGTTCTTCAATTCTTATATCGAAATATTTTTTATATTTAATTGCAAAGTTAATCAATATATAATGCTCTAAAATTATTTTATGTATTTTTTTCTTGTCTGATTCAGAGGCCGTTAAAGCAAAAAAATCATAATTGTAAATTATATTTATAAATCTCTTACATATTAAAATAGTTTCCATGGTGGATAATATTTTGTAATATTTTTTTTTGTACCAATTAAATATATGATTTTTTGCTCTAGTAACATTTTCAGCACCCCCTATTTTTTTAGCAATATTAAGCCAATCAAATGAATGATAATTTGAATTCAATTCATTTATATTTTTTTCTGTAAAAAATTTATTTGATAGAAATATATTTTTTAAATATTCAGTGTCTGCAAAAAAGATATTTTGAAAATTAAATTCATAAGATTCTGAATAATAATTTCTAGAAACAAAATATGTATATGGCTTATAAAAAAATTTCTTTACAAAAAAACTAACGATTATATTAATCATTTCTAGTTAATCTTGCTGCAAAAAACCCATCAATGTTAATGTTTTTATATTTTTTTGGGATGATATTAATAAAACCATTATTATCTATTAATTTTTCTTCATTATCATTAAAGATAAACTTATTAATATAAAAATTAGGATTTTTTTCTAAGAAATTTTGTATCTGGCTGATTGTTTCTAAATTTAGAAATGAACAGACCATATATATAATTGTGCCGTTTTTTTTTAAAATGCTTTTTGCTTTATTAAGCAATTTATTTTGAAGAGAAGTAATTTTATAAAAATCAGGAACAGATGAACGAAAAAATATTTCAGGATTTCTTCTAATTGTGCCTACTGAAGAACATGGGGCATCTACTAAAATGAAATCATATTTTTTTGTTTCATTAATCTTTAGTGCATTAATAATTTTAATTTGATTTTTAAATTTTAACCTGATTAGGTTTTCTTTCAAGATATTTGCTCTTTTTGGATTAATTTCAATTATATCTAATTTAGCGCCATAATTTAAGGCTTGAAATGTTTTTCCTCCAGGTGCTGCACACATATCAAGTACAACTTTATTTTTTATATTCGATGTTAAATAGAGAGGCAGCATTGACGCATAATCTTGTATCCACCACTCACCCTTACCAAACCTTGGAAGAAGATTAATAGGCATTTGATTATGAACTACCAAAGAAGTTTTGGAGGTAAATATATTTTCATAATTAAATTTATTTACTGATTGTGTATTTTTAAATACAATGTGTAAGTCTGGTTTTTTAGTTATTGATTTCACGAATGAAATTTTTTCACTTAACTGCCAATTTTCATTATGAGCAATAAACCAATTAGGTAGATTATTATATTGAATTTGTGTATTTTTAATTTTTTCTTTATCTTTTAAAATTTTTTTTAAAATAGCATTTATAAAACCTGGAAAAACTTTAAGATTTTTATTTTTTGATAGTTCAACAGTACAATTTATAACCGCATAACTTTTAAAATTTAAAAAAATCATCTGTGTAGTTGCACTTAAAATCAACAAGTACTGATTAATATTAACTTTTTTTTTCGCATATTTAGTTATTATTTCATTAATATGAGTATTATACCTCATGCTGTTTAACACTATATTGTGAACTAATTTTCTATCACTTAAAGAAAGTGAATATTTTGCAGTATAAAAATTAAAAATTTCATCAAAATTAGCATTATTCTTTTTTAAATTATATAAAATTTTATGTGAAATTAATCGAGTGATTATACCTTTTTGCATTGCTGAAAAGACAAATAAGTTTTAAATTTATTATACCATATGCCTTACTTTAGTTTTTCCCTAAAACAAAATTTTTTAAGTAAAGATGAGTTATTATTATTGAATATTTCACAACCAGAACTCAATAAAATATATTTTTCTAAAAATACTAATCTTTGGAAGCATTTAAATAAAAAAAACAATTTAATGAATATAAATTTTCATAAATTTGAGGAAAGAATTAAAATATCAAAACTAGGAAAAAAAATATTGTTTTGTTTACCTCCAAGTATAGGTTTGGGTGATGCTATAGAGTATGGATTAGGAATTAAATCCATTATTAAATCCAATAAATTTTATTCAGTAGGTGTTGGATTTACGGGGAGATATGAAGCAATTTTTAAAAAATATTTTAAAATTATGCATGTGCACGGCGATATAATTTTGGAAGAGAATTTGCATAAGTACGATACAATTTTTCACACAACTTTAGAAATTGATGATTTTAAGTATCAAAAATATGTAAGATCAAATATTGAGAAAAATATAATAAAAAAATTTAATGTTTCAAAAATAAGAAGCTATAAGTCTAACAATAATACAAAAATAAAAAAGATTACTATTTTCCCTATTTCTCAATCACCTATAAGATCCATGTCTTTAAAACTTCTTAATAGTTTAATTGAGAATTTTGATGTTAATTATAGCATAGATATTGTTTTTGATAATTCTTCAAGAATATCACAATATCTTGAAGAAAACGTTTGTTTAAAAAATTCTAACAAATTATATCCTTCATCACTATTGGCCTTATGTCAAATAGTTGAAAAAACTGACTTTGGTGTATTTATGGATTCAGGTCCTTTGCATTTAGCTAAGATATTAGGGAAAAGAGGAGTTTTAATTATTACTTCGGTTAGTGGCAGTGTTCTTTTGGATGATTTTTCATCAATAAAAGAAATAAAAAATACCTACAAATCTAATTTTTGTACTTCACCGTGCGGTTTGACAAATGTTTTTAATTATGAAAATAAAGTTGGCTGTTATCAGTATCTTTCAATAAAAAAAAGTAATTTATTAATAAAAAATTTAAATTTATTACAGAGAGGTTCAATTAAAAATAGTTATATAAATTTAATGAAGTATCCGGTAGGCTGTGTAAAAAATCTAAATTTAAATAAAATAATTCAATCAATACAAAAAAATATTAGAATCATTAAATGAGAGGAACTCTTGAAACAATAGTAGGGGCCATGTTTGCTGGCAAAACTAGCGAATTATTGAAAAGAATTTTATGGGCGAAACATCAAGAAAAGAAAATATTGGTTATTAAACCAAGTATTGATGATCGATATTCTGAAAAACTTATCATTACCCATAATAATTTAAGCCATGAATGTTATGCAATGAAAGATTGGGATCTAACAAATAAGGATTATGCTTTAAACAAGAAAAATTATGATGTTATTTTTTTGGATGAAATTCAATTTATGCATCCTTCTAAAACAATAGATAATGTTGAAAATCTATTATGTTCAGGAATAGACGTTGTGTGCGCAGGTTTAGACCAGGATTCGCGAGGAAAACCATGGGAGACATCATCTTTTTTATTAGCACTTTCAGATAAGATTACAAAAATTTATGGTTTTTGTAATGTGTGTGGGATGGAAGCAACAAAGACTTATAGAAAAATTGAGGGAGGGGAAAGAACCCAAGTTGGTGCAGCCAAAATTTATGAGCCGCGTTGTTTAAAGCATTGGAAGCCTAGATAATCTATTTATTTAAGCGGTTTTTAATTAATTCATCAACCACTGTTGGGTCAGCTAGGGTGGAAACATCTCCAAGTTGATCCTGTTCATTAGCTGCAATTTTTCTTAGTATTCTTCGCATGATTTTGCCAGATCGCGTTTTTGGAAGGTTCGGAGTAAAATGAATTAAATCGGGTGAAGCAATGGGGCCAATTTTTTCTCTTACAATATTTTTTAACTCATTTTTTAAAGCAATACTTGGTTCCTCGTTAACTATTAAAGAGATGTAACAATATAAACCATTACCTTTTACATCATGAGGATAACCAACAACTGCTGCCTCAGAAACTTTTGGATGCGAAACAAAGGCACTTTCTATTTCTGCTGTACCAAGATTGTGTCCTGATACGATAATTACATCATCAACTCGTCCTGTAATCCAATAATAACCATCACTATCTCTTCGACAGCCATCTCCTGTAAAATATTTGCCATCAAATTGAGAAAAATATGTACTAAGAAATCTATCATGATCACCATATACAGTGCGCATTT
>Ga0209554_1002607_pt1 | contig 12325 bp, 9 predicted proteins | sample MarorgKNORR_S2LV_5_FD_188221 | JGI IMG/M metagenome (GOLD analysis project Ga0209554, IMG submission 188221) | Marine microbial communities from the Southern Atlantic Ocean, analyzing organic carbon cycling - Bottom_A/KNORR_S2/LV (SPAdes) (version 2) | ecosystem: Environmental > Aquatic > Marine... | reverse complement strand
CAAGGACCATTGCCCGGGCGCCTTCGTCATCTGCATTACCAATCCGCTCGACGCTATGGTCTGGGCGCTTCAAAAGCTCACCGGCCTGCCGGCCAATATGGTTGTCGGCATGGCGGGCGTGCTGGATTCGGCGCGTTTCCAGCACTTCCTCGCCGAAGAATTCAAGGTCTCGGTGGAAGACGTCACCGCCTTCGTGCTCGGCGGCCACGGCGACACCATGGTGCCGAGCTTGCGCTATTCCACGGTCGCCGGCATTCCCCTGCCCGATCTCGTGGAGATGGGCTGGACGACAGCGGCCAGGCTCGATGAAATCGTCCAGCGCACCCGCGACGGCGGCGCCGAAATCGTCGGCCTGCTGAAGACCGGCTCGGCCTATTACGCCCCGGCCAGCGCTGCCATTTCCATGGCCGATTCCTTTCTCAAGGACAAGAAGCGGGTGCTGCCCTGCGCCGCCCATCTCGACGGTGAATACGGCGTCGATGATCTCTATGTCGGGGTGCCCGCAGTGATTGGCGCGGGCGGTGTTGAGCGCATCGTCGAGGTCAAGCTCGATGCCAACGAAGCCGAGATGTTCGCCAAATCAGTCGCCGCCGTACGCGAGTTGACCGAGGCCATACCCGTCTGAGCCAGCGTTAATCATGAATTAACTGATTCATGGTTCAAATAACCGTGTAATTTCTGACGTCTAACCGGTTGCTTGGCGGGATCGACTGAACTATTAAATATAATTGATTCCAGCTTCCCATACGGACGCGCCCTTTAGGAACACATCGGCTAAAGTTCGATGATTATCGCTCGATGAACATTCACGAGTATCAAGCCAAAGCGCTGCTCGCCAAATACGGCGTCACGGTTCCCCGTGGCGGTGTCGCCTATACGGTTGAGGAGGCTGATTCCACCGCCAAGGACCTGGGCGGCCCCATCTGGGTGGTCAAGGCGCAGATTCACGCCGGCGGCCGCGGCAAGGGCGGCGGCGTCAAGGTGGTCAAATCCATCGCCGCGGTTAAGGAAGCCGCCGATCAGATCCTCGGCATGACCCTGATCACCCCGCAGACCGGCCCCGCCGGCAAACTGGTCAAGCGCATCTATATAGAAGAAGGCTGCGACATTGCGCGTGAGCTGTACCTCGGCATGCTGGTCGACCGCGGCGCCGGCTGCATCACCATCATGGCCTCGACAGAGGGCGGCATGGAGATTGAAGAAGTCGCTGAGCACAGCCCTGAGAAAATCATCAAGATAGCCATCGACCCGGCGGTCGGCCTGCAGGCCTTTCACGCCCGTCAGGTGGCGTTTGGCCTGGGGCTCGAAGGCAAGCAAGTGTCTTCAGCGGTCAAGTTCCTGCTCGGCCTGTATCGTGCGTTCCACGACACCGACGCCAGCATGATCGAAATCAACCCCCTGGTGGTGACCGGCGCAGGAGATGTGATGGCGCTGGATGCCAAGATGAACTTCGACGACAACGCGCTGTTCCGCCACAAGGACATCGCCGAGATGCGCGATGAAAACGAGGAAGACCCGAGCGAACTCGAAGCCGCCCGCCACGAGCTTAACTACATCAAACTCGACGGCTCCATCGGCTGCATGGTCAACGGCGCCGGCCTGGCTATGGCGACCATGGACATTATCAATCTCTATGGCGGCGAGCCGGCCAACTTCCTCGATGTCGGCGGCGGCGCCGACAAGGAGCGGGTCACCACGGCTTTCAAAATCATCCTGTCCGACGACAATGTGCAGGGCATTCTGGTCAATATCTTCGGCGGCATCATGCGCTGTGACGTGATCGCCGAGGGTGTCGTCGCGGCGGCCCGCGAGGTCGACCTCAATGTGCCCCTGGTGGTTCGCCTGGAAGGCACCAACGTAGAGCTTGGCAAAAAAATCATGGCCGAATCGGGCCTCGCCATCCTGTCCGCAGAAAACCTCGCCGACGCCGCCGAGAAGGTGGTCAAGGCGGTCAAAGAATCCCAGAAAATCACTGGGGGAGCTGGCTAATGGCGGTTCTCGTGGATGCGGATACCAAGGTCATTTGCCAAGGCTTCACCGGCGCACAGGGCAGCTTCCATTCCGAGCAGGCGATCGCCTACGGCACCAATATGGTGGGCGGCGTCACCCCGGGCAAAGGCGGCACGGCCCTTCTCGATCTGCCGGTCTTTAATACGGTCGCCGATGCGGTCCACGCCACCGGCGCCGAGGCCACGGTAATCTATGTGCCGCCGCCCTTCGCCGCCGACGCCATCCTCGAAGCCATCGACGCGGAGCTGGCTCTGGCGGTCTGCATCACCGAAGGAATCCCGGTGCTCGACATGGTGCGCGTCAAACGCGCCCTGGAGGGTTCCAAGACCCGCCTGATCGGCCCCAATTGTCCGGGGATAATCACGCCCGAAGCCTGCAAGATCGGCATCATGCCCGGCCATATCCATGTTCGCGGCAAGATCGGCATCGTCTCGCGGTCGGGCACCCTGACCTATGAGGGCGTGGCCCAGACCACAGCCGCGGGCCTCGGCCAATCGACCTGTATCGGCATCGGCGGCGATCCTATCAACGGCACGAACTTTGTCGATTGCCTTGAGCTGTTCCTGGCCGACGACGAGACCGAAGGCATCATCATGATCGGTGAGATCGGCGGCAGCGCCGAAGAAGAGGCCGCTGCCTTTATCGCGGCGAACAAACGCAAGAAACCCGTGGTCGGCTTCATTGCCGGCCGCACCGCACCGCCCGGCCGCCGCATGGGCCATGCCGGCGCAATCATCGCCGGCGGCAAGGGGGGCGCTGGCGACAAAATCGAAGCCATGAAGAGCGCCGGCATCGCCGTCTCCGATTCACCGGCGAGCCTTGGCAGCACCATGCTCAAGATGATGAAAGGCTAGCGCGTGGCTCACCAGTTCCACGCCCAACACGCTTGAAAGGCACAGCATACAACCTATGGCGCGACGCATAGAAGACACCTCCTTCCTGTTTGGCTCCAACAGTATTTTCGTTGAAGAGCTTTATGCTCGTTATTTGGACGACCCCAACTCGGTTGACGTCAGTTGGCAGCAGGTTTTCGCCGAGTTCGGCGACGACTCGAAAGCCGTCGCCGACGAGACACGGGGGGCGACCTGGGCGCCGCGCGGTTGCGGCGGTGAACCTGTTGGCGAGGACGAAGACGATATCAACGGCGAGACCATCGTCCGCATGGCGCCGGCCCAGGCGCGAACGCAAGCGCCCGACCCAAGGCCCAGCGGACAGGCTGTTATCGACGAAGACGCGGCCCATGCGGCGACCCGCGACAGCATTCGCCTGATCATGTTGATCCGCGCCTATCGTGTTCGCGGCCATCTCATCGCCGATCTCGATCCGCTCGCCCTCGACGGTGAGAAGCACCATCCCGAACTCGATCCCGCGACCTACGGCTTCACCGCCCAGGATTATGACCGCGAATATTACCTCGACGGCGTGCTCGGCCTCGACACGGCGACCCTGCGCGATGTGCATGACATCATCAAGCAGACCTATTGCTCGAAAATCGGCGTCGAGTTCATGCATATTCAGTACCCGGATCAAAAATCCTGGGTCCAGGTGCAGTTGGAAGGCTCGCGCAACCGCACCCAAATGTCGGCCGAGAAGCGCATCGAAATTCTTAGCCAGCTCTATTCCTCGGAAGGATTCGAGCGTTTTCTGCATATTAAATACCCCGGCACCAAGCGATTTTCTCTGGAGGGTGCTGAAAGCACAATCCCCATGCTGGAAGCCATCATCAACCGGGCCAGCGATCTCGACGTCGACGAGATCGTTCTCGGCATGCCCCATCGCGGCCGCCTCAATGTGCTGACCACGGTGATGGGCAAGCCCCATGCGGCGGTTTTTTCAGAATTCCAGGGCGAAGCCAGCAGGCCCGACGATGTGCTCGGATCGGGCGACGTGAAATACCATCTCGGGGTCTCGTCGGATCGCGTCCTGGCCAACGGCAAGAACATGCATTTGAGCCTGGCCGCCAACCCCTCTCACCTGGAGGCGGTCAATCCCGTGGTCGCCGGCAAGACCCGCGCCAAGCAGGCCATGCGTGGCGACGAGGCCCGCAAGAAGGTATTGGCGGTGTTGCTGCACGGCGATGCGGCGTTCGCCGGCCAGGGCCTGGTCGCGGAAACCCTCGGCCTCTCGGAACTTCGCGGCCACCGCGTCGGCGGCACCATCCACATTATCGTCAACAACCAGATCGGCTTCACCACGAGCCCAAAATTTTCGCGTTCCTCGCCCTATCCGTCCGATGTCGCCAAGATGGTCCAGGCGCCGATCTTCCACGTCAACGGCGACGATCCGGAAGCCGTTGTCCATGTCGCCGAGCTGGCGGTGGATTTCCGCCTGCGCTTCAACCGCGACGTGGTCATCGACATGTTCTGCTATCGCCGCCACGGTCATAACGAAGGCGACGAGCCGGCTTTTACCCAGCCGAAAATGTATCGCAAGATCGCCCAGCATCCGACCACGCGGCAGCTATACACCGAGCGCTTGATTGCCGACGGTGTGCTGACGGCCAAGGCGGCCGAGGCGTTGATCGCTGAATTCAATCAGAGCCTCGAGGACTCCCTGACCGCGTCGAAGAGCTATCGTGTCAACAAGGCCGATATGCTGGAAGGTGTCTGGGAGGGCCTGGAGGTCGCCGAAAGCAAGGGGCCACGCCGCGGTAATACCGGCTTCGCTGTCAAACGCCTCAAGGAAGTCGGCATGGCTATCACCGCCGATCCCGAGGAATTCGAATTGAACCGCAAAGTCGTGCGCATGCTGGGCAACCGCCGCGAGATGATCGAAACCGGTAAGGGTATCGATTGGGCCACGGCCGAGTCGCTGGCCTTCGGCACCCTGCTCAGCGAAGGCCACGGAGTGCGCCTGGTGGGACAGGATTCCGGGCGCGGCACTTTCAGCCAGCGCCATTCCGTACTGATCGATCAAAATAATGAAGAACGCTACGTACCGCTCAACCATATCTCCGAAAAACAGGGATATTTCGAGGTCATCGACAGCACGCTCTCGGAGCAGGCGGTGCTCGGCTACGAGTACGGCTATTCCCTCGCCGATCCCAGCAAGCTGGTGCTGTGGGAGGCCCAGTTCGGCGATTTCGCCAACGGCGCCCAGGTTATCATCGATCAGTTCGTCGCCTCGGGCGAATCGAAATGGCTGCGCATGTGCGGCTTGGTGATGCTGTTGCCGCACGGCTTCGAAGGCCAGGGGCCGGAACATTCCTCGGCGCGCATCGAGCGTTATCTGCAGCTCTGTGCTGAAGACAATTTACAGGTCGTCAACTGCACTACGCCGTCATCCTATTTCCACGTGCTCAGGCGCCAGATCAAACGTAACTTCCGCAAGCCCCTGGTGGTGTTCACGCCGAAATCCCTGCTCCGCCACAAGCGCTGCGTCTCGAAGCTGGCCGACATGGGGGCGAAGACCGCCTTCCACCGGGTGCTTCATGAAAATGTCATGCCCGGACCCGATGACTCAATACGTCGAATGGTGCTGTGCAGCGGTAAGGTTTTCTACGATCTCGAAGCCGAGCGCGATGCGCGCGGCATCAAGGACATCACCATCCTGCGCTTCGAACAGATCGCCCCGTTCCCCAAGACGCCGCTTCGCGAGGAGCTTTCGCGCTTCCCCAACGCCGATGTTATCTGGTGCCAGGAAGAACCTCAGAATATGGGTCCCTGGAGCTATGTGGAGCCACGCATCGAAGCTCTGATCAAGCGCATGGACGGGGCATCCAAACGGCCGCGTTACGTCGGGCGAACCGAGGCCGCATCGCCAGCCGCCGGCGCGAACAAGGTTCATCTCGCCGAACAGGCCGATCTGGTCGATAGGGCCCTCACATTATGACCATCAAACGGTAAGCATATGACTGTAGAGATCAAGGTCCCCACCCTGGGTGAATCAGTGACCGAAGCGACGGTCATCCAGTGGTTCAAATCGGCCGGAGAGGCCATCGCCACGGACGAGATGCTGCTCGAGCTCGAAACCGACAAGGTGACCCTGGAGGTGCCGTCGCCGGCGGGCGGGCGGCTATCCGAGATTCGCGTCGAAGCCGGTGACAATGTGGAGGTCGGGGCCATCCTCGGGCTCATCGAGGAAGGCGCCGCCGGTGATGCGCCCAAGCCTGCTAAGAAAACCGAGGCCGCGCCAGAAGCGGCACCCGAGGTTCCGGCCGCCGCCGCCCTGCACAACCTGTCGCCGGCGGTGCGCAAGCTGGTGGATGAGAACAATCTCGACCCGGCGGCGATCCCGGCGACCGGCAAGGACGGCCGCATCACCAAGGGCGATGTGCTCAAGGTGATCGAAGGCGCCGCCCCGGAATCCGTCCCAGCGCCCGCCCCAGAATCCGTCCCCGCACCCGCCCCCGTAGCGCCTGCTCCGGCCCCGGCCCCCGCGCCCCAGCCGGCGGCCGCGCCCGTCCCGCCGCGCACCGATAACGAGCGCGAAGAGCGGGTGCGCATGACGCGCCTGCGCCAGCGCATCGCCGAGCGTCTCAAGGAAGCCCAGAACACCGCCGCCATGCTGACCACCTTCAACGAGGCCGACATGAGCAATTGCATGGCCCTGCGAAAGGAATACCGCGAAACTTTCGAGAAGAAGCACGGCGTCCGCCTCGGCTACATGTCGTTGTTCGTCAAGGCGGTGATCACCGCCTTGAAGGAAATTCCGGCGGTCAATGCCGAGATCGACGGCACCGATATCATCTATAAAAACTATTATCACATCGGCGTCGCCATCGGCTCGCCCCAGGGCCTGGTGGTGCCTGTGCTGCGCGACGCCGATACGCTCAGCCTGGCCGGCATCGAGCAATCCATCAAAGACCTCGCGCTTAAGGCGCGCGACGGCAAGCTCGCCATCGATGACCTGATGGGCGGCACCTTCACCATTACCAATGGCGGCGTCTACGGCTCGCTGCTGTCGACGCCGATCCTCAATCCGCCACAATCGGGCATCCTCGGCATGCATGCCATCAAGCAGCGGCCCATCGTGGTTGAAGACGGCATCGAGGCGCGGCCGATGATGAACCTGGCGCTCAGCTATGACCATCGCATCATCGACGGCAGCGAGGCGGTAACCTTCCTGGTGCGCATCAAGGAATGCATCGAGAACCCCGAACGCATGCTGCTCGAAGTCTAATCATTAAATCTAAGAGGTAAGGCCCATGGCCGAAGACAGCTTTGATCTGGTCGTCATCGGCGGCGGACCCGGTGGCTATGTGGCCGCCATTCGCGCCGCCCAGCTTGGTTTGAACGTTGCCTGCGTGGAGAGCTACGGCGCTCTCGGCGGCACCTGCCTGAACGTCGGCTGCATTCCCTCGAAGGCGCTACTCCATGATTCCGAGCTCTACGAAATGGCCCGCCACGACCTCGCGAATCACGGCATCAAGGTGAGCGGCGTGAAGCTCGACCTGGCGGCCATGATGAAGCGCAAGGACGGCGTTGTCGGCGACCTGACCAAGGGTATCGAGCATCTGTTCAAGAAGAACAAGGTCGCCTACGTCAAGGGCCTGGGCCGGATCACCGGCAAAAACGAAGTCACCGTCTCTGGCGACGACGCGCGGGTACTGAACGCGAAAAACATCATCATCGCCACGGGCTCCGTATCGGCCCCCCTGCCCGGCATAAAGATCGATGAGAAGCGCATTGTCACCTCGACCGGCGCCCTGGCGCTGGGCAAGGTGCCCAAGCATCTGGTGGTCATCGGCGGCGGCGTTATCGGCCTGGAACTCGGCTCCGTATGGAGCCGGCTTGGCGCCCAGGTCACCGTGGTCGAATTCCTCGATCGCATCCTGCCGACCATGGACGGCGAAATCTCGAAGCACTTCAAACGTATCCTCGGCAAGCAGGGTTTCGCCTTCAAGCTCAACACCAAGGTGACCGCCGCCAAGGCCTCGGCCAAGGGCGTTGCCCTAACCCTGGAACCGGCGGCAGGCGGCGAAAGTGAAACCCTGAACGCCGACGTGGTGCTGGTCTCCATCGGCCGCCGGCCCCTCACCGAGGGCCTCGGTCTGGAAGATGTCGGCGTTGCCCTCGACGAGATGGGCCGGGTGATCACCGACGACCACCTGCGCAGCAATATCGACAGTATCTACGCCATCGGCGATGTCATCGACGGCCCCATGCTCGCCCATAAGGCCGAAGACGAAGGCATGGCGGCGGCCGAGACCATCGCCGGACAATCGGGCCATGTGAACTACGACGCCGTCCCCGGCGTGGTCTACACATCGCCCGAGGCGGCCAGCGTCGGCAAGACCGAGGAAGAGCTGAAAGCAGCCGATATCGCCTATAGGGTGGGCAAGTTTCCCTTCATGGCCAACAGCCGGGGCCGCGCCAACGCCCAGACCGACGGCTTCGTCAAAATCCTCGCCGACGCGGCGACCGACCGGGTGCTCGGCGTCCATATCATCTGCGACGATGCCGGTGAGATGATCGCCGAAGCGGTGATCGCCATGGAATTCGGCGCCTCCGCCGAGGACATCGCCCGCACCTGCCACGCCCACCCATCGCTGACCGAGGCGGTGCGCGAAGCAGCCCTGGCGGTGGCGGGGCGCACGATTCATATTTAGTGGCTATCAGCCGTCAGCCAGTAAAAATCGCTTAAGCTGATAGCTAAAATCACCATGTCCGACCGTTTACTGATCTTCATCTTCAGCGCCGCCGAAGTGCTCGGCATGCTCGGGATATCGTCCTTTGCCGCCCTGTTGCCCGAAATGCAGGCGGAATGGGGACTGAGCAATTCCGACGCCGGCTGGATCACCGGCATCTACTTCGCCGGCTATCTGGTGGCGGTTCCCGTGCTGGTCAGCCTCACCGATCACATGGACCCGCGCGGCATCTACCTCGCCTGCGCAGCACTTGGCGGGGTCAGCCTGCTCGGCTTTGCCCTGTTCGCCGAGGGCTTCTGGAGCGGGCTTCTGTTCCGTACCCTAAACGGGGTCGCCCTGGCGGGCACCTATATGCCCGGCCTCAAGGCCCTGACCGACCGGGTCAGCGACAAAATCAGGCCCCGCGCCGTGGCCTTCTACACGGCGAGCTTCGGCATCGGCGGCAGCCTGTCGTTTCTTATTGCGGGCGAGGCGTCGGCGGCCTGGTCCTGGCAGGGCGCCTTCGCCATCGCCGCCCTGGGAACGCCGGCTGCCATGGCTCTGGCGGCCTGGGCCATGACCGCTCGGCCCGGCGTCATCCACCCCAAACCGGAAACCCATCTGCTCGATTTCCGCCCGGTGTTCCGCAACCGCGAGGCAATGGCCTATATCCTGGCCTACACCGCCCACAACTTCGAACTGTTCGGCTTTCGGGGCTGGCTGGTCGCCTATATGGTGTTCAGCCTGTCGCTCCAGACCAGCGATTTCGCCTGGAACGTCACCCTGATCGTCACCATGGTCACTCTGCTCGCGGTGCCGGTGAGCGTCATCGGCAGCGAGTTGGCCCAACGCTATGGCCGCCGGCGCATGGTCACGATTCTGATGACCGGCTCGGCGATAATCGCCGTCCTGTTCGGCTTTGCCGGCGCCCTGCCTTATCCCCTGGTGGTCGCCCTCGCGGTTCTCTACGGCATGTTCATATCCGCCGATTCGGCGGCCATCACCACGGGCGCGGTAAACGCCGCCCCGCCGGGCGGGCGTGGGGCGGTCATGGCGGTGCATTCCAGCATCGGCTTCATGGGATCCTTCCTCGGCCCCCTGGCCTTCGGCCTGGTGCTCGACGGCGCCGGGGCCGATCACCTGTGGGGCTGGGGCCTGGCCTTCGCCGCCATGGGCGTCGTGGTCATCATGGGACCCCTGGCCCTCGCACTCTTGGGTGCGCGGACCAAATAACTGAACGATAGATAAAGGGGTCAGACCCCTTTATCGGGCTCTTTGGCTCTTGGGTGCGCGGCGGCATAGCTCTTGAGCAGGGATTCCGCGTCGACCTCGGTGTAGCGTTGGGTGGTCGAGAGGGAGGCGTGGCCGAGCAGCTCCTGGATATCGCGCATGCCCGCCCCGCCGGCCAGCATATGGGTGGCGAAGCTGTGGCGCAGGGCATGGGGCGTCGCCGTCTCGGGTAGGCCCAGGGCGCCGCGCAAGGCTCGTAACTGGCGCTGGACAACGCCTGGGTTGAGCCGCCCGCCGCGCGCCCCGACGAACAACGGCCCGCCCGCTTCGAGCTTGTAAGGGCAAGCGGCGATATAGTCTTCAAGGGCGGCGCGGATCACGGCGAGCAGGGGCGTCATGCGCTGCTTGCCGCCCTTGCCGGTGATGGTGAGCGTCGCATCGCTGCCCGGCGCCGCCGCCGGCAAGTCAGCAAGGTTCAGACCAAGAGCCTCGCCAATGCGCAGGCCGGCGCCGTAGAGCAGCATGACCAGGGCGGTGTCGCGCTTGGCCAGCCAGGGCGTAGTGGCGAGGTCGCCGACGGTCGCCACCGACGCGCGCGCCTGATCGACCGACAGCGGGCGTGGCTCCGACGGTCCGACAGCATGGGCGCGGAGCATTCCCAGGGCCGGGTTATGGCAAAGCTTCTCGTGATCGAGACGGCCGAAAAAGCCGCGAATGGCAGACAGGGCGCGGGAATTGGAGCGCTGGCTTATGCCGTCCATGAGCCGCCGCGCGAGGAAGGCGCGAAAATCCGCAACCTTCAGGGCCGCCAAATCGGCAAGGTCCGGCTCGGCGCCCAGATGATGGCTAAGAAACGTCAAAAACGAGGCGAGGTCGTAGGAGTAAGCCTCGATGGTATTGGCCGAGACGCGCCGCTCATGGGCGAGCCAGGACTGCCAGCGCCGCACCGCCGCGACCAGCCCCGGCGCGGCGGTGAAAGTGATCGTGGGGGCTACCCCTTGGGGAGCTCGAGCCAGCCGTTGAGGCATCGCTCTAACACATGGCCGAGAAAGACCAGCGCCTCGCCGCCCTGGCCGGTTGGAAAGCGCTCCCCATGGCGCGAACCCAGGGCAAGCAGGGCAGGCGGCGCTCCACAGCCGAGCCTGAGCCTGATCAAGGCCGCCGAAGCGACCAGCCCGGCGCCGGCGCCGAAGATGCGTTCGTCTCCGGTGGCATCGCCATCGTCATTGGCAATAATAAAGTCGCGGCCCGGTCCGAGCAGTTCGTCGATCAACCCGGCCGCCAGACAGTTAACACCCGAGACGCAGCGTTCTCGCCGCGGCCGGTCCACGCCCTCAACACAGAGCGCCGCCACATCAAGATTGAGCGCACCGAGAAAATCGGTCGAGACGATCTCGATGAGATGTTCCAGAGTGGCCGCGCCGAGCACGGCGATAACCGCTTGGTTGATCTGGGATTGCCGGGACAGATTGCACCTGCCCGATTGCAGCAGGTCGTCGTGGCGGCTGCGCAGGCGTTCGATTATGACGCTCTGCAAATCGACCACGCCATCGCCCGTGGCCCGCGACGGCGGCATCAATCGATCAAGCAATTCCGGGTGAGTGGTGAGAAAATCCGGATTGCGCCGGAGATAGTCGATGACCTGCTCCGCGCTCACTTCGGATGCGTCTAAAGCCGGGGCGCTGTCGGACGGTGACGTCAAAGCCCGCCCCTAATCCTTGGTGATGCTCTGGCCGGTCTTCTCCCAATCGGCGAGGAAGGCGGCAAGGCCCTTGTCGGTAAGGGTGTGATTGACCAGTTGGCGTAGGATTTTCGGCGGCACGGTAACCACCTCGGCGCCGATCTTGGCGGCTTCGACCACATGCATGGGATGGCGAATCGAGGCAACCAGAATCTGAGTATTCAGCGAGCCTACATAATTGTCATAAATCTGGCGGATATCGCTGATCAGCGCCATGCCGTCATGGCCGATGTCGTCGAGTCGGCCGACGAAGGGCGAGACATAGCTTGCCCCCGCCTTGGCCGCGAGGATGGCCTGGGCCGCCGAGAAGCAGAGGGTGACGTTGACCCCGACGCCATCATTGCTAAGCGCCCGGCAGGCCTTGAGCCCCTCCCAGGTCAGCGGTACCTTGATGACCACATTGTCGGCGACTTTGATCAGCCGCTCGGCCTCGGCCAGCATGCCGTCTGCCTCGGTAGCAGCGACTTCCGCGCTGACCGGTCCCGGCACCAGGGCGCAGATTTCCTCGAGCACCTGGAAAAAATCCCGTCCCGTCTTGGCCACCAGCGACGGGTTGGTGGTCACCCCGTCAAGCAATCCGCTATCAACAAGCTCGGCGATTTCATCCACATCCGCCGTATCGACAAAGAACTTCATACACTCACTCCAACTGAACTTGAATCCCGACCGTGACACAGCCACAGTGTAATCGATGGCAACCTCGCACACCAGTTCAAGCGTCAGCGTCTTGCTGCCGCTGCCGCTTGCCGGCGCTTACGACTACGCCCTGGCCGACG
>Ga0209554_1002600_pt1 | contig 12352 bp, 8 predicted proteins | sample MarorgKNORR_S2LV_5_FD_188221 | JGI IMG/M metagenome (GOLD analysis project Ga0209554, IMG submission 188221) | Marine microbial communities from the Southern Atlantic Ocean, analyzing organic carbon cycling - Bottom_A/KNORR_S2/LV (SPAdes) (version 2) | ecosystem: Environmental > Aquatic > Marine... | reverse complement strand
TGAAGTATTAAACGTTGTAGTTGTAGACTTACTCGTTGATGTAGCTCTACTACTTGCTGTGCTATGTGAAGTATTAAACGTTGTAGTTGTAGACTTACTTGTTAATGTAGCTCTACTAGTTCCCGTACTATGTGAAGTATTAAACGTTGTAGTTGTAGCTTTACTTGTTGAAGTAGCCCTACTACTTGCCGTACTATGTGCAGTATTAAAAGTAGTAGTTGTACTTCTAGATGTACTAGTCGCACGAGAACTGATTCTTGATGTTTGATAAGCTGTTTCATAGTTAGTACTTCTTGAAGTATTTGTATTCCAAGTTGTAGTCTTACTCGTATTAGTAGCCCATGTAGTAGTATTACTTGTATTAGTATTCCAAGCTGTAGTATTACTCGTATTAGTAGCCCATGTAGTTGTCCTACTTGTATTTGTACTCCAAGTTGTAGTATGGCTGGTATTCGTACTCCAAGTTGTTGCATGACTTGTATTTGTAGCCCATGTAGTTGTCCAAGAAGTATTAGTAGTATTAGTAGTATTTCTAGCAGTATTAGTAGCCCACGTGGTTGTCCAGGAAGTGTTCGTGTTATTCACTCCCGAAGTAGTATTTGTGAAACCAGTACTCCATGCAGTATTAGTAACATTAGTTCCTGCTGTAACATTAGTTCCGCTAGTGCTCCAACTCGTATTTGTAGAGTTAGTTTGTGCAGTAGTATAGGCAGTACTTCTACTTGTTGACCAACTCGTATTTGTAGAGTTAGTTTGTGCAGTTTGATATGCAGTACTTCTACTTGTTGACCAACTGGTATTAGTATTATTAGTTTGTGAAGTAGTATATGAAGTATTATTAGTTTGTGCAGTTGTCCAAGAAGTTGCAGTATTCCATGAAGTTGCAGTATTCCATGAAGTAGTAGTATTATTTACGCCACTTGTTCCGTATGAAGTACTTTTACTAGTTGTCCAAGAAGTTGCAGTATTCCATGAAGTACTAGTATTCCATGAAGTATTCGTGTTATTAGTTCCTGACGTAGCATTAGTACCAGTAGTTGTCTTCGTCGTAGACCATGAAGTAGCAGTAGAACATGTAAAAGCCGTACTCCAAGAAGTATTAGTAGTTCTAGTTAATGGCTCTCCTTCGGGATCTGATCCATAAAGTGTAATATTAGTTCCGGTAGTTTGCTTACTGGTATTAGTATTGTTAGTTCCTGAAGTAGTATATGCAGTACCCCAAGAAGTATTAGTATTCCATGAAGTAGCAGTACTACAGGTTCCTGAAGTAGCATTACTTCCTGAAGTAGCATTAGTTTGTGATGTAGTATGCCCAGTATTTCTACTAGTATTCCATGTAGTTGCAGTACTACAGGTTCCTGAAGTAGCATTAGTTCCTGAAGTAGCATTAGTTTGTGCAGTAGTATATGAAGTATTAGTACTTCTAGTAGTTGCCCAAGACGTTGCAGTAGCACATGTTTGTGCAGTTTGATATGCAGTATTTCTAGTAGTTGACCAACTGGTATTAGTATTACATGTTCCTGATGTTTGATACGCAGTATTTCTGCTTGTTCCAAAAGAAGTATTAGTATTACATGTTCCAGGAGTACTCCAAGAAGTTGCAGTATTCCAAGATGTTGCTGTAGAACAAGTATCTGCTGTATTTCTTGCTGTATTAGTATTCCAAGATGTTGAAGTACTTGCATAGTCTGCTGGATCTGTGACTCTAGTCGTATTGTTTGTAAAGCCTGTGCTCCAAGTTGTAACGTAAGCGGCATTTGCAGTAGTTTGTGCAGTATTTACTGTATATTGAGTTGTCTGCGAAGTATTAACTGCATACTGTGTTGTCTGATAAGTATTATCTGAATACTGTGTTGTCTGTGAAGTATTAACTACATAATCAGTTGTTTGTGAAGTGCTAATCACATAATCTGTTGTCTGTGCAGTATTAACTACATAATCAGTTGTTTGTGCAGTAGAGTTTGTAAATCCAGTATTTCTACTAGTTGTTATAGTCGTATCATAATTAGTCGTATACGTAGTCGTCGTGTCATAGACTGTAGTTGTAGCCCTAGTAGTGTTATAAGTGGTAGTAGTTGTAAAGAGAGTAGTAGTATTATATACTGTAGTTGTTGACCTACTAGTATTATATACTGTAGTAGTAGTGTATAATGTAGTAGTATTAAACGTTGTAGTAGTAGATCTAGTAGTATTATAAACTGTTGAAGTAGTATATAACGTAGTAGTATTAAACGTCGTAGTTGTAGCCCTAGTAGTATTATAAACTGTTGAAGTAGTATATAATGTAGTAGTATTAAACGTCGTAGTTGTAGATCTAGTAGTGTTATAAACTGTTGAAGTAGTGTATAACGTAGTAGTATTAAACGTCGTAGTTGTAGACTTACTTGTTTCGTAAGTTGTTGTAGTAGTATATAATGTAGTTGTACTATAAGTTGTAGTAGTAGATTTACTAGTATCAAATGTCGTTGTTGTAGTATACGTTGTATTAGAATCAAAAGTAGTTGTAGTTGATCTAGTAGTTGGGTAGGTAGTTGTAGTAGTATAGTCAGTTGTTGTAGTAAACTCTGTAGTTGTTGACCTACTAGTATTATATACTGTAGTAGTATTAAAGAGAGTAGTAGTATTAAACGTCGTAGTTGTAGACTTACTTGTTTCGTAAGTTGTTGTAGTAGTAAATAACGTAGTAGTATTAAACGTTGTAGTAGTAGACTTACTAGTTTCGTAGGTCGTTGTAGTAGTATATAACGTAGTAGTATTAAACGTTGTAGTAGTAGATCTAGTAGTTGGGTAGGTCGTTGTAGTAGTATATAACGTAGTAGTATTAAACGTTGTAGTTGTAGACTTACTAGTTTCATAACCAGTTGTTGTAGTAAACTCTGTAGTAGTATTAAATGTTGTAGTTGTATCTCTAGTAGTATTAAATGTTGTAGTTGTACTTCGAGAAGTATTAAAAGTAGTTGTGGTATCTCTTGTAGTCTCGAATACAGTTGTAGTATCACGATTTGTAGCGTAAGTTGTAGTTGTACTATAAGAGGTCTCTTGAGTACCTGAGATATAGGTTGTTTGTGTGTTTGTACTTCTTTCAGTTGTGTGAACAGCGGAGAAAGGCCCTTCTAAGGAACCCGACTGATTTACGTATACTGCATTGACACGACGAAGCGTCCCACTATCATTTATAGCGAGAAACCGCAGCGTCCTTAGTGTGCCACCATCGTTAACGTAAATTGACATCTACGGCTCCTATGAGTAAACGTACCAAACGTGCCCGCTAGATGTTGCTCCTACTCCCGTTGGCGCTGACGAAGTTACAGTATAGGGTAATCTAGCCGCTGCAAATGTTCCACTAGAAATTTTTGCAGTATCTATTGTTAGATTGCTTATAGCTCTACCAGAGGTTATAACCTCAGTCCCATCTACGCTAAGTCCCGCATCTTCAATATTGAATTGTAATTTTGTTGCCATGTTATGCCTCTATTGTTGTTCTTACAAATTTGTAAGCCATTGTGTCGCCCGAAGCAGGAGTTACTCGTAATCTTAAATTACTACCACTTATATCTGCATCAAAGGTCGCTTGTGCGCCGTTATCAAAGATCGACGCATATTGTGTTAAATAAACGGTAGTTCCATCGTGAAATAATACCATTTCTAGTGCTTGATAATCACTATCGGTTGAGTTCGTAACCTGTACGAAATATTTTGCACTTCTAAAAGTTGCATGAGTAAAAGTATCTAAACTAAATACACTAGTACTTGTACTACTTCCCACTCCTACGTGCATGCCTCCGACTCCAGCCATATGAAATTTCTGAGGTGGGTTAGTATCTTGAATACCAAGCACACCTGCTACGTTAGTAATATCACTTGTTGAATTACCAAATGTTGAAGTTCCTTGAGTAGTAACATTGCCTGAGAAAGTTACATTACCAGACATAGTTTGACCACTAAGGGCAGTACCATTCAGCTGCACATATCCGATAGCATCTTCTGCTATCTCACTCGAACCTACGGCATTTGCTGCTATCTTAGCTGATGTTATACTATTTGATGCAAGGTCATTAGCACTTAGTGTGCCATTGACAATCTTAGCTGAAGTAACAGAGTTATCTGCTAAAGCTGTAGTATCAACAGAACCTGCTGCATAATGTTCAGCATCTAGTGAATCTGCTGCAATATGTTCAGAGTCAACTGCATTATCTTCTATCTTGGCTCCTGTAACTGCATCGGCTGCTAATTGAGCAGTATCTACTTGACTATCATCAATATGTCTAGTAAGAATGGAGTTCATGGCTATCTTACTACTGTCTATTGCATTGTCTGCAATATTTCCAGTAGCTATTGTATTCGCTGCTATCTCAGCTGTTGTAATACTTGCTGCTATAATCTTACTTGCATTAACAGAATTAACTGCCATCTTAGCTAAAGTAACATTTAAATCTACTATTGCAGCTGTATCAACGGCGTCGTCCGCTAATTGGTCTGCTGTAACTTGTGCGTTATCAATGTGTCTTGTAAGAATTGAATTCTGTGCTATCTTACTACCGTCTATTGCATTGTCTGCAATATTTCCAGTAGCTATTGTATTCGCTGCTATTTCTGTAGTTGTAACACTACCTGCTACTATTGAAGCCGTAACGACTGCATTAGTTGCTAGTTTAGCCGCTGTTACTGCTCCAGTTCCAAGATGAACTGTATCTATTGAAGCATCGACATATTGGTCACTATCTACTGAGTTGGCTGACATATGCGCTAAGTCTATTGAACCATCTACATATTGGTCACTATCTACTGAGTTAGCTGACATATGAGCCAGATCTATTGAAGCGTCAACATATTGATTACTATCTACTGAGTTAACTGACATATGAGCCAGATCTATTGATCCATCTACATATTGGTCACTGTCTACAGAATTTGCTGACATATGTTCTAAATCAATAGAACCTGCCGCATAATGTTCACTATTAATTGCATCGTCTGCAATATGTGCATTATCAATACTTCCATCAACATATTGATCGGAATCTACTGAATTTGCTGACATATGTACTAAGTCTATTGAGCCATCAACGTATTGATCGCTGTCTACTGAGTTAACTGACATATGAGCTAAGTCTACTGCTCCAGCCGCTAATTCAGCACTATCAACCGCATCATCGGCTAACATGGAGTTTTCCACTGCTCCTGCTTGAATTGTTGCTGCTGCTGTTACATTACCACTACCAGTAAAGGAAGGCGAAGTCCAAACGACATCTCCTGTCATTCCTATTGTTCTTCCTGTAGCTAGAACTGTTGCGGTATCGGCATTACCTGTGACGTCCCCCGTAACATCTCCTGTTACATCTCCTTCTATTGTTGCGACAAGTGTCGCAACTGCATAACCTGTTCCGGCTATGTTGACCGTAGTTGTCGGAGCGGCTTGATTGTCTTTAAATAATTTCCATTTTCCTGAGTCGCCTGCGTCCCTAAATAGTCCTGCATAAAGATCTTGCGATCCTGAGGTATCGTATAATCCGTAGAATCCAATATCTACTGCGTCTGCAGCGGTATTTGTACTTGCTAATGCAAGTAATGGATCTGCAACTGTTATTGTGGTACTTGAAACCGTAGTTGTAGTACCTGAGACTGTTAGGTTGCCTGAGAGTGTTACGTTACCAGAGAACGTTTGCCCGCTAAGGGCGTCACTCTTAAGCTCACTAGCACTTACAGCATTTGCTGCTATCTCACTCGCTGTTACTGCGTTAGCAGCAATCTGGTCGGCTGTAATTTGATCATCGCCTATCTTTGCAGTTGTTATTGCATTGTTTGCTATCTTAGATGTAGTAACATTTAAATCTGCTATATGTTCTGAATCAATACTTGCAACTGCTAAATGTTCTGAATCAACAGCAGCATCTGCTATCTTAGTGCCATCTATTGCATCTGCGGCTATTTTTGCCGTAGTTACTTGCAAGGCTCCAATATGTACAGTATCAATAGAGCCATCAACGTATTGAGTACTATCTACTGAATTAGCTGACATATGTGCTAAGTCTATTGAAGCATCAGTATAATGTTCGCTATCAATAGCATTATCAGCTATTTTAGCTCCTGTAATTATATCTGCTGCTAAATGTGCTGCATCTATACTTCCATCTACATACTGATCTGAGTCTATTGAGTTTACTGACATATGCACCAAATCAATAGCCCCATCAGCTATTTCTGCACTGTCAACAGCATCATCAGCCATTAAAGTATTTGTAATTTGACTTGCCGCTATGTGTACTGTGTCTATTGAACCATCGACATACTGATCACTATCAACTGAATCAGCTGACATATGTACTAAGTCTATTGAGCCGTCAACGTATTGAGCTGAATCAACTGAGTTAGCTGACATATGAGCTACGTCTATTGACGCATCTGTATAATGTTCAGAATCAACGGCATTGTCTGCTAGTCTTGTGCCGTCTATTGCGTCTACTGCTATATCTGCCGTGGCTATTGTGCCGTTTACTATCTTAGCTGAAGTAATAGAGTTATCTGCTAAATCTGCCGTTACAATAGTGCCATTTACTATTTTAGCACTTGTAACTGAATTATCTGATAAGTGAATAGTATCTATACTACCACTTATTAACTCTGCACTATTTACTGAGTTAGCAGCAAGTTGATCTGCCGTTACTTGTGCATCGTCTATATGTTGAGTTAGAATAGCGTTATTTGCTATTTTTGCTGATGTAACATTCGCATCTAGTATTTTTGCAGTTGTTACTGCATCACTTGCTATATCTCCAGCAACGATTGTTCCATTAACAATCTTAGCTGAAGTAATAGAGTTATCTGCTAGATCCGCTGTTACTATTGTTCCGTTTGCGATATGGTCAGAAACAACAACTCCCGAAGGAAGTTTAGCTGCTGTGATAGCATTGTTTGCTATCTTAGCTGTAGTAACATTTAAAGCTACTATATTAGCAGTGACTACTGCATCGTCTGCTAGTTTAGCCGCTGTTACTGCGTCTGCTCCTAGTTGACTAGTAGTTACTTGACCATCATCAATGTGTTGAGTTAGAACTGAATTTTGAGCCAGTTCACTTGTTCCTACTGCATTTGCGGCAATTTTCGCGGAAGTAATAGCATTTGCTGCTATCTTAGCGTTTGTTACCTGTAATGTTCCTAGATGGATAGTATCAATACTACCACTTATTAATTCACTTGAATCTACTGAGTTTGCGGCTAGTGCGTCTGAGTCGATTGAATTATCTGCGACTGCTGTGACTGCTGTGCCTTGTAAGTGTATTGCTGCTACTGCGTTGGTTGCTAGTTCACTGGTGCCGATACTATTTACAGAAATTTCAGATGCCCCAACAGCATTCGCAGCCACTTCACTAGCTGTAATCGAGTTACTTACTATTTCAGTAGTACCTACTGCATTAGCCTCTAAAGAGGCTACTAATGCCATTTGTTTACCTATGAGTGCCATTTTATGTCTGCTCCAGATACGATAGAGTTACATCTATCGAGCTTGCAACGTTACTTTGTACTTTAATTATATCTCCAGCTTCTAAAACAATTTTTGCGTCCCCGCCTGCTAACGCTAGTGTTGATCCACTAGGTATGGGGGAATCATTAACGAGTCCTATATGATTTGTCGTACTTGCGTCGTAAAACTCACAAGTACACTCTATTTGTCCACCCGTCTGATTACACAAATACAAACCTATTATTGTAGAAGTTGTATCTGCTGGACAAGTGTAGACTGTAGTTAAGGACGTGCCTACGTTCGCAGCTGTTGCTGTTTTAAATGCTGATGCCATGTTGCGTTATCCCAATGCTATTGCTAATGCTAGTGCGTCTGCTTCTGTAATTCCTAATGCTTCTGCATGAGAAGCTATTACCACAATGTCTCCACTAGCATTTTTTGTATAGATCTTTTGATCGGCTACATTCATCGCAATTTCATGCGTAGCTAAGTCACTTGTTGAAGGTACTGAACTTGAGACCTCTGATCTTTTAATTTTAATTACCTGACTCATTAGAAAGTTCCTCCGTCTAATGTGTTAGACCATCTCACAGTTGAAGAAGCCCCTACTTGTAAAAGCTGCCCCACGCTGTTAGTTGAATCGTATGTTCCTATTGAAAGGCTAGTAAAGCCTCCGTTTGATCCGCCTGCTCCGTACATTACGTCACCGTTTGCAGTTGCGTCAACCCCTTTAAGTCCAATAATATCTGAGTCAATATCAAGTGTTGTGTCATCTACCCTTACGCTCAATGTATTGCCAGATTTTAATAAACCGTTACCTGCATCAATTTGACCCGCTCCTGAGAACTGAGTAAAATCTAGTTCCGAGGTGCCCATAGTTGCAGTACCTGTTATCGAAGTAAGAACATATGCATTATCTGCAGCGACTGTTCCTGCCTCAACAAAGGCGAACATTCCACCTGTTACTTCTGTACTAGAATCTGCATCTAATGCCCTAGTAAATACTCCTGCTGTGCCAACAGCACCTGCTGTTGATACATAGTAAATACCATTTTCTTCAGCATCTGATTGGTTTTTAACCAAGATTCTGTCATTAAGTACTGTAGCCGTACCGTCAATAGTTATTACTCCAGTAGAGTCTGCTGTTAACGTTGCTCCCACACCTGAAGAACCATTACTATAAGTCGCACTTAAATCAGCTGTCGTTGCTAATTTAACGGAATCTTTAATATCTAGTGCTTGTTTGACACTATCTACATATGCTTTAGTTGTTGCGTCGGTACTTGCTGAAGGTGTTGCTAGACCTTGAATTCTATTAGACCCTACATTTATTGTTTGTGAGCCCGCTACAGTAAATCCACCGCTAAAGACTGCTGATGGTGCGAATGTTGCTGTTCCAGTTACTGCTATTGCATCTCCGGAAGCGTTACCTAAAGTAACTGCTCCATTAAGAGTTGTTGCTCCGTCTACATTTAGTGTAGAATCGAAGTCTGCAGCTCCTTGACCATTAAGTGTTCCTGCTACTACTGTGTTACCTGTTCCAGAAGCTACTGTAAATTTATTAGTTGCAACTGTAAAGTTTCCGACAGAATTAACTGTTCCACTAAAGTCTGTTGTGGTTGCATTAACGTCTAAAGTTGGTGCTGTTATTTCTATTTCGGTATCTGCATCAATATCTAATTGTCCATCTGTTGTAGACCCGATAGATAATGCACTATCTCTAAATTGAAGTTCTCTTGAACTGTTAAGTAATAAACCGGTATCTGCTACGTGAGTTATATTTACGTCGCTATCTACCCCAAAATTGAGGACAGCAGCATCTGATACCAGGCTTACATCATTTGCAAAGGTTGCATCTTTACCAACTACAACTTTTTCGCTAGAGTTGGTTGTGACTAATTTAAGATAAGAAGTACCACCTTCGTTAAAATCTAGTGCTGCTCCTACATTGTCTTTAATTAATACTGAGTTTGCTTGTGCATCTAAGTCTAGTGTGCCATTATGAGTAATAATTAAACTACCCGTTGCAGCAATAGTTGCCACTTCAAGTGGTTTACCAACTACTACTTTTTCACTACCGTTAGTAGTAACTAATTTAATATAAGAAGTGCCACCTTCATTAAAGTTTAGTGACGCTGCCTCATTGTCTTTAATTAGTACTGAAGTTGCTTGTGCATCTAAATCAACTGCCCCACCATGAGTAATAATTAAATTACCCGTAGGAGATAAAGTTAGAGCTCCTGAGGTCGTTGAAATAGTATTGTTTGAACCAGTTAATACTGTATTACCAGTTTTTAACTGATCGATTTTGCTATTTGAATCTACGAGAATTGCTGAACTTGCGGTAAGCGTACCTGCTGTATGATCTAACATATTTACATATACTGCGCCACCGATTGTTGTTACAGCTGCACTCGAAGGATGTCCGACAAATAGCTTATTTGAATTAGAAGAATACGCTAGCTCACCAGCGTTCAAGGATACTGGAGCGGCTGTCGAATTACTTCGTTTAATTTTAATAACTTGTGCCATTATTCTTTCCTATATGAGCTTATCAAAAGCTCCCTGCGTCTATCGTATCCGAGTCCGCCGAATCATTTCCTATCATTATAGGTACAAATTCATAGTTCCCAACTGATATCTCTCGATAGATCTTTAACTGATTATCGTCAGTATCGTAAAAAAAGTCGCCTTCTGCTAAATTTGTTGTATTAGCTGTTGGCGCCGTGTCCTGTACCCAAAGTTGATCTCCCAAAAAGTTTAATGCGCCCTGTACAGTTGTCTGCCCTACTAATGTATTAGTGGGGTTATCAAATGTAATGGCTGCAGCGTCTTCTGCTGCTCCTGCTATAGCGCTAGAAATCGTAAGAGTAGTTACAGCATTTGTAGCTGATACTACAGTATTATCAGGAACAATCGTAAGATCATTCGCTGCTTGAGGAGTAATAGTTAATACAGTTGCCATTATCTTGTAACCTCTGGAGTGACTATAGCTTTTCCCTGTAATAATCGAGTGACTACACTAGTACTCGTATTTACTAATTCTAAATCATAATAATACTTACCCGCTGCAATAGCAGCAGTTGTGGAATTAGTAAGTTGCATCTTAAGCTTTCCTAACGACGCGCTTGTTATACTACAGACAAAATCTGCTGTCTTTGTGGAAGACGTAGGAGATGGGCGCAGTTGTGCACGCACGGAATGATTACCCAATACAACAACATCGCCATCTTGGGCGATTGCTACTTCTACTGAGAAATCAGATCCCTGATCAATAACTATATCATAAGTTCCTGCTGCCATAATCTATTTTTATACTCCTATTCCATTATTATACCAAAAATCACGGGTGATGTCAAGAACTATTTTTGGAACGTGCATGGAACTTAAACTCTCTGATCGGCTTAGTCAATTCAGAGAAATATCATCAAAAAATGATGGTCATAATTTTTCTAAGCTATGAATATGTATAGGTTATACTTGCCCAATCTGTATTATTTGCTACGTATTGATTCCATACTACCATACTACCTAAATTTTTAGTCAAGTTATGAACGCTATGATTAAATACGGGGTCTCCTTTATCTTGTGTTAGACTTACAGTTGTTTGTGCAGTACCTGAGGTAGTTAATCCCGCTGTATCATATTTATGTTTTTGATCTTGCATTGCTGCCGAATTAACAGGATTAGATTCCATAAACCAACTATGTGATTCCGTAATCTCTAAATAGTTTGCTAATTCTATAGTTAGCACAGTTAATGCTGTCCAATGACCCTGTCCTCTATGGTCGGGGTGAATTAAATGAAATTTAGCGTACATCTTATCTACATATTCAAATATAGAAGATAAAAAGCCTACTGCTGTTCCATCTGCCTTTTCCATTACAAAATGCCAAGCTACAGATTTACTTAGAGTATCTACATCTCCTGATTTTATTAAAGCTTCCGTACCATATCCTTCATTAAGTTGTAACATCATACTAAATCTCTTTAGTCGCATTTCATATGTTTGTATTCCTTGTGGAAAATCTTTCCAAGCCTCCATATAAAAGTTAAAATCTGATTCTTTTAAAGGTCTTAACTTATATCCATTGCTTGCTGTTATTACTGTTGTATTCGCCATTAGTTCTTGTCTCCATTATGTACTAAAATTCCACTAACGTAATAAGTATGCTCATTATCTACTGTGATGTTCCACACTTCTTGTTTTTCTTCTATCCTTTCTAAAAATTTGACTTCCCCTTCAGTAGTTTTATCGTCTATTTCTATTCTTTTTGGTTTAAGAGTTGGTGTATGTCCAAATTCCTCACATTCTCTATAATATTCTTCTGGATCAATACAGCTCCACCCCTTATCTTCTATCCAAACTGGGTGTCCTGCTGTTAACTCTAAAGTTGTCCATAAAGTGTCTAATTGATACCAATAGTCCACTTGATAGGATTGTTTACTTATAACAGTTCCACCGCCCCGACATTGTTCCCCTATTTCTATATTTTCTATTTCTTTTGATTCTCCGTCTAATAAAGCGACTGGAGTTCCTGGTAAGAAGCAGCCTCCACTGCCTCCACCACCAGAGCCGTAATTATGTTTAACTGTAATAGCACTCATGACGATTGTCTTATCAGGATCAGATTCAGCGTGGGTTACGGTAATTGATTCAGACGTTCCCGCTACAAAGGTAGACGCACTCCAAGTGGAGCCAGATGTCGGATTGGATAAAGTGAATCCATCTAAATTATCTCCATCTAAATTAGCCCATGCATAATCAACTGTATAGGCTCCTGCTGTTGGGTGAGTTATTGAAATTGTTCCTGATTGGTTTGCAGATACATAACTAGTCCCGTTATTAAATGATGTGAATACACATGCCGCTCCACCTTCAGTTATAGC
>Ga0209554_1002598_pt1 | contig 12356 bp, 10 predicted proteins | sample MarorgKNORR_S2LV_5_FD_188221 | JGI IMG/M metagenome (GOLD analysis project Ga0209554, IMG submission 188221) | Marine microbial communities from the Southern Atlantic Ocean, analyzing organic carbon cycling - Bottom_A/KNORR_S2/LV (SPAdes) (version 2) | ecosystem: Environmental > Aquatic > Marine... | reverse complement strand
AGGAGGGGGGGGGCTTATTTTGGGAGAAACATGTGAAAGGTCGCGTTTTAATTGTCGCGGGATCAGATTCCGGCGGCGGGGCAGGCATCCAGGCTGACATCAAAGCAGTCACAGCCCTTGAAGGTTTCGCAATGACGGCGATTACCGCACTGACAGCTCAAAACACGCAAGGCGTATTTGGCATTCATGAAGTGCCTGCATCCTTTGTCGCAGAGCAAATGAAAGTGGTGTTAGGCGACCTTGGTGCTGATTGCATTAAAATCGGAATGCTCCATAGTTCGGAAATTATCCGAGTTGTCTGCGACACGCTCTCCCAAGAAGCGCCGGAAGTTCCTGTCGTCGTTGATCCTGTGATGGTGGCCAAAGGTGGCGCGTCATTGCTGGCAGATGATGCAATGGATGCCCTTAAAAGCTTGATGGTGCCGAGGGCGGCGATCTTGACGCCGAATATCCCCGAAGCCGAAGCTCTTGCAGGCCTGAAAGCACCAAGAATTGAGGAGGCAGAAGACCTTGCCCGCGCTTTATCAACAATGGGACCGCAAGCCGTTCTGTTGAAAGGCGGTCACCGTCAGGGAGATGAAGTGATGGACCTGCTGATGGAGCGCGGAAATGTTACTGATATTTATTCAAGTCCGCGCATCAACACACGTCATACCCACGGCACTGGTTGCACGCTGGCATCGGCGATAGCGACCGGTATCGCTCAAGGCCTATCTTTACGGGAATCCGTCGCCCGTGCCCGAAACTATGTTGTCGAGGCCATTCGCTCGGCACCTGGTTTCGGCAAAGGACACGGTCCGCTCAATCATGCACATACGGTAGATGAGTTTTAATAACTCATTGTATCCCGACAATATTGCTGTTGACCTTGTTCGCGAGAATGGGGACCCTAAGGCATGGAAAAAGCGACGCTTGACGAACTCAAATCTGCCCAGGAAATTGTCTATCGGCATTTAAAGCCGACACCGGAAATCACGTGGCCCTTATTGTCGGCGCGCTGCGGCGTTGAAGTTTGGGTGAAACACGAAAACCATACACCGATCGGCGCCTTTAAAGTACGCGGCGGGCTAACCTATCTCGATTATCTGAGCCGTGAGCAGCCAGACGTCAAAGGCATCATCTCAGCGACCCGCGGCAATCATGGTCAAAGCCTCGCCTTTGCGGCTGCGCGGTATGGCATATCAGCAACGATTTTGATCCCGTTCGGCAACAATCCGGAAAAGAACAATGCGATGCGGGCGCTGGGGGCTGACCTCATTGAGCACGGCGAAGATTTTCAAGAAGCCCGCGAACACGCCGAGGTGTTGGGCCAGGAAAAGAAACTCCATATGATCGGACCCTTTCATCCAAGACTGCTGCAAGGGGTTGGCACCTATGCGCTGGAATTTCTGACAGCTTGCCCGAAATTGGATGTGGTCTATGTGCCGATTGGTCAGGGCTCTGGGATATGCGGCATGATTTCCGCAAGAGATGCACTTGGCTTGAACACTAAGATTGTTGGCGTTGTCGCTGAAAATGCTGCTAGCTATGCGTTGTCGTTTGATCAGAAAAAAGCTGTTTCAACCAATTCAGCCGACACGATGGCCGATGGCTTGGCGTGTCGAATACCAGACGAAAATGCACTCGCGATTATTCTGGCGGGTGCGGAAGATGTGATCAGTGTATCAGAGGATGAAATTATGGCCGCAATGCGCTATTATTTTGTCGATACGCACAATTTGGCAGAAGGGGCCGCTGCTGCGCCCTTGGCGGGGTTGTTGAAGGAAAAAGATCAACGTGCCGGAAATAAAATTGGCCTCGTGCTGTCCGGTGGTAATGTAGACAAAATAACGTTCAAAAATGTGATGAACGGAGATTAGGCATGACTATAGAAATTCGCCCAGCCCGCGTGCCGGAAGATATGGACACCGTCCGCGATTTGTTTGTCGAATATCAGGAATGGCTTCAGGTCGATTTGTGATTTCAGGACTTCGATGAAGAGCTGGCAAGTTTGCCGGGAAAATACGCAGAACCTCAGGGGCAAATTCTTCTCGCCTGGTCGAACGGAGACGGTGAGGAAAAGCTCGCCGGTGGTGTCGCCATGCGCCCCTTAGACGAAGAAGGTATTTGCGAAATGAAGCGCCTCTATTTGCGCGATGAATTTAGAGGGTCAGGTGCTGGACGAAGGCTCACAGAAGACATACTGGCTGCAGCTCAAAAGGCCGGCTATGAGAAAATGCGCTTGGATACCGAGCAACGCCTAAAAACGGCGATTGCCATGTATCGGAAATTTGGGTTTGTCGAAATCGGTCAATACTACGATAATCCGCTGGCGCAAATGCTTTACATGGAAAAACAGCTAACCTAAGGAAGTTTCCTCTCAATGAGTACCTACAAGATTGCCACGATCCCCGGCGATGGGATTGGTAAAGAAGTCGTCCCTGAAGGCATCCGGGTGTTGGATGCGGTGGGCCGCAAACACGATATTCAGTTCCAATGGGATATGTATGATTGGTCTTGCGAAACCTATAAAGAAACCGGCCAAATGATGCCGGATGATGGCATTGATCAAACGCGAGATAGTGATGCGATCTTTCTGGGCGCTGTCGGTTTTCCAGGCGTGCCTGATCATATATCTCTCTGGGGGCTTTTGATCCCTTATCGGCGTGAATATCAGCAATATGTCAATCTGCGGCCTGTGCGCCTATTCGAAGGTGTGCCGAGCCCGCTCGCGAACCGTGAACCTGGCGATATTGATTTCTATGTCGTCCGCGAAAATGTCGAAGGCGAGTATTCCGAAATTGGCGGCAAGCTCTATGGCGGCACAGATCAAGAGATTGTAACCCAGCAGTCAAACTTTACCCGCAAAGGCGTTGACCGCATTTTGAAATATGCGTTCGAACTAGCGGAAACGCGGCCGAAAAAGCATCTGACTTCCGCAACAAAATCCAACGGCATCATTCACACCATGCCGTATTGGGATGAGCGCGTTGTCGAAATGCACAAAAACTACCCTGGCATTGAAGTTGATAAGTTTCATATCGATATACTGACAGCCCATTTTGTCCGCAATCCAGATTGGTTTGACGTCGTTGTTGGCTCGAACTTGTTTGGCGATATTTTATCGGATTTGGGCCCCGCCGTGACCGGAACGATTGGCATCGCGCCCTCCGGCAATATTAATCCGGAGCGGGATTTTCCTTCGATGTTTGAACCGGTGCACGGCTCGGCCCCGGATATCGCCGGCCAGGGCATTGCCAATCCGATCGGTCAGATTTGGTCGGGCGCGATGATGCTGGATCATTTTGGTGAGCCTGAGGCTGCGGCTAATATTGTTTCGGCGATTGAGACCGTGCTCGCGGACGGCTCTTGCATGACGCCGGACATGGGCGGCACGGCCAACACGGTTGATCTCGGTAAGGCTGTTGAAAGCGCACTTTAACCTTCAATGACTGAACTCATCATATTTGATTGCGATGGCGTGCTGATCGATAGCGAGCCGATCGATGATATGACCCAGCTACTGCCATTAATTTAATTTCCCCCTCACCCCACCCCTCTCCCACGAGAGGAGAGGGAGTTTGACCGCGATTTCTACATACACTATTCCCCTCCCTTGATGGGAGGGGCTAGGGGAGGGTGAATATGTGTCTCGTATTGACCTCTCCCACATCTCCCGCAACACTAGCGAGAGGAACACGAAATAAAGGGAAATACATGCATACGACGGTCGCCATCGATCCGCCCAATTTTCAAATGTGGGCGACCTTTGCTCTAATTTTGGGAGCTTTGGCGCTGTATGCAGTCGAGAAGATCGCTGTTGAAATTACCTCTTTGGCAGTACTCGGCGCTTTTATGGTGTTTTTTAATTTTTATCCAATCCTCGACAGCAATGCTCACAATCTCCTTGCCGCCGACCGGTTGATTGCGGGATTTGCCAATCCAGCGTTGATGACGGTTTTGGCATTGTTGGTGATCGGCCAAGGTATGGTGCGGGCCGGCGTGTTGGACCGCGGCGCGCGCATTGTCTTGGCGGCAGGCGGCGGAAAAGGCTGGCTGACGATCGTGATCACACTTGTTGTCGTGCTCGTTATAAGCGGATTTTTGAACAATATTCCGGTCGTCGTGATCTTTATACCGATCATGGAAGCCGTTGCCGCGCGTTTTGGTACCTCTACTTCGAAGGTTATGATGCCGTTGAGCTTTGCCGCGGTTTTAGGAGGCATGACGACGATTATTGGCTCCGGCACCAATTTATTGGTTTCGGGGGCGCTTGAAGAACTGGGCGAAAAGCCGTTCGACTTTTTTCAGTTTACCGTACCGGGAATGGTTCTGGCGGGTACTGGGCTCATTTTCGTTTTGTTGGTTGTACCACGATTGTTGCCGGATCGGGCGTCGCTTGCCAACCAATTCATGGAAATCGATGGCCGCCATTTTCTGGCGCAAATAACCTTAGCGGAAAATTCAGAATTGGTCGGCTTAGCTTCTGAAGGCGGTGTCTTCGGTGCTTATCCTGATATGACGTTACGGAGTATTCAACGTGAAGATGAAGCTTTTTTACCGCCGTTTGAAGATGTTGTTCTTCAAGCCGGTGATGTGATGGTTTTGGCAGCGACCCGAAATGCTTTGGCTGAAGCGCTTGCCCATGATCCAGGATTGTTGTTTCCCGAGCTTCAAGATGGCCTAGAAGACGCCGAAGGGCGATGGCAACGCGGTGACCGGGTGTTGGCCGAAGTCATGGTTGCGCCAGCGTCACGCATGGCGGGGCTAAATCTCAACATGATTGGCTTTCGCCATAAAACCCACTGTGTTGTCCTTGGAATGCAGCGCCGGGCGCGCATGATGCGAACAAGAATAACGGAAATACGTCTTGAGGAAGGCGACGTTCTACTCGTACAGGGGCAACCTGCAGATATAAATGCCTTGCGAAAGAGCGACGACGTTGTGCTGCTCGAATGGTCAGCTGAAGAGCTCCCGGCACTTGATCACGCTAAGCGCGCCGTTGGTATTTTTGGCCTGGTCATTATTTTGGCTGCAACCGGTGTATTGCCTGTTGTTGCTGCTGCGATGCTCGGCGCCGTCGCGATGGTAGGAGTGGGTGTGCTTTCCATCGGTATGGCGTCGCGCGCATTGGATTCAAAAATTTTCACGATGATACCCGCTGCTCTCGCGATGGGCTTGGCGATGCAGGTTACCGGGGGAGCGCAGTATCTCGCTCAAAATTTAATCGATTTATTGCAAGGCGCAGCCCCGGCGGTGGTGCTGTCAGCTTTCTTCCTATTAATCGCGGCACTTTCCAATATTATCAGTGCAAAAGCCGCGGCCGTGTTGTTTACGCCAATCGCAGTTGGTATAGCGCGCGAATTGGGTGTCCCGATCGAAGCCTTTGCGGTGGCCGTGGTTTTTGCATCCAATTGCGCCGTTGCGACGCCGATTGGCTATCAGACGAGTTTGCTGGTCATGGGACCTGGACATTACACATTTGCTGACTTTGCCAGAGGGGGTGTGCCTCTTATCATTGTTATATGGCTGACATTTACTTTTTTCGCGCCATGGTATTACGGCTTATAGCGAATTTAGGTCTAATCCGATAAGCTCATCTTCCGAGGCGAAGGTTAGCTGCTCTAGATGATTGATCCGTTCCGCATTGTCCTTTGGGTCCTTCGCCATCAATTCTATGATCATCCAATGCAGCGATTTGACAATGAAAAAGATATGAAACATGCGCTTGGCCGTTAGGTGATCATCGCGCCAGCTTTGGCCTTTGAAGTGATGTCCGGTTACCTTTTGTCCAGCGCCAAAGCATTCGAATTTGATGCAACCAGAGAATCCCTGATCGGCCAAATCATCGTGAATGGAACAGCGGTTATCGCCGCCCAAATGTTTGCACGGTTCACCTTCCTCTTTGGCAAAGGCAAACTCTGCAGATTTCGCAAAAGGCGGCGCGACGCAGCAGATGCCTTGGCAGTTCTCACAGTCCGATTGTAGGTCATGTTGGTCCAATGATGGGACTCCCGTATATCCCGTCATTTTGGCATATCACTCCTAGGTCATAAATCTTTCATTTGACGCGGTAGCTCGACCTCTATATAAGCGGCGGCGGGCCACAATCCCCCAACGGATTGCGACCTATCTGTAAGGATAGGAGTAAAACAGATGACAAACATGACGAAACCGGACAGCCGTCCGGCAAACCCCAATTTCTCTTCCGGACCCTGTGCTAAACGTCCTGGCTGGTCGCCAGCGGTCCTCAATGACGCCTTGGTGGGGCGGTCGCACCGCTCCAAACCCGGCAAAGCCAGAATTCAGGAAGTTATTGATAAAACCCGCGCTATCCTTGGAATTCCTGAGGATTACCGCATTGGTATTGTTGCGGGTTCTGACACCGGCGCTGTCGAAATGGCGCTGTGGTCGATGCTCGGTGCCCGCGGTATTGATATGCTGCAATGGGAAAGCTTCGGTAAAGGCTGGGTCGGTGATGTCACCAATCAGCTGAAGCTCGACGATGTGCGGGAATTGAAAGCCGGCTATGGTCAGCTTCCCGATCTCAGCGAAGTTGATTTCACCAGAGATGTGGTTTTCACCTGGAATGGCACGACCTCGGGCGTTCGCGTTCCTAACGGTGATTGGATTCCAAGCGACCGTGAAGGGCTGACATTCTGTGATGCGACATCTGCTGTATTCGCGATGGATCTCGCTTGGGACAAGCTCGATGTGACGACCTATTCCTGGCAGAAAGTGATGGGCGGCGAGGCTCAGCACGGCATGCTGGTTTTGAGCCCTAGAGCAGTTGAACGCCTCGAAAGTTATACGCCGCCGTGGCCGTTGCCGAAGATTTTCCGTCTGACGTCTGGCGGCAAATTGAACGAGGGCATCTTTAAAGCGGCGACCATCAATACACCTTCCATGCTCTGTGTTGAAGATGCGCTGGACGGCCTCAATTGGGCCGACAGTATCGGTGGGCTTAAAAGCTTGATCCAACGTTCTGAAGGCAATCTCGCTGAGCTTGTCCGCTGGGTTGGCAATGGAGGTCACGTTGACTTTCTTGCCGATGTTCCAGAGACACGGTCTTGCACGTCGGTTTGCCTGAAAATTACCGCTGATTGGTTTGCAGCTTTAAGCGAAGACGATCAAGCCGCAGCGGCCAAACGCGTGGGCGCACTCCTTGATGAAGAAAGCATTGCCTATGATGTTGATGCTTATCGGGATGCACCTTCAGGACTTCGTATTTGGGCAGGCGCAACAATTGAGACCTCTGATCTCAAAGCACTAACGCCGTGGATTGACTGGGCTCTGGCTCAAGTCGCATCTGAATACGCTGCATAATTTTATTAAAATTTAGAAATAGAGGAGTGAACCCATGCCAAAGGTTCTAATTTCCGACAAAATGAGCCCGCGTGCTGAAGAGATTTTCAAAGAGCGCGGCATTGAAGTAGACGTTATCACCGGGATGGACCCGGAAGAGCTTAAAGCCTGCATTGGCGAATATGATGGATTGGCCGTGCGCTCTTCCACCAAGCCAAATGCAGAAATTTTGGAAGCCGCGACCAATATGAAAGTGATTGGCCGAGCCGGCATTGGTGTCGACAATATCGATATAAATGCAGCCTCTGCGCGCGGCATCGTCGTGATGAATACGCCGTTTGGTAATTCGATCACGACAGCCGAGCATACCATTGCAATGATGTTTTCATTGGCACGCGATATCCCGCAAGCGAGCGCCTCGACTCATGAAGGCAAATGGGAAAAGTCAAAGTTCATGGGTGCCGAGTTAACGGCAAAAACCCTGGGTATCATTGGCTGCGGGAATATTGGTGCCATCGTAGCTGATCGCGCTCTGGGTCTAAAGATGAAGGTTATTGCTTATGATCCTTTTTTGTCCGAGGAGCGTGCGGCTGACTTAGGTGTTGAAAAAGTCGAACTGGGCGAATTGTTCCCGCGTGCTGATTTTATCAGCTTGCATACGCCGATGACGGATGCCACACGCGGTATCGTCAATGCCGATGCTTTTGCTAAAATGAAAGATGGCGTTCGCATCATCAACTGTGCACGAGGTGGCTTGGTTGTTGAGGCTGATCTCAAGGCTGCCATTGATAGCGGAAAAGTCGCGGGTGCCGCCATTGATGTGTTCGAAGTAGAGCCGGCTAAAGAAAATGTTCTTTTTGGTATGGAGCAGGTTATCGTGACACCGCATTTGGGTGCGTCTACCGATGAAGCGCAGGTCAATGTGGCTATTCAAGTCGCCGAGCAACTTTCTGATTATCTCCTCGAAGGCACGGTCGTAAATGCGATCAATATGCCTTCCGTGAGTGCTGAAGACGCACCAAAGCTTGCGCCCTATCTCAAGCTCGCGGAACAGCTTGGCAGCTTTGCCGGGCAGGTGACTGAAACGGCGATCAAAAAAGTCCAAATTGAATATTGTGGTCACGCATCAGAGCTCAACACCAAGCCGTTGACGGCCGTGGTTTTAAAAGGGCTGCTGTCGCCGCTCCTGGAAACCGTGAATATGGTGAGCGCGCCGACAGTTGCCAAGGAGCGCAATATTGAAATCTCAGAAGTGACGTGTGAAAGTTTGGATGAGTTCCAGACTTTGATCACTCTGACGGTGACAACTGAGGCGCAAACCCGCGCTCTTTCGGGAACGTTGTTTGCCGGAGATAAACCCCGCATCGTTGAAATCAAGGGCATCGCGATTGATGCAGAGCTCGGTCCCAACATGCTGTTCATCACCAATGAGGATAAGCCCGGTCTGATTGGCGCTCTCGGAACCATGCTGGGAGAGAACAATATCAATATTGCGACCTTTAATCTCGGCCGCAACCAAGAGGGCGGCGATGCGATTTGTCTGATTGAAATTGATGAGCCGGTTTCTGAAGAAATTGCGGAAAAAGTCCGTGCCATTTCGCAAGTTGTTCGTGCGGTGCCGCTGAGATTTTAGGGCTGGTATAGCATTTCTAAAGCTATAGTTACTGAAATACGGCCCGCCATACTGTAATGGCGGACCGTGTCGACTTTCGCAATCTTCACCTTGAAATTCTCTTGACGAACCTTGTAAAGTGTCTTCGAAGCAAGGCGCTTTAATTTTTTAGCGTGACTGCAGGATTATCTTTCAAGGTTGTTTAAACCTTCCAAGGAATTTGTGACTGAAACCAAGCCGAATATTATATTTTCCTCTTTTGCTCGTTCTGGTTCATCTGGGCGATCATTTTGGGAAGTTCTTTTTCAGTTTTTAATGAATAGTCGGTATCGCCGAGAATACCGAATTCGAACTTCGACGATTGGGCATTGGCATTCGGTGATCCTGTTATCAACGCAACGCCAACCAGCAGTGATGCCAAACCGAATGATTGAATAAATATTATAGGTTTTCGATAAGAATTGTTTTTCATATAAATCATTATTCTATGCTCCCAGTTTATAGTTAGGTTTAGTTTTAGTTTGATTTTTTTTGCGGATGTTACTTCGAAAAAACTATAGCGTAATGAGGGAAAAAATCAAAATTGGAGAAAAGAGTATCTAATTTGGTGATTTTAGTTATTTCTGGAATATCCCATCAATCCCGTTGGCGTTAGTTGCGTGGCCTTTTTTGTTTTTGAAGGCAAAAATGGATTGCATTGTTGCGCCGCGCTGTAGCTTGGTTCGTAAAAAGTTATTTTTCTTTGGATCCTGGATATTCTTCAGAAAACCTGTTGATTTATTATTTCAGACTCCGCACACTCACCGCAATAGGACCAGGCATTAGATAAGGCTAACAGGCCCCTAGATAAAATTGGGCCGAAGGCCGCACATTTTGGGAGGCACCATGACAACCGTATCGATGACGGTGAACGGCAATGCTGTATCAGCAGAGACCGAGCCGGACACACTTCTTTCAGATTTTATTAGAGAAACCCTAAGTTTAACCGGCACGCACATCGGCTGTGATACCAGTCAATGCGGTGCCTGTGTCGTCATGGTCAATGACGATTCCGTTAAAAGCTGCTCAATCTTGGCGGTGCAGGCGGAAGGCGCAAGCGTAACCACAATCGAGGGCCTCGCGACCAACGGTGATCTTCATCCCATGCAGAAGGCGTTCCATGAGAACCATGCACTGCAATGCGGCTTCTGTACGCCGGGCATGATGATCAGCGCGATTGATCTGGTGAATAAAAATTCAGATCTTTCAGAAGCTGACATTCGCCATGGCCTCGAAGGCAATATCTGCCGGTGCACGGGCTACCACAACATCGTCAAAGCCGTTCAAGCGGCTGCTGCGGAAATGAAGGGATAAGATCATGCCAGATGGAAACAATACAGGTATTGGTGCGTCAGTTCTCCGCAAGGAAGACAAACGCTTTATAACGGGCAAAGGCAATTATACGGATGATATCAATCGTCCGGGCCAGACCTATGCTCATTTTTTAAGAAGTGATGTGGCGCATGCCACGCTCAACGGCGTCGATACAAGCGCTGCGGAAAAAGCCGATGGCGTGGTTGCGGTCTTCACCGGCGCGGATATAGCGGCTGCCGAACTTGGCGGCATTCCGTGTGGATGGGCGCTGACGTTCCAGAACGGTGACCCCATGAAGGAGCCGGGCCACCCTATTTTGGCGCAAGGCAAAGTCCGTCATGTTGGTGATCCGATCGCTGTCGTGATTGCCGAGAGCAGAAAGCAGGCAAAAAATGCGGCGGCGTTGATCAAAGTTGATCTTTCTGATCTGCCAGTGGTTATCGATATGACTAAAGCCATTGAAGGCGGTCAATCGGTTCATGATGAAGCTGAGGACAATATCTGCTTTGATTGGGCAATCGGTGACAAAGCTGAAGTCGACAAAGTCTTTGAAGGCGCGCATCACGTAACCTCTATCGATATCGTCAACAACCGGCTCATTCCAAACTCGATGGAACCGCGGGTGGCAATTGGTGAATTTGAAGATTCCACCGGTGATTACACGCTCTATACGACGACGCAAAATCCCCATTTGATCCGACTTTTAATGGGTGCCTTTGTCTTGCAAATTCCCGAGCATAAACTGCGGATCGTGGCGCCGGATGTTGGCGGCGGCTTTGGCTCTAAAATTTTCCATTATGCCGAAGAGGCATTGGTCACCTGGGCATCTGCGCAAATTAAACGTCCGGTGAAATGGACCTCGGATCGCTCGGAAGCCTTTATGTCTGATGCGCATGGCCGTGATCATGTGACCAAGGCGTCGCTGGCTCTCGATAAAGACGGCAAGTTCCTGGGGCTCAAAGAAGAAACCCTCGCTAATTTGGGGGCGTATTTGTCAACCTTTGCGGCAGCCGTTCCGACCTATATGCACTCGGTCCTGATGGCCGGTGTTTATACGACGCCAGTGATCTACAGCAACATTATAGCTGTCTTCACCAATACGGTGCCGGTGGATGCGTATCGCGGTGCTGGACGTCCGGAAGCAACCTATATTCTCGAGCGTCTGGTCGATCGGGCGGCGCGAGAAATGGGCATTGACCAAGTGGACATCCGCCGGAAAAACTTTATTCCGGAAGATGCCTTCCCGTATCAAACGCCAGTTGCGCTGGCCTATGATTCAGGCAATTACACGGCGACGCTTGATACGGCTCTTAAACGCGGCGAGGTGGATGGGTTTGATGCCCGTAAAGCTGAGTCTGCTAAAAACGGCAAACTGCGCGGTATTGGCTATTCCACCTATGTGGAGGCTTGCGGCGCGGCACCTTCCGCCCTTGCGGGTGCCTTGGGTTGTCGGGCCGGTCTTTATGAAAGTGCCAATGTTCGCGTCCATCCAACCGGCAGCGTGACAGTTTTTACCGGCAGTCATTCACATGGTCAGGGCCACGAAACAGCATTTGCTCAATTGGTCTCTGAAAAACTCGGTATGCATACCGACAATATTGAGATTGTTCATGGTGATACGGCTAAAGTTCCGTTTGGCATGGGGACCTTTGGCTCTCGGTCTTTGGCTGTTGGTGGTACTGCTATCGACAAAGCCTTGGATAAGATCATCAACAAGTCGCTTAAAATTGTCTCTCATATCTTAGAGGCAGGCGAGAGTGATATCGAGTTCAAAGACGGCACATTCACCGTCGCAGGCACTGATAAATCGATGGCCTTTGGCGAGGTCGCTCTGGCGGCTTACGTCCCTCATAATTATCCGCTGGAGGAGTTAGAGCCGGGTTTGGAAGAAACTTGCTTCTACGATCCGACCAACTTTACTTATCCGGGGGGCTGTCATATTTGCGAGGTTGAAATAGATCCGACAACCGGTGTCACAGAAGTTGTGAAATTCACAGCGGCTGATGATCCAGGAACGGTCATCAATCCGATGATTGTTGAAGGTCAGGTGCATGGTGGTATTGCGCAAGGCATCGGCCAAGCGCTTTTGGAGGGCTGTAGTTATGAT
>Ga0209554_1002597_pt1 | contig 12357 bp, 10 predicted proteins | sample MarorgKNORR_S2LV_5_FD_188221 | JGI IMG/M metagenome (GOLD analysis project Ga0209554, IMG submission 188221) | Marine microbial communities from the Southern Atlantic Ocean, analyzing organic carbon cycling - Bottom_A/KNORR_S2/LV (SPAdes) (version 2) | ecosystem: Environmental > Aquatic > Marine... | reverse complement strand
AATTAATTAAACATGATGATGCTGACCTCTTGAATAATCTTGGCAATACCTACCAACGACTTTCAAAACCAATAGAAGCAATAGAATGCTACCAACAAGCCCTACAAATCAACCCACAACAACTACATACCTTTATTCAACTTATTCATCAAAAACAAAATATTTGCAAATGGGAGGGTCTTGATGAGGATTTCAAAAGAATTAAAAGCATCATTAAAGGTAACATATACGGAAAGATCTCACCTTTCACTCTTTTTTCTATACCAACCATAAGTAATCAAGAACATCTAAAAGTTGCTAATGAGTGGATAAAAAGCAGTAAAATTCACTTAAATCCTCTATTTTTGAATAATAAAGAAAATACGAAGACGACTATAGGCTACCTTTCCTCAGACTTTAGATTGCATCCACTGTATTACCTAGTTAGGGATATTTTCAAATTTCATGATAGAAACAAGTTTCAAATTAAATTATTTTATTCTGGTCCACCAGAAGAAACAAAAGAGAGTGAAGAATTCAAAAGTATAGGTGATGGCTACTTTAATATTTCACGACAGAATGATGCTGAAGCTGCCCAGTTAATGCATGAAGAAAATATTGACTTAATGGTGGATCTAACAGGCTTTACGCAAAATAGTAGATCAATGATCGCTGCTCTAAGGCCTGCTAAATTTCACATTAACTGGCTTGGGTACCCAGGCAGTATGGGATTTATTGATAAAAAACCTCTTTTTGAGTACCTCTTAGCTGATTCTTATATCATCCCTGATGAATCAAAAGAGGACTATGCAGAAAAAATACTTTACCTCCCCGATTGCTATCAACCGAATATAGAATATAGGCCTGAATTAACAAAAATTTCAAGGCAAAAATTTGGTCTTAAAGAAGATGTATTTGTTTTTGCTTCATTTGGGCAATCAATAAAAATAACTCAAACAATTTTTAAGCTATGGATGCAGTTGCTCACACAAGTACCAAACAGTATTTTATGGCTACTATCCTCAAACAAAGAATGCGAAAAAAATCTTATAGCATATGCAGTATCACTTGGCATTGATGGTGACCGTCTATTATTTGCAGAAAAAATTAGTTTTGATCAGCATATGCAAAGACATCAAGTAATCGATCTATTCTTAGACACAAATCCTTATAACGCTCATACCTCAACAAGTGATGCACTATGGGCTGGATGTCCTGTATTGACGCTGTCTAGCGAAACATTTGCTAGTAGAGTTGCAGGGAGCTTATTAAAAACAATAGGATGTGAAGAATTAATCACAAATACTTATGACGATTATCTTAAACAAGCAATATATCTAGCTAATAATAGACAGGATCTAAACAAGATAAAAAATAAAATAAAGAGGAGCCGAACCACTTCATCCCTATTTGATGCTAAAAATTTTACTACAAATTTAGAGGATATTTACGAATCAATTCTTTCTGGATGAGATTAAAACACTAAATATAATTAACATCCCACCTAAGAATATTTGAGTTGAAATAATCTCCCCCGCCCATAGATAAGAAGAGATTGCCGCAACAATAATTTCAAATAAGAAAATTGGGCTTGCACGAACGGCTTTAATTTTTGTTAAACCATACTGAACCGTTAATGTAGTTACTAATAAAGTAATCGCAATAAAAGTTAGAATAATAAAATTATCAATTGATATATTTACTAATTGAATTGAGTAAGCATTCCCATAAAAAAATACAATCGCTACGCTCACTAGAATCACACCCAACCATATAGCAATAGATTTTTGTTCAAAAGTTAAGTGAGTAAATCTTCGTGCCAAAACATTAGTCATTGAAAAACCAACACCGGCAATTAATGCGTAAAGATCACTCTCTGAGGTAATACCAATGATATTGCTAGGATTATATAAAATGACAATAGCCCCAAAAACACTTAATAATGCAGCAATATAATGCGTCAAAGTTGCACGTTCTTTTAATAAAAAGAATGCTAATAATATGGTCCATAGAGGTGATAAAAAAAACAACAACATGACCCTAACTACTTCTCCATGAATAACAGCCATTACATATGCAATATTTGTTATTCCTCCAAAAAAAGCATAAATCAAAAAACTTTTATCAAAAAAGAAGCTTTTATCTTGAAATTTATGAATAAAAAAGCTTAAGAAAAAAGTTATTGAAAAGCTGATCATGCTTGAATGAACCCCAGTAACACCATCAATGTTAAGCAGTCTATAGGGATACCAAATCGTCCCCCAAACTAGTGTCCCAAACAGCAAACATAAAATAGCTTGATTTCTAAATACTAGTTCTTTAAGAATTGTTTGATTTCCTTTTTGACACTTGATTGTAAGTTTTTGGCAAAAGGATCAAAAACGACAAGATTACGCATACCCCTTATCCAAGTTAACTGTCTTTTCGCTAACTGCCTTGTAGCCACCGTAATTTTATAGGCCAAATCCTCTTTTTGTATTTCACCCAATATGAATCGATAAGCTTGCCGATAACCGACAGATCTGAATGAAGGATAATGATCAGATAACTCCTGATGTGAAGCCATTAAGCATTCAACCTCAGATAATAATCCATTACTCAGCATGTCCTGGGTTCTTTTTTGAATTTGATCATGCAGTAAGATTCGATCTGATGGCACCAAGGCAATCTTTAAAATCTCATGAGAGAATTTAATTTTTTCTTTATTCTTCTGGAATGAAGATAATGGCTTGCCTGAAAGATAAAACACTTCTATGGCCCTTTGTATCCTTTGTTTGTCTGATGAATTAATCTTTGTTGCAGCTATTGGATCTATTGTTTTAAGTTTTTTATACAATACATCCAAGCCATATTGCGTTAATTCTTGATCAACTTTTTTTCTGATTTCTAAAGTTGATGCAGGAATATCATCTAACGAGTACTCGAGGGCATTAAAGTACATCATAGTCCCCCCAACTAGCAATAAATTTTTTGCGTTAGCTTGAGCTTCAATTGATACTCTCTCAACATCCTGCCTAAACTCACTAACCGAATAACGCTCTAAGGGATCTTTGATATTAATTAAGTGATGAGGGTATTGTAAAAGCTCTATATCACTTGGCTTTGCCGTTCCAATATTCATTCCACGATAGATTTGAGCTGAATCTACACTAATTAATTCAACCTCAAAGTGATCATAGACATATTTTGCTAATTCAGTTTTGCCTGATGCAGTCGGTCCAAGAATAAATATTTTTTTTATCACAGATGATCTGATTGATTCAAATTAAAAGCAAATGAGACGCCCGACTCTATATACTTTTTAATTCCTCTTAAAATACCCTTAGCTATTTTAGTTTGGAATTTTTTAGATCGAAGATTTTTCTCTTCCTTAAGGTTACTTAAAAAAGCAGTTTCAACTAAAATAGAAGGAATATCAGGAGCCTTAAGTACTGCAAATCCTGCTTGCTCAACTCGTTTTTTATGCAATTTATTAACTTTCTTTATTTCCTTAAGAACATAATTACCTAATCTTAAGCTGTCATTGATTGTTGCAGATTGAGATAAATCTAATAAGGTTCTTGCTAAAATGGGCTCTTTGTCGTCAATACTTACCCCTCCAATAAGATCGGACTCATTCTCTTTATTAGCCAAAAATTTAGCGAATGCACTGGTTGCTCCTCTCTCAGACAAGGCAAATACAGAGGATCCTCTAACACTCCTTTTTCTAAATGCGTCAGCATGAATTGAAATAAAAATATCAGCCTTCACTTTTCTTGCTTTAGAAACTCGTTTCTTTAAAGGTATATAATAATCACCATTTCTGATTAAAACAGCCTTCATATTTGGCTCTTGATCAATTAATCTCTTTAAGATTTTAGCAATTTTCAATGTAATCTTTTTTTCTTTAGTCCCTTTTCTTCCTTTAGCCCCAGGATCTTCTCCACCATGTCCGGCATCAATTGCTACAACAATAAATTGTCTTACTTGTTTTTTTTCTGGGGCTAAAAGCTCTTTTGGAGTCAAAACATCATTCTCATTAGTGCTCAAATCAATCTTTGGAGATATTTTATGACTACTTTTTATTTGATTATCTTCAAGCTGTTTTAATAAGTTTGCAATAACATCTTTATCTTTAGGATAAATATCAATAACTAAACGATGTTGATAAGGCGCAATTGGAGGTAAAGAAAATATTTTCACACGCGCAGAGCTCTTCAAGTCAATCACTATTCTAGAAACTTTTGGGGTAAATTGAGCAACTCGAATTCCTTGAATATTTGGATCATCTGGCTTTATTTGACCCATCAAACCCTTTAATGTTTGAGTCATTCTTATTTTTTTAAGATCAATCACAATCCGTTCTGGATTTTGAAGTATCATCTGATCGTTATTAATCTTTGACGAAGATTCTATTGTAATTCTGGTGTATTCCGGTGCAGGCCAAATGCGTGTAGCCTTAATATTATTTGCCGCAAATAAATTGCTAGCAAAAACTGAAATACATATCAGTAATATTAAATTAATTCTAAACAACATTGAGTTCCTTTTTTGGTTAAAGCAACAATATTAATTCTACGACTAGATTCACCTTCATATAAAATTTCGAGAGATATATCTGGCTCACATAAGACACCAAATGCCTTTTCAGGCCATTCAATTAACGTAATATCATCATTATTAATATATTCATTAAAACCTGCTGAAATCCATTCCTGAGGACTATGAAAACGATATAAATCAAAATGATTAAAAGTTACTGCTTCAAAATTATACTGTTCCAATAGGCTGTAAGATGGGCTCTTAACACGCCCCTTATAACCTAATGCAATTAACAAGCCTCTTACCAAAGTTGTTTTTCCAGCACCTAACTCCCCTTTTAAAAAAATCAACAATCCTTTTGAGAGATTTTTAGATAACTTATAACCAAGCTCTAATGTACTTTTTTCGTTCACCAATAAAATAGATGTGACTTTAGTCATAGTTTTAGTTTATTATTTTTTCTTATGAATGATAAGTCAAACATGGAATTAATTGCTAAAAAAATTAAAGCTTGGGGCATTGACCTTGGATTTAATCAAGTCGGTATATCAGACATTAATTTAGAATCAGCTAAAAAACCTTATTTTGAATGGATTAATTCAGGCTTTCAAGGTGAAATGGATTATCTTAATAAACATAAGACACTCAAATTTAAACCTGACTCATTAGTTCCCCAAACCATTAGAATTATTTCAACAAGACTCGATTATCTTCCTAAAGAAAATAATACCCAAAAAATTCTACAAAATAAAAACAAAGCTTATATCTCAAGATATGCTTTGGGTAGAGATTACCATAAAGTAGTAAGAGGAAAATTAAAAAAATTAGCCCAAAAAATTCAAAATGAAATTAAAGATCTGCCTGTAAATTTTAGGGTGTTTTCTGATAGCGCACCAGTTTTAGAAGTGGAAATTGCAGGTAAATCAGGACTAGGCTGGAGAGGCAAGCATACTCTACTTATCAATAAAGAGCATGGGTCATGGTTCTTTTTGGGTGAAATTTATATTAATTTACCCTTGCCAATTGATAAAAAGGTAGTCAATCATTGTGGGAGCTGTAGCGCATGTATTGATGTATGCCCTACTAAAGCAATTATTGCTCCATACCATCTCGATGCACGCAAATGCATTTCATATTTAACTATAGAACATAAAGGCTCGATTCCTATTGAATTTAGGAAGGCTATAGGTAATAGAATTTATGGCTGCGATGATTGTCAGCTAATATGTCCTTGGAATAAGTATGGCAAAATAACCCAAGAACATGATTTTATGATTAGAAATAATCTGCATAACCTTTCTCTAATTGAGAGTTTTGAAATTAATGAATCCAAATTTAAAAAATTGTTTAATGGTAGTGCTATTTTAAGAATCGGTTATGAACAATGGCTAAGAAATATAGCCATAGGCTTAGGAAACGCACCAAAATCAGAGGGCATCATCAGAGTATTAAAATCAAGGTTAACAAATACTACGAAACTAGTTCGAGAGCATATTGAATGGGCACTTGAGCAACATAAAAACTAAATCTATTAAGTGAATGGTATAAAAATTTGCTACAATAAGGAGCTTAATAAATTTATAAAGTTCACATTTTCATATGGCATCAATAACAAAAAGCTCTTCCTGGCAAGCATTAGAAAGACATTTCAAAGAAATTAAACCAATTCATATGCGAGACTTGTTCGATCAAGATAAAGATCGATTTAACAAAAATCATATCCAATATGATGATATTTTAGTAGATTTTTCTAAGAATAGAATTACAGATAAAACCATAGATTTACTTATAAATCTTGCTAAGGAGGCTAAATTAGAAAATTGGATAAAAAAATTATTTGATGGTGAAAAAATTAACTTCACAGAAGATCGCTCAGCTCTCCATACAGCATTAAGAAATAGATCTAACACACCTACATTCTCTAATGGCAAGGATGTTATGCCAGATGTAAATAAGATTCTTAAGAAAATGAAACTTTTTTCAGAATCGGTTAGAAATGGAGAATGGAAGGGCTATACAGGGCAACCAGTTAAAAATATTGTTAATATTGGCATAGGTGGTTCTGATCTTGGGCCTGCAATGGTTTGTAAGGCCTTAAAATCATTTGGATCAGATAAAATAACACCTTTTTTTGTTTCTAACGTGGATGGTACAGATTTAGCACAAGCATTAGAACAATGTGATCCCAAAACAACGCTTTTTATAGTTGCCTCTAAAACTTTTACCACTCACGAAACAATGACAAATGCATTTTCCGCTAGGCAATGGTTAATTAATGGACTTCAAGATAAAAAACAGTCCACACCTGCTTCTGCAAAATATCTGATTAAGGAAGCAGTTAAGTATCACTTTGTTGCTTTATCTACAAATATAAATGCTGTTAAAGATTTTGGTATAGCCCCTGAAAATATGTTTGAGTTTTGGGATTGGGTTGGAGGTCGATATTCACTTTGGTCTGCTATTGGACTTTCGATTGCAGTATATATTGGAATGGATAATTTTGAAGACCTTCTAACTGGTGCGCATGATATTGACCAACACTTCAGAACAGCCCCGTTGAAACAAAATATTCCTATCCTGCTTGCACTACTAGGCGTTTGGAATATTAATTTCTTTAAATTTAATACACAGGCTATACTACCTTATGATGAAGGACTGTCATTATTACCATCTTATCTTCAGCAAGCTGACATGGAAAGTAATGGAAAATTTATAGGTCGTGATGGAAAAGATGTCTGTTTACATACTGGTCCCATTTTGTGGGGAGCTTCAGGAACGAATGGTCAACATGCCTTTTATCAATTAATTCATCAAGGTACTGACATTATTCCATGTGACTTCATTATGCCAATTCATTCACAATATAAAGTTGGTTTAAATGGAAATGATCATCATAAAATATTAATTTCAAATTTTATTGCGCAAACAAGATCATTAATGATGGGAAAAACCCATGAAGAGGTGCGTGCTGAGTTAGTTCGATCAAAAGAAGATATAAGTCACATGGAAGAGCTTATTCCACATAGGTCATTTGAAGGAAATCGCCCTTCAAACTCAATAATATTTAATGAGCTTAATCCAAAGACATTGGGAAGGCTTATCGCTATTTATGAGCATAAAATCTTTACACAGGGAATTATCTGGAATATAAATTCATATGATCAATGGGGAGTAGAATATGGAAAACAAAATGCAAAGATTATTTTTCCAAAATTACTAGATAATCAAAAAACTAATGAGTTTGATTCTTCAACAAATAGCTTAATAAATTACACTAAAAAAATTATTTAACTAATTAATTTAAAGTAAAATTTTGTTTTATATTATTAATAAAATTCTGCCCTATAGATAAACCAATTCCTGCCCCAATTTTTTCAGCAAATCGTTCAGAAAATGAATCATAATGAGTAAAATCTACCACCTCTTTATGCCCTACTACTTCTCTAACGACATAATCTACACTTCCAAAATGATCAGCAAGTCCAAGATTAATTGCAGATGCTCCATTCCAAAATAAGCCTGAAAAGATCACTGGGTCAGATGATAATTTATTGCCCCGTCCTTGCTTGACAACAGCAATAAATTGTTCATGAATTTCACTTAACAGCTCCTGAATAAAATTATTTTGTTCTGGACTTATAGGTAAAAAAGGATCCATTATCCCCTTATTTTCCCCTGCTATCATTAGTCTTCTCTCAATTCCTAATTTAAGTATCGCTTCCTCAAAACCAAAGCCATCCATACGCACACCTATTGAACCAACAATGCTAGCCTTATTAACAAAAATTTGATCGGCAGCAACTGCAATGTAATAACCACCAGAGGCACATATATCTTCAACTACCGCATAAACAGGTATTTCTGGATACAGATCTTTGTACCTCAAGATTTCGTCATTAATCATTCCTGCTTGGACTGGGCTTCCACCTGGACTATTGATTGATAATATAATTGCTTTAACCCCAGGAGCATTATAAGCATCTTCAAGGCTACCAATTACGTCTTCAGCAGTAACTGCTAAATTACTGCCGATCAAACCATTGATATTAATTAGAGCTGTAAAATCTCCACCTCTAATCAGTTTCTGATTTGTTGAAACGATGATAGAAAACAAAATAATTCCTAAATAAAGCAACGTGAGAAGTTTAAATAAAATACCCCAACGCCTTGATCTTTTTTGCTCTGCAATGGCACTCATTGCAATTTTTTCTATTGTTTTTTGTTCCCAATTATCATCTTTTTTTTCAGACATTTTTTTCCCTTAAGCTAATATTTTTAATATACTTTCAGTTTCTGTAATTTTCAGAGCCTTCAAATAAGCTCCCAAACAAGGACCAGCAATACACTCCCCTGTGTCAGGCTTATATAAAGCCCCATGAGTAGCGCATATTATAAATTTCTTTTTTTCTTCAAAAAATTTATTAGGCTGCCAGTCTAATTCTACATTCAGATGCTTACATTTATTAATATAAGCATAATAATTTCCATTATAAGTTACAACAAAGCCCTCCACCGGGGCCCCTTGTAGCTCAATAGTAAATTTAATTGTTGATATCTCTTCTAAAAAATCATTTTTGTTAATAATAATAGAATTATCCATATCTACCAATCCATTCAAAAATTTCATACGGACTATCCATATAATCTAAGGCATTATAGCTCGCCAATTGATCCTTTACGTGTGACCCATAAGTAACTGCCAACGAAGAAACTTTTGCATTCACAGCCATTTGAAGGTCATAACCTGAATCTCCAACCATTAAAGTCCTTTCTGGTTCTATCATCAAACTATCTAGTATTTCCAAAATCATTTGCGGGTGCGGCTTAGAAAAACATTCATCTATTGTTTTTGTTGAACTAAAACAATTTTTTATTGATGTCTCTAAAAGCGCCCTGTCTAAACTACGCCTACTGCTTCCAGTAGCTATGCTTAATAGATAGCCTTGCCTTTTAAGTTCATTAATACCTAACACTACACCTTCAAACAATTGTATTTTATTGTAATTTTGACGATAAATCTTAGTATAAATCTCCCTAAGGTCATCAATATCTGAAGCATTATAATCAGTAAATAATTGAATAAACATTTTATTTAATTCCAAACCTATAACAGAAGAAATAGCCTGATGACTTGGAATGCTAATGCCTTTAGTTGCACAAGCTTCTTTTATTGAATTAATAATTAAGCCAGCAGAATTTGAAAGCGTTCCATCCCAATCAAATATAATTAAATCAAAATTATTTTTCATTTATAAATATGAAGTTTTTTAATTCCTCAGGTAAAGGCGCTTTGAAAACTATTTCTTCTTGAGTTCCTGGATGGATAAAACGATATTCATATGCATGTAAAAACATCCTTTTAAGGCCTTTTTTTTGAAGTAGTTTATTCAAAACAAAATCACCATACTTTTGATCTCCTATAACCGGAAATCCTAGGTGTGCTAGATGAACTCGTATTTGATGTGTTCGACCAGTAATTAATTTTACATCTAATAAGCTGTATTTTCCAAAAATCTTTTTTAGAAAAAAAACAGATCTTGAGTCTTTAGATAAAACATTTTTATAATTATCCTTAAGCACTCTTACCATTCTTTGACCATCAGCTGCTGTTGTTTTTAATAACTCAAGATCAACTATTTTTTGTTTATCTGTCCACAAACCATTAACAGCAACTTGATATTTTTTGTTAATACGTTTTTCACGCATCTGCTGATGAACATTAACTAATGCGGAGCGTTTTTTTGCAATCAAAAGTATGCCCGACGTCTCTTTGTCGATCCTATGAATTAATTCTAAAAATCTATATTTGGGCCTTAATGTCCTAATAAGCTCAATAACCCCAAAATTTAACCCACTTCCACCATGAACAGCTATTCCAGAAGGTTTATTAATTACTAGAATATAATCATCCTCATACAAAATATTTTTTAAAATAATATTTTCTAAATCCTTACTAATTAATAAGGGTGATTTTGGTTTGGTAGGCTGTAAATTTACAGGGGGGATTCTCACCTTATCCCCTTGTGATAATTTAAAATCGGTTTTAACTCTTTTTTTATTCACTCTAACTTGGCCACTTCTTAACAGTTTGTATATATGACTTTTTGGAATAGATTTTAAGTGCTTAATTAAAAAATTATCAATCTTTTGCCCTACACTACCCTCATCAATAAAGTGATAGGTAACATTTTGTTTAATAAAGTTTGACATTTTTATGTTTTCTTTTAATGATTTATCGCATATACTTGAAATATTCTGGTATCTTTAGAATGCTAAAGAGAAAAACTATACAGAATTATACATTGTACAAAGAATTCCAGGTTAGATCTGCTCACCACTAATAGATAAGAAGCAGAAAAACTTAAGATTTTAAAAAAAGAATTGGTGAAATTAGGTAAGGTTATTTATTTAAGAACGGCTAAAATATAAAAAATGATTTATTAAAAATCTATTACTTTTATGTATGTTTACATCCTGCTTAAAACTTTTAATTTAAAAACGCACTAAATTCTCTAGCTAAAATCTTCAAATATTTTGGAGATAAATTTAATGAAAAGAATGTTATTTAACGCAACTCAGTCAGAAGAATTGCGTGTTGCAATTGTCAATGAAAATAGTCTTGAAAATCTAGATTTTGAAAGAGATAACAAAGAACAAAGAAAAAGCAATATTTATAAAGCAATTATCACAAGAATTGAACCTTCCCTTGAAGCAGCATTTGTCAATTATGGCGTAGAACGACATGGTTTTTTGCCTTTTAAAGAAATTGCACCGGAACATTACTCAAAAACCTCAAGAAAAAAAGACAAATCAATTAGAGATGTTATTGCTGAAGGTCAAGAGTTGATCATCCAAGTAACTAAAGATGAACGAGGCAACAAAGGGGCTGCGCTCACAACATATCTATCACTGGCAGGTCGACATATTGTACTTATGCCAAATAGTAAAGACGGAGGGGGTATCTCAAGAAGAATAGAAGGAGATGAACGCGCAGCTTTTAAAGAAGTTCTCACACAAATAAAAATTAAAAAAGGTATGAGCATTATAGGAAGAACTGCTGGGATAGGGGCTACTGCTGAAGAAATACAATGGGATTTAGATTATTTAACGCAATTATGGGAAGCTATTGAGAGCGCAGGAAATGCGCAAGCAGGTCCCTTTCTCATTTACCAAGAAAGTAATCTTGTTGTTAGAGCTATTCGTGATTATTTTAGTACTGATATTGAAGAAATTATTATAGATAAACAAGATATTTACGACCAAGCGCATCAATTTATGGGTCGTGTACTGCCGAAATATGCTGACCGAATCAAGTTACACAAAGAGGAAGTGTCACTATTTTCAAAATATAAAATTGAAAATCAAATCGAATCGGCTTTTTCAAGAGAAGTTCAACTTCCCTCGGGTGGAGCTATTGTGATTGATCATACTGAAGCTTTAGTCTCTATAGACGTCAATTCAAGTCGCTCAACCAGGGGCCGTGATATTGAAAACACCGCATTAAATACCAATATTGAAGCTGCCGCTGAAATTGCAAAACAATTAAGATTCAGAGATATTGGTGGTCTTATAGTTATTGATTTTATTGATATGGAAAATCCAAAAAATCAAAAAGATGTTGAAAATAAAATGCGTGACTCCTTAAGGCAAGATAAGGCAAGAATTCAGACTAATAAAATATCTAGATTTGGTTTGCTTGAGCTTTCTAGACAAAGACTTCGTCCTAGTCTCGGAGAATCCATTCATGGAGCATGTCCTCGATGTGAAGGTACAGGTCAAATCAGAGATATTCAATCAACTGCGCTATTTACACTTCGATTGATACATGAAGAAGCAACTAAAAATAGCAATCAATCC
>Ga0209554_1002596_pt1 | contig 12374 bp, 9 predicted proteins | sample MarorgKNORR_S2LV_5_FD_188221 | JGI IMG/M metagenome (GOLD analysis project Ga0209554, IMG submission 188221) | Marine microbial communities from the Southern Atlantic Ocean, analyzing organic carbon cycling - Bottom_A/KNORR_S2/LV (SPAdes) (version 2) | ecosystem: Environmental > Aquatic > Marine... | reverse complement strand
CGCCAAGGTTTGGCAGGGACACGCGCAGCGCGCCCCTACCGAGCAATGCCGCGTTGGCTGGACTCGATGAAGGTGAGGAGGTGCTCAATCTCGTCGGATGCGGGAACTTCTGCTCGCGTTTTATCAACGCCTTTTGTGGAGGTAAGGTTTTCTCGGAAGAGAATGCGGTGGGCTTGTCTTAGTGCGGCTTGGGATTCAGCGCTGACTTCGTTGCGTTTCAGTCCTTCTTTGTTTAGGGCGCGGGTGGTAGCGGGATTACCGTCGGCCATCATATAAGGTGGGATGTCTTGGACGACTTTGCTGCAACCACCAATGATAGACATCGTGCCGATGCGGCAAAATTGATGCACGGCGGCGAGGCCTCCGATGATTGCGCGGTCCTCCACGGTGACGTGGCCGGCGAGGGTGGCGACGTTCGACATCACGATGTGATCGCCGAGCTGGCAATCGTGGGCGACGTGGGTGTAGGCGAGGAGATTGTTGTGGGAACCGATTACGGTGGCGTCGCCTTCGTCGGTGGCGCTCTGGACGGTGACGTATTCGCGGAAGGTGTTGTGGGTGCCGATGCGGGTATGGGTGGTTCCTCCGGAATGTTTGAGGTCCTGCGATTGGAGGCCGATGCTGGCGAAGGGGTAAAGAGTGTTGGCTTCGCCCAACTCGGTGTGACCGTCGATGACGATGTGGGAATGGAGGGTGCAACCTTGGCCGAGGGTCACGTTTGCGCCGATGACGCAGTAGGGGCCGATGTGGCAGCCTTCGGCGATTTGCGCGCCGGTTTCGATGACGGCGCTGGAGTGGATTTGGCTCATTTCGCTTTTGGGCTTACGACTCGTCGTTGTCGATGAGCATGAAGGTGATGAGCGCGCTGCTGACTTGTTCGCCATTGACGAGGCACTTGCCTTGGGCTTTGCCAATCTTGCCTCGGGATTTAGTGAGCTCCACATCGATGGTGAGGGTGTCTCCGGGGAGGACGGGTTTGCGCCACTTCACATTTTCGGCAGCAACAATGTAGGCGAGCTTGCCGAAGTTCTCGGCTTTTTTGAGCATCAAAATTCCGGCCACTTGGGCGATGGCTTCGAGCTGAAGCACGCCGGGCATGATGGGGTGGTTCGGAAAATGGCCCTGGAAATATGGCTCGTTGATGCTGACGTTTTTCTGCGCGACGATGTGGTTGCCGTTGATGCTGATGACGCGGTCAACCATCAGAAATGGGTACCGATGCGGCAGCACTTTCATGATTTGGTTCACGTCGAGCTGTGCGCCATCTTGCACGATGGTTTCGGTGGCTTTGGCTTCCACGGCGACTTTGGGCTGTTGGTCTCTGGCGGCTGGGGGGGCAAAGGTTTGGGCAGCTTGGACGGGCTTGCGAATTTGGGCAACGATGCGGCGGGCCATTTCGCAGTTGGCGGCGTGGCTGGGGAGCACGGCGACGATGTGCGCGCCGATGGGGCGGCCGATGAGTGAGAGGTCGCCGATGATGTCGAGAATCTTGTGCCGGACAAATTCATCGGGATAGCGGAGCGGCTCGTTGGTGAGCACGGCGTCGTCACGAATGACCACGGCGTTTTCCAAACTGCCGCCTTTGATGAGGCCGTTTTTGTAAAGCTGCTCAATTTCTTCGTAGTAGCAAAAGGTGCGGGCGGGGGAGATTTCGGCGCGCCAAGTATCGGGACTGACCTCGACGCTGAAGAGCTGGGTGAAGCGCCCATCTTCGCCGGCGCTGGTGCAAGTGATTTTGAGGCGGTCGTGCGGGAAGGCAGTCATGTGCGCGGCACCGCTCTGCAAATCGATCGGGGCCTGAAGGGAATAGGTTTCGCGCGGCTCATCCTGCGCGGCGATGCCGGCGGTCTCGATCATGCGGCAGTACTCGAGCGCGCTACCATCGGCGATGGGAGGTTCGTTGGCGTCGAGCTCGACGAGGGCGTTGTCGATGCCGGCACCGGCAAAGGCGGCGAGCACGTGCTCGACGGTGTGGAGTTTGACGTTGCCCTTGGAGAGCGTGGTGGAGCGGTTGGTGTCGGAGACATTCTCCACCACAGCTTCGATTTCCGGCTGACCGTCGAGATCGACGCGCCGGAATCGAATGCCGTGATTAGGCGAAGCGGGCAGGAAGGTCATATTGACCTTGCTGCCGCTGTGCAAGCCAATGCCGCTATACGCAGCTTGACCGGCCAGTGTTTGTTGGTTGAGCACGTGGGGTTTTAACCCAAAAGCTAACCATTTTTCAAGACTATTGCCGGAGACTAGGCTTCGACGGGTTCGCTGCTCTCTTCCGCCTCGCGGTCGGCGATGGCAGCTTTACGGGACAGGCGCACCTTACCGCGCTCGTCGATGCCGAGGCATTTCACCCAGATTTTGTCACCCATCTGGACGATGTCCTCGACGTTTTTGACGCGGGATTGGGCCAGTTCGCTGACGTGCACGAGGCCGTCGCGACCGGGCAGGAATTCCACGAAGCAACCGAAATCCTTAATGGTGACCACGGTGCCCTGGTAGAGTTTGCCTTCTTCGGGCTCTTCATCGCTGACCTCACGCTTCTCGCGTGCGGGGCCGGAAGATTGGCCGCCGGTCTCATCGACCTCGCCGTTCATTTCGGCCATCGCCGCTTTGCGGGAAAGCTTCACCTTGCCGCGCTCGTCCACGCCGAGACACTTGACGTGAATCCGGTCGCCTTCCTTGACAACATCCTCGGTGCGATTAACGCGGGTGTTAGCCAGTTCGCTGATGTGGCAAAGGCCATCTTTGCCCGGCATGAATTCCACGAAGCAGCCGAAGTCTTTAATAGTGACCACGGTGCCGTGATAGATTTTCCCGATTTCAGCCTCGGCGGTCATGCCTTCGATTTCCTCAACGGCGACCTGCATTCCCTCGGGGTTAAGCGAGTAGATGTTGACCGTGCCGTCGTCCTCGATGTTGATTTCACAACCGGACTCCTCGACGATGCGTTTGATGTTCTTTCCGCCCGGGCCGATGATCATTCCGATCTTGTCGGGATCCACCTTCAGCTGCGTGATGCGCGGAGCGTAAGGGCTCATCTCACCCGCCTTGCTGATGGTCTCGTTCATGGTGTCGATGATCGCATGACGCGCCACGCGCGCAGCCTCGATGGCTTCTACCATGATATTCATCGGCAAGCCCTTGAGCTTGAGATCGAGCTGGAAGCCAGTGATGCCTTCCTTGGAGCCGGCGATTTTGCAATCCATATCGCAGAACGCATCTTCCCAACCCATGATGTCAGTGAGGATGCGGTACTCTTCAATCTTGTCGTTCTCGTCGAGCTTGGTGCAGATGCCGATACTAATACCGGCGCACGCGCCCTTGAGTTCCACGCCCGCATTCATTAACGACAAGCTGCCGCCGCAAACACTGGCCATCGAACTGGAGCCGTTGGATTCAAGAATCTCAGCGATCAACCGCACCGCGTAGGGATAGTTGTCATCCATCGGCAGCATGGGCAGCAGCGAACGCTCGGCGAGCGCGCCGTGGCCCACCTCGCGGCGGCCGGGGCCCATGATGCGGCCGGTTTCGCCAACTGAATAGTTGGGGAAATTGTAATGGAGAATAAACTGCTTGCGATCCGGGCCGCCGGTGTAACTGTCGAAACGCTGGGCGTCGTCAGTGGTGCCGAGGGTGGTGGTCACGAGTGCTTGTGTTTCGCCGCGGGTGAACAGCGCCGAGCCGTGAGTGCGGGGCAAAACGCCGATTTCGCACTGGACGTCGCGCAGCGTGTCGAGCGAGCGACCGTCAAGACGCTTGCCCTTCTCCAAAATTAAGCCGCGCAGGGCGTTCTTTTGAATGTGGTAAAACGCTTGTTCGACCACGGGGCCGGTGACTTCGTCTTCGCCGAATTCCTCGCGGAGTTTGGCGGCCACTTCGTCCTTGATGGCGCTCACTTTGCGTTCGCGCTCGAGCTTGGCCACGGTGAGCAGCGCTTCCACGATGCGATCGCCGCCGCCGAGTTCCTCGGCCTTCTCAAAGATAGCGGGCGGCACCACGAAAAGTTGATCGCTGATGTCGCGCTTCTTTTTGCCACACAATTTCACGAGCTCTTTCTGAGCTTCGATTTGCGGGACACAACATTCCTGGCCAAACTTAAGAGCCTCGATGAAGTCCGCCTCGCTGATTTGATCGGCCGAGCCTTCGTACATTACCACGTCGGTTTCGTTACCAACATAAAGCAGGTCGAGATTGCTCTCGGCCATTTCGTCGTTGGTGGGGTTGGCGACAAATTTGCCGTCAATGCGCGCCACGCGCACCGCGCCCAATGGACCGGCCCACGGGATGTCGCTCACCATCAACGCGGCGGATGCGCCGAGGATGCTCATCACGTCCGGCTCATTCTCGCCATCGGCGCTGAGCAATAAGCCGTACACTTGGCACTCGTTGAACCAGCCCTTGTTGAAGAGCGGGCGGATGGGGCGATCGGTGAGGCGGCAGGTAAGAATTTCCTTGTCGCTCGGGCGACCTTCGCGGCGGAAATAGTTGCCGGGGATTTGGCCGCACGCCGAGGCGCGTTCGCGGTAATCCACTTGCAGTGGAAACCAGTCCTGGCCGTCACGGCCTTTGGTGGCGGCGACGACGGCTGTCATTACAATCGTCTCGCCCATTTGCACGGTCACAGTGCCATCAGCCTGTTTGGTGATGTGGCCACTGCCGATCGTGATTTCTTTATCGCCAAATTTGGCGGTTACTTGATGTTCAGTCATTTTCTTTCTTTGCGTCTGTTTGGCCGTCGGCCAAGAGAAACTTCAGTCAAAGCCCCACGCGGGGACGCTGATTGAAATCACTCTGCCAACGGCACGGTTTTTATTTTGATGGATTTAACAAATGGCGCGGCGGCGTAATTGCCGACGGCCGGAGAAGCCAACGAAGCTAACGAATGCTGAGCCGCTTTTTCAAGTCGACCACATGATTCATGTCGTGTCTGTTTCCAAGATAGCGCAACAACCGTTTGCGACGGCTCACCATAATGAGCAGGCCGCGGCGGGAGTGGTGGTCTTTCTTGTTCTGGACGAGGTGTCGTTCCAGATGTTTGATGCGGCGACTAAGCACCGCGACTTGAACGTCCGCTGAGCCGGTGTCCGACTCGTTAATGCGAAATTCCTGAATTGCCTCTTGTTTGACTTTCGGATCCATCTACTTATTATTCGGCGGGGAAGGTAGTGTGCCCGCCCGCGCTTGTAAAGGGGGAAAGTGACATTTTTTTACCCCAAAAACAAGGGGGTTTTTGGAAAATCACAAGTGAGATTGACAAATCCACCACAAAATGTGCAGTCTCCGCCCACCGGCAGAGTAGCTCAGTTGGTTAGAGCGGCGGAATCATAATCCGCATGTCGGGGGTTCGAGTCCCTCCTCTGCTACCATTTTTCCTGTTTTATTGGGTAAAACTTCAATAACCCGCCCTTGACCACCCGCCAATCGCGTCCCTATCGTCCCCCAACTGCAAGACGCGCACCATGTTTGAAAGCATAAAAAGCTGGTTTTCCAATGATATTGGCATCGATCTCGGGACCGCCAATTCGTTGGTTTACCTAAAAGACAAGGGGATCGTGCTGCGCGAACCCTCCGTAGTGGCCATCCAGGTCGGCACCAAGAAAGTACTTGCGGTGGGCAACGAAGCCAAAGCGATGCTCGGCCGCACACCCGGAAACATCGTGGCCATCCGCCCGATGAAAGACGGCGTGATTGCGGATTTCGACGTGACCGAGGAGATGCTGCGACATTTCATTTCCAAGGTGCAGCATCGCAAGCTTGTGGAGCCGCGCGTGGTGGTGGCCGTGCCCTCGGGCATCACCGAGGTAGAACGCCGCGCGGTGGAGGACTCCGTGACGCGCGCGGGCGCCCGTGAATTTTACCCCATCAAGCAACCGCTCGCGGCGGCGATTGGCGCGGGGCTGCCCGTGGCCGAGCCCGCCGGGAACATGATTGTGGACATCGGCGGCGGCACCGCCGAGATCGCCGTAATCTCGCTCGCCAACATCGTTGTCGTCGCCAGCCTTCGCGTGGGCGGCGACCAATTTGACAATGCAATTATCGGGCATCTAAAAAATGCCCACAACCTGAAAATCGGCGAACGCACCGCCGAGGAAATCAAACTAAAAATCGGGTCCGCTTTCCCCATGGACGAGGAAATGACCATGGAGGTGAAAGGCCTAGCCATTAGTTCCGGCTTGCCCCACACAGTGACCATCCGTTCCGAAGAAATCCGCGATGCACTTAAGGATCCGCTCTCGAGCATCCTGGAGTCCATCCGGCAAGTCCTAGAGCAATGCCCGCCCGAATTGGCGGGCGATCTCGTGGACCGCGGCATCGTGGTAGCCGGCGGAGGCGCGCTCTTGCGCGGCATCGACCGCCTCATCGGCAAAGAAACCCAATTGCCCGTCACCATCGCCGATGAGCCACTCATCACTGTGGCCAACGGAACGGGGCAGGTTTTGCGAAACATTGATTTTTGGAGGCGCGCCGCCGCTTGATTTCCCGTTGCGTTCGCCCGGTTGAAAAGTTGCCACCGGGCAAATGAATTTAAGGCCATACGTTTATGCCACCGGCTTGGTGCTGGTGCTCGCCGCAGTGCTGCTCGCGCTGCCGCCGCGATCCGCCGGGCAAGTGAAGCTTGCCGCCGGCAGCTTTTTCGTCCCCCTCTTCTCCGCCGAAGCCGGCCTCCAACGCGTCCGAAATTACGCCGCCGACAAAACCGCCACGCGCGAGGAGTTACTCGAGCAAAACCAACGGCTCGCCCTCACCAACGAAGTCCTGCGCATTCAAATCCAGCAACTCCGCGCCACCGCCGAGGAAAACAAAGTGCTGCGCATTCAAGTCGCCTTCGCCGCCACCAACCAATGGAAACTCCGCCTCGGCCAAGTCATTGGCCGCGACCCATCCAATTGGTGGCGCACGCTGCAAATCAATCTCGGCTCCCGCCACGGCGTACGCGAAGGATTGCCCGTACTCACCCCCGACGGCCTTGTGGGGCGTGTCCACGAAGTCCACCCCAACCGCTCGCGGGTGGCGCTCATTGGCGACCCCGCCTGCCGCCTTTCCATCAACGTCCTCCCCTCACGCGAGAACGGCATTCTCACCGCCGACGGCGCCACGGTGTTTGACCACACCATCGTGAACCTTCAGTTCCTGCCCGCCCACACCGGGGCGCGCGCGGGCGATCCGGTGGTCACCAGCGGCCTCGGCCGCCTTTTCCCGCGCGGCATTCCCGTCGGCAAACTCCTCAGCGTGGCCCCCGCCCCCGGCGCGCTCAACTCCAACGCGCGCGTGAAACTCGCCGTGGACTCCTCGCGCCTCAACGAAGTCTGGGTCATCCTGCCATGAAAACTTTTTATACCCTTGGCCTGTTGGTGATTGCGCTGTTCGCGCTCTACCTCACCGCCACGCTCGAGTGGCCGCAACGCATCACCGGCACCCGCATCGATCCCCTGCCCGCGCTGATGGTTTGCGCCGCCCTGCGCGCTCCCTTGAGGGCGCTCACCGTGCTCGCAGTGCTCGGTTCGCTTTGGCAAACTTCACTCTCCGCCGATCCCCCCGGCATCAGCATGATTCCCCTGTTCGCCGTGGGCGTGGCTGTGTCGCTCAACCGCCGCGCCATTCATACCCGCCTCTGGAGCGCCCGCTTCGCCGTGGGCGCGGCTGCCGGCGCGCTGGTGCCATTAGCCACCGTGGGCACGCTGCTGGCGCTGGGCCGTGAGCCCTTGCTCGGCTGGTTCTCCCTCTGGCAACTCGCCGTCATAAGCCTCGCCAGCGGCCTGCTCGCCCTGCTTTTTTTCCCTTTGCTCCAGTGGCTGGATAAGACTGTGGAAAACCAGCCCCTCGCCGCGCCTTACGACACCACCACCCTCATCAAGCGCACCCCCCATTAATCCCATGCCCCACCCCGCCCAAGCCACAGATGAACAACGCCTGCACCTCGCCGGCGCGGCCCTGTTGCTGGGCATGGTGGTGCTGCTCGGCGGGCTCGCCTACGTGCAGATCGTCACCGCGCTGGAACACGAGGCGGATCAGCAGAACCAATCCCGCCGCACCGTGCGACTGCCCGCCGTGCGCGGTTCCATCCTTGACGTGCAAGGCCGGCCGCTGGCGCACGATCGGCCGTCCTATGTAATCCACACTTATTTGGAGGAGCTCCGCCATCACTTCCGAAAAGCCTGGCGCGAAGCCCCGCACGACACCCGCACCGAGGCCGGTGTGCGCCACGCCGTGGTCAGCGATTTCATTGCGCAACTCCAGCTCGACCAACCGTTCACGCTCACGGAAGGGCAATTGCAAAAACATTTCATCGAGCAACTCGCCCTGCCCATTCCCGTGATGCGCGATCTATCGCAAACCAATGTCGCGTGGTTTATGGAAAACGCGTGGCGCGTGCCGGGCATGGATGTGGAGGCCCAACCGCACCGGCATTACCCATCCGAATCCGTGGCGCATCTCGTGGGCCGGTTGCGGCGGCCGCAATCCATTCCCGACGAAGAGCGGCCGTACAATTATCGCCTGCCCGATTTCACCGGCGCGATGGGATTGGAACGCACGTTCAACGAAACACTGCGCGGCAACGCGGGCACCAAAAGTTTGCTCGTCAATAATCTCGGCTACCGACAGCGCGAAGAAATTGTCGTACACCCCGAACCCGGCAATAATGTGGTGCTCACGCTGGACCTGAAAATTCAGGAAGCCGCTTACCAAGCCCTCAAGGAAACCGGCCGCAAAGGCGCGGCGGCCGTGGTGATGAATGTGCAAACCGGCGACCTAATCGCCCTCGCCTCGCTGCCGGTGTTTAATCCCAATGCCTTCATCCCCGGCATCAGCAGCAAACTCTGGAACGAATACCGCGAAGCGCGCCCCAGCCCCCTGCTCTTTCGCGCCACGCAGGAGCGCTATCCGCCGGGATCCATTTTCAAAATCATCTCCGGCCTCGCCGCGTTGGAGGCCGGCTCGAATCCCACTAATTTTGTTTACAATCCTGGCTACGCAAAAGTGGGCCGGCGACGGATTGACGACACCGCGCCGACGGGCCATTACGATTTCCACGAAGGCTTCAAGCATTCGAGCAATACGTATTTTATCACGCGCGCCATCGAGACTGGCCCGGAACACATCATCGCTCTTGGAAACCAATTTTTCCTGCGAGAAAAAACCGGCCTTCTTGCGCGGCAGGAGGCCAAGCCGCAATTCCCAACTTTGGCGGAGGTCCAGGACCGCCGCAACTGGCAGGATGGCGACACCGCCAACCTCGCCATCGGCCAAGGGCCCATCGCGGTGACGCCGTTGCAAATGACGGTGATGACCGCCGCCATCGCCAATGGCGGCAAAGTTTTTTTGCCGCGCGTGGTGGATCGCATCACGCCGGTGGATCCCACGCGCACGAAAGAAGCCAAAATTTTCCCGCCCGCCAAAGTGCGCGGTACGCTGAATGTAAAACCCGAAAACCTCGCGCACGTGCAGCGCGCGATGCTCGCCGATGTGGCGGATGACGACGGCACCGGCAAACGCGCCCGCATCGAAGGCTTCGCCGTGTGCGGCAAAACCGGCACCGCCGAAGTGCGCAACCGCGAAGGCCGCCACAAGATTACGTGGTTCGCTTCGTACGGGCCGTTTGAAAACCCAAAGTACGCCGTGGTAGTAATGGTGGAGCGCGGCGCATCCGGCGGCCTCTCCTGCGCGCCGGCGGCCAAGAAAATTTACGAGGCGCTCATCGCGCGCGACAACCCCAACCGCATTGCGGGCAACCGATGAAGTTTATCAAACAACTCATCCCGTGGCACCGGCTCGACTGGATGCTCCTGCTGTGCCTCGCGGGCTTGATGGTGTTCGGCGTGCTCTTCGTGTACAGCGCCACGTACAACAACGACACTTACACCGGCGCGCACTGGCTGCGGATGCCGCATTACAAACAGATTATTTTTTACGGCCTCGGCATCGGCGCGGCCTTCGTGGTGTGCCTCCGCGATTACCAACAAACGGCGCGTTGGGCCAATGTGTTTTATTGGCTGAGCCTCATTATGTTGGTCGCGGTACTGATTCCCGGAATCGGCTCGGTGCGGTATGGGGCGCGGCGTTGGTTTGATTTGGGGGTCACCCAATTCCAGCCCTCCGAGCTGGCCAAGGTGGCGGTGGTGCTGGCGTTGGCGCAGTTCCTCAGCCGACCGATCAAGGAATTGAAGGAGCCGAAAGTTCTGCTCAAAGCCCTCGCGCTGGCGGGCATTCCCTTCACGCTAATTTTTCTGGAACCGGATTTGGGCTCGGCGCTGACGCTGTTGCCGCCGGCTTTGGTGATGCTTTACGTGGCGGGCGTGCCGGGCGGTTTTCTGCGGAAATTAGTGGGCGGAGTCGTGATTTTCGTGTCATTGGTGCTCGCCTACGTATTTTTTATGCCAAAAGACTGGAAACCGATACAGTTTCCGGACTATCAAAAGCGACGGCTGATGGTGTACTTCAATGTGGACTACGCCAGTCAGTATGCCGGGGCCGGTGCTTCGCAGGCGGAAATCCGCCAGGCGCACGCGCTGCAACGGCAGGATTCGTACAACGTCGTGCAGGCGATGATCTCGGTGGGCTCGGGTGGGCTCACGGGCAAAGGCTGGAAACAGGGCATCCAAAATGCCCACGGCTACCTGCCGCGTGGCGTGGCCCACAACGACTTTATTTTCTCGGTGATCGCCGAGGAAAGCGGGTTCGTGGGGAGCACGTTGGTGATTCTGCTGTACGGCGGCATCATCGTGGCGGGCATCCGCACGGCCAGCCAATGCCGCGACCGGCTCGGAAGGCTCATCGCCATCGGAGTGGTCACGCTGTTGTTCAGCCACGTGTTTGTGAACATTGGGATGAACATCCGAATGGTGCCGGTTACGGGACTACCACTGCCGCTGCTGAGTTCAGGCGGCTCGTCGGTGGTATGTTCGCTTCTGGCTTTGGGGCTGTTGCAAAATGTGCGGCTCTATCAACGAACAATTTGACAAAAATATTTTAACAGAAAGAAATTTTAAAATGAGTAACAAGCAATTAAATCGCAGAAGAAAAACCCAACGCTTCCGTCCCAGTGGCGGAATGAAAAATCAACTGAAACGGGAAGAACCCGTTGAGAAAGGTCGCGCCGATATTGAGGACGGCCGCGTGCTCGATGAGCCGGTTTACGAAAAGCACCACGAGGCGGAAATCCTCGCCGCCGAAAATGAAGCCGCCGGCATCAAACCGGAGCCGGAGGAAGTGATCAAGGAATCCACCGAGACCAAACCCAAAAAGCCCGTCGAGGAAAAAGGCGTGATGGCCTCGGTGAAACGCGCCGCACAAAAGATCATCCGTAAACTCCTGCCCAAACAGGATTCGGACAAAGAAATTATCATCAGCGCGGAGTCCCTCGAAACCCGAGTGGCGCTCATGGAAAAAGGCGTGCTCGAAGATTTCACCATCGAGCGAAACAACGTGGAACGCATCGTCGCCAGCATTTACAAAGGCAAAGTGCGCAACCTTGAGGATCGCCTCGAAGCCGCCTTTGTGGACATCGGCATCGAGAAAAACGCCTTCCTGCATTATTGGGACATCACCCCCACCAACCTCGATAACCGTTACGAAATGGTGGAGCGCAAAGGGAAACGCCGCAGTACCCCGCGCCTCACGCGCAAGGACATCCCCAAAAAATATCCCGTCGGCAGCGACATCGTTATCCAAGTCACCAAGGGCCCCATCGGCACCAAGGGCCCGCGCGTCACCACGCACCTCGCCATCCCCGGCCGCTTTATTGTGCTGTTGCCCGCCTCGGATCAACTCGGCATTTCCAAAAAAGTGCAGGACCCGCAGGAACGCAGGCGCCTGAAGGAAATCCTGCGTTCACTCGATATCCCCGACAACATGGGCGCCATCATCCGCACCGCCGGTGAAGGACAAAAACAACGCTACTTCGTGCGCGACCTTGCGATGCTCAAGGAGACTTGGGAAACGGTCAAGAACCGCATCGACAACAAGCCCTCGCCAGTTTGCGCCTTTCGCGATCCCGATCTCATCGAGCGCACCGTCCGCGATTTTCTCACCGAAGATGTGCATCGCATTCTGATTGATAACAAATCCGAATACGAGCGAATGCAAAAGTTGATTGAACGCATTTCCCCGCGTTCCAAAAACAAACTGGAATACTACAGTGAACCGCAGCCCATTTTTGACAAGCTCAACATCTCCCGCCAACTCGGCCAGGCCTTTTCACGCAAAGTCACCCTCAAAGGCGGCGGCGCAATCGTGATCGACGAAACCGAAGCGCTCGTCGCCATCGACGTCAACACCGGCAGCCACAAAGGCGGCAAGGACCAGAGCAGCACCATCCTTAAAGTGAACCTCGAATCCGCCGAGGAAATTTGCCGGCAACTCCGCCTGCGAAACATGGG
>Ga0209554_1002592_pt1 | contig 12383 bp, 10 predicted proteins | sample MarorgKNORR_S2LV_5_FD_188221 | JGI IMG/M metagenome (GOLD analysis project Ga0209554, IMG submission 188221) | Marine microbial communities from the Southern Atlantic Ocean, analyzing organic carbon cycling - Bottom_A/KNORR_S2/LV (SPAdes) (version 2) | ecosystem: Environmental > Aquatic > Marine... | reverse complement strand
TAAGGAAAAAACCTATGTTAGTTTTTCATTTTGAATTTTGTTATCAACAAATGCCCGGGTGAATAATGATGGCCAGTGTTGATTGTAGTTATTCTATTAAAGGTTCTGGACCTGCTGTTTTTTTTGTGCACGGTATTGGTGCACGTAAAACTTCTTGGAATGAAGTTTGCAAATACTTGGAGAAGGATTTTACTTGCATCAGTTATGATTTAAGGGGGCACGGTGATTCATCCAAAGGGCTTCTGCCCTATAGTTTGGAAGACTTGACTAATGATTTAGAAACACTTAGACAAAAATTAAATATCCAAAAAATTCATATTGTTGGCCATTCATTGGGTGGCATGATTGGTCCAGCCTACGCCTTATCTTTTCCTGAAAATGTCATATCTGTTTCCTTGCTTAGTACCGCTGCATTTCGAACAACGGAAGACAAAAATAAAGTTCAAGCAGTACTTGCAAGTATGCGAGAGAAGGGAATTGCTCCTATCCTGACTACTCTTACTGAGAGATGGTTTACCGATAAATTTACCAAGGAGAGATTTACAGACGTAGAGTTCCGTTTACAGCAAGTTCTAGAAACAGATCCCGAGGTTTTTTTGGATGTATTTCGGATCTATATTGAAACAGAAATGTCACCCTGGTTGAATAAAATTAAGCACCCATGTCTTGTACTTACGGGTGAAAATGATGGCGGATGCAGTCCCAGACTCAACCGCTTAATTGCAGACAGTTTGTCAAACTCTGAGCTCTGTATTTTGAAAAATTACAAGCACTCACTGTTGATCGAGGCGCCTCATGAGGTCGGAGAAAGGGTTCGCGAATTTCTCCTAAAACAGTCTTAAATAGATAAAAAAATTTCTTAATATTGCATATAGTGAAATTAAACTTTTAAATCAAATTTTATTGAAATTAGTTAAATAAAGAAATAACTTTTATTGAGTTATATTACCTATTTTTTATCTTTCAAAAGTTCAAATTAAAGATAAATAAACTAGAATTAAATTTCAGGTTACTATATACTTTTAGCCTGGTAGGGTTGTTTTTTTCCTATCAAGAAAAAGGAGATTTTTTTTATTTTTTTAATAAAAGGAGAATTGTTTTGGAAGAACAAATTGCAGCTGTAATTGCTTCTCAACAGGTGACAAACACCTTTTTTGCTGAGGCATATTACTTCTTAACGATACCGCTGATGTTGCTTATTCATGTTGGTTTCCTGTCCTATGAAATGGGCGCAACCCGTGTGAAGAATGTATTGTCTTCAGGTATCAAAAATCTGTTAGCTTTCTCGTTTACGATCGTGACGTTTTATTTCTTCGGTTGGTGGTTTTACTGGGCCTTACCGACAGGATTCACGGGATCGGAAGGCTATATGGCCATATCTGGTATTGCCTATGCCAACGCTATTGCTTTACCATGGGGCGAGTCAGCCCAATACATGGGTCCGAACATGGGAGATCATGCTTCCGGTGTGTTCTGGGGTGCTTTTGCGCTGTTTGCTGCGACTACCGCATCAATCGCGTCAGGTGCTCTGATTGAAAGAATACAAACCGTTGGTTTTGTTATCTTAGCGATTGTCTTAGGTTCGTTCGCTTGGATTATAGCCGCCGCTTGGGGATGGCATGCCGATGGATGGCTTGTTACCCAATGGGGCTTTCATGATTTCGGTGCCGCTGGTTGTGTACATGCTGTTGCTGGATTTTTCGCGCTCGGTGTCTTAATTAACTTAGGACCACGTGTGGGTAAATTCAATGAAGACGGCTCGGCGAACCATATCGCAGGTCACAATATGATGGCTACTGTGATAGGCTTAATGCTGATCATTGTTGGCTTCTTCGGCTTCTTAATGGCTTGTATTATTCTGCCTGGTGAAGCATGGAGCTGGTACGGTGATGCGGGAACTACCATTTATGGTACTCCAATGACACTGTCGGCGCTTGGCTTTAACATTGTGATGGCGGTTGCAGGTGGTATTATCGGAGCTTGGGTTTTTACAAAAGATCCTTTCTGGATGATGTCTGGTGCCCTTGCTGGTATTATTTCTGTTGCCTCAGGTTTGGATATTTACTTCCCATCAACTGTGTTTATAATTTCTTGCGTTGCCGGTATTATTATAAAACCGTGTGCTGATTGGTTAGAAGGCCTTGGTATTGATGATGCCGTTGGTGCAGTTACGATTCATGGAACTATCGGTGTGTTTGGCATGGTTATTCTGGGAGCTGTAGCTTCTGGCTACCCTGCTTTGGGTGCCTTTGCTCCAGAAGATGCAGCAACTATCTCGTTCACTGGACAAGTAGTTAGTGCTGGTGTCATGTTCCTTGTTGGCTTTATTCCAGGATACCTTGTAGCGCTACTGTTGAAATCAGTTGGAATGCTACGTGTTCCAGATGCGTCTCAAGTTTTAGGACTTGACGTTGTTAAGGTTCCGGCTCAGGCATTCCCAGAAGGAATGAATAGTCCAGAATCTGACGCTTAATTAATATAAGGAGAATATATTATGGGATTTCCATTATCAAGTTGGGATGAATCATTTGCAGATATTGGCATGTTCATTGGAGCAGACGGTGGTGCCGGTTGGTGGACCGTGATTGCTGTAGTCATGACGATTGTTATTTTGGTTGTTGGGAACATTAGCGAGCAAGAAAAATATAACAAGCATGAATAATATGTTGTAAGTGTTATTAAAAGGGCGGTATCAAATACCGTCCTTTTTTTATTGTCTAATTTATATTAGGCTCGATTCATTTTATCGTAGGTTTGATAAAGAAGATCTTCATAATCTTTCTGCTTGTTCCAGGCATTTTCATCGAAGACAGTGCTTGACGGCGTGTCGATTTTAAAGTGCTTGTAATGATCGACACCACGTACAAGCATGGCAGAGTCATGCTCGGTTTGAGTTTGGAACATGTCCGTACTGATATAGTTTATAGTCAGGCCAATTCGCCGATCATCACTTTTATTAGGATATGAGGTATGCATTGTCCAGCCATGATGCAAGGAGGTCTCACCTGCCTTTAGAGGTATGCAGCGAGATTGCTCTTCACTGACTCCTTCAATGGTTTGGCCATGATGAAGCAGATTGTTACTATCTTTTGTGGTCCTATGAGGTAGTTGACCACCCTTATGGCTCCCAGGAATCATATGCATACAGCCATTTTCTTCTGTAGCATCCGATAGTGCAATCCAGGCGGCAACTTGTTTATCGTCATTAAATCCCCAGTAAGTGAGGTCCTGATGCCAGCTGATATGGGCTTTTGAATTTGGTTCTTTAATAACGAATGAAGTATTGTAGAGAAGTATGTTAGGTCCCAGCAAGGCTTCAACACTGTCAAGTAGTTCTTTGTTGGTTGCTATTTTGTAAGCTATATCTAAGACGGTATGGATTTTATATCGATAATTAAGAGAGCCTGTTTTTTGTTCAACAGTTTCAAGAATTTCACGATAAGATAATGCTGTTGACTTATCAAACAAACGTAATGGTGAAAAATAACCATCTTCTTCAAATTGTGATTTAAGTGATTGCAAATTATCCTCAACGATATTAATTTGTGGATATTCTATATTTATTTTAGACTTTTAGCAATAATCGAGTTGGATCTTCCAGGGCGTCTTTAATAGAAATCAAGAATTGCACAGCTTCTTTGCCGTCAACGATTTGGTGATCATAAGAAAGTGCAAGGTACATCATTGGTCGAATCAAAATTTCACCGTCAACTACTATAGGTCGTTCTTGTGTTTTGTGCATTCCCAGTATTGCGCTTTGTGGACTGTTTAGGATCGGTGTCGAGAGTAGCGAGCCAAATACACCGCCATTGGAAATGGTAAAGGTGCCACCACTCATTTCGTCAACACCAAGTGTCCCATCTTGAGCCCTTACTGAGAAGTCAATGATTGCTTTTTCAATATCATGCATTGCCATCTTATGGGCATCCCTTAGTACTGGGACGACAAGTCCACGGTCTGAAGAAACAGCAACTGAAACATCACAATAAGCGTGATAAACAATATCATCACCATCCAGATAAGCGTTTACTGTAGGAAATTTCTTAAGTGACTCGACAGCAGCCTTTACAAAAAATGACATAAGGCCTAGTTTGACCGAGTACTTTTGCTCAAAAGCTTCTTTATAGATTGATCTCATAGAAAGTATGGCGCTCATATCAACTTCATTAAAAGTCGTTAGCATGGCAGTATTTTGTGTCGCGGAATGTAACCTATTCGCTATTGTTTTGCGTATCCGGTTCATTGGCACTCTTTCCTCTAAGCGATTTCCTTTTGGTGAAACATCTCCTTTATCTGAGAGTTCAGAGCTATTTTGTTGATCTTCTTGAGTCGCTTCCTCTGGCGCCTCTTGTGTTATTTCTTCAGGAGCTTCTTGAATAGGTTCTTCTTTTTTAGTTGAATCACTCTCAGCGGTTGGAGTTTTTTTGGAATCATCTTGCGGTTTTTTCTCCAATATTCCTAGTACCTGTTGTTCGCCAACTGTTTGCCCTTCTTTTGCTCTAATTTCAGTTAGTACGCCTGAATCTTGTGCGGGAATCTCAAGTACAACTTTGTCAGTTTCAATTTCGACAATGACGTCGTCAAGTTCGACAAAGTCTCCAAGCTTTTTGTGCCAAACAGCCACTGTTGCTTCGCTAATTGATTCTGGCAGGACAGGGACTTTCACTTCTATCATCTAATTACTCCTAGCGCTGTTTGACAGGCTGAATACCTAGAGCCTGTTCAATTACGTAATTTTGGTTAATGTTGTGTTGCCTAAGGCTGCCTTCTGCAGGTGCAGAGTAAAGTTCACGAGCAACAACATCTAAGGTGTGATTTTCTTCTGTACATTGCATAAAGTTATGTCTTGAAGTGTACCATGCTCCTTGATTGATTGGTTCCTCTTGGCACCAAATGAGATCCTTAGTGTTTGGATACTTTGCGATTTCTGATTTGAGCAATTCAAGTGGAAAAGGATAGAGTTGTTCAAGCCTAAGAATAGCCACATTGTTAATTTGGTCATCTTGTCGTCGAGTTAACAATTCATAGAAAACCTTACCACTACACATAATGACACGGTCAACTTTTTTAGCCTTGATATTGTCATACTGTTCCTCATAAACGTCTCTAAATTTTCCCTCTGTAAATTTATATAAAGGTGAAGCAGCGAGCGGGTTCCTGAGCAAGCTTTTTGGTGACATGATAATCAATGGTGCTCGAAACTTTCTTATAATTTGACGCCTCATTAAGTGAAATATTTGGGAAGCGGTAGAAGGCACACAGACTTGCATATTCCCTCTGGCGCATAACTGAAGGAATCTTTCTAGTCGACCTGAGGAGTGTTCAGGTCCTTGACCTTCTAGGCCATGAGGTAGCAGCATAACTAAGTTAGAGAGACGGCCCCATTTAGCTTCTGCGGAGGCAACAAATTGGTCAATGATTGCCTGGGCACCGTTAACAAAGTCTCCAAATTGAGCTTCCCATATAACCAGCGATTCTGGATTCGCAGTTGCATAGCCATACTCAAATCCAAGGGTGGCTTCTTCTGAAAGGATTGAATCAATAATTTGAACTCTGCCTTGATCTTTGCTGATGTGCTGAAGAGGAATATAGTCTTCAATGCATAACTGATTGTGAACGACAGCATGGCGGTGAAAAAAAGTGCCTCTGCCAGTGTCTTGTCCAGAGAGTCTTATTGATGTTCCTTGTTCTGCGAGGCTTGCATAAGCCAAGGTTTCAGCAAAGCCCCAGTCGGCATTAATTTTACCATCTGCCATTTTTTGTCTCAATGACAACATTTTTTTAACTCGAGGATGGAGTTCAAAGCCATTAGGAACGGCTTGAAGCTTCTTATTGAGTTTTTTGATGTGCTTATGGGTAATGGCTGACTCATAGGGCGCCAACCATGAAGAGTTAATGTAATCCTCCCAAAGAACTTCCCATGCTCTTCTGTCTTCAGGTTTTATGATGTTGTAGGCAACCCTCTTTCCATCTTTTAATTGTTGACGATAGTCGTTAATCATTGCATCGATTTCTGACTGACTGATAATGCCTTGGCTCAACAGGGAGGCGGCATAGTTTGCTCTTGTTGTAGGCATTTTTCGTATAGCTTCATACATCATTGGTTGGGTGACAGCTGGCTCGTCAGCTTCGTTGTGGCCATGGCGCCTATAGCAGAGCATATCAATTACCACATCTTTTTTATATCGCATACGGTAATCTAGCGCCAAGCGCGTTATAAAGCTCATCATTTCTGGGTCTTCCGCGTTGACATGAAAAACAGGTGCATTTACCATCTTCACAACATCCGTGCAGTAATCAGTCGACCTCGCATCGTATTGCTTACTTGTAGTAAAACCAATCTGATTATTGATAATGATATGTATAGTGCCTTTAGTGGTGTAGCCTCGCGACTGGGACATGTTTAATGTCTCCATAACAATACCTTGTCCCGAAAATGCAGCATCTCCATGAATAAGAACTGGCAATATCTTTTGACCCTCTTCGTCACCAATTTTTTCTTGATGATAGCGAGTATAACCTTCAATCACTGGATTCACTAATTCTAGATGAGAAGGGTTAAACATTAAAGCAAGATGGATGTCATTTCGAGAGGTTTTAATGTCTGAAGAAAAGCCCTGATGGTATTTCACATCCCCTGTTTGGTTTTTAGAAAGATCAAGATCACCGTCGAATTCCCGAAATAATTTTTCTGCAAGCTTGCCCATGATATTAATTAATACATTCAATCGACCGCGGTGAGCCATCCCTAAGCAAATTCTTTTCATTAAGTGATTACCTGAATGTTCAATAAGGACATTAAGTAGAGGTATTAATGTGTCACTACCTTCTAAGGAGAAGCGCTTTTGGCCAACATATTTATTGTGTAAAAATTTTTCAAAAACTTCAGCTGCCGTTAAACGCTGAAGTAACCACTTTTTATATTCTGGTGAATTTTGTGGCTCCAAGGACATGGTTTCAATTCGATGCTGAATCCACTTCCTTTCCTCAACATTCGGTATTTGCATATATTCAGCACCCAGGCTGCCGCAATACGTTTTTTCTAGGGAAGCTAGAAGCTCGCGTAAAGTTTTGCAATTAGGAGCCTGGTAAGAACCCATACCAAAAGTCTTGTCAAGGTCAGCCTCACTTAGTCCAAACTCAGAAATCTCAAATGATGGTGTTGCATGATGTCTTGGTCGATTTAGGGGGTCTAATTTTGCCCTAAGGTGTCCAGAAAATCGGAAAGCATATATCAGGCGAAGCACCCCAAGCTGCTCTTTACTTTTGTTATCTGAATGATTATTAACTGAGGTAGTTTCAAAATTATTCTCACCGTAACTAACAAAGCGGTCAATCACATCTTTATGTGAGATAGAGTTAGTTTTCATTATTGCAAGGATTTAAAGGAAGAAAACAAGGAAGTTTAGGGTTTTTTTGAGAATGTCCGAGTTGAGTATGTTGGCTAAAAAATAGTCTGCAATTACTCTCTTGCTCTGTCATCAAAATATTCACAATGTGTGAGTTAGATTTTTACCTCAGATTATATAGGCATTGGTTTCTAACAGTGGTTAATTATAAAAAATAATGTGAAATTATTTATGACAATAATTTGAGTTTTGTGGATGACAATAATTGATATAAAAACCTAACGACTGTATCATACTTTTAAGCTTTTCTGATATATCAAAGCGCCCATTCTTTTATCTTTTTTAGAGGTCTTAATTCTTCATAACTGTGAATAACTTTTTAAAAATTATAAGTGAAAAAAAACATATACTGGCTGATGGTGCTACGGGCACTAACTTGTTCGCTATGGGTCTTGAAACAGGCGACCCGCCGGAGCCATGGAATGTGAATCATGCTGAACGAATTAGTGCCTTATATCAAGGCTTTGTTGACGCTGGTTCTGACCTTTTCTTAACAAATAGCTTTGGTGGTACAGCTTTTAGACTCAAGCTTCACCAGCTTGAGAATCGAGTTTTCGAATTGAATAAGGCTGCAGCTATTATTGCAAGAGAGGTTGCCGATAAAGCAGACCGTCTTGTTGTAGTGGCTGGGTCAATGGGGCCAACAGGTGAGATCATTGAACCACACGGAGTAATGAGCTCTAAAGAAGCGACAGAAGCCTTTAAAGCGCAAGCCGAAGGACTCGTTGAGGGTGGTGTTGATGTTTTGTGGTTGGAGACCATGTATGCCATGGAAGAGCTAGAAGCCGCTCTTGAGGCAGTAAAAGAGTTTGGACTTCCAGTTTGTGCTACGATGAGTTTTGATACTGCAGGAAAAACGATGATGGGTGTCACCCCAGCAAATCTTGCTGTCAAGGCAAAAGATCTTGGCCTCTTAGGCTTTGGAGCTAACTGTGGAATAGGTGCATCTGACCTATTGGCAACAATTACTGATATAAGTCGTAATGTAGATCCAGATACAACCGTAATTGCTAAGGCGAATTGTGGTATCCCTGAATTTAAAGAGGGTAGTATCGTTTATACAGGAACCGAGAAATTGATGGCTGATTATGTTCATCTTGCAATGAATTCTGGAGCGAAGATTATTGGTGGTTGCTGTGGAACAACTTTTGGACATGTCAAAGCCATGAGACAAGCAATGGATGAACATCAAATGAACGGATCACCAAGCATGCCAGATATTGAAGAAAAGATAGGAAAAATGTCAAAGGGGTCTAGAGCTATTTTTATAGGTGATCATTCTTCTCCAGTCAAAAAACGAAGAAGTCGACGTTAAAATAAGGTCATTAAACATAATTTTTTCATTCTTTTGAAAAAATTATGTTAAGATTCAACTCTATTATAATTGTTCCTAAAAATTATTTTTTTTTATTCTAAGTAACACTCGATAATGGCTTCAAATCCAGAAGAGATATCCCCTAAAAAGGGTGTATCGATTATTAATAAAGCGCTACCCAGTTTTGGTAGTGATAAACAATTAGAGGCTTCAATAGGCAAGCAGGTTAGGATTGCTCGAAAAAATGCTGGCGTTACTCTTCAACAGTTGTCAAAACAATCTTTATTATCCGCAAGCATGCTTTCAAAGATAGAGAATGGTCAGATTAGTGCCTCACTAAAAACTATTCAGTCGATATGCCATGCACTCAATATATCGATCACTTGGCTATTTAAGCAGCATGATAAAGACGTTGAACCAACCTTTATTAAGTCAGGTGAAGGCCTAACGATTGAAAGGGCAGGTTCAGATGAAGGTCGCCACTATCAGCTCCTAGGGCATACTGTTGGAGGTTCTCTTAAAGTTGAGCCTTGTCTGATTACTGTTACTTCGAGAGATTATAACTTCCCTGAATTTCAACATAAAGGTGTTGAATTTATTTATATGCTTAAAGGCCAAATGGATTATTACTACGGTACCCAGGTGTATCACTTTAAGAAAGGAGATTCAATATATTTTGATTCGGATAAGCCGCATGGTCCAAAAAAAATCATCTCTGACGAATGTCAATTTTTAACTGTTATTTGCTCAAATAACCCCGATTAATACTAAGTTATTCACAACTCAGTTGCTGGTCAAATTTTGCCTCAATATTCATAATATAGCTGGTCTATAAGGTTTCAAGAATTCACAATAATTATTAACTTTTTTGAGCTGTTCAAAGAAGAAATATAATGCTTTTCATAATTTCTTTAAAATCAAAAAAATTTCTTGACAATGGAATATCAACAGGCGTATACTTCATTTTCAATTTGTGGAGAGACAAGGATATTTTTGATTTAAGTTGGTCTTTTTTTATATCCTCTTAAACATTTGATTTATCTAAATTAATCGACAAATTTTTCTGATGCACTAGTTTTGTTTTATTAAATGATGACAAAACAAAATAAAAGCAAAAGGGGGACTAATCTTATATAAGATTTTTTTTATTTTCGGAGAGATTAAATGACAGATTTAGAACAACACGTTAACGCACCTGGACGCGATAAGCTAGTACAGGAAGTTAAAGCTATGATCGATGCTTTGGGTATTAGATATGTATATTATCAATTTGTTTCAGTTACTGGTCGTGTCGTCGGTAAAGGTATTCCTGCTCGTCACTGGGAACGTTTGGCTGAAAAAGGATTTCAATTAGTATACGGTTCAACAGCTAATTTATTTATTGACCGTCATGGTCATTATATCGGTTATGGACCTGAAGCTTCTGAGCTTGTCGGTATAGCAGATCCTGAAACCTTTTGTCAACTTCCATGGGATAAGCGCGTCGCTCGCGTTTTCTGTAGACTTTATAGAAACCGTGAGGAGCGTGAAAACCCGGGTGCAGCTTTAACTTCTGATTGTCGTGGAAACCTCTATAGACAACATAAAGAGTTCCAAGATCAATATGGCTTAGACATGCGTTGCGGCACTGAACCAGAAATGATGTGGCTTAAGAGAGGTGAAGATGGTGCACCGAACGGTGGTGTTACCAAGCCAAACTGTTACCACATTGACCAATTTGAAGAGTTACGTCCTGTATTCATGAGGGTAATTGAATATTCAGAACAAATGGGTCTTGACATTATTCAGGGTGACCACGAAGACGCTCCAGGACAACTTGAACTTAATACTCAATTTGATGATGTCTTACGTAATTCAGACCGTTTAACGACTTATCGTCAAATCTGCGCGCAGGTTGCACGTGAGTTTGGTTTGATTGCCTGCTTTATGAGTAAGCCATTTATGGGTGTTTCGGCTTCAGGTTGTCACCATAACATGTCATTATGGAGAGGTGGTAAGGACGTATTCCATCCAGAGATTGCTTCGGGTGATGGAGAACTTCCAGGTATGCCAGGATGCTACACTTACAAAGAGGGTGGTGAAAACACATTCATGCCAGATCCTAAAATTGACGAGAGAATGCCTGGTCCTATCGGACTTAACTCAATCGGTGGTGTTATCAAACACTTACCAGCCCTAACTTCAATTGGCTCTTCTACAGTAAACTCATATCGCCGCCTTTGGGATACAGGTTTCTGGGCGCCAATTTTTGCTGACTGGGGTTACCAAAACCGTACTTGTGCGCTTCGTGTTTCTGCCCCAGGTCGTTTCGAATACCGTTCAGTCGATTCAATGGTGAATCCTTACTTAATGGGCTCAGCCTTGTTAAAGGCAATGGGGGACGGTATTGATAATAACATCGATGCGGGTGAACCTGAAGAGCGCAATATCTATGAAGCTTTGGAAGCAGGTAAAGATGTTAAGAAGCTGCCTATGACATTAGGTGAAGCGCTGAATGAACTTGCAAACGATGAAGTAATCAAATCTGCAATGCCGGATGAAATGTATAAAGTCTTTCACCACTACAAGAATGACGAGTGGGAAAGATTTAACCATACAGTTACAGATTGGGATATTGAGACTTACTTGGATTGCTTGCCATAGGCTAGCTAGATTTAGGTTTTTATTTAGAGTGCCCACCCTCCTAGGTGGGCAAATATTAGGATAGGAGATTTATTTATGTGCGGAATAGTAGGAATTATTCATAAACAAGCTGGAAAAGGCGCAAATATTGGTGAGCAAATGACATCAATGTTGCAGGCTTTGAAGCATAGAGGTCCAGATTCTACTGGTTATGCGATGTATGGAGAAGATACTGGTAATCAAATTATGCGTTTTAAGGTAGCTGAAGCGGCTGAGCTAGAAGGCAGTTACGATATACATGCTGCAATTGAGGGTCGTCTTGCATTGATTGACTCACGCCTTGCTGAACTTGGCGTTAAGGTAGTTAAGAAAGAAAGCCCAACTGAGTACGCCCACCGTTACGAGATCGAATTCTCGGGAGACATAAAAAAAATGGCTGACTTTATTGAAGATATTGAAAGCGTTGAAATCTTGTCAATTGGTAACTCGCTGGAGTTGGTTAAAGACCTTGGTGACGCGGCGGTTGTTTCTAAACAATATGGTCTTAATAGCTTTAATGGTACTCACGGTATTGGACATACACGTATGGCAACAGAGTCAGACGTAGATATTCGTTCTGCTCACCCTTATTGGGCGTACCCGTTTAGTGACGTTGCTGTGGTTCACAATGGTCAGTTAACTAACTATTTTACAAACAGACGTGCACTTGAGCGTAAAGGGCATCGCTTCTCATCTGACTGTGATTCAGAACTCATCGCAGTTTATATAGCAGATAGAATGAATCAAGGTGATGATTTAGAGACAGCGATGAAAGGTTCAATTGAATATCTAGATGGCGTTTTCACTTATCTAGTAGCAACAAAGGATGAACTTGGTATGGCCAAGGACGTTATGGCTGCTAAACCAATGGTTGTATATGAGGGCGATGACATGATTGCACTAGCTTCAGAAGAAGTAGCGATCAGAAAATTGTTTGACCATCAGATTGACACATTTGACCCATATCACGGAGAGGTAAGAGTATGGCAACATTAAAA
>Ga0209554_1002590_pt1 | contig 12394 bp, 18 predicted proteins | sample MarorgKNORR_S2LV_5_FD_188221 | JGI IMG/M metagenome (GOLD analysis project Ga0209554, IMG submission 188221) | Marine microbial communities from the Southern Atlantic Ocean, analyzing organic carbon cycling - Bottom_A/KNORR_S2/LV (SPAdes) (version 2) | ecosystem: Environmental > Aquatic > Marine... | reverse complement strand
ATGGAATTTAATTACACTATGCCTTCTTGGTCTGCTGATGTAGGTAGTTTAAGTAATGTAACGTGTGCCGCAATCAGATTCCTTATGGGGAATAATGATACACCTCAAGATATATATGTAACAGGAGTCCAGTTTGAACTAGGTTCCAACGCAACTCCATTTGAACATCGGAGTTATGGGGATGAGTTGGCAAGGTGTCAGAGGTATTATAATAGAGTTGTAATTACTGGAGGTGTGTTTTTATTGATGGGGAGATTTTCAGGCGGTACAGGAGGAGCATATTGTAACTACAATTATCCTGTATCTATGCGAGCCGCACCTCAAAATTTTGAAATTTCAGACGCTAGTACATGGTACAGTGCTAGTGGATATACTAATGGAATTATTGGTTTGTCGGCAAGTAATACGAATGGGTGTACTTTATATAGTACAAATAATACAAGTGTTGTAGCTAATGGACTTATATTCTGTCAACCATCAGGTTCAGGTACAACATATATTGCATTTGAAAAGGAGTTATAATGGTAGTAGAAAACGCAAAATATATTAAAGGTGAATTTGAATCTGAGGTAACTAGAATCAGTTGCATCAGAGATGGTGTTAGTGGTTCAGTCGGTATAGACCCAAATGATTCTACATATAATGAAATAATGCGACTGGTGGATGCAGGAGAACTAACCATTGAACCAGCAGATGAATAATAATTCCAATTGACATCCGTCAAAATTGAATGTATAATAGTTTAACACTTTCAAGAAAATATCAATGGGAACATATGTCGAAATCAACCTAGACAAATTCAAAAAAGAAATCGAAAACGAAATGGGATTTACTTGCATAAATCCTGAGAAGGAAGTACAAAACTATAAAGGTGGTTATGCAGAAGAATATATTTATGAACGTGTTGTAAAGCACCACAATCCAGATGACATGATGCAAGCACTTCGTGGAGATGACTTTCGTTATGCTATTAGAATTTATTCCTCAGTTGACAGGCGAACTAATACCACACGTAATTCCGGCCAAGATGCAATTCGTGTTACACTATTTGATTTGTTTAAAGAACGTCCTGTAAAAGTAGAGAAGCGAGTTAATCGTACTCAAAATGCCTTAGTAAACATGCGAGCCAGAGCACGAGAAATGTGGCAGTATGTATCAAATAAACAAAACCTTTGTCCTATCTGTCAAAGTTTATTAGTCAGGCGAACTGCAAAACGTACCAAAAATCAATTCCTCGGCTGTTCAAGCTATCCTGAGTGCAAGCATACACAAGACATATAATATGATTTGTACTAATTGTCATACTACACATAGAGATGATACAGGAATTGATGTTAGCAAGTTGTTTAATCTCTCAAAAGGCTTAGCCACCGTATGCTCTAAAGAATGTAAAAAAGAGCTAATTGCAAATCTAAAAGACGGGTTTCCTTTAAAATCATCCTTTCCAAAAAACTAATACAAAATGCAATAAATATTGCATGGGCATAGAAAAACATCCAGTATTTGAAGATATAAACACTCTCCTTAAAAGCCTTGGTTACTTCCTTTTAAATCCTGTTTTTAAAAATGATACTGAAATCGCTAGATATCTGATGAATGCACCATATGAAGCTCAGATGATAGAGGATGTGCATAAAGTACGAAATTTTGAGAAGGCTATGCGTGAAGTAGGTTTATATGGTTTTAGAAATGAATACATATGGCAAAAAGCAGTTTATTCAGCAGATCCTAGAGAACAACTTTTACAAAAATTAGCAGATAAAAAACCAGAATATTATATAAGAGTTGTATCTGGCATAAACAGAGAAAATGGTGATTGGTTACCATTGCCTGAACAAAATATGGCCAATACTCAAAATAACCACAGACGCATGGTTATGTATCAGTTGTCTAAGAACAGATATTTAGGTATACAACGACCGATAAAACAACTCACGTTTCCAGAAGTTTTAAAGGAAATAGAATATAAGTCATTTCAACTTGAAACCCATGCAAAACATCCTGGATGTTATTGTGAAAAATGTGGTAGTTTGATGAATGAAGTAATAGCCAGACCAGGCAGAGGAACAAAAGAAAGAAGAGCAGAAATTGAGAAAGAAACAGGTAAAGCATTCGACTGGACTCTCCCTGCACCCCCGCCTACAAAGGTATTAGTTTGTTCAAACATGCCACATTGCAATAATATGAAAAATGTGCCAAAATCCTTGTTTAATTTACCTTTACACTATAAAAAATTAGAAGAAGCAAGTTATACGATGGTGATCTAGTTAGATGGTGTGAATCCAACAAATAAGTAAAAAAAGTTAAAATAATGGTTGACTTTTTTTATTGTAGGTAGTATAATAGTTATATTAAATAAATTAATATTAACTCAAACGAGAGGCGTCAAATGAGTGTGCGAGTAACAGAAGGCAGAACAGTAAACATAAACGAAGCAAAAAGGATTGTTTTAAAAGCATTTCGCAAGCAACGTCCAATTATGCTTTGGGGAGCACCAGGCATAGGTAAAAGCGATTTGGTAGAACAAATTGCTACCGAACTTAACAGGGACTTAATTGATATTAGACTTCCACTTTGGGAGCCCACTGATATCAAAGGTATGCCTTATTACAATGCCAAAACTGGCAACATGGAATGGTCAATTCCATCAGAATTTCCGACCGATCCTAAATCCACTGCAATTATATTTTTAGATGAACTTAACGGTGCGGCACCAAGTGTGCAGGCAGCGGCTTACCAGTTGATCCTTAACAGGCGTGTAGGACAGTATGTACTTCCAAAGAACGTACTGATTATCGCCGCAGGAAATAGGGAAACTGATAAGGGCGTAACTTATAGAATGCCTAAGCCGTTAGCAAACAGATTCGTCCACTTGGAACTTCGTGTTGATTTTGAAGTTTGGAGAGACTGGGCAATTAAAAATCAAATTCATCCAGACGTAGTTGGATACTTGAGCTTCCAAAAGAAAGACTTGTATGATTTTAATCCACAGGCAGATAGCAGGTCTTTTGCAACTCCGAGAAGCTGGTCTTTTGTGAGTGAACTGATGTATGATGATCAGGAAGATGTACTTGAACAACATCTTGAAACTGATATGGTTTCAGGTTGTGTTGGCGAAGGTGTTGCAATTAAGTTTCAAACACATCGCAATATGAGAAGTAACCTTCCTAATCCGTCCGATATACTTACAGGCAAAGTAACTGAGGTTGAAGGCGACATTGAAAGTTCCGGACAGTATGCACTAACAACTGGTATGTGTTACGAACTTAAAGAAGCCTTTGAACCAATGAAGACCAAAGGTAAACACAAGGAATGGCATGAAATGGCAGAGAACTTCTTAGGTTTTATGATGGCAAACTTCAGTACTGAGATGGTAATTTTTGGAGCAAGAACTGCTCTTAAAAATTACAAACTGCCATTCGATCATACTAAGATGAAAAACTTTGGTGAGTTTTTTGACAAATATGGTAAGTTAATCATTGACGCCTGATTAACTTATAAAGGTGCAGGGCATACAAAATCGTCCTGCACCTTTTTCTATGAGCGAATATGAAAGATAAATTCAATAGAACCCCAGAACAGATTAAAAGAATATACGGTGAAAAGGTTAAAGAACTTTTTGGCACAGGCCTTCCTACTCCTCTACAAATACAAGAATATAAAAAAGAATGGTCCAAAAAAGCATTAAACGCCAATCAATTCATACCAGCAAACAGAATAAAGCAATTAAAAATATGTTTATGGTTACGCCAACAAGGACTATCTAAACTTGAATATGTTGTAAGATATGATGCTTTTCGTAGTGAACCAGACCTAATTATTATTAAAGATCCGATACTTTGTGTGTTGGCAAAATTGCAATTTAGTGGTTGACATTAAATACATTAGATAGTATAATAGTAGTATGAAGAATAAGAAATTAAACAAAGGATACAATATGCAAAAGAACAAACTAATGCATTACCAACCGAAGGCAGAAGGTGGTACTTGGACTAAGAATTCCGATGTTGTTTCTATGCCCGATCTTACTCCACTGGAGCCAGAAGAGGAAGAAAAACAGAGAGAAAGAATGACGCTGTCAAGAGTTAGACTGCTTCTTAACAAACCATTCTTTGGTAACCTTGCTACAAGACTTGAATTAATTCCTACTTACATTGTACCTACAGCAGGCACAGACGGCAGACGCTTTTTTTACAATCCAGCATTTGTTAAAGCATTAAATGACCAAGAACTTTTGTTCCTTTGTGGACACGAAGTGCTCCATTGTGTTTTTGATCATTTTGATCGTAGAGAAGATCGCAATCCCCAAATTTACAATATGGCAGGTGACTATGTAATTAACCTGTTACTTGTTGAAGAGAGTGTAGGCGAAAAGATTACTACTGTTCCTATTTTACTTGATTACAAATACTCCGGAATGGTATCAGAAGAAATTTACGATTTACTCATTAAAGATAATAACAGCCAAAACAAACAAACATTAGATGTTCATTTTGATGCCGACGGAGAACCCGGCGAATCAAAAGATAGCAATAGTGGAAATGCAGATTCAGAAGACGGACAAGGATCCGGTAAGTCAGTTCAAGGACAACTAGAAGAAGAGTTCGGTAAAATGTCCAAGGATGAACGCAAACAATTCAAAGATGAACTTAAAGAAGCAATCATTGAATCCGCAGAACAAGCAGGAGCAGGCAATACTCCAGCAGGTATTAAGCGAATGATTAAAGAATGGACAGAGCCAGTAGTTGATTGGAGGACATTGCTTAGAACACAATGCGAGTCAAGCCTTAAAGAAGATTTTACTTTTATGAGACCTTCACGCAAATCACACTCAACAAACTGCATTATACCAGGTATGAATAATGCTCAAAAACTTGAAGTTGATTGTTCAATTGATATGAGCGGGTCTATTAGTAATGCCCAAGCAAAAGACTTTTTAGGTGAGGTCAAAGGCATAATGAGTCAATTTACTGATTACATTCTTCGAGTATGGTGTTTTGATACTGACGTTTATGGAATGGAAGAATTTACTCCAGAGAACGTTGATGAAATAGATGATTACCAGACCACTGGAGGTGGTGGCACAGATTTTGAGTGCAACTGGAAGTTTATGAAGGAGAACGAAATTGAACCAAAACAATTCATCCTATTTACTGATGGTTACCCTGGCGGTGGTTGGGGTGACGCTCAATATTGCGATACTGTATTTCTTATACATGGTAATCAAAATACTGTAGCACCATTCGGTATTACCGTACATTACGAAGAACCAAAAGAGATTAAGAAAGCGGCATAGAGAGATTTGCAGATACAACAGAATCCGAGCTTAACCAGAAAAGATTTAGAGCTACTGGACAAGGAACTTGTATTGCGTATGATGCGTAATAGAATAGTCCTTGTTTTCTCATCTGTTGTACCGTGGAACAAATTAAATTTAAATCAATTTCAAGGTATGTATTATCTAGATAAAATAGATGGTACATATAATTGGTCTACCGGAGGTAGTTCTGGAAAAACATATCAAATTTGGTTTGAATTACCAACTGATAAAGATCTTTTTTTACATAGATTGGCTGAATTAAAGTTAAGTACGTAGTTTAAGGATAAATAAATAAAGTTAGCATTTAATATAAAGGAGAAAAATGGCACAATTAACATTGCAAGATTTGTCAACAATGCAACAAATTATAGATACTGCTTCATCTAGAGGAGCATTTAGAGGTGCAGAACTTAGCACCACTGGGGCTCTTTATGAAAAAATTACTGAGTTTTTAGAAGAAGTCCAGAAGCAACAAGAAGAACAAAAAGCTCCGGCTGAGACAGGTAGTCCGCAAACACCTCCGGCACCTCAAACACCTGTTTCAGAACCTGAGAAAAAAACTAAGAAATAATTATGGCTTTTCATAGACATGTAGGAAAAATAAAATCAACTGGTCAACGATGTGTTATAGTATTTAGGCAGGTTCCTGATGAAGTGGATAATTGTCTTGTGGCTGTTACAGATACGTTGCCTGACAGATATCATACAGATATTGTTAATGGGGTTGAATCATCAGGTGCTCAACGGGAATTAGAGTTTGCTACCTATGCGGCCAGAACTCCGATGAGTTCTGGTGAAAATATGTTATCATGGTTGCATGGTCAAGGTAGATTAAAAAAAGTACCTACTGATGATGTAACAATGTTACCAGCACCAAATCAAGTTATTAGTTTAAAAGAATTAAACGAACACCTAAACACTATTAAAAAAGAAAACGAACCTGAGACTGCTCTTGAAGCGGCTAGACCAGAAGGGAGTACCGGTTCTGCTTTGGGAGATGCTCAAATAGCAAAAGGACTTCTTAATCAGGCACTTACCTGGGAAAAAGAAGTGACCCGATTACGAGAACAAGCATACGAACTTATACCAAGTTTAAAACCAAAAGAAGACAAGCCGAAAAGTACTCGAAAGTCTCCGGCTAAAAAAACTAAGGAGTAACCATGCCTCGTGTAGTGCCCAAGGGCAAACACGATCCCGCATTTGAGGAACTTCTCAATGATGTTAGTATGGAAACTATTCCTGTTAGATTCATTGAGAAAATCTCTATCCATCTGAATAATAGCACCACATTAAATATCGACAAAGAAGGATTGACCCAAATCAATACTACTGAAGATATTTTTGAAGATGACGAGATTCGTAAGTATAGAGATATGGTAGTAGACATAGACATTGTTGTCGACACAACAAAACTTAAAAATCTTGTTTACAAGTATGTAGGTGAACTATTAGCAACACAATTTAAAGATGACAACCCTAAGTGAAATAGACAAAGACGACAAACGATATGTACAAGTTCTAGACAAAGGCTTTGTAGGACTTGTTGATTGGATGGGTTCAGATGATGCAGTTGTGCAAGCCGCTCGTGTATCATACGGCTCCGGTACTAAAAAGGTGCAAGAAGACCGCGGACTCATACGTTATCTAATGCGACATGAGCATACAACGCCATTTGAAATGTGCGAAGTAAAGTTTCATATCCGCTTGCCTATCTTTGTAATGCGTCAGCTTATACGCCATAGAACAGCCCAAGTAAATGAGTATAGCGGCCGTTATTCTATTATGACAGACGAATTCTATATACCAGAAACATTTCAAAAACAAAGCACCGCAAATAGACAAGGTAGAGAAGATTCGTTAGACAAAATACAAGGCCAGTTATCATGGACGATGGATAGTGTTCATAAAACTGCCTACAGCAAATATGAAGAGTTATTAGACCTTGATGTAGCTCGTGAAACCGCAAGAGCTGTATTACCTGTGTCTAATTATACAGAAGCATACTGGAAATGCAACATTAAAAACTTCTTGCACATGGCTTGGTTACGTATGGATGCCCATGCACAATGGGAGATACAGGAGTTTGCCAGGGCAATGTATGGGCTTGTAAAGCCTTTATATCCGTCTATATGCGAAGCATATGAAGACTATAAGTTGTATGCAGTACGATCAAGTCGCATGGAAGTAGAATTTCTTAAAGAAGCATTGAGTAGTTTTATGAATGATTGGAATTATCATATTACTGCATGGTTTGAGCAAGAAGATATTAAGGAAGCAGAAAAATTATTATGTAAAAAGTTTGGGTTAACCAAGCGAGAACTAACGGAGTTTAAAGAGAAGTGGATATAAAACTAGACTTTTCAGCACTTAACCATAATGGGTTTATCGACGAACCTTTTTTATTAAAACGGTTAGGTTGCATTCACTGGTATTTAAATGAATATGATCTTAATGAGAAAGTATATCATTCATTTGTATATATAGATCATGATTTAGATTTAGAATATTTTACAGAAGGTAAAACTATAATAATAAAAAGTATAAAAACAAAATATACAAATTATATTGATGTAACTCATACGTTAGATAATAGATATCAAGTTAAGATGATAACGGTGCCTATTAATATTATTAACAACAAAATAATAAGAATTAAAAATGGTAATAATAAACGTAAGCCCGGCGAGTTGTTAGACTTTAAAAAACAAAAAACACCATTGAATATTTACAAACAATACAAGTATAAATTAAATCGTTATAGAGATTTTAATAAATTAAATATATTGTATTTTGCTAACTATATTAGAATCGAAAATGAACATATTGGACCTGCAATGAACGGTAGAACATCATATTTTTTTGCTAATACAAATTGCAATTTTATAGATATAAAACACAATAATAATATTATAACAATTGAAGACCAAAATGGTATAATGTATAAGAGTATACGTAAATGAATTATTATGAACTTCCTCCTGAACAAAATCACTTTTCTGATGTTGTTATAGATATAACTCATCGATGTAATATGAATTGCAAAAATTGTTATATTCCAAATCGAGAAATTCCTGATCTTGATAAAGATATCGTAGATAAAGCTGGGCATATCGTTGACAAATATACATGATATAGTACCAATAACAATAAATCTATATACTAAACTCCAAGTATTTTGTGATAAATGTAAAGACTTGGGGTACACTAATAATTCATCTTTTAAAGCAATGAAATTAGAGTGGTGTAAAGATTGGGGAGAATATTATTGTGCTATTAAAGATGATGAAATTATTGCTGTAGGAGGTTGTCATCCTTTACCAGAAATAGACAAAAATGGTTGGCGTATTTTATTTCGAGGATGTGAGCTACCAAAAACAAGTCTTTACAAAGGATTAAACAAAGGTAACTGGAACACAATAACATGGAGAGATTTTATTCCTGTTTTTATAGATTATTGTCCTACCAAAGAATTATATATAACTACAAATACTTCTAATGAACATAGCGGTAAAGCATTACGAAATCATAAATTAATGACTTTATTAGCAAAACAAGGCCTGCTTAACAAAATATGTGATACTATATTATATGATACAGAACAAACCATATGGAAACTTAATGTACCAATATATGTTACTCGAAGGAGTGCATGTTAAAAGTAGTGGTACGACAGGACAACAAAAACATATTTTTCGAACTCCAAAAAATTTAGAGGCATGTAATAAAATAGCAATAGACTGCCAACAAATTACAAAAAAATCTAAAATTTATACTGTATGTAAACTGGAACATGCTGGAGGACTATTAGCACAAACATTACCCGCTATTAGTATTGGAGCAGAAGTTACTATAGAAGATTTTAATGCATATAAATTTGTTAAAGAAATAAACAAATATACTCACACCCATTTGGCTCCCGGTCATGCAAAAGCAATTATCAAAGTAAAAGGTTTTAAAAATTTAAATTTAAAAGGAATATGGGTTACTTGTGGATCTAATCCGGTTGAATGGCATATTATAGAATCATTTGTAAAACAAGGAGCAACATTTATGGCTAATTGGGGTATGAGCGAAATAGGACCATTAACAATTAATAAAGTATTTTATGAATTAGATCAAATACAAGAAGTTAACCGAAAAGAAACAATACTTGGAGATACATATTATTGTGATTGGAAAATTGAAAATAACGAATTGTTTGTAAAAGGAGATACCTGCATTTATGATGATTGGTATAATACAAATGATTTAGTTTATTTAAATAACAATAAAATGTACTACGATGGCAGACTTATTTGAACATGATAAATTTTTATTTGTAGCATTTGAACAGGGCGCAGGTGGACATAATCTTTGCAGAAAACTTGCTGTAGAGGAGGATAATATATATTGGTATTCTTGTAAAGAAAACGGATATACCCCCAGCGACGTATCCATTAATGAACATTCAATATCCCGCCGATTAATTGCTCCCAATCATTTTGATAGAATAGTAGATGGTAAAATGTTGCCTCCTCTATTTTCTATTATTGAACCTTATTATAATGATATAAAAGAATACTATCCATTATTTGAAAAATTGTTTATTGAACGTAGTGGATTAGAAATAATGGAAAGTGGCAAGTATATAATGTATCCAGTGCATGTAACAAAATCAAAAATAAAAGCAAAATTTCCTAATGCTCGGATAGCAGAAATAAGATCAAACAATATCGAAAACGTAGTAGAACACTATTTAAATACAGTTGCAAAGTTTCCTGCTTACCTAAGTTTAGCAGACTTTCGCCCCAATTACCTTACTCCGTACGCTGAAAAATTAGAAGAAAATAAGAATGCAACTATGCGAGATTTATTTAACGGCACCGATGACGAATATAAATCCTACGTAAACAATATAATAATTAAACAGGTACAGTTACGAAATGATGATTGAATTTATAGATTTACCAGATCCACCATGTTTTTTAGATATCGAATCAATAAAATTAAAAGAAAATATTTGGCACAGAAATAAAGAAAAATACGGAATTTATTATTGTGAAGACGAATTAATAAATTTTCTAAAACCGTTATTTCCAGAATGTACTTGTTTTAGATATCAAGTGTTACACCCTAATATACCTAGACATATAGATTATAATAGATCATCGTGTTATAATTATTTACTACAATTAGGTGGAGATAATGTTGAAACTGTATGGTGGAATGATAATAAAGAAATTTATAGAACATGCATACCAGAAAAAAAGTGGCACAAATTAGATGTTAGTATAGAACATTCAATAGAAAATATTGAAACTGAAAGAGTTTCAATAACGATATTTAAATATAAATAGTAACCATAACCTTTAATAAATTTTAAAAAATAATGTTAAAATAATATGAATGTATATCTGATACAACCAAATTATAGAACTGGGTTTAAGAGCCATCAATCAGCATGGTTACCTTATAGTGTAGGAACATGTTGGTCGTATGCTGTTACAGATGAACAAATAGCTAACACCTTCAAGCTAAAAGAAATTATATATGTCAGAGAAATTATTGACTGTATAGTAGAAAGAGCAGATCCAAATGGTATATATTTGTTCAGTAATTATATATGGAATTGGACTTATAACAAAACCCTTGCTAATAGATTAAAAAACACATATCCTAATTGTACCATTATTTTCGGCGGGCCAGGTGTTCCTAAGAATGAAAATTTACGTAAAGATATAGAACAAATAGATACATTTGTTCACGGCATGGGTGAACAGGCTCTAGTGACCCTATTAAAAAATATTATCAATGGAATCAAAAATCCCAAAAATATATCTGTTCCCATGAAAACGTTAGACAATATTCCTAGCCCATATACAACAGGATTATTTGATGATATAATAGAATTCGAACATGATTCGGCACCACGAGCTACAATTGAAACAAATCGCGGCTGTCCGTTTCCATGTACTTTTTGTGATTGGGGTTCTGCATCATATAGAAAATTATACAAATTTCCTATTGAAAAAATTAAAGCTGAAATTAAATGGTTTTCAGATAATAAAATTAAATCATTACACATTGCCGATGCCAACATTGGTGTATTTGCCAAAAGGGATGAAGAGTGGTTAATGGAACTAGTGAAGCATCAAAAAGAAACAGGATATCCTTTGGCAGTAGATGGTGCATGGTATAAAAATTCATCTGAACGTATAATACACTTAGCAAAAAAGATGCAGGTAATAGGAAATAATAGATCATATACAATTAGTATGCAGTCAATGAACCCTAAAACATTAAAAGAAATTAAACGACAAAATTTAACAATTCCAGAAATTGAAAAAATACTAACTAAGGCAAACGAATTAGGGGTTCGCACCTATTCAGAACTGATTCTAGGATTACCTTTTGAAACAAAAGACACGTGGATAGATGGTTACACTAAAATACTCGAAGCAGGGCAACATAGTCGTCTTGAAGCATGGTTTTGCCAAATATTGGCCAATAGTGAATTAGGAAATCCTGAAAGTATTGCTAAACATGAAATTAAAACCGTTCAGCTAAATGATTATATAGGTGCAGTAGGAGAGTTAGATGAGATAGATGAAGAATATTCAATAGTTTATAGTACAAAATATATGAGTTTTCAAGATTTAATAGATAGTTATATGTTTTCGTGGCTTATAATTAATTTTCATATAAGTGGTTGGACACAAATATACAGTAGGTTTAAAAGAAAATATAATAACGAAAGTTTTGCCGATTTTTATTCTAAGTTACTAAGGAAGGTACAAAACGATTCAGGTATAGCAGGAAAAGAATATATCCGAATTCGTAATATTGTCGAAACATATCTTACTGAAGGAAGAATAGACCGTGAACGTTTTTCGTTTTGGGTGCCGGGGCATTCTATATTGTATGACAGTATGAAATATTTATTCATGCAAGCCGATGAACTTAAAATATTTTTAAGAGAATTATTCAGTCTCGATGATAAAAAATTAGAAAGTAATGTAATTAAATTACAAGATAATTTCACCATAACTCCTTATAGAGAATATCCAACACAAATTACATTAGATTATAATGTAG
>Ga0209554_1002584_pt1 | contig 12410 bp, 10 predicted proteins | sample MarorgKNORR_S2LV_5_FD_188221 | JGI IMG/M metagenome (GOLD analysis project Ga0209554, IMG submission 188221) | Marine microbial communities from the Southern Atlantic Ocean, analyzing organic carbon cycling - Bottom_A/KNORR_S2/LV (SPAdes) (version 2) | ecosystem: Environmental > Aquatic > Marine... | reverse complement strand
TTTTAATTGTACTTCTGCAATTTCTTTGTTGCTGATTTTTCTATTATTAGAGGAACGTGAACGCTTTGATTTTGATTTTTTATATTGCTGATTATTGATGCCTTCACAATACTTTAGCCATGACTTCAAGCGGCCCAATTCTCTCTTTATTCTTCTTTTATCGAGGTTTAATTCTTCGAGATAGCGGGTGATCAAATTGGAACTACTGAAAAATTTATCAGAATTATGAGCCTTTGAAATTGCACTTTTTATTGCCGCTATTGATTCATCGGATGAATCGTTTGACGGAGTTGATTGGATGCTACTTTGCTTCTTAACAAGTTCAACAAATTCGCTGTGCAACTTATCCGCTTCACGGGCTTTTGGTAGCATTTCTTGCAATTCAAAGAATAATGAAAAATCATTTTCCTCAGTGAGAATGGAAGGCACTCTAAAGATGTCAACCTCGCCAGTTAAGCGTTGATATATTCTAACCAATTCTGCCTCAATTCGGTAGGTTGGTATCAATATCTTTTTCTGAATTTCATCGCGCAAATTTGTTATTTCAGGGATTTTTTGGACTTTCTTTCGTTCATTATTACAAACTTCTATTTTCTTTTCTAATTGTTCCAGTTGAGTTGTATGGTCGGAGATTGAAGCGTTTACCTCTTTGTTATCTTTATCCCTAAGGTCGTGGAACAAGTCCAATTGCTCATCAGATATGTGTTTATCAGGATTTCTCACAGCGCATAATTGTTGCCAAGAATCGCCCTGGCATATGCCAAACCACATCCGAAGAATTTCTTCATGAATATCCATGACTCCTTCTGCACGAAGTACAGTGCTAAGATCTCTCCTCAAATCAAATGGATCTTCTACTGCCAAACTGTGCTTACCGACTCTTTTTGATTCCTCATTGATAATAATTTCAATAGCCATTGGGTCTTGTTCTAACCATCCCTTTTCTTCTCGTGATAGAGCAGCGCCATTTCTAATAGAGCAGATATCTGAACTCCAGTCCCAATTAGCAAATGTTTCGAAAAAGTTTACAATAATCTCTCCAAGGGTTTGTTGATTTTGTTGTTTTAGCAGACTCATTGGATTCGGGTGAATTGTAACATCATAATCATCACCTTCAACATGCTGCAGGTTTCTTTTTTTGCCAGTTTGAACATTTGCAACTAGAGGTGGTGTTATCATTTGCATTGATTGAATACACAATAGGGTCCAAGCATATGAGGAAAATGTCCCTGCAGGTGCATCACTAACATCTCTGCACATGGCCCAGTATTTTATCGCTAATATTGTCTGTGAAACTCTTGCATCTTGCATTGAATATGTCTTAAGTAATTGTGTATTATGTAGTGCCAGAGTATTGTTTACCGAAATATCAAGTGGTATTCCTGTTCTTGCATCTCTGCATTTTACAATCGGAACTTTTGCATGAGGTATTACGACAATATCAACAAAATCATGTTGCCTAAGTACCCGGCCTATTTTATTGAATATTCGATTAGGTACGGTACCAGATATTTGTAAGCATAAATCAAGGTCTCCTTGAGCCAACGACAATCCTGTAACAGATGAACCGAATTTATCCAATTTACTTCCAGGGAAGCGGTATTCCAATATTTGTTTCAAAAATTCAAATAATTTGTCCCTGCTTTTATCCTTCTTGCTATTTTCAAGTTGCTTACGCAACATATCATGAATATCGTCGTTAAGTCTAGCGAGGGCACTTGGAGGTATCTCAGCAGCAGTTGGAAACTCTAATTCGCCGATTAATGCATTATGCAGATTCGGCCAGCGCTTTTGCTGCTCGGCTGAAAATTGAGTTATTGGGCAGACATCAGTCATATTCAATCTCCCCCTTTCTTCATATTTTGTGACGGTTTGACCTTGTTCATTTTTGATAATGCAGGAGTTGAATATTCACCTTCTCGAACTCTTTTTGCATTAACTAGCAATCTATCAAGTCCCTTGTCGATTAATTGTTGCCAATGCTCAATCCCTCTTTCACTGTAATCAAGAGCTTGGCTGAGTAATGCAGTTCGAGAGTCTGCTCTCCTTCTCATCGCTTCATTTTCAAGATAAGTATTATTGAACTTCTCTTTTTCATTTTGTAATGGTAACAATTCATCATGAGATGTTACTGATTCAGAAATAACATTCAATAATTCTGCCTGCTGTGATTCTATTTCACTGTTAGAATTTCCTTCATTGCAAATATGGTTGAATAGTTCAGTTATTAGATCTTTCATTTGGCCCAATACAATTCTCTGTTGCTGGTGATTTTCGCTGGTTTCTTTGTAGATTTGTATTAGAGAATCAAATTCTCCTTGATAGTGCTTAGAATCACTCTTTTGCAAAGAATTGCACATCACAGTGAAAAGTTGTTTTGCCTGTGTTTGTGAGTGGAGACATTTGTCGGATATCCCATTTATTCGTTTGTCAAAATTATCACGATTTTCTTTGGCGGTTCTAGTCAAAGGAACTGCGATTTCTAACTCTTCTTGACGTGCATCCAATTGCTCTGGAATAGCCTCAGCTAATCTCTCTCGCCGATGCAAAATGGCACGAGCCAACAAGTCGGGGGTGATTTCCAGCAACTCGTCAGGTGTCATACAGTCTCGGGCGACCTTTCAGCATAGAAAAACATGGCGCTCGCCCATCTTTTGGCGTGAAGGTGAAGAACCCCATCCGCATAGGTGGTAGTATGGGGGAGTGCAAGTCGTCATCAAACATGCTGACAAACATTGTTTGTATCCTCCTAATTACTGTAATATTAGCACCTTTAGTTTCCGCCTCTGGGGGCGGCGCAGTAATTGAAGTAAGCAGTATTCAACTTAGTGAAATGGATACTTTTGAGAGTAGTGATTTAGAAGTCCCATTTACCATTGTTGAGCAGAGTGGTATAGATGCCGATATCGAAGTCAATGTATTGATTTCTACGCTTGAAGGTGCGGTACTCCATAATCAATCAACCAATTATACCATCTTGGCATCGGGTAGCACTCCAATCAATTATTCATTTCCAAACATGCCGTATGGTTTTTCAAACCTCATTGTAACTCTGACTGGTGATACTGGTACTATTGATTCTAACTATGTCACAGAATTTAACAGAACAATCCAACGACTACGTCCAGCTCAATTGTCGATTGAAGAAATTGCAATAATTCCGGTCAATAGTGCGGGGACTCCTACTGGTAATGGGAGCATGAGAGATGGAGATTATGCCATTATTAGCGTATCTGTAGAAAATCTTGGTGACATACAGTGGTCGAGTTATATCGAGGTCCATATTGTCGGTCAAGATATTATTGAGTCACATATGACAAATACTACTTTTGCTGCTGCGACTGTAACGACAGCTCAATTTTATTCCTCTTCACAGTTTAATGAAAGCAATTCTAATATTAGTTCTCACTTCTCGGTGAATGTTTCAATATATACCCCACCACCATCTCAAAGTGAATTATTCCAACTCATTACCTTTGAGGTTGGACCGCCTCCTTTGGCGAGAATTGACATGGAACTATTACATCTTAATCCAGATGTTAGCGCAGGTGGGGTAGCATTGTGGAATCTATCGATAGAAAATAATGGAGATATAGATTATAACGCAACAATCACTTGCATTTTTAGTGGTGGAGAAATAGAATATTCTGGCTCAATGGAACTATCTCCTAGTAACAATACAACGATTTCAATAAGTGCATCGGCTCGCCCGGGGACATTATCCTGCCAAACCGATGGGCAGAGGATTTGGGATGACTCAATTAGCCCAGTTCATTCAATCCTTTCCATGACTGCTGCTGCATTTGAGGCAGCTGGTTCAGCCACTCCAGCCGCACTTGGTGGCCCTTGGCATAAGGGCGATGTAGCAACCTTCTCAATGTTGGTCAGAAATCATGGTGATAGTGATGGAATGGTTCAATTGCGCTGTGAAATTAACGGCATCGTAAGTTTGAGTGAATCATTAAGTTTAGCCGTCGATGCAGCGGGTGAAGTATCAGTTGCGATTCAAATGATTACTACAGGTCAAAACCAAGTCAATTGGTCATTAGTTTCTCCAAACGGTGCGATAGATACAGGATTAGAAGGAGTGCTAAACATACCAGTATCTGACCAGCAAAGTATTGCACCACAGATTAGCTCAGTAGAATGGAGTTCCGCTGAGGGGATTTCATTCACATGGCAAGTTGAACTTGACACCGGTGTTGCAAGAGAAATTCAATTAAGATTGGGTTATGATTCAGGCGGTTCTGAAATTTATCCTTATGATTCGGTCATTTCTATCTATCCCGGAATGACTACAGGACAATATGTGATTGGTCATGTTGATGCAGAAAAAGTTGTTATTCGTGTTAATTCGATGAATTGGACATTAGGTCCAGGTCCAACATCGGCAGCAAAATTGGTGCCATCGGAACGACCAGTATATTCTATTCACCTGAATCCGCTTTCTTCTCCGCGAGATCCAACTGAAGGTGATGAAGTGAGTATTACAGTAGAGATTTCAAATAGCGGTTTGGTCGATGGAATTTCTGGGCAACTATTTTTGGTCGATGCAAATGGTAACTTATTGGCTCAAAGTGAGACTGATATTTTGCTTTCTGAGGAAGAAAAGGAAATTATTCTCAGCATTGTTTGGCCGTCCGGTTCCGATGTTACTTTGAACGTAAAGTGGAGTATTGGTCAACAAATTGTTACTTCAAGCCAGTCATATTCTTCTGGTGTTACGGTTGCGTCTTCCCAATCATATGATATTCCGTGGATTGGGCTCTTATCTGGAATTGCGATTGCTGGCGCAGTAATTCTCGTTATGAGGCTCAAGAATACATCAAAAGAGCGTTCTTCTGCAAGTCCTCAATACAAAGATAGAACTCCAAAAACAAAGAAAAAGGTTGCAAAATCAAAAACTACTACATCCAGTACTGATAGAAAGGTGCAAGTGGGTTGTCCGGAATGTGCAAGACAATTACGTGTTCCTGCATCATATTCTGGTAAAGTTAGATGTCCAGATTGCTCAACACGGTTTGATGTAACTTCAAGAGATGAGCCTCGCCAAGAAGAGGAAGTTGAAGAAATAGTGGAGCAAGAGAAGAAAGAGATTTCTTGCCCAGACTGTAATCAGTCATTGAGGGTTCCAACCGATTATGCTGGTTCAGTGCGTTGTCCAGCTTGTAAAGTTGTATTCAAAGCAAATTCTGAATAAGCAAGGGTTGATGGGTGAGATGGAGCAGGGATTAACATGAGTGGGCATTTTCAAGAGTTTGAGGATGAATATTTAGAGTCAATGTATTGGTATTACGAGCATGACCCGCAAGCACTTGTTAGAACCGGGGAAATTGCAACCGCCCTAAAAGTCTCACCCGCATCAGCGACAGAAATGATTCAAAGATTGGCATCAAAGGGATTTGTGGATTACATTCCGTACAAGGGTGCTAGTCTAACAGAATTAGGACTTTTGATGGGGCGGCAGATGAAGAGACGGCATAGATTAGCTGAAGTGCTATTAGAGAAGTTACCTTTTTATGGCAATGTACATGAAACTGCATGTAGACTTGAACATGCAATTGATGATGATTTAGAAGTTGCACTTTCATTATTTTTAGACCAACCAAATGTTGGCCCCTCGGGTAAGGAAATACCGCCGGCAAGAGATGAGTTGGCCGCGAAAATTAATAAGTTTGCAAGTGGATTACGTCCAATGAGCGCCCTCCCCGATAATTGTGAAGGCGAGATTAGAATAATGGTAATTAGTAATACTGGTTTGGAATCATTAGCGGATTTGGGTGTGACAATTGGTACACGGGTCAAGAAAAGTGAAGGCCGGTGGCAAACATTAGATGGCGTTTGCCTTGAAATGTCAGAGAGCATCGCTGAAAAAATATTAGTGCTCTCTTGAAACCGATTCAATTTACAGTCAACAATAAAAAGCAATAGCCTTTTCCTATTACTATGGAGGGGGCTGATGTGATGATAGAAAATCCCTCCGATGCGGTGTCTAAAGAAAAAACTGGCCTCATTTCTAAACTATTGGCAGTTTCACCGATCGGAGAAAAGGCAACGGTCAAAGATTGGGAGGCAGTATTTCTCGCCATCGATAGACAAATCATTAGTTTTGGCCTCAGAATAATCCTCTTTTTACCAGCATTTGCAATATTCACTTATTTTATCGCATGGGCATTTTCTACTGGTTCACCTAAATGGTGGCTAAACAATATTGAGCCGACTGTAGGATTGAATTTTTCAATAACACTAGTTGCGATAACATTCGTTATTCTCTTTGGGTATATTTTGTCCCTCATCGTCCATCGTCTCAGAGTTGGGCTTTCCATGCGTGTGTTTAACGACGAAGTAAAACTCTCAAATGATGCACATAGACCAGTTCAATCATTACAAGGATATGATGGGCTAATCGATAGGATGAATAGAGCGATAAGTAAAACAAGTATCAGTTTGCTATTTGCCATTATTAGTGCAGCTCTGTTGAGTATAATTTTCTATATTGGTTCTGAACATAAATCGGGAATGATACTGTTGTTGGGTTCATTTTCTTTGCTGCTATTATCAATTGGCCAACACTTGGCAACTAGGTCGCATCAATTTAGCATGGTTGAACGGACAGGGCTACTTGATGCATACGACCCTGCCATTCACCCTTCAACCATAAATTCCGTATTCAATGACTTGCTAATGACTCACATGGATCCATTGATGAGGGCGCAATATGTTGATTTCACAAAAAGTATAGAAGCAAATATCCATGCAAATGTCGAAGTTGATTTTGCAAGAGAAAAAATGTTGATGACATTGTATAGACACTCTTGTGGCCTAGATCGAAATACAATGATTTCTGAATTGTCAGAGGTATTGAATGACGATGGATTGAAATTAATTGTTTCACATCAAGTATTCACATTGGAAGTTTGGCTTTCATTGATTGAACATGTATCAAAGTCATGTCCTGCTTTCTTTAGAATGATAGACCGCTTGGAACATGAGATTGAAGTTGGAAACAACCCAGCGTTGAAAGACTTAGTATTCGAAGTTGATTTAGAAAACGTGGTCACGAATAGGGCAAATTTGTTTACAATAATTCACAATCTCGGTAAAACTGAAAGGATAGTTGTTTTTAGAGTTCAAACACCTGATTTCCGGCCGAATGATGTAGCATTAACTTACAGATTAATGCCTGGAGAAAAATATTGGTGGTCTGACCGAGCGCTACCAAGTCACGCTCAAGGTGATAACGATACTTTGGGCGTGATGAGTGGATTGTTAAGAGACGGAACAGTCGCTTGGCAGTCTCTACTGCCGACCACAACTGGAGAAGCAACTGTTTCAGTTCGTCTTGAGCAACAAAGTGGAGAATTATTAGTCGGCAGGCAAATAAATGTTAGAGTAAGATCTGAATTTAGAGCAATGGTACGTTCTTCCGGTTCACTCGCTGCTAATATTATTGGAACTCTTGGATTATTTAGTGCAATCTTTATGCAAATGTATGCATTATTTGGCCAATAGTGAGGGCGGATAGTCGTGACGCATCATCCATAGCCTTGAAATGGTTAATGCTGTGGAAGATACATGCGCGGAATGAAAGACGATGCTGAGGAGAAGCCCGATATGGAGCTTCGTGAAGAACTTCAGACAATGGAAGGGAAAGTTCGTAAATTGCGTGAAACGCGTAATTCATTCAGTGATTCTGCTAAGCAGACTGCTGATAAGCGCAATGCAATTCAAGCACAATTCAAGGAACATAGAGAGAAATCATCCCTTGTCCTTTCAGAAGTAAAAGTCATCCGTGCTGAGATAAAATTCTTTAAAGAGAAGAGAAATGCAATTCAAGACCAAATCCGCCAATTAATTTCCCAAGTAAAGGGACGTCGTGGAGAAAAGAACGAGAAGCGTTCCGCTACCGCAGAATTCGCCCAACTCAAGCAAGAGGTTGATAATTTGGAGAGGACTTTCGAAACATCAAGCGTTGGTGCAAAGAAAGAGAAGGAAATGATGGCTAGCATCAAATTGAAGAATCGCCGTATTGCTGAGTTAGAACCAGATGTAACGCAATTTGACCTTGTCAGTATTGATTTGTCTGACTTGGATGGCTCAATAAAAATTCTAAAGATAGAAGCAGATGCAGCACATTCAGCAATGATAGAAGCAGTTGACCGTGTAACTGAAAGATCAAAAGAATTGGATGAAGTATTCGCACACCGTGATTTCCTCAAAGCAGAAGGCGACAGATTCCACGAAGAATATCTTGACTTTAGAAAGAAAGCCGATGAGATGCATGAAAAGACTATTGAATTGATGAAGGATGTTGACAGAGCACGTGACCAATTAAAACTCGCAAAGAAAGAGCGAGAGTCTTGGATTACCGATCACAATCAATCCGTCAAAAATCAGATGTCAACAGGTGCTAGTTCAGAAGAAGTTGCTAACAAATTAGTTAGTGGCCTAATATCTTCAGGTTCTCTGATAATTGGAGGGACAAGTAGCAAAGATAGTGGTGGAACATCACGTCTTGCAATAGGAAAGTCCTCTAAAAAGGCGGGAATGCGCCGAATTAACATGCAGAACCGACGCCGTTGAGGTGAAGATATGTATGGGGTCATCATGGCTGGTGGTCAAGGTTCAAGACTACGTCCTTTGACCTTGACTCGACCAAAACCGATGGTTGAAGTTCTGGGTCGCCCAGTGATTGATTATGTCAAAGATGCGATGCTAGAGGCCGGAATTGACAATCTAATCGTCACTACGGGATACCGAGGAGAACAGTTGCAAAAACATGTTTCCACCTGGCCAAAAGAGGCATTGAAATATCATTCAAGAGCAATATCTGCGCGAATTAATCAGGAAGATTCTCCAATGGGTACTGCGGGAAGTGTTCGTCTTCTAAGTGATTTGTTAACAGAAACATTTGTTGTTGGCTCGGGTGATTCGGTAGCATCTTTTGACATTTCGGGATTATTACAAGCACACAAACAAAGCGGCGCGAAAGTGACAATGGCGCTATGGGAAGTTGAAGACCCAAGTGATTTTGGAATCGTAGGATTATCAACGTCGCATAATGGCGAATTAGATGGAGAATTACGCGAGGGTTATATTAGAAAATTCAAAGAAAAGCCAAGTCCGCAAGAGGCATTTAGTAATGTGATTAATGCCGGTTTGTACATCATTGAGCCAGAGGTATTGGAATTAGTTCCTTTTGGGGAAAAGTTTGATTTCAGTAAACAATTATTTCCTATGGTACTCGAAAAGAATTGGCCAATGTATGCTAAGACTATCGACGGCGTTTGGTTTGATGTTGGTAATCCTATGGAATTGTTAAATGCGCAATCGACTTTAGTAAAACGAATGAATGAATTACCATTTCCTCTTCCAAACGGTTCAATCCTTCCAGGCGATGGATTCTGCATGAAAGATTCTGTAATTTTGGGTGATGTTACCAGTAGTGTAATCTCTTCTAACTGTAAAATACAAGAGCGAGTGAAAATTTCTAATTCATTATTGATGTCTGGTTGCAATGTAGGTGCAAAATCATCTATCACAAATTCCGTCCTCGGACAAGATGTAATTGTTGGAAATGGTACCACATTACACAATGTCGTAATAGGTGATGGAACTGTAATTGCTGCCAATTCCAATCTCAGCGATCAAAAAATTTCGTGATTTAATGAAATGTGTCGGCGTATCACTCATATACCCTTGTTAGCCGGAGTGGATTATGAATCCATCTCGTAGCGGCCAAGCGGTTGAAAGAACCTATGACAGAACTTGGGATGAGATTGAACAAATGCTTACACTTGCTGAATCAAAACGTAAGCAGTGGAGGGATTGGTTTGCGGAGTGCAAGAATTCTGGGGATAGAGAAGGAATGAAGGAAGCCGCAAAAAATCATAAAGCATTAGATGGAGTAATTAAGACACTTCGCTGGACATTAGGTGAAGTTGGAGTCAGTGACCCGTTGCAATAATCACTCTATAGAATTACTAGATGCGAGATAATACTCTTCAAAGTCCGCGTTGGTCATAACGAATCTCGAGGGTTTCTAGTTCATCGCCCTTCATTGCCGCTCCAGCCATCATCGTCATCGCTTGAGTAACTTTTTCTGCATCGTCATAATGTGCGGTTGCAAGGACAATCGCATCTGCCATCGTTTTCGGGTCTTCTGACTTGAAGATTCCAGAGCCAACGAATATACCATCCATGCCAAGTAGCATCATATGTGATGCATCTGCTGGTGTTGCAATACCACCGGCAGAGAATGTCACTACAGGCAATCGGCCCATTGTCCTAACTTCTTCTAGGATTTCTCGGACTTCATCATGCATTTTTTGGTCGATTGCACCAAAGGGTGTATGTTGATAATTCCCTGGCAATTTTGATTGGTTAGCCAAGACTCTATACCTCTCAATAATTATTTCTGCTGCTTCATCAATTCCCGAATCATCAAGTGATTGCAACTGCTTTATCTCTTGGTCGATCAATCTAGCATGTGTGACTGCAGCAACTACATTTCCAGTTCCAGCTTCACCTTTAGTGCGTATCATTGCAGCACCTTCCCAGATACGACGGACAGCTTCTCCTAATTCTGTTGCTCCACATACGAATGGAATGCCATAATCTTTCTTAACAATATGGAAAAATGGGTCAGCAGGTGTCAACACTTCACTCTCATCTACCATATCAACTCCCATAGATTCAAGAATTCTTGCTTCACCTTCATGGCCAATTCTCGCCTTTGCCATTACTGGTATTGATGTACAATCAAGGATTCCTTGAATCATATCAGGGTGACTCATTCTTGCAACTCCGCCATCTCGGCGAATATCAGCAGGAACTCTTTCTAATGCCATTACTGCTACAGCACCAGAATCTTCTGCAATAGCCGCTTGGTCTGGATTGACAACATCCATGATGACGCCACCTTGTTGCATACGTGCAAAGCCACGTTTTAGTAAATCGCTGCCCATCCTAAATTTTGTAAAATCAGTTTGCTTAGTCATTATAATCATCCTGTCTAAATTAATTTACTTCAATAATATTGGCAATTCCAATTTTATGGGAAGTGTGAATATCCAATTACTATTTTGAATCAGCAAGAACAGGTGAATCACCTTCGGCAACTTCAGCGCCAACGGACTCTGTTGCATTGCGTTCTTCCCAAGCTTCTTCTCCTGCTGGAATCTCAGTATCTGTGAAAATCGCATCAACTGGACATTCAGGAATACAAGCACCACAATCAATGCACTCATCAGGGTCAATGACCAGATACCTGTCTACTTCCCTAAAAGCCTCAACTGGGCAAACAGCAACGCATTCCTGGTACTTGTGGTCGACGCAAGCAGATGTTACAACATGTGTCATGGATGTTCCTCAAACCTGCTGATAGGGTGGCCATACATGAACCGTTTGGATAAAAAAATTTTAAAATTTCATATGTAAAACGAGAAAAATACTCAATTTGATGCTTTAATCGCATTGTTGATGGTAATTTGAGCCTCTTCTAGTGGGTCTTGACCAGGGTATACTTGAATTTTTGTTTGCCCTTTTACCGTTGCTTGGCCACCAGGCTGAGAGAGTGTTAGTATTCCACTGATCAAATCACTTTGATCTAATCGGAAATGGATGATATTTGCCTCATCCAAACGGGTGACTAATTCTGCTAATATTACTTGCAAATTTTCTTTTCCAATATTTGCAAGAGCCTTTTGTGCAGGCCCAGAACGAGTTAATTTTGCGGTAACCATGTGGATGGAAGAGCCGTGATAAGAACTGGTGAGTTCAATTTCCACAGCCTCTTCATCAGCAACTAGGGTGGCTAATGCTTCTGCGAGTATCATTTCATCTTCTAGACCGCTGGCCGTTGCTCTCCAGGTGAGTTGGTGAACTGCCATGAGTGAGGGTGTTGGCGAGAAGGATTTGATACTAACTCCAAATAGGGATGCAATCCTGCGGTTTCCCTGCTCAATAATGAGGGGGCTGTTCATATAGGGGTGGTTAGTCGGCGGAATGCTAGTGGGGTAGCCCCCGCAAGACAACACCGAGAGTGAATCCGATGGCGAAGAAAGTTAGTGCAAGAGCACGTGCAGTAGCACGTAAGCAACGTGATAAGTGGAAGTTAAAGCGATGGTACACAATTCGTGCTCCTCGTCATCCATGGGATTTCAGGCAAATTGGAGAAACAATCGGTGAGTCAGATGAACACATTATGGGCCGTGTCTATGAAATGACACTGCAAGAATTCAATGGCGATTTTACTAAGATGCATATTATTCTTAGATTCCGAGTAACAGAAGTGGTTGGCAGAGATGCATTGACTACCTTTATCGGTCATCATCACCAAACAGACCACACACGTCGTCAAATTCGCCGCTATCGTGGCAAGGTCGATGATGTTGTTGATGTAGTATCAA
>Ga0209554_1002582_pt1 | contig 12411 bp, 13 predicted proteins | sample MarorgKNORR_S2LV_5_FD_188221 | JGI IMG/M metagenome (GOLD analysis project Ga0209554, IMG submission 188221) | Marine microbial communities from the Southern Atlantic Ocean, analyzing organic carbon cycling - Bottom_A/KNORR_S2/LV (SPAdes) (version 2) | ecosystem: Environmental > Aquatic > Marine... | reverse complement strand
GTCGACCCCCACTCTCCGTACGATGCACCCGGGTCCTTTCGCAACCACTTCACCGGCACCGGAGACCGTCGACTGGCCGACGACGATGCCTTGGAGGCCCTGGCCAACTCGGTAAACACCGGATCGGAACGAATTCCGTTCGATGACGGAGATATCGAGTACCTGCGCGCCCGATACGACGGCGAAACGCTCTACTGGGATAGCCAGTTCCGCGAGTTGCTCGGCGAGCTCGAGGCACGCGGCGTTCTCGAGGACACCGTGGTCATCATCACCAGCGACCACGGTGAGGAATTTCTCGAACACGGCAAGCTCATGCACGGCTACCACCTCTACGACGAGACCATCCGGGTGCCGCTCGTCATTCGCGCGCCGGGGCGTGTCCGGTCGCAACGGGTCAGCAGGCAGGTCGAGGTGAGGGGAGTCATTGGCGCTGCGCTCGAGTTGATGGGATTCCCGGCCACCGATCCGCCGCTCCCCAATGTCCTCGCCACCGCCCGGGGAGAGGAGGAGCCGGTCGTGTTCTCGTACACCAACGAGGCGGACACGCCGGAGTACGCGTCCTCGATACTGGCGTCGGCGGGCGATTCCAGGTGGAAGTACATCCTGCGACCGGCGGATGGTGTTGCGGAGATCTACGACCTTCTCGGAGATCCGGGAGAGTACGTGAACCTGATCGGAGATCGGCCGGAGCTTCACGCGCAGTATGATGAGATCCTCACCGACTGGCTCGGTCGAGCCCAACTCTCCACGGAGCCGACCTCGAATCTCGACGAGCGGAGCCGGGAACGGCTCCGAGCCCTGGGCTACATCCGCTAGCGGTTGACGTGAAACACGAACTGCACGATCACGACCCCGGAACAGGCGGATGCAATGCACTTTGGAGTCGAATTGGTCAACGCGAAGCCAGAGGCCAGAACGCCAACTGCAATCGGGCGCACGGCAGCCCGACAGACCGCATCCCGCGAACCCGGGAATGGATCACCGGTCCATCTCTCGTAGGTTCATGTCAAGAATAAATGCATGAAGCCTTGAAGGCGGCGGGCGACCCGAACCGACTCGCAGGCTCCTTGCCACACGCCCGGCGCGATCGGAAGCGTCACCCGGCCAAGCGCTACCCCGATCGAATCACGTGGGGCACGGTAGGACCCTTCTCGCTCTCCGCCTGGCCCGGGTCCCGTTCCGCGGCTTCCAGGGTGCGTTCGGTCCGTTCGGCGCGATCGAGGGACTCGGCCCGCTGAAGCAATCGTTCCTCGAAAATATCATCGGCGATCAGCCACCGTTCGAAGAAGATCTTGAGCACGGTGCTGAGATACCGGCGTCCCATGGCCCACATACTCAGGTTCGACACTCCCCAGTGCCGGCCGTACCAACGAATCGGGATTTCCGCGATGCGATAGCGGCGAATCAGCGCCGAAAGCGACATTTCGATCGTGAGATTGAAGTGGCTTGCGGCGTAGGGGCCGCAGTCCTCGATGACCTCGCGCCGGTAGATCTTGAACGCGTTGGTCAGGTCGTTGAAGGGGCACCAGAAAAAACACTGGATCAATCGGTTCACGGCTCGGTTGATCACCAGTTTCTGCGGTGGATAGTTGACGACCTTGCTTCCCTTTCGAAAACGGGAACCAAAAACGCAGTCGTAACCCTCTTCGAGCATTCGGTAGTACCGAACCAGGTCTTCGGGATCATCGGATTGATCCGACATGACGATGGCCACCGCGTCACCGCGAATGACGGCCAGGCCCGCGCGAACCGCCCTCCCGAATCCTTCCAGCTTGGTGCGCGTGACCACCCGAATCTGTGGATCGGCCGAAGCCAACTCTGCGGCGATCTCTCCCGTCGTGTCGGTGCTGTTGTCATTGACAATCACGATCTCGTAGGGAATCTCCGCCCGACACAGCACGTCGGTCAGGCGGGTGACCGTCGGAGCGAGATTCTCGGGCTCATTGTGTGCCGGAATGACAACCGACAACAGCATCGGGCTCGCTTCCATCGGGCGGTCCTCAAACGACCCTGGCACGGTGAGAGACGTTCTTGTGTTGAAGAATCCGGGGTTCGGAGCGCAGCCTTGAGTATAGTCGTATCCGGACCGGTGCCCCAGCAAGCGTCTCTAGCGGCCGCCGCACCGCGTCCCGCGCGAGTTCACCGGTCCCCTCTCCCCTGGGAACTCGACGGAAGGCTCGCCCGATCCGGGGAGATGCAATCCCTCCACGGCGACCGATTTCCGGTCGCGAAGAACTACCCGCCTGATCGTTTCCGCGCCGCACGGGAGACGACTCCCTGCCCATCGACAGGCCTTTTCAGTTCTCTGATAATCAACGCCGATCGAACCCCGGGGAGAGTCCATTGAGCAGAATCCTGATCACCGGGGGTGCCGGTTTCGTGGGATCGAACCTCGCCCTCTCGTGGAAACGCAGCCGGCCCGATGACGAACTGATCGCCCTTGACAACCTGAGCCGTGCGGGGAGCGAACTCGCCCTGCGTCGCCTTCAAGAAGGTGGCGTGCAGTTTCTCAACGGCGACGTGCAGAACCCCGAAGATCTCGCGCAGGTGGGGCGTGCCCATCTCGTGATACACTGCGCAGCGGAGCCTTCCGTGCGATCGGGATACGAGTCGGACGGTCTATTTCTGGTGCACAACAACCTGCTGGGCACCGTGAACTGCCTGGAATTCTGTCGACGGCACGACGCTGGGCTCATCTACCTCTCGAGCAGCCGCGTCTATCCGATTGCCGGGCTTCGCGACCTTCCCCTCGAGAAGGGTCCCGAGAGACTGGAACTGCCCGTGGATGCAGCGGGTCCGGGTTGGTCCCACCGGGGCCTTCGAACGGACTTCCCGATGGAGGGCAGTCGCTCGCTCTACGGGGCCACGAAGCTGGCGTCCGAACTGCTGGCGCAGGAATACAACGCGCTTTACGGTTTGCCGGTCGTGATCAATCGGTGCGGCGTGATCTCGGGCTGCTGGCAGATGGGGCGTGTCGACCAGGGGTTCGTCGCGCTGTGGGCGGCGCGCCACCTCTTCAAGGGGATGTTGCGCTACACGGGCTTCGGGGGGACCGGGCACCAGGTTCGCGACGTTCTTCACATCGACGATCTCTTCGAACTCGTTGAGCGGCAGGCCAACACGCTCACGTCGAACGAGACCCGGGTATACGGCGTGGGCGGCGGCCACGAAAACAGTTTCTCTCTGCTCGAACTCTCTCGCTTGTGCGCGGAACGCGCCGGGCACGAACTCTCGATCGGCAGCGACCCCGAAACGCATCCCGCCGACATTCCCTACTTCGTGACTGACAACACGGATGTCACCGAACGAACCGGCTGGCGACCACGCCGCACTTCAAAAGATCTTCTCGACGACGTATTCAGCTGGCTTCGGGATGCGAGCCCCGAACTGATCTCCCTCCTCGGCTAGGCATGCCCGACGAAAATGGTTTCCGAAACGGTGGCGCGTTTCGCCGCGTGGATCTTCTTCCTGTCCGGGCTCTGCAGCCTGATCTGCGAACTCGCCTGGGCGTTCCCAGGCACTGAAGGGGCGCCTGCCGACCCCGGCCTGCCATCGAGATCTTTGATTCCCCCTCTTGAGTAGAAATCATGCACGTCGAAGTGTGAAAAGGGCCTTTGAACTTCCTGTCCGTCCGACCATGCAGGGCAGGGCGGCCCTCCCGCAACGCCTCCCGCAACGCAGTGCGAAATCGGCGTGTTTCAGGGCGTACCGCTGCGTGCCAGCTACAGCTAAAAACGGTTTTCTTACGAGAAGTTGATACGTCCAGGCACGTTCTGAAACAGAAAGGTCAACAGCTTCCCAAGCTGAGGGTCGCCGGTTCGATCCCGGTCTCGCGCTCCATCTTTTGATAACGCCCTCGGTCACTTAGGCCGGGGGTGTTTTTGTTGGGGCGGTCGTCCGCAAGGGCAGGGGCCGTATAGGGCCGTTTGGGGACGCTGATTTCGGCGAACGAGAGGTCTACTTCCTCCTGTGGGAGTAGATGCGTGTAGCGGCGAAGCGTGTGTTCGGGGTTGTTGTGCCCGAACTGTCTAGCGACCCAGAGGATGCTCTTCCCACCAGCGAGCGCCCGCTCGAGATCGGGGATGTACTTGAACAGCCGGACGTCGACCGCAGCCGGGTGCTGCTGCAGGCAGTAGGCGGCGACGAACCCGATGTTGAGCGGGAAGAATTCCGTGGCCAGGCCCACCGTGTCGTGCGTCAGGTCCCCGAGATAGATTCGAAGCGGACGAGGGGTACTCTTGGCGGCCATGTCGCCGAAAGAGAGTTCGCTCCCGGACGCGCCGACGCTCGCCACCCTGGGCGTCTGCATCTATCTCGTCGGCTTCGCATCCCCCGTGCCCTCGCAGCTTCCACTGCTCTTGTTCGTGGTTTTCGCGGTTTTCTCCTCCTTTCGCGGTGGTGCAAGAGTCGGCTCGGCCCCGCGTCCGCTCACCTGGTCGGTGGCGCTGTTCCTGTTGACGACCGCCGCGTCCGTTTTCTTTTCGGTCGACCGCCCGCGGAGCCTGGCGCTGAGCGCCGCCTGGATTCCCGGCGTGCTGGTCTTCGTTGTGATCAGCGAACGTCTGCGATCCGCAAACCGAATCCGCGTCCTCTACGCCTGCCTCACCTTCGTGGCCTTTGCACTCGCCGCGACCCTTCTGGCAGCCGCCGCTCTCTACGGCCGCAACCCCCACGACTGGCTCTCCGCAATGCAGATGCCGGTTCTCGTAGTCCCCAACGATGTCAACTTCCTGGCGCTGTTGTGCCCACTCGCGCTGGTGCTGCTCATCGACAAGCCGCGTTCGGTCCAGGGGATCCTGGCCGGGGCGACCATCTTCCTGGTGGCGCTGGTGATCGGAGTCTTCGCCAGCCGCGGAGCCGCTCTCACCCTCGCGGTGTCGCTCGTCGTCGCGGGAGGGCTCTTCAGGCCACGCCTCGGCGTGGCCGTAGGCGTGGCAATTGCGGTGGGGTTCATTGTCATCGACGGCTTTCAGGGCTTTGCGCTGGCCTCGAAGTTCTTCACACGTGTCGCCGACACCAGGATCTCGCTCTGGCTGATGGCGTGGGAGATGTTTCTCAACGCCCCGTGGTTGGGTCACGGTCCGCACACCTTCAAGACCCTCTACCCGATCTACCTGGAGCTCGTGCAGTTTCCGGACTGGGTGGAGCTCGACCCCTGGGGGGGGGCGGTGCCCTGGGCTCACAATCTCTACCTGGAGCTGCTCGCTGAGCGGGGAATCCTCGGCTTCGCGGCCTTTGCGGGGATGGTGGGGACCGGTCTCGCGATCGCGATCCGGGTGTCGCGGCAGCGAACCGGGGAGGTGGGGCTGCTGGCGTCGGGAGCCCTGGCCAGCCTCTGCGGATTCCTGTTCTCCGGCCTCTACGAGACGAGCTTGATACGGATTTGGGCGGTGGTGCTGCTCTGCGCCCTCCTCGGCGCGATTGGCAGTCTTTCGAGCCTGCCCCGCGTGCCCGACGAAACGAATACGCGAAAGCGGACCCGGCCCGCGCGGCGTGGGCGAAACCGTCGCTGAATTGGGGTGAATTCCCCAACCCGTGCGTTTCGAGCCGGGAACTCTATAACGCCGTTCAGAAAAAACTGCGCGCGCAGTCGCGCCCAGCAGCTATTTGGAACTTGCTGGAAGGGCACGGACTCGATTAAGCTAAGGAGTATCGGGCCCGCCGTAATGCGTTGGGCTGCCGAGATGTCCATAGAGTGGGAGAACGCACGGTGTCCAAGTCTTCTCTTCGCAGTGGCCTGTTTGCGCTTCGGACTCTGGTTCCGGCAGCACTCGCCGTCGCCCTCATGGGCGCGATGCCGGCTTGGGTACAACTGGCCCACGCGCAGTCCTACTACACCCAGGAGGAAGAAGAGATCTTCGGTGCCGGCGGTATCTGCCAAACCGCAGATCCTCTGTCAGAACTAGCGACCCAGTGCATACTGATCACCGACGCTGGCGATGAGGCTGAGGCCGCGGCTCAGATCTCGGGCCAGGCGGCATTCGACGCAATGGCGGCTCCGATACTCGCGACCTACAACAACGTGGGTGAGATCGGGGGCCAGCTTTCCGGCGTGCTTGCCGACCGGCGCGGGGGGGCCAGCGGTCTGTCGATCGCCGGCGTGAAGATCCTCGGAAAGCAGCTCAATGATGGAAAGATTCACCTGTTCGAGGATTCGGCAGCGGGGGCCGATCTGGACGGTCGGCTCGGTGTCTTCCTCAACGGGCTCGGCGGATTCGGCAGCGTGAGCGCCTCGGCGCAGAGCGACGGGCTCAAATTCACGAACGGCGGCCTAATCGGCGGGATGGACTACCGGGTGCGCGATAACGTGATCGCGGGCGCGGCCTTCAGCTGGATCCGCACAGACACAGACTACAGGAGCAATGCCGGAAGTTCGTTGTCGGACTCCTACGGCGGCACGCTCTACGCTACGTGGTGGGGAGAAAGTGCCTATCTCGACGGGATGTTGAACTACTCCTACACCGACTACGACTTGAAGCGGAACATCACGGTCGGGACTCCCAGCCAGTTCAAGGGAGACACCTCGAGCAACCAGCTCTTCTTCAGCATGCGCGGCGGCTTCACCCTTCCGGAAGAAGACTGGATGGGCGGCTTCCGATTCGGCCCGCAGGCACGCCTCGACGTGGTGAAGATGTGGATGAAGGGCTACACCGAGACGGGTTCGGCGTTCGCGTCGTCCATGGAGAAGTTCGACGTCACCTCGGTAACGACGAACCTGGGTGGTGAGATCTCGTACGAGATCGAGATGGAATCGGGCACCTTCACGCCTCGGTTCTACGCCCTGTGGGTCCACGAGTTCGAAAATGACGCCCAGACCCTCGCTTCGAGAATCGTTCTAAATCCCACGACGCCGATTACGACGTTACTCGCCTCACCGGACCGGGACTTCGGCCGCCTGGGTGTCGAGCTCAACTGGGGTCTGTCCGGTGGAATCTCGATGTTCCTCGACTACGAAGCCATCGTGGGTCTGAAGAACGTCGAGAGCAACCAGTTCGGCATCGGAGGCCGGGTCGAGTTCTAGAGTCCGACCCAGCGGCGGAAGAATCCGCCCGAGTCACGAGGCGCCCTCTCGCCACTGCGAGGGGGCGCCTTTCTTCTGGCGAGCCGCAACGGCTCCAACTGTTTCAGCGCGCAAGTTCGCGCGCAAGTTCGTCGAGCAGCGCGGGCCAGGCCGATTCCCAGCAACAGGTGTGGTCGGATTCGGCGAGGACACGGCGTCGGGCTCCGGGCTGGCGCGCGATCGCGTGCTGGGTGAGCGCTGGCGGAACCCGCTCGTCTTCTTCGGCGACCAGGTGGATCTGAAGGATTTCCGGATCGAGGGGCGGGCGCTTTGCTGGGTCGAGCGACCCCGAGAGCTGCGTGTAGCCGTGGTGTAGCGCCCAGCGTGCAGGGTCCAGGTTGCCGGCAATCGTTATGACGGCACGCGTGTGGACGACGCGTTCGGCCATCAGCATGGCGAGTGCGCCGCCGCCGCTATAGCCGATCAGGACGACGCCCGGAGAACCGAGAGCTTCTCGCTCGGCCTCCAGGGCGGCGACTAGGCTTTCTACCACTTCTTCGCTGTAGCGGCCGAGGGTCCAGTAGAACGCGTCGCAGGGCGCTACGGCGTGCTGGCAGGGCCGACCGAGGAGAATGCTGGGAGTCGGATCGAGGGCCATCAACCGCAACACCAGGCCGCCCTGGGGAGTCGGGTCTGGCGGCCGGTAGCGCATGGCGGAGCGCGGCGAGCCGTCGCCTTCGAGGTAGACGTGGAGAAGGTGGGGGTTCTGGGGTGTATCGCGGTGGTAGAGAACGTGGGAGAAGCCGGTGCCCGCGACCTCGCGGGAATGGAAACCCAACCGCAGGGCCTCGCGATCGAATCGCGCGCTGGGGGTCGCGCAGGCACCGAGGCCCGCGAGGACTCCCGCGCACAGAAGAGCGGGGAGGGAGATGGCGAAGTGCCGCTTCTGCACGCCGATTCCAGGGGGTGAGGGCTTAGAGTCCGGACCGGAATTCCTAGCACGAACCAACGTCTTCCCGCAGCAGCGGAAGAGGCCTCGAGGCGACCGGGTGAAGAGCCTACGCGCCCCCGCCGAACGCTTCGAGACCTGCCCGACCAGTCCTTCGAGCCCCGCTACACCTAGGTGCCCGACGGCGAAGGCGGCGCGCGAGGAGTATTCCTAGCAGCGCCAGGTGGATTGGATGACCGTGTGGACAATTGGAGACGACGTGAGCGGAGAAAACTTCTTCGGGCAAGACTGGGGCGGACCGCCAATTCCGCCGCGCTCACCCCCCCACGCCACGAGGCTCGTAACCATCGAAGGCGGCTCCTACACCCCGCCACCCGTGCTGGTCCCCGCCCTCGCTGCCTGGGGCATCCTGGTTGCCATCTCTTCGCTGACCGCTGGTGCCATCGCCGGTTTGCGCCGCCGACGCCACTAGCACGACCCGCTTGCGGCCACGACCTTTCATGCCATGCTGTCCGCCATGGATCTCAACGGCAAGAGCTGCATCGTCACCGGGGCGACCTCGGGCATCGGCGAGGCCACGGCCATGACGCTGGCCGCCGCGGGCGCCCGGCTCGGCATCCTGTGCCGCGACCCGGCCAAGGGAGAACGCACCCTCCAGCGGATTCGCAGCCAGACGGGGAACGACGCCGTGCAGCTGTTTCGCGCCGACCTCGCCTCCCAGGCCGAGATTCGGGCGGTGGCGGCCGAAATCCTGGCGTCCTTCGATCAGATCCAGCTGCTGGTCAACAACGCCGGCGTGGTGAACCTCAAGTTCTCCGAAACCGTCGACGGCATCGAGACGACCTTCGCGGTGAACCACCTCGCCTATTTCCTGCTGACGAACCTGCTGCTCGACCGCGTGCGCGCCAGCGCGCCGGCGCGCATCGTCAACGTGGCGTCGGACGCCCACAAGTTCTTCGGCGGCATCAACTTCGACGACCCGAATTTTCGCGGGCGCTACAAATCCATGCGCGTCTACGGACACTCGAAACTCGCCAACATTCTCTTCACCCGGGAGCTCGCGCGTCGGCTCGAGGGTACCGGCGTCACCGTCAACGCCGTGCACCCCGGCGCCGTGGCCAGCGGCCTGGGGACCAACAACGGAAGTGTCGCGAAGGCCCTCACGAGCGTGCTCGGCATCTTCTTCAAGAACCCGGAACAGGGGGCCGCCACTTCGCTGCACGTCGCGATGTCGCCGGAACTCGAAGGCGTGAGCGGGCGCTACTTCGCGAAGTCCCGCGAGGCCCGGGTTTCTTCGAGCGCGAGCGACGACGAAGCCGCGGCGCGCCTCTGGACCCTCAGCGAGGAGATGACCGGCCTCGCCCCGCCGCCACCCTCCTAGGCGGTGGGCCTTTCGGGGCGAAGTGCCATTCCTCCGAAGCGGCGCGCCGTCGCCATGAGGGCAAGAGCGAGGAGCGCGAGTCCCCCGGGCGAGAACGCCGGAACCGCTTCCACCGCCGTGTAATCCGTCACGTAATCGTCGTAGGTGCCCAGCTGGGCCGCCACGGTGTCCGAGCCCCTGTAGGCGATGCCGCGGTGCGAGAGAATCTCTTCCTCGCTGAAGAGCGTCAGCCCGGTGCCGTACACGATGTTGAGCCCCTCCATGATCACGTTGGCAATCAGACCCTGCAGCGTGGTGTTGGGATGAACGCCGTCGTTGACGAACCCCGCCGTCGGATTGCCACCCCCGGTGGTGTCGCTCTGAAGCAGCTGGATGGAAACGTTCCCGATTTCGAAGGTGGTATTCGAACTGCCGTGCGGTCCCGCTTACGGGCCCCGGCTTGCCATCGAGATCCCAGATTTCCCCTCTTGAGTCGACATCATGCACGTCGAAGTGTGAAAAGGGCCTTTGAACTTTCTATCCGCTTTATTGCGCGCCGTGGTCAGTAACGCAGCCGCTGCGCTCAACTCCCGTTGTCTGCCTAGCAGCTCCCAACCGAGCTTATGGGATTCCTCATAGCCTCGTATGACGAACAGATTCGTAAACGAACGCTTGGTATCCGGTGCGAAGCGTTGCAACAAGCCTCGCTTGAATACTTCTTTCAGCGGGCGCTTACCGCCAACACCCAAACCCAGATCGAAGAATAGGAAGTCGTACGATCGCGAAAGCTCCAAATACTCCCTTGCGTCCGACCCGAGGCCGCTGAGCCCGCAGGGCCAGAATTCTACCGCCATGACTACGTCGTCGTTCGCACGCAGCACCTCGTCCATACCTTCAAGGATGACGGCTTCGGCACCTTGCGTATCGATCTTCACGAAATCGATTTGCCCTTCGTAGTCGGCGAAGTAGTCATCGAGCGTCACAGCTTCGATATCAATACTCTCTCGCTGTTCGTCGCTCTCGTAGATCTGATGATCGCCCTTGTTTTTCTCCGACAGGAACAACCTGAGTGCACCCGGCTCGTTAGAGACGGCCTTCTGTTCCAGCGTGACGTTGCGCAGTCCGTTCAGTCGCACGTTGCGCTGGAGAATCCCAAACGCGACGGGATCGGGCTCGAAGGCATACACATGACCGGTGTCTCCTACCAAGCGTGAAGCGAGCGGATAGGAAGTTTAAGGGCCCATTTCACGCCCTTCGGCGTGCATGCTGTCTACTCAAGAGGGGAAATCAGGGATCTCGATGGCAGGCCGGATCGCGACCCAGGAGAAGACTGGCCGAGTATCCCTTGGCCGGCCCTTCGGTCCCGTCGGCGAGCCGCAGGATCGCGTCGCGGACCCGATCGGTCAGCGCATGAGCGACCGGATCCTGGACCACCGCGTAGCCGAGTTCGTCCAGCTCTCGAACGTTATCGCGCAGCCCCAGCGCGTCGATCCGAGCGTCGAGGGGCATCGGATTCGCGCTTGGTGTCGCCGTGGCGGTATTCATTCCCGTCACTCTACCACCACCAGGATTGGAGGTCAGAGTTGCGACGGGGCCCGGGACTGCGAGACAGCGCGACCCGACTTCAGGCGGGCTCCTCGTTCGGCCCCACGTTCTGGAAGAGCGCGTTGATCCTCCGGACTTCCGGCGTGATCCACGCGACCCAGCCCGCCAGCGCCAGCGACGACGCCCAGACCGGCAGCACCGCGAAGGCCGCCACCCACGCGGCCAGGAAGAAGGGGATGCGGATCAGCGCGTTGCGCTGGCGTCGGTCGATGGTGTTCCCCCTGCGCTGGTCGAAGGGCCTCGACCGCAGGAACCAGCCGTTGGACAGGAGGAGCGTCACGAACAGCGGCCACGGGATGGGCCGTGTGTCGAGCACGGCCGCGTCATCGTGGGCGACGTCGGCTGCGTCCACCGGCTCGGCGAGGGCGGCCTCGACGCTGCTCCACACATGCCCCGGGGTCGGGCGCGCCACAGCGCCGCCCAAATTCCCGCGAGTGGGGCGGCAACGCCAGCGGTAGAGCACGCGGCCGTTGCCCCGCAGTGCCAGGACGCCGGGCTGGAAGTAGCCCTTGGGATGGGAGACCCAGGAGATGCTGTCGACGATCCGGCCGCGCCAGTTGTTCGTGAAGAGCGAGAGCCAGCCGCGCTCGCGGCACACCGCCAGGATCTCCTGGTGCGGATCGCCGACGTGGACTATCCCCGTCTCCCAGTCCTGCTGGGCGTTCGTAGCGAGGGACTGGGGCTCGCTCGTGATGGCGTAGACCTCGCCCCCGGCCTTGCGGATGGCCTCGACAAGGCCCTCTTTCCCGTAGCCGCGCAACTCGCGGCGACAGGGCGGTCACCAGAAGCCGCGGTAGAAGAGGAAGACGACGAAGGAGTGCTTGGCGAGGGATGCATCGACCCAGCCCTTGCGCACGCCCTCGGGCGGATCGAGGAGCGGCGCCGGCGAGCCTATCGCGGGGCTCTCGTCAGCCAGGTGGGTGACCTCGAAGCCGCCGCCGTTGGCCGAGCGCACCCGGAAGCGCTCGCGCAGGCAGACCTCCTGGCCCTCCCGGGTGCCGCACAGGATCAGCCGAAGCTCGCGCGCGTCGGCGTCCTCGGCCAGGGCCGCGTCGGGGTCGACGATACCGGTGAGCTTGAACTCGCTCGCCTGCTCGGCTGCGAACCAGGCGCGGGCGGCCTCGGCCTCGGCGGCCAGCGGATCGGGAATCGTCTCTTCGATGCGCATCGCAACCTCCCCCGGTGGTGGAGAGCTCCAAGGGTAGCGAGAGGAGCCGCGCGGGGCGCCTCCTCGAGGTGCGCGCGACTTGCCCCAGCCACAGCCCTGGAGCGCCCCGTCGATGCGATCGGCCCCTGGGTGCAATCGCCGAACGCCGAGGGACGCGCTGGAAGAAGTAGCTCGAGGGCACCGCCGAGCTGACCCTCGAAGCTCATACGGCCGGCCGTATGCTTTCCGTGGGCGGATAGGAAGTTCAAAGGCCCTTTTCACACTTCGACGTGCATGATGTCGACTCAAGAGGGGAAATCAGGGATCTCGATGGCAGGCCGGGGCCCGTA
>Ga0209554_1002581_pt1 | contig 12413 bp, 7 predicted proteins | sample MarorgKNORR_S2LV_5_FD_188221 | JGI IMG/M metagenome (GOLD analysis project Ga0209554, IMG submission 188221) | Marine microbial communities from the Southern Atlantic Ocean, analyzing organic carbon cycling - Bottom_A/KNORR_S2/LV (SPAdes) (version 2) | ecosystem: Environmental > Aquatic > Marine... | reverse complement strand
CATCGCCGACTTTCGCGGCGGACAAAACGATCGTGCGCGGCACGGACCATTTCGAATTGGTTTACGAAATGACGCTGCCCAAACTCACGAAAGCGGGCACGCTGTGGATTCCGCTCGCCCGCACAGACGCCTTCCAAAAAATTCAAGTCCGCGCCATCACCTCGCCCGTGCCGTGGCACAAGACACGCGATGCGGCGCACCAAAACGAAATCCTCGTGTTCAAGCCCACGCCGGCCGACAGCGGCAAGCGTATCCGCATTCGCTACCAAGTCACGCGCAAGGAAAAACAAGCGCACGCCGAAGCGGGCAATGCGGCCCGGCATCTCAAGGCTGAAAAACTCGTGCCGCTCAACCCCCGCTTCACCGCCATCGCCAAGCGAATCACCGCGAAAACAGAGGGCGACCGCGCGCGCGGCAAGGTGCTATACGACCATGTGCTCGCCCATATGCGCTACGATAAAACCGGCAAAGGTTGGGGACGCGGCGATGCCCTCCACGCCTGCGACGCGCGCACGGGAAACTGCACCGACTACCACGCTTACTTTATTGCGCTGTGCCGAGCTGCTAAAATTCCCGCGCGCTTCGCCATTGGCTTCACCATTCCGGCCGACCGCAACGCGGGCGCCATCAGCGGCTACCATTGTTGGGCGGAATTTTTCGCTAACGATACTAACGACACCAAAGGCAAATGGGTGCCGGTGGACATCAGCGAAGCCGACAAACACCCAGAACTCGCTGCCTACTATTTCGGTCATCACCCCGCCAACCGCCTCGAACTCAGCCGCGGCCGCGACATCGCCGTGACCCCCGCGCCCAAGTCGGGCCCGTTCAATTATTTCTTCGGCCCACACTTGGAAGTGAAGGGCAAACAAGTGCCGGTGAAAGCGACTTTTGAATTCAAGCGCTTGCCCGCCAAGAAATAATGAAAGTCCGTCACGCCATTCTTGCCACGGCCGGTCATATTGACCACGGGAAGAGCGCGTTGGTGAAGGCGCTCACGGGCAGCGACCCCGACCGTTTGCCGGAGGAAAAACTGCGGGGCATCACCATCGACCTCGGCTTCGCGCATCTTGAACTCCCCGGGCACAGTCTCGGCATTGTGGATGTTCCGGGGCATCAGGATTTTGTGAAAAATATGGTGGCCGGCGTGGGCGCGGTGGACCTCGCGTTGCTCGTGGTGGCGGCGGACGATGGCTGGATGCCGCAGACCGAGGAGCATTTGCAAATCCTCAGCTACCTCGGCGCAACGCGCGGCGTGGTGGCGCTCACCAAGGCCGACCTCGTTGAGGACACTACCGCGCGCGAAAATGAAATCCGCCAGCAACTGCAAAACAGCCCGTTGGCCGAGGTTGCGATCGTGCCGGTGTCCGCCCACAACGGCACGGGTTTGGAGGAATTAAAAACCGCCCTCGCCGCCGCCACCACCGCCAACGATTCGATGCCGCCGCACACCGACGACGGCCAGCCGCGCCTCGCGGTCGACCGCGTGTTTACGCTGCAAGGCATCGGCACCGTCGTCACCGGCACACTCACCGGCGGCACGATGAGCAAGGGCGACACCGTCACCGCGCATCCGCCCGGGCGCGACACGCGCATCCGCACACTGCAATCGCACAACCGTGCGCAGGACATCGCGCAGCCCGGCACGCGCACCGCACTCAACCTCGCCGATGCCGCGCGCGGCGATTTGCCACGCGGCGCCACCATCACCCTCCCCGCGCTCGCCGCCACCACACGCACGCTCGATGTGTTACTCGAACGCTCCACACGCCTCGGCCAGGAATGCGCCCCCCTGCGCAACGACACCCGCGTGCGGGTGCATCATGGCAGTGCTCATTGGCCCGCGCGCTTGGTTTTGGTGGAGGGGAAAACCCTTGCGCCCGGCGCGGCGCAACTGGCCCAACTGCGCCTCGAAAACCCCGCGTGTGTTTGGCCCGGTGACCGCATCGTCATTCGCAACTGGCCCGAAAGTGCCACGCTCGCCGGTGGCCGCGTGCTCGATGCACAGGGCAATCGGCAAGGCTTGCGATCGGCCGCACACAAACTTTTTTTGCAAACCCGCGCCAATGCACCCGAGAGCGCCGAAGCGTGGATTACTTCGCAACTCGTGCGCGATGGTGTGGCGCTGCGCGCGGCATTGCTGCGGCCTTCCACTTTTTCTACGGGCGAAATTGATGTGGCCGTGGCCGTGCTGGTCAAAGCCGAGTCCGCTTTGTTGGTGGGCGATTGGATCGCCGACGGCGCGCGTTGGAAAAAGGCACGCGAGATTATGGCAAAGGCGGTGGATGCTGAACACCGCACCCATCCCGAACGGTCGGGACTGGCAATGGAGTTGCTTCGACCGTTGGCGCAAAAGGCGTTTCCCGAAGGTGATGTGTTTGCCGAATTGCTGGATGACCTTTGCCAAAACGGATTCAAGCGGCAGGCCAAATACGTTGTGGCGCTCTCCCATAAACCCGCGCTGCCGCCGCATTTGCATGCGGCGGGCGAACACATCCGGCAAGCGCTCGCCGGGGCTGATCCGCCCGCGCGAAAACTTTTGGCCGGCACTTCCGAGGACGCGCAAGCGCTGCAGTTTCTCATCGAGGCGGGCGAAGTGGTGGAAGTCAGCCCTGAGTTGGCGATGGGCGCGGCGCAGTTTAACCGTTTCCGGATGATGCTGAAAAAACATCTGCGCGCCCACAGCCAAGCCACCGCCAGCGAGTTGCGGCAGGCGCTGGGCACCACGCGGCGGATCTTGATTCCGCTTCTTGAAAAATTGGACCGCGATGGAGTGACCCGTCGGCAGGGCGATGTGCGGGTGTTGCGCGTGGAAAAATAACGGGGCTATTTGTAATCGCCGCCGTTCAGGCTGTTCAGCACGCTTTTTTGCCACGCCGCCAGTTCGGTTTTCATACGAATGAGGCGTTCGGGCTGCACGGGGGCAAGGTTTTGCTTTTCCGAAAAATCGCGGCGAAGATTGAAGAGGCGATATTGGATCGAGGTGCCGGCCTTGCCGGGAATGCGATGCAGTTTCCAGTCGCCGGCAATCCACGCGGACGGGCCGGGGAATTCATCGAGCGGATATTTTTTGTCCACAAACCCCGCCTTGGGCGCGGAGGTTTGTTGGCCCGCCAACTGCTCCTTTCGCAGGGCCTCCAGAATTTTCCGCGCATGCATGCTGCGGCCGCCCGTTTTATAACTCCAAAACCCCATCGGCTTGTCGCGCTGAAAATCCTTCCCACGCAACAGCCCCGCGAGGCTGACGCCATCGAGCACCGGTTGAGGGTCGGGTTGTTTCACACCCGCCAACTCCAGCACGGTGGGATAAATATCCACGGTGTTTGCCGGCACACGGGTGATGCGGTTTTTTTTGATGACCGCCGGCCATTCGATGATCGCCGGCACGCGAATGCCACCCTCGAGCAGCGTGCCTTTTTTGCCGGAGAGCCCGCCCATCGAGTTGGGCTTGAGACCGCCGTTGTCGCTGCAATACCACAGCACCGTGTTCTCCGCCACGCCGAGCTTGCGAATGCCTGCGCGCAGTTCGCCCATGGCGGCGTCCATCCCGGTGATCTCCGCATAAAAATTCGCCATCGCCTTTGGCTCGTCTTTGTATTGTTTCAAAAACTCTTCACCGCCCTGATGAGGCCCGTGCGGGCTGCCGAACCACACCACAGCGAGGAACGGTTTGTCTTTCACTTTGGCCATCCACTTGAGCGCGAGATCCACCGTGACGTGCGAGCTTTCGCCTTCGGTCTCGATGACTTTGCCGTTGTGACTAAAAAGCGGATTGTTATCGTAAAAATTCGGCGCAGAAAACCATTCATCAAAGCCGTTCTTCCCCGGCGCCACTTCGCTGTCCGCACGCACCGAGCCCAAATGCCATTTGCCGAAATGCCCCGTTGCATAGCCCGCTTTTTGCAACGCCTCGGCCACAGTGATTTCATTTTTCCGCAGCGTGTGGCCCCATTGAAAACAGCCCATCCGATTAGGATGCCGCCCCGTGAGCACACTCGCACGCGTGGGCGAGCAAACCGGAGCGGCCGAATAGAAGCGGTCAAAGCGCAGCCCCGTCTTCGCCATCGCATCGAACACCGGCGTCTTTAAAACCGTGTGCCCCATGTAGCCCATGTCACCCCAGCCCTGATCATCGGCCATGGCGAGAATGATATTGGGACGCTCATTTGCAGCCTGAATGGTGCAGATCGAGGCCGCGATTAGTATTGCGAAAAGTGATCGAGATTTCATATTCATCCTTACTCCTTATTCTGAATTTTGAGTTTTTCAAACCTGCTCACTTTCACGGCCTTGAAGTTTCCGTCCGAACCGTCCTTGCCGGTGGTGCCGTTTGCACAATAAAGACTCTTGGCGTTGGGGCCGCGCAATACCCCGTAGCCGCAATCGAAATTGTATTTACCCACCATCTTGAAGTCCGGCGTTGTTTTCAAGAGCACATTGCCATAGCAACCGAACCACCAGTGGCCCTGGGCAAAGGCGGCATTTTGGATTCCCAACCGTGTCCAGCCGCTCTGGATCACGTGGCGTTTCTTGAAGTTGAACTGGCTGTCATACTCGTACACGTAATTTTCCGGCACGCCCTCGGGCAAGCCGCCTACCACAAGAAATCGACCGTTCTTGGTGGCAATGCCGCCGGCACCGTGCTTGACCTGCTGCACCTCGTGCTTGGAGAGGAGCGATAGGTCTCTTCCGCTGTACACATAAACCCAATTGTCTGAATTGCCTTTGGGATCATTGAAGGCGCCAAAATTCACCGCGCAATAGATTTTTCCCGCAGCAAAACAAATATCCCCGTGATGATTTGGCACTACAATTTTCTTCATGACTTTGCCCTTGGGATCGGTCTTGACCAGTGCCCGCGTGAAGCTCCAGAAAAAATTCCCATTGCTGCCACGGCACACCCCCTGCAAATGCCCGGCGTACTTGCCCTCGCACACGACCGCTTCAGGCGATGTTATGGCCTTGGTTTGATTCGCGGTGGTCTGTTTGTACTTGGATAAGTCAAACTGAGTGCGTGTGCCTTTCATCCGATCCAGTTCCTTCTGCAACTGTGCGCGGATGGCACGGGTTTGTTTATTCAGTTCACCCGGACTCACCGGAGCCTTCTCCAGCACATCCTTGTAAATGTTATAAAACTTACCGTCCGAATAAAGTTTCCAATCAGTCGTGCGGGCAAACTGCTGACCCTTGGTTCCGCCATTGCGCGCATACCAAGAGTAACTCACCTGTCGTTCCGATTTACCGCCCTTGAGGTGACCCAGAAAACTCACCCCATCAATCTTGTGCTCCACCTTTGCCCCGGCTACTTCAGCAATAGTGGGCAGGATATCGCTGAAATTGACAATCGCCCGCGTCGTTTGGCCCGCCTTGATGGTGCCCGGCCAACGGGCAATGAACGGCACGTGATTCCCCGCATCCGGCATGCTGCCCTTGCCGCCCTGGATCACGCGGCTATTCATGATGCCGCGCACACTGACGGCCGTGCCATTATCGCCCGTAAAAATAATGAGCGTTTTTTCGGTGAGTCCCTCTTTCTCAACCTTGGCCACAATTTTGCCAACAATTTTGTCCACGTAGGCCACCATCTCGCGGAAATATTTCGGGTTCTTTTGGGTTTTGCCGCCGCCCTCGGCCCCCTCTGACTTGGGATCCCAATCCTTTGAATCCGGTGTGGGTTCAAAAGGCCAGTGCGGCAGGATCATGGGATAATATCCGAAGAACGGCCGGTCCTTGTTACGCTCAATAAAATCGCACAGATAATCACTGGCAACATCCGGGCCGTACTTGCCGGGGTAATCGATCGCCTTGCCGTTCACCTCCATGCCCGGATTCGGATAGCGCGCGGGCCGACGCGTGAGCTGCCACAGACAGTATTCATCGAAGCCAAAATTCCCGGGCCCTTCCATGCCGCCCAACAACTGCCACTTACCCACCACGCAAGTTTTGTAGCCAGCCGACTTCATCACGTGCCCGAAGGTACGCGCCTTGGGATCAAGCAAACCAAACTTGATATAGTTTCTCTGGTTATAAATACCGGTCATGATCTGCACACGTGAAGGCGTGCAGATGGGCTGCGAGTAGCCATGATCAAACCGCATGCCTTCAGCGGCAAACTTGTCGATATTGGGAGTAGAATAATGATCCTTCTCGCCGGCCTTGGCCTTGGGATAATTGTACTTGGCAATGAGATCCCGATACGCACTCACGCATTCCCACCCCATATCATCGGCCATGATGACAATGACATTGGGCTTATCGGCTAAGAGCGGCAGGGCCAGTAGGCTCGCAAGGAGGAACAGAATTTGTTTCATTTCTTTTTATTGGGATAATTGAGTTTGGTTAAAGCAACCTGTAATGCGGCGTGCTCCTTGACCGTTTGCCCGGCCACATTCTTCAGCGGCTTCTTTTCCATGGCATCATTGCGCACATCATAGAAGTTGCCATTATTATAGAGTTTGTAACGTTGGGTTCGCACCCACGCCTTATCACCCTTGCTTTCGGAAAAGGCAAAGGAACGGGATTCCCGAGAGTTGTGTGGGAGCCCGAACAATTTGGGGGCGAAACTAATCCCGTCGATCTTGTGGCCGACTTTCGTTGCGCCAAGCTCTGCCAAGGTCGGCAGCCAGTCACTGAAATCCACAAGCCCATCATTTTGACTGCCGGCCTTGATATAACCGGGCCAGTTGGCGATGAGTGGGACGTTGGTGCCGATGTCCAGCAAGGTCCCCTTGCCCCCGGGGACTCGCTTACCATTACGGATGGAATAGACATCCTCATATTCGTACTTGCGGCCCTTAATATGACGCAGCTTGGATCGTCTGGCCGTGCCGTTGTCGCCAGTGAAAAGGATGATGGTGTTTTTGCGCAGGCCAAGCTGGTCGATCTTGGCCACGAGTTTGCCGACCATCTCGTCCATGCTCTCGACCATCTCGCCATAATTCATCCAGCGATCCTTGCCCGGCACATAGGGCACTTGGGTCGGGATGTCATCAGTCACATCATGTGCCAGCGCCATGGAGTAATAGGCAAAGAAAGGCTTCTTGGCCTGAGCACTCTTCTTCATGAACTCGCCAAGGAAATCCACGTACAAGTCCGGTCCGTACTTGCCCTTCGTATCCGTCCGAAGCCGTCCGTTCTCATAAATGTATGGCTCATGAAACCGCGCGCCTTCGTGCCAGCCAAATACACTCCATTCATCAAAACCCATCCGGACGGGCTGCTCGGTGTCTTTCTTCATCAAACACAACTGCCACTTGCCAGCAATGGCCGTGGAGTAGCCCGCACCTTTTAGCACCTGTGCAAGTGTGCGTGACTCCTCGGCCTTGGGGAATGAACCCCAACCAGAATTCAACCGGAAGGGATACTTGCCGGTCATCAGGCAAACGCGCGTAGGATGACATACCGGCATGCTGAAGCAGTAGTCAAACCGCATGCCGCCCTTCGCCAGCGCGTCGATATTGGGTGTCTTCCAGCGCTCGCCACCATAAGCACCGATGGGTTCGCAGCCGACATCATCAGCCATGATCAAGACAATATTTGGTTGTAATACAATCTCCGGCGGCACCTTAGCGGCGATCAACGACACGCTAGTAAGAATTAGAAACAGGAAGGTTTTCATTGCAATTTCTCCGGGATGCCTTGGATGATTTCATCCTTGGGAAACATCATCTTCACTTCTGCCAAAACCGCTGCGCGGTCATCGGCTAGCGACGTGTAGCTGACCGTCTCGCCATTGAGGTACAGCGCCCACTTGTTACATATAAAACAAATCGCCACCTGCGCCTCATGGTCACCAAGACGGAAGCGCAACAATATGCCTGGGTCAAAGTGTGATTTTTCATCATGTCGAGTGGTGGAATCCGCGTCGCTTATCAATAAGCTGCGCAAGCGGCCTGCGGTTTTGCCTCTGAGTGTGCGGCCATCCCGGCTGACAGTATAATAAAGGAAACGTTTATCATTGGGCTCAGCATTGAGCCGGTGGGTGGTAATTTGCGGCGACTCAGAGAGCAGTTTGTTAAATAGTTTCATGGGCGGCCGTGTTCGACCCGATGCTTTTTGCTTTGCGATTTGATTTTCAAAGGACTCAACCAATCCCGGTTCATCGAGCCATAGATTCTTTGCTTCGCCGATGTCCTCAGCCAAGTTGTAGAGTTGGCCGCGCGGCCCCTTCGGCACTGGCTGCACACGGCGCGGATTAGAAAAGCCACCGGATCCGAGTGAAGGGATGTATTTTAGCTGGCCCTGGCGGACAGCCATATGTGTTGGCTTAGTGCCGGTGATGAGCTGTTGCCGTGCGGTTTCCCGTTGACCCAACAGTACCGGCAGGAAATTCTCGCTATCCTCCCCCTCGTTATCGGCCAGTTTGCGTCCGGTGAGTGCGGCAAAGGTCGCCATCATATCCGTCTGGCAAATCAGTGCGTCACTTATCGTGTTGGCCTTCACCTTCCCTGGCCAGCGAACGATAAAGGGCATGCGATGGCCTGCCTCCCACGCGTCAGCTTTCATGCCACGTAAAGGCGTGGTGGCACTGTGGCCGAAGCGTTCGGTATCGGTGTTGTACCAAACCGGCCCGTTGTCACTGGTGAAAATGACAAGGGTGTTTTTGGAGAGTTGGGTGCGATCAAGGGCGGACAGGACTTGACCCACGGTGTCGTCCACCATTGCCACAAAGTCACCGTACATGTTGTTCGTTTTATCTTGGAATTTTTTGGTGGGTAGCCACGGCGTGTGTGGCGCGGATAAGGCCACATACAGAAAGAACGGCTGCTCATTGCCCTTGCGCCCCTCGATGTATTTCACCGACTCCATCGTGAATCGCGGCAGCACCTCCTCATGTTTAAAGTTTGGCGCAATCGGGCCGCCACGCCAAAACTCTCCCTGGATACGGCTCCAACCCTCTGTGTTGCGGGGACCAACTTTACCTGTGGGCGCCATCACCGCCTTGCGACCGCTGATGTAATAGTACGGCACAATATCCAGCGAGTGCGGCATGCCGAAGTAAAAATCAAACCCTCGATCCATTGGGCCGCCAACCAACGGCTTGGAGTAATCGTAATTCGGTCCGTCATTGAACCCCAGATGCCACTTACCCACCATTGCCGTGGCGTACCCTTTCTCCCGCAATGCTGAGGGAATTGTTGTTCGCCCTTTCTCGATCAACGCGCGGCTGCGCCAATCCAACTTTATCCGATGCGGGTAACGTCCTGTGAGCAGCCCATATCGCGTAGGTACACAAAATGACGCCGGCGCATGGGCGTCAGTAAATCGCATTCCCTCACGTGCCAACCGGTCGATATTATGTGTGGGATTCTTGGACTTTGGATTATAGCAACGCGCATCGCCATACCCCATGTCATCAGCCAGAATAATCACAATGTTCGGCGGCCTGTCCTTCGCGGAAGCCACGAAGGCAACGAACAAAAATCCAATGGCAAAAAAACGGTGCATGCGCAATTGAACCATCACGACGCGGGAGGAGCAAGGTGGAACCCAACAGTCCAATTAATTGTGCACCAACAATGTTTTTGCAGCATCGGCAATATTAGCACGTTCATTTTCACTCACATCGTTCAGCAGCGGCATGATTGGCCCCGTATCGGCGATGCCGGCCTCGGCTACGGCAGTGTGAAGGACGCGGATGGGGTTGATGGCATTGCGGAGATTTTCGAGGGGTTCGAAGGTTTGGCGGATGGTTTCGCAGGTTTCGTAATCGCCCGCTTTCAGTGCCGCCAACATTTTCATGGAGAGGCTTGGGGCGATGCACACGCAGCCGCTGGTGAATCCTTGCACGCCGAAATCGCGGAGGTGTACGATGGCCGGTTGCTCGCCGATGCCGCTGACGATGCGTTGCGGGTCGACGCAATCGACGAGTTGGCGGAGGTAGTCGTCTTGCGCGGGGTCATCGCGGACGATGGCGTATTTAATCCAGTTCACCACGCCGTCGTCCATCAGCGCGCGCGCGTGTTCGGGCTCGAGGTAGCCCTCGAATTTGATGTAAAGCACGATGGGTTTTCCGTAAGCCTCGGCGAATTTACGAATGCCGGTGGCGACGCCTTCGGGTGTGGCAATGTCGCGCGCGGGCAAAACCATCGCGGTGGGGAAATCAAAATCGCGCAGCACGGCGGCTTGGTCGAGTGACGTGCCGAAGGCGGGGCCAACGGAGGGAATGACCGTCGTTTCCGCGCCGGCGTTGTCCCGCAGCATCGCCAGTGTGTCGGCGTATTCGGCGAGGGCGATGTGATGAAAAACCGCGTTGCCGCCGTAGAGCAAAGTGCGAATGCCACCGTCCTCGAGATGGCGAATGACCTTCGCGTTTTCGGTGGCACAAATTTTCAGCTCCGCATCCCGCGCCAACGGCGGCACGGCGATGACCGAGCTGGCCAGCATCCCGGGGGTGATGGCGTTTGTGTTCATCAAAAAATCGGCGGCTCGGGCGTTGGCGGGCCGTGTTGCAAAAAGTCGAAGTCACAGCCCTCGTGCGCTTGGGTGACGTGGTTGATGTAGAGCTGACCGTAGCCGCGGGCGTATTTGGGCTTGGGCTTTTTCCATGCGGCGCGGCGGGTTTCGAGTTCGGCGTCATCCACATGCAGATGGATTTTTCGGTTGGGGACATCGAGTTCGATTTCGTCGCCGGTTTGCACGAACGCCAGCGGGCCGCCAACGTGGCTTTCGGGTGTGAGATGTAGCACGCACATACCGTAGCTGGTGCCGCTCATACGGGCATCGGAAAGGCGCACCATGTCGCGCACGCCTTCCTTCAGCAACTTATCGGGGATGGGCAGCATGCCCCACTCGGGAAAGCCCGGGGCGCCCTCGGGACCGGCACTGCGCAGCACGAGCACGGTGTCTTTGGTGACGTCGAGGTCGGGATCATTGAGGCGCGCTTTGAGGTCGGGGTAATTATCAAACACCAGCGCGGGGCCGCGATGGGTGAGGAGCGCTTCGACGGCGGCGGCGGGTTTCACCACGCATCCGTGCGGGGCGAGATTGCCGCGCAACACAAAGGTGCTGCCCTCGGCGGCGACAGGATTGTCGGGCGTACGAATAACGTCGTCGTCAATCAACTCCGCACCGGCGATGTTTTCGGCGATCGTGTGGCCGTTGACGGTTACGCAATCGCCGTGGAGTTGATCGCCGAGCTGCGCCATCAACGCGCGCAATCCGCCGGCGTTATAAAAATCCTCCATTAAATACTGGTCGCCGTTGGGGCGGATGTTGGCAAGCACGGGCGTGGTGCGCGAGAGGCGATCGAAATCGTCCAGCGAAATGTCGATGCCCGCGCGGCCCGCCATCGCAATGATGTGCACGATGGCGTTGGTGGAGCCGCCGATGGCCATGTCCACCGTGATGGCGTTCTCGAAGGACTCGCGCGTGAGGACGTCCGACGGTTTCAAATCTTCCCACGCCATCTCCACCGCGCGTCGGCCGCAGGCAGTGGACATCCGATGATGCTCGCTGACCACCGCCGGAATGCTCGACGCGCCCGGCAGCGTGAAGCCCAGCCCCTCGGCAATCGCGCCCATCGTCGACGCCGTGCCCATCGTCATGCAATGGCCCGGCGAGCGGCCGATGGCGTTTTCGAATTTTGCCCAGTCTTCATCAGAAAGATTGCCCGCGCAACGCTCCGCCCAAAAATCCCAAACCGAGCTGCCGCTGCCGAGCGTCTCCTTGCCCCAACGCGCCGTCAGCATCGGCCCCGCCGGCAGAAACAGCGTGGGGATATCCGCCGAGATCGCGCCCATCAGCAGCGCCGGCGTCGTCTTGTCGCAACCGCCCATCAGCACCGCGGCGTCGATGGGATGACACCGCAGCACCTCCTCCGCCTCCATCGAGAGCAGATTGCGGTAAAGCATCGTCGTCGGTTTCATCAACATTTCGCCCAGCGACATCACCGGCACTTCCACCGGAAACCCGCCCGCCTGCCACACGCCCTGCTTCACTTTCTCGGCACGCTCGCGCAAATGCGAGTGGCACGTGTTCAAGTCGCTCCAAGTATTGAGGATGCCGATGACTGGTTTCCCGCGAAAATCGTTGTCCGCCCAGCCCATCGCCTTCACCCGCGCCCGATGCCCAAGTGCCCGCACATCATCCGGCGCAAACCACCGCGCACTGCGGAGGTCGTCGGGAGTTTTACGGGATGTAGATTCGTTACTCATATGAATGGACGCGGATTTGTAGCGGGAAAATTTGGCGAGGGCGAGATGAAACCAATTCACCACAAAGACACAGAGGGCACAGAGATGAAAAGGCAGTGTGCTTTCTCTAAATTTGCGTTGGCCCCACTAGGGTTTTACTTATCATAATCTCGCGAGTGTTCCCTAAAGCGACAATAGGGCAATAGATAATGCTAGTGGTTTCTTTATGGTAGTAAGTTGCAGTAGTTAACTGCCTATCACTGGTGGTAAACCAGATTC
>Ga0209554_1002580_pt1 | contig 12416 bp, 12 predicted proteins | sample MarorgKNORR_S2LV_5_FD_188221 | JGI IMG/M metagenome (GOLD analysis project Ga0209554, IMG submission 188221) | Marine microbial communities from the Southern Atlantic Ocean, analyzing organic carbon cycling - Bottom_A/KNORR_S2/LV (SPAdes) (version 2) | ecosystem: Environmental > Aquatic > Marine... | reverse complement strand
TCAGAAGGTAGAAAATTTGGTGTCGGATTATGTATAATTTCTCAACGTCCTGCGCGAGTAGATAAATCTGTTCTTTCGCAATGTAGTAGTCAAATCGCTCTACAAGTTACGAATCCGAGTGATCTAAGTGCAATTTCTAAAAGTTTTGAGGGAATTACTTCTGAAGCCGAAGGAGAAATTAAAAACCTCCCAATTGGTAAAGCCATGGTAATTGGTGCAACTGATTTTCCGATTTTTGTAGATATTCGAGTTAGAAAATCGCAACATGGGGGTGCAGCAAAATCATTTACTCTTACTAAGGCAAGGAAGGCAATTGTTTCATCAACGAGCGATTATTCTTATCCATCAATACCAAATAATTCTTCTTCCCCCATTTCGAGTCATGTTGAATCAACAACGCATCATCAGCAATTAAGTATTTTTGAACCGAGATTAAAAAGAAATGAAGTTGAATCTTTAGAACCTGGCAAAATTGAAAATTTATCTTATGTTTTGAAACCGGTATTAAGTACAATTTGTAAAAAGGGAGGTAAAACACTACATTTATTGTTTGATTTGGAAAAATTTGGTATATTGAGTTTAGATAAAACATTAAAACGTATTAGTTTAGGTTCAACGCCTTCGCTTTCAGGCAACCAGAAAAAAATTGTAGATTTATTACGTGATAAAACTCCCGTTTCTGAAGTTTTTGTAAAATCTGGTCTAGGATTTAGTGAAGTTAATGCAATTTTGAACCAGTTAGTTAGATCTAAAACAATTCATGTAGAAAATAAAATAATTACCAAATCTGGCGGTTCTGGTTTGAATTTGGAAAGATATAATTTTTTAATGAAACCAAAATATATCAATCTCAATGGAGAAAAAAGAATTGCAAAAATTTCCGTTGAAAAAATTTACAATTATTTGAAAAATAACGGTTATGAATTGGTAGCAAAACGAGAATCTTATATTCCATTTTACAAAGTAAAAACAGCACAGGGAACTAAAATTGTTGACTCTCTATCTTATTCTTTAAACATATAGTAACTCTTATAAACCTATATTCTAAACAATATTACTGACTTTGTCAGGAGCGTAAGCGAATGGATGAAAAATCTGTAACAAAAGCATTAACTGAATTAAGAAAAATTATTAAGAAAAGAAAATTTTCTCAAACTATTGATTTAATCGTGGCTTTCAAAGACATTGATATGGCCAAAGTACCTAAATTAGAACAATATGTCCATTTACCGTCTGGTCTTGGAAAAGACATGAAAATTTGCGCATTAATCGGTAATGAATCTAAAGATGGTGCTAAAGCTGCAGATCGTATTATTTTATCTAGTAATTTTGATAAATTTAAGGAAAAAAGAGATATCAAAAAACTTGCAAGAGAATATGATTATTTTGTAGCTCAAGCAGATATGATGCCTAAAATTGCTCAAATTTTTGGAAGATATTTTGGTCCGATTAACCGTATGCCTAGTCCAAAGGCAGGTTGTGTTATTCCGCCCAGAACAAATATTAGTTCGTTGGTCGGTAGACTTAGAAACACAGTAAGATTAGTAGCAAATAAAATTCCAATGTTTCAAGTTCCAGTTGGAATTGAAACACAAAATGATGCTGAATTAATTAAAAATATTTTAGAAGTTATGGGTGCAGTTGAAACTGTTCTTCCTAACGGTAGAAACAATATTGGTAAAATTTACATTAAATCAACAATGTCTAAGGCGGTGAAAGTATAATGGCCGATAATTATAAATCAAAGGTTGCAACTTGGAAAAAAAATATGGTTGCAACGTTAGCTAAAGAAATTTCTTCTTCGAAAACGGTTGCAGTTCTTAATATGGAAAATTTGCCTTCTCGAGAACTTCAAAAAATTAGAAAAAATGTAAGTGATAAAATAAATCTACGAATGACTCGGAAAACATTATTGCGATTGGCATTAAATGAATCAGGTAGAAAAAGTGCGAGTAAATTGATCAAACACATTGATGAAGGAATGCCTGCATTATTATTATCTGAATTAGACTCTTTTGAATTATGGCAATTATTAAAAGAAAATATGTCTGAATCTCCGGCTAAACCTGGTCAAAAAGCTCCTTTCGATATCATAATTCCTGCAGGACCAACTAGTTTTGCACCGGGACCAATTTTAGGAGAATTAGGTGATGTTGGGATTAAGGCGGGAATAAATGCGGGTAAAATCGAAATTAAAGAAGATTCTCTTGTTGTAAAGGAAGGAGAAGAAATTAATGAAAAATTAGCAGCAATTCTTTCAAGATTTAATATTCGACCAATGAAAATGGGTCTAAACTTAATTGTTTCTTTGGAAGATGAAACTTTATTCTTAAGAAAAACTCTCGACGTTGATTCAGAAGAATTATTCAAAGATCTTGGAAAATCATATTTAGATGCAGTCAAATTAGCATACGGTGTTGGAATTATAAATAAAGTAACCGCAAAACTATTGCTACAAAAAGCTGAAACTGACGCAATGAAATTAGCATACTCTCAAAGTATCCTTACTGATAAAGTAAAGGATCTTTTACTGGTTAAAGCAAACGCTGAAGCTACTAAATTAACGGGAGAATTAGGAAAATAAAATGGAATATATATATGGCGCAATGTTATTGCACAAAGCTGGAAAAGATATTACATCTGACGCTTTGAAAGCAACTTTGTCCGCAGCAGGAATTAAAGTTGATGATTCCAGAGTTAAAGCAACTGCAGCAGCTCTGAAAGATGTCGACATTGAAAAAGTAATTTCTGAAACGCAGATCGCAAGCGCAGCAGCCCCAGTGGCAGCAGCACCTGCAGAAGCAAGTGGCAAAGCAGCATCAGAAGCACCTGCTAAGGAAGAACCTAAAGCAGCAGCAGATGAAGAAGTATCTGAAGGTCTTGGTGCATTATTTGGATAAATAATGTACTCGGACTTACCTAAATTAGAGGGTATAAATGATAGATATAATTAATCTGAAAAAGCAAGCACGAGATATCACCAATAAATTACGTGATCTCGGTTCAAAAAAAGAACAAAAGTATCGAGAAAAAACTAAGTTAGATAGTGCACTTAATCAGTTGATAAAAGAAGCTGTTGAATTAAAAACTAAAAAACATGAATATCAAAAAATAATTACTAATTTGAAGAAAGAACGAAATATTCAAAATAACTTAGTTCAAAAAGGTTTGAAGAAATTAAGAGATCTTCGAAATAGATACATCAAAGAATCAAGAAACCCTAAAATTGATGTTAAACGATTGCGAAAAGATCTTGAAAATTTGAATTTTGATCTTGAAACTGGAACTATTTCTCAGAAAAAAGAAAGAGAATTAATGAAGAGAATTAATGAATTAAAAACTAAACTTAAATCAGTTCCATCTTCAACAAAAACAGAATATAATAAACTTCGAAGAAAAACTAAAAAATTGAAAATTGCTTCAGATAAAATTCATATGCACATTCAATCTGAAGCTAAAGCAATAAGTAAAATATTTGATAGACTTACTGAAATATCTAATCAAATTTCTGAAATAAAGAAACAACGAAATTTGGTAAAAGTAATTCTTTACGGAATGAAAGATCAAATTAATATTATGAATGCAAAACTTGGAGGAGTATTATCTGAAATGTCAAAATTTCCGGGTATTGCTGCAAGATCTGCGTTGGATCTATTTAAACCGGGAAGAGATAAAAAAATACAAATTAAGACTGGTGATAAATTAACTAAAGATGACATTCTAAAACTTCAAAGGAAATTAATGAAGAAATAACTTTAATAATTCCCCTTGATTATTCTTTAGATGAATCTTGATGCACTTAAACGAGACTTAAAGAAAAAAACTGATAAAAATCCTGAACAATATTATCCAGTATCTGTTTTAACCAATTTAGGATTTAATAGATATCTTTGTAGCAACTGTTCTACTCGTTTTTGGAGCACAAAAAAACGGAAAACATGTGGTGAACCTGATTGTAATAATGGATATTCGTTCATAAATAATTCTCCTGCAAGATCTAAACTGGGATATCTTCAAACTTGGAATAAATATTCTAAACATTTTAAAAAATTAGGATATACTCCTATCAAACGTTATCCTGTTGTTGCACGATGGCGAGATGATACTTGGTTTACTCAAGCATCAATTTATTGTTTTCAACCATTTGTAGTTAGTGGACAAGTAAAACCTCCTGCAAATCCGTTAGTTATGTCTCAGCCGAGTTTGAGATTCAATGATTTAGATAATGTAGGGATTACTGGACGCCACTATTCTACTCATTTTCATTTAGGACAACATGCTTTTGTTCCAAAAGAACAATATAATCAAGAAAAATATTTATCTGACATAATTTCTTGGTTAAATAAAGGTGTTAAGCTTCCATTAAATGAACTTCAATTTCATGAAGATCAGTGGGGTGGAGGTGGAAATCTTGGTACTTCTTTAGAATTCTTTTCTCGAGGAATGGAATTGGGTAATCAAGTTTATATGAAATATAAGATTACTCCTTACGGTTATAAAAATTTGAACATTAATGTTTTAGATATGGGATCAGGGCAAGAGCGATATCCTTGGTTAACTTCTGGAAAAGCATTAAGTTATGAATTAACTATGCCTCGAACAGTAAAATATTTGTATAAACAATCTGGACGTAAACCGAATATGTCTGTTTGGAATAAATTTGTTCCACTTTCAGGAAATTTAAATATTGATGAAGTTGATGATATTGAAAAAATGTGGTCAAGTGTTGCTCGAAAAATTGGTAATTCCAAGGAAAAATTGAAAAAGGAAATATACCCTATTTCTTCACTCTATGCTATTGCAGACCATTCTCGAACGCTATTATTTGCTTTAGCAGATGGTGCACTCCCTTCTAATTCAGGAGGTGGCTACAATTTAAGAAGTGTTTTTAGAAGAAGTATGGATTTGGCACACCGATACAATGTAAAATTAGATTATAGTAAATTAATCGAACTCCATGCTAATTTCTTGAAACCTCAATATCCTGAATTGATCAAATCAGTAAAATCCGTTAATGAAATTTTAAAATCTGAAGAAGCTAAGTATTATAATACAAAGGAAACTGGAAAAAAGATTATGCAACGAGTTTTGAGAGGTAAACTTGATGATCGTAAATTAATTGAATTATATGATTCTCATGGAATTTCGCCCGAACTTCTTACAGAAGAGGGTGCAAAAATCGGTAAACTAATTAATGTTCCAATTGATTTCTACACCAAAGTTTCGGAAAGACATGAAAAGAAAAATTCTCCAAAAGTTAGAGAAGATGAAAAAGATCTTCCTGGAATCGAACCAACTGTAAAATTATTTTGGATGGATGAAAAATCCAGAGAATTTGAAGCTCGAGTCCTAAAAATTATTAATAATCGACATGTAATTTTGGATAAAACATTATTTTATGCAACAGGTGGAGGGCAATTAAATGATACTGGATTTTTGAACAATTCAGATGTAGTAAATGTTGAAAATCGTGGACCGCATATTTTCCATGAGGTTGAAAATATTAATTTCAAAGAAGGAGATTTGGTAATTGGTAAAATTAATGATGTTAGACGGAGCAGGACTATGAGACACCACACTGGAACACATGTAATCGGTGGTGCGGCAAGAAAGGTTCTTGGAAAACATGTTTGGCAAGGTGGTTCTGAAGTAACTCAAGATCGAGGCAGATTAGATATAACTCATTACGATAATATTACTTTGTCTCAATTGAAACGAATTGAGAAAGTTGCCAATGATATTATTAAACGACGAATTCCTGTTGAAAAGGAAATATTATCTAAAAATCGTGCAGAAAAAAAATATGGATTTACCGTTTATCAAGGCGGTTTTATTCCCGGAAGCGAAATTCGAGTTTTACACATTAAAGGGTTTGATGCACAGGCATGTGGTGGAACGCATCTTTCAAATACTTCTGAATTGAAGAAAATAAGAATTACCGGATCAAAGAAAATTCAAGACGGATTAATTCGACTAAATTATGTTGCGGGAGATGTTGCTAATGAGTTGGAACATGAAGAACAGGCAATTGGTAAATCCGTTATGGCTGCATTTGGTTCTCGTGGAATTGCATCAATAGATCAAATAGAAATGGCTGCAACAATGTTGAAAACTCAAAAAGCTCATTTAGCAAAAAATATTGCTAAATTCAGAAAAGAAACCCTTCAAATGAAAATTCAAATGGGACAATCAAAAACTCAAATCGCACGAGATTTGAAATTTAATACCACTAATATTCCGAAAGCTGTTGAACAATTGTTCACTTTATGGAAACGGACGCGAAAAGATCTGAAAAAGTTTAAAAGAAAATGAAAAAAAATTAAAGACTGGTATTTGAAAAGATGAAAGCAGAAATATGGACTTGGAGTTATTGCCCTTTTTGTAGAAAGGCTGAAGAAATTTTGAAGAAAAATAATATTAACTTTGAGGAACATATTATGGATGATAAACCTGAAGAATTAGAAAAAATAAAAAATAAATATAATCACCAAACAGTTCCAATAATTCTATTAAATGGAAAATTTATTGGTGGTTGCGATGATTTGCAAAAATTAGAAAAAAGTGGTAAACTTAATTAGCTATATCTTTGTCCCATTTGCCTTCTGAAATCAATCTTGCTGCAGTTTCCGGTCTTCGACCATTTACTTTAATTCCCATAGTTACACAAACACCCACAATTTCTTGTAGTGCTGCTTTTCTTGAACGTGCAAGTAATTCTGGTTTTTTCTTATCTGCTACATTCAAAGCTTGTGATAGAGTCATATCTGCTACAAATTCTTTTCCAGGTGCGCCTGATCCTTTTTCAAGATTCAGTTCCGCTCTAATTAAATCTGATGTTTTTGTCATTATTCTGATTTCGATCTATTTTCTTTTCCAACTACTTTGATGGAATCTAAATTGAGTGTGATAGGTATTGGTACTGCTGCTTCAAGTAATTCAACAATAACTTCTGATTTTTGTTTGTTTAATCTAGTTACTTTTCCTCGTTCGCCTTTGAATGGTCCGCCAACAATTTCAACAATATCTCCTAATTGAATATCAATATTTTCTGGATTAAATTCAATTAAATGATCTAATGCAGATAATTCAACTTTCTTTGTTAATACTCCTCGAACGTAAGGAACTCGATAAGTAATTTGTTGTACTTCCGAAACTGAATCTGCTTCAATAAATATATATCCTACTACTCCGTGAGGAGAAAGTAATGCATGAATTCCTTCTGCCTTTTGTGCATTTGTTGATAGTGAATCCATTACTTGTTCTTCTCTTCCGACACCCGTTCGTATTGTAAATATTGCCATTATGTTAATTTTTGTGCAAATTGAACTACTACAAAAATTGTGAATCCAATTAGCCCGATGATTGTTATTCCAAGTCCAGTTACTTTAACAACTGCTTGAAACTCATTCATAGTTGGCTTTCGCGTAATTGAAAGTACTCGCTTATACTCTCTAAACTTTTTTATAGCAATTCCGGGCCATTCTTTTGGTCCAGGTATCCTAAAATCATCAGGATTAATTTCAATAAGTGAAGCCATGATAGGTTTTGCGAAAGTTCATTTATAAAGCTTTTGAAGCCTAATCAATAAATCTGATTCCAAAATTGTCTTCCATGTCTTCTTGTTTTTTCTTTGAAAAAGTTCGCTTTGGACCGAAAATTTGAGGAGATTTTACACCCACAATTACTAACATTGTTCGGATGGAATTTTGTAATTCTGGACTTAATTGAGCACCCCATATAATTTTTGCATTTTCATCTAATTTATCAGTTACTGCTTCGACTACTTTCTTTGCTTCACCCAAAGTCATATCTGGTCCACCGATTACGTTAATTAATGCGCCGGTTGCTCCGGTAACCTCAACATCCAATAAAGGATTATTTAATGCTTTTTCAACTGATTCAACTGCTCGATTTTCAGTATCAGATTCTCCCAGTCCAATCATTGCAATTCCTCCTGAGGACATAACTGCTTTAATATCTGCAAAATCTAAATTAATTAACCCCGGTTTTGTGATTAATTCTGCAATTCCCTTTACTGCATTTGTTAAAATTTCGTCTGCAACTTTGAATGCAGTATGTAATGGTAAATCTGGTGCCAATTCAATTAATTTATCATTTGGAATTAAAATTAAAGTATCAACAAGACCTTCTAGTTCTTCCAGTCCAATCATTGCATTTTCGTGACGAAGAACACCCTCCATTTCGAAAGGTAATGTAACAACTGCGACAGTTAATATGCCTTTTTTCTTTGCTATCTCTGCAATTACTGGCATACATCCAGTCCCAGTTCCACCACCAAGTCCGCCAGTGATAAATATTAAATGTGCATCTGCCAATGCATCTTTTATCTCTTTTTGAGACTCTTTTGCTGCATCTTTTCCAATTTGTGGATCTGAACCTGCACCTAGACCGTGTGTTAAATCCCTACCAATTAATATTTTTTTATCTGCATTTGAATTCAATAAATCTTGTGCATCGGTATTTACTGCAATAATCTCTGCACCAGTTACTCCAATCTCTGAAATTCTAGAAATTGTATTGTTTCCTGCACCACCACATCCGATAACTTTTATCCTTGCTTGTCGGTTTGATAAAATTCTTTCCAACTCCTCGTCTTCTTTACTTAATTTTGAGATAGATTGAGATTCATAATTATCTGTGAATGCTTCTTCAGAGGTTGAAGAAGTTGTTTCTTGTGTAAATGATGAATCATAATTATCGGTTGAATAATCTTTCTTCGGTTCTGACTCTGCACCAGTATTAAAATCTATATTATCTGATAATTCATCGTAAGGATCCATGAATTTAGGTCTCTTCAAGTTTTTATAAACATTATTACGATTTAAAAGATACTATGCAATGGTGATATCACTTACTTCCGGTACTAGTTTTTTAACTTGTTTAACAATTAAATCTAAAAATGGTGTTCCCAATTTTTCTTTATTTGACAATTTAAAGGTTACCTTCTTTCCTTCCACTTTCAATCCTTCTGCTTGAAATCCAAGAAGTTCTGTTGAAAATGCCACTTTATCTTTTATCGTGGAAAAAACTTTGATTGGTTTAAGCATATAATGAACTTCTTTTCCCGCAAAAGGATGATTAAAATCTAATAATACTCTTCCACTATTTACTGAGCGAACTGTTGCTTGTTGGCCATCAACATCTAGTCTCATTCCAACAACGGGATTTACTTTTTTTGATCTCAATTTATTTAATGAAATTAATTGTATTAATTTTGAATTTCTGGATCCAAATGCTTCTTTTGGTTCTAAATCAAATTCCATTTTCTTTCCAATTTCAGATCCAACTAATTTTTTATCAATACCTTTCAATAACTGACCTGCTCCAACAAATGCTTTCATTGGTTTGTATTTGAAGTTAGGATCATAAATTTTATTTTTCTTCGCTTCGCTCTCAATTGTTAAATCGAAAATTTCACCATTATCTTTGAAGGTTCCTATAAAGTCTAATTCGATTAAGTCTCCCTTTTTGATTTTTGTCATGAATTTTAGTTTTGACTAAGGTTTAAAATAGTTTTGAAGTTGTTTTTGAGTATTTCAATTGCAATAAGTACTGTTGATCCCATTGCAACCACTAAGAACCAATCATATCCTGTCAATGCAACGGTTTCAAAATATTGTTGGAAAAATGGGAGTGTAACTACTGCCACTTGAAGTAATAATGATGCTGCAATAGCTAATAATAGAGCTTTATTATTGAACATAGTTTTTATATTTTTAAGAACAGATTTATCAGTTCGGGAATTGAATATATTAAACATTTGAAACATAACTATTGTTGAAAATGCAACGGATCGTGCATGTTCTATTCCTGAATCTAAGTTCCAAAAGAACAATAGAATCGTTCCTATCATCATAATCAATCCCACAATAATTGAAAAAATCCAAGTATTTTTTGAAATTGCTCCTTCTTTTAGCCGTCTTGGTTTTCGACTCATTATATCTGCCTCGGGTGGATCAACACCGAGTGCTAATGCCGGCAATCCGTCAGTAAGCAAATTCATCCAAAGAATTTGTACTGCAATTAATGGTAAAGGTAACCCTATCAACATTGCAACAAAAATCGTGAGAACTTCTCCAACATTACTTGAAATTAAATACCTAATGAAATTACGTATATTATCGAACACTCCTCTCCCTTCTTCAACAGCTTTAACAATTGATGCAAAATTATCGTCCATCAATATCATATCTGATGAATCTTTGGCAACATCCGTTCCTTTGATACCCATAGCAATGCCGATATCTGCTGCCTTAAGTGCGGGAGCATCATTAACTCCATCTCCGGTCATCGCAACAACTTCTCCACGAGATTTAAGAGCATTAACAATCTTCAGCTTGTGTTCTGGAGACACTCTAGCAAAAACTCTGACACTTTCTAACTTTTTCATTAATACTTCGTGAGACATTTTTTCTAGCTCATCACCTGTAACTACAGGTGCCTTGTCATCAATTATGTCTAAATCAATTGCAATTGCACGTGCGGTTTCTGCATGATCTCCTGTTATCATAATAGTAGTTATTCCTGCTTTTGCGCAAGTTTCAAGTGCAGGCTTTACTTCAGATCGGGGTGGATCGATCATTCCTTGCAATCCAACAAAAACTATATTTCGTTCAACATTTTGTGGTGATACTTTCTTTTTTGGACTGACATATCTATATCCCATTGCCAAGATTCTAAGTGCATTTTTTGCCATTCCGTCAATTTGTGAATGAATTTTTGTACGATCTGACTTTGTCATTTTTTTGATTGAACCGTTTATATAAATATGCGAACAATGTTCAAGGAAAATTTCTGGAGCACCTTTGATATATGCAATTTGTTTTCCATTATGTTCATATATTACGCTCATCATTTTTCGATTTGAATCAAATGGAATTTCATTTATGAATTTGAAATCTTTTAATAAATCGTCTTTGCTTCGCCCAGATTTTTGAGAAGATACTAATAATGCACCTTCTGTTGGATCACCAATTATGCTCCAACCTTTTTGATGATGATCTAATTTTGCAGTGGTACATAATGCGCCGCTTAGAAGAAGTAATTCCAAATTTTTAGATTTGGTGATATCAATTTTTTTGTTATCTAACAGGAATGTTCCTTCCGGATCATATCCTGAACCACTGACTTTGATTGATTTGTGATTTGTATAAATTTCAGTAACTGTCATTTCATTTTTTGTTAATGTTCCAGTCTTATCTGAACAGATTACTGTTGCACTCCCTAATGTTTCAACTACAGGTAATCGTCGAACAATTGCCTTCACTTTTGCCATTTTAGTGAGTCCAAGTGCCAGAGTTATAGTTACCACTGCAGGAAGTCCTTCAGGTACTGCTGCCACCGCCAAAGATACTGCGGTTGTAAACATCTCAACGATTGGTTCACCTTTTAATAATCCCATTCCGAAAACTGCTATTGAAATTATAATTGCGGCAATTCCTAAATTTTTTGCAACAACTTCTAATTTCTTTTGAAGTGGTGTTTCGGGAGTTTTTTGTTCAGTTATTGTTTTTGCAATTTTTCCGAGTTCTGATGACATTCCTGTTTCGACAACAATAGCTGTTGCTCGACCTCGTGAAACCAAGGTATTCATGAAAATCATGTTTCTAATTTCTGAAACAACCAACTTTTCTTTTTTTAATACAACAAGCTCTTTTGATACAGGTGTTGATTCTCCAGTGAGTGTCGACTCATCAATTTCTAAATTAATCACTTCAACTAATCGCGCATCAGCAGGAACTTTGTCTCCTTCTTCTAATAAAATTATATCTCCGGGAACTAACTCTTCTGCATTTATTAATTCCTCTTTCCCGTCTCTCAACACCTTGGCATTAGTTGTAGAAAGTTTCTTCAATGATTCTATTGCGCGTTCCGCTTTATATTCTTGAACAAAACCCAATAGTGCGTTCAAAATAATAATTATCCCAATAACATATGCGTCAATAATTTCGCCAAGATAATATGATACAATTACTGCCAAAGTTAATAGTACAACTAAAAATGATTTGAATTGATTAATGAATATTTTAATAGCGGTAAATTTTTGTTTTTTGACCAATTTATTTTTACCATATTTGTCCAATCTTTTAGAAGATTCGTGGTCAGTAAGTCCCGTTTTTGAAGAATTTATTTCTGAATAAATTGAATCAATTCCTTTGGTGTGCCAGTACATAAATTTCATTCTCAATGAAATTATATAACGATTATGACCTTAATACAAAATTTTATAAATGTCCTATAACGAGTTTCCATGGGACTGTAGCTCAGTCTGGAAGAGCGTTCGACTGAAGATCGAAGTGTCGCTGGTTCAAATCCTGCCAGTCCCATTGTCTCTTCTTCGCCGTTTTTCGGCCCTCAAACCCCGAGGAGAAGAGGCGCTGCCAGGGTCGCATAGT
>Ga0209554_1002575_pt1 | contig 12425 bp, 14 predicted proteins | sample MarorgKNORR_S2LV_5_FD_188221 | JGI IMG/M metagenome (GOLD analysis project Ga0209554, IMG submission 188221) | Marine microbial communities from the Southern Atlantic Ocean, analyzing organic carbon cycling - Bottom_A/KNORR_S2/LV (SPAdes) (version 2) | ecosystem: Environmental > Aquatic > Marine... | reverse complement strand
TGGATACACAAATCTGTTAGGACTGATACCAATTCCCACCGCAGGGATCGACGTTGGTGGCCCGAACAAGGGCATCCAGGCTGGCGTTATGCCTGACATGGATTCCGAACTGGGTGTCTCGCCATACGTCGGCGGGCGTTGGAACCACCCCCGTGCGTCAGGCATGACTGCGTGGTCACGGAACTTCCCGCGTGGGTTGCCTGAGGTGATCTACGACAAGCTAAGAGGCCGTACGAAACAAGAGGCGTTTGATAAATCGTATCCTGAGCGTGCTGAGAAGCCTGAGACAGAGGCAAAGGCAAAGGCAAAGGCAAAGGCAAAGGCAGAGCCAGAGCCAGAGGCAACAGAAGACTCTCAGCCGGCTGAGAGACAGGAGAAGACCGCATTCAGGCACTTTGGAGGCTCTCAGCTCGCTGAGGCGCTCGGAATGGCCGGTTCAACGCTGTCAGCCGCGCCACAGCCTCCAGTAGAGACAGGGGGATGACGGGGATGTGCGAAGGGAGTCGCATTGGTGAAACCGAAAAAGAAGCAGATCATCGCTGCTGCGGTGTTGGTTGTGGTATTGGCAGTCTCGGCATACGACGCATACCGGTGCGTCGTTGATCAGGCGATACTGGCGAGTGTGGAGATCAACCCGATTTGTGCTTGGCTGATAAAGCTGGACGCAGGTCGGGTTGCCATTTTAATTGGGGTGAAGACATTTGGGACAGGCGTGGTAGCCGCTTTCATTGCGAGCTGCATCGCGTTAAAAAAGTGGGTATGGACCTGGGCTGGTATTGTCGCATTGGTGTTGACGCAAGCGATGGTGATGGCGTGCTATGGCATGTTCGGGGCGTGATACCCGGAGAAGCAACCAATGAAAGCAGAGCAAAATGAAGGCAGAGCAAGCAGCAAACTATCTCACGGACGGCCTCCAACATCTGATGTGCAGCATGAGCGGCTGCTGGATGTTCGGGTGCTGGGGGCGATTCTACTACGATCACGTCGAGTCTGAGTCGTGGTATCTGATCGTCTGGCCCTTGGCTCAAACCGAGTCAGCGATGACTGGGATGACCGAGGAGGAGAACGAGGACGACGATGATCCTGGGTCCGCGACCCTGCTCCGGGACTTCGCCAACTTCGACATCACCGAATTCATTGCCTGGGCTGCTGGTGCCGGCCACCACATCACCCACCTCGCCTTCCATGAGCGCGATCAGCAGTTCAAGATCGTGATGAATCTCCAAGGCTGGAACGAGCAAGTAGCCTGGGAGCTGAACCTCAACTGCCACGAAGACGACGATGGCAACTGGCCCGAGGGTATGGAGTTCGCAGACGGCATCGGCCCCGATACAACCACCGAGGAAGCCGTGATCCTCTCTCAGGACGTGGACGAGGTCACTGACGGTGGGAGCCAAGGTGCAGAGCCTGGCTTCACTCCCAATCTGCCGCGGCGTGAGTTCCGTGTTGTGCAGCTCGACGAGCCCGGCGACGGTAAATAGGAACCAAATGGATTGGCCAGGACTTAGTGAGACGGACCGCGAACGCTGTGAGCAGATTGCTTTGCATCGCATCGCCATCGGCAACACCACTGAAGGTGTGCGTCTCCGGTTACGCCAAGCCAGCATGGGCCTCCAGGCCGGTAGACTTCTCTCTCGCTACGTCAGGTACCTGGGCATCTCCCGCATTTTCGAGATCGGCACCTGTGCTGGCATCGGGGCTGCCTATATGTGCTCAGCCGCCGAGAGCAACGGCCCTGTCGACTTCATCGGCATGGAAGGCGTCGACGAGAAGCGGGAGATAGCGGAAGCTACTCTTGCGCGGTTTGTGAAGAACACCACGGTTACCATCGTGCCTGGGTTATTCCAAGAGACATTTGAGTCGGCGTTGGCACTCGCCGCACCATTGCAGTTCGTCTACCTTGACGGCTGGCACAAGCGAGAGCCGACAGTCCGAATGTTCAATCGCTGTGTCGAGGAGATGCCCAACGGTGGCGTAATCGTTGTGGATGACCTCGGGCAGACTACCAACGGCATGCGGGAGGCGGGTAAACAGATTCGTAAGCACCCGCATGTCACTTCACGCTTGGCCTTCTCGGCCAAGGAAGCCTTCGTCATAAGAGAGGACGAGCCATGAGAATGATTCTACTACTAGCGCTGTTTGCCGGGATCGTGCCGGCCACCGTAGCCAACGCAGAGGGATACCAGTTGCTACGATTCCGAGCCACCTGGTGCCCACCCTGCCAGACACAGAAGGGCATCTTCGCCACGGGCAAGATTGCCAACGCGTTGAAGCAGCACAACGTCAAGGACGTGTACATCGACGTCGACAAGAACCCCAACGCCACCAAGGCATGGAAGGTGAAGTCGATTCCTTGCACGATCCTGGTCAAGGTGAATGACCAGAACAAAGCGACTGCCGTGATCCGCCGATGGAATCCCGTAGCGGGCAAGGCTATCATGGGGGCTGCCACGTACCGGACGTTCGTTGATCCGAGCAAGGAACTGCGAGTGCCGGACGGGCAGATAAGCAACAACGTAACGAAACGAGCTGCCCAGGTTGCTGCCTTCCGCCAACGCCAGGCCCAGTTCTACCAACAACCCCGGCGTCGCTTTGTTGTACAGCAGCGGTGTTGACGGTGATGCCCAACGGCTGAGTTCAGCCGAACAAGGATTACAACAGATAACTGGAGATCGTGATGCCGCCGCATGCTCGTGCTACCAACGTCGGTGGGATTGAGAAGGACTGGGCCAAACGTGGCCTACCCGACGACCTGGAAGGTAAGACCGTGCTTGACGTCGGTGGTTGGGCTGGCGGCTGGGCCAAGGTGGCCTCGAACCACAACGCTGGCCGCGTGCTGCTGATCGACAGCTGCCGTAGCCCCAAGATTATCAAAGGCGTGGAGTTCCAACAGATGGACTTCATGTCGGACACCGCCTATCAGCTGCCCCAGTTTGACGTCGTGCTGCTGTTCGGCATCCTGTATCACGTTCACGATCCCGTGGGCATGCTCTACCGAGCGCGACGACTCTGCAAGCACTCGCTGTACTTGGAGACGGCGTGCATGACTGAGCGGTCTGGGGAGCCCAAGATGGAGACGTTTGACGACAACACCAACTGGTTCAAGCCCAACGTGGCCATGGTTAAGTGGATGATGCGGAAAACTGGCTTTGAACCCACGTTTGTCAGACAAACGTCGTCCGGCACGTCGCAGCACAAGGCTAAAACGAAACGCTGCGTGCTCACGGGTGTTCCTGTGGAGCCCAAGGTGATGGAGCCGCGGGGTCTGGGATGGATGAAGTTCTGATATTGACATGGGCGATGTCGACCGGGAGAATGGGGTCTCCCGCTCAATCGAGCAAGGACACTAGCGTCAATTCCATTTCGATCACGGAGGTACCGAACATGCGATGCCACGTAGCTCTCACCGCACTTCTGGCTGGCGCGATTCTGCTCACTGCCGCCCTTGGCCCCGCAGCTCAGGCCGCCGAGCCATACGTCAACAAGATTCTGATAAGCGCTACCCTCCCAGCCGACGTGAAGACCGTCCCGCTCGAAGGGAAAGCTGCCGAACTCGGCGCTGTCGTTGCCGAAGCATTCAAAGGACAGAAGCCCGAGCTACGCATGGCGTTGGACAAGGACGGCGTGCGAACTGGCACGATTCTTGTTCGCATCCAAGGGTTGAAGCCCCAGGCCGCCGTGAACATGAAATGGAACACCAACTGTGCGGTCAATAGCACGTACGGCGTCAACAGGCCATTGATCCTGGCGAGCAAGGACGACGAGAAACAATACGACGAACCCTCCGGCGAACACCTTGGGCCGAAGAATTACAATCCCAAGTGGATGGAGGGCGTGTTAGTAGCTTGGACCCGACACCGGCATCAGTGGCCTAAGGCGACCCTCACCAAGTACACGTACTCGCCATCGCGATACGATGTGACATTCGAGAGAACCCAGGTGAAGGCCCACGAGGCACAACAGGCAGCCTTGGCCCGGCGAAACAAGGCCATTGCCCAGATATTTAGGAAGTAATCGCTCGCCGCGACTTTCGCCGCCGTTTGGACGGTCCGGGTGCTCACCCCGGGCCGTTTTTCATTGGTGTCGACAATAGCCCGGCGAGGATTTATACTGCGAGCACCCCAATTCATCCAAACCAAGACGGTACGGAGACCATGATGGCCCCTACATTCTCTCAGAAGCTCGCATACGCAATTCAGCCCGCCGGTAAACCACTGGCCACAGCTACCAAGCCCAGCAATGGTACCGTCTCTATGCCGACGCCTCCCGCTATTGGTAAGCGGAAGATGGTACCATCCGTTCCAACGCCACCTGCCGCAGCTGATGCTCAGGCGGCGAGTGCAGCCATGCGGCCGAGTACGAAGACAGCGGCGATCCAGGCGATCCTCCTGAAGTCGGCAAGTCATAGCGACACACGGCCGCCAGGAATGAAGAAGGCTCCTCGATACAGCAAGTCCGGGAAGAAGGGGAAGAAGATCATGCCCCTGCCCCACCGCGTGCGTACGATCAAGAAGGCAGGGACCTCGGCCATCACCGGTTTGGCGCAGAAGATCATCGACAGTATCAGCGGCGGACCGAGCACACCGGGCACACGAGCCCTCGCTAGCGGCACTGGCAACATGCTGGGCCAAGCAGCTCTCTACGGCGGCACAGGCGCAGCCATAGGAGCCGGACGGAACTGGCTGCGGGATGACGAGGACGAAACGTCGTTGCTCTCCGACATGGGCAAGGGTGGGCTCATAGGAGCCGGAGCCGGCGTTGGTGGCAACATGGTTGCTGGTGGCCTCAGAGGAGCATTCGGTGCCGCGACCGAACCGCCTATTACCTTGGGTGGTACGACCGCCTCGCCGTCGATGTTGAAGGGCGCAGCGTGGGCGGAGAAGATAGCCTTTACAGCGCAACCAGGTGGTGGTGCCGAGATTCCCGACGTGATGGCCGACATGGGCGGGTCGGGTGATCCTCGCGCACTCGATGCAGCTGCTTCACATGATAGAAGTGGCTTTGAAGGGCAGGGGACCACCTGGCAGCGAACTCCACAGGGTAGCACGACGACTGCTGATGGTGCTGGTAGTTTCCCTGGTGTTGGTGGCACGGCCATGGGAATGGAACAGCCAGGCGGCGGACCACAGGTCGGAATGGAACAACCAGGTGCCATGGCGACGACCACGGCCCCACAAGCACAAGCCGGGGCATCCGGTGCGATGCTCGGTGGCCTGGAAGCTCCTGCTGCCCCGGAGATCAGCCTCGATCCATCAGTAGGGATGGCAGCACCACCTCCGAGCATCATGGACAGCATGCCGAGCATGGAAACACTGATGACGCCTGTGCCGCAGCAACGACCCGCTCCGATGAACAAGAACCGATTCATGAGCCAACGCACGTCGGACAAACACTGGGCTACCAACTATGCTAAGAACCCAGGACGTACGGCCGGCCTTGCTGGTCCTGCGATCGAAGCCAGAGGTCCAAGCCCGATTCAGTCAGGCATGGGTGCTGGCCTTGGCGGAGGCAGCGGTGCTCCTGGCATGGCTGCTCCTGTTCCTGATGCTGGCGGTAGCGGAGGAATGGCAAAGGCCGGTGCCGGACCACCATCAAGTGACATCGTTGACATGGACTCATTCGGCGGCAAGCTCGGCGACTACCTCCGTGCTGGGTCATGGGGTGGTGAGCGATCCGGTCGATCACAGGCGATGGCTGCTGCTTCGGGCCAAGACACAAACTTCAACGTGCGACATCCACTGTCACACCAGCTACTCTCCATGCTCGGCGGAGGTTCAGTCGGCGGGCTATTAGGTGGCGGGCTCGGTTTTGGCATCGGAGCCTTATCCGGGGGCGGGCCACGTCGAACGCGTGAAGCCGCGTCCCTCGGAGCGTTAATTGGTGGCGGTGGCGGCCTGGTTGGCGGTGGCCTGCTGTCAGGGTTACTACGCCGAGCCAAGATGAAGTCAATCAACCGAGGCTATGACAAGTCCAACGATACTGGCACGCTCGATCCGCAAGACCCGAAGTTCAATGTGTTATCAGCCCTCCTTCTCCCGGGACGCGGACCACATCGCTCAGGGCAGGCAGAAGCCGTATCAGCCATGCGTAACGAGTCCACAATCCCCGATAGTCGTGGTCGCCGCGATGCCTTGTACGCTGCCCCTGAAATCATGAACTTGATACCTGGCGGTGGCCTGGTAGCAGCACCTGCGGCACTGGCTCATGGTTGGGCACAGAACTATAAGACACAGATGGGCGATGACCAAGCCAATGCGGGACCCAAGCGTGAAAAGCGGACGGAGAAAGAACTGCGTGATGACCAGGCTAAACGCCTTGCCGACAGTAAGCCCGAGACCAAAGAAGAAGACGACATCAAACAAGAGGCCGCATTAGTTTAGGAACCGTAATGGCAATCGCAGAGACGACACATGCGATCGTCACGGCAGTTCGTAGTCATCCGCCGAAGACGGTTACCCATGCTCTCCAGATCGGTGCCAGCGACGGCACGACCGGCGACCCACTCCACGCCCTGATTCCCAGGGCGAAGAAGTGGCTGTTCCGCTGTGTGGAGCCAAGGCCGCAGATGGTGGCCAAGCTCAACCAGCTCCACGCCGAACACAACAACGTCGTCATCCACCAGGCGTGCATCGTTGAAGACGAACTGATTGATGCAGTTGAGATGTATGAATTTGCTGCCCCCGAGCTGCCCAGGTGGGCGGGCGGGATTGCTTCGTTGGATAGGAGACTGCTGGAACGCATATCAAAGAAACACTTCAACAGCTCAGCGGAGATTCGTACGGTACGAGTCGTCGCGCAGACACTTGAGGCTGCAATGCGTCAGATGGCGATGTCCCGGGTGGACGTCGTGGTCACTGACATGGAAGGTTACGACCAGACGGTCATCATCCCCATCGTACAATACTCCCCAATCGTGATCTGCTTTGAGCACATGCACATGCCGAACGCAACCCGGCGACGCGTCAACGCTGCTCTGAAGCCCGACTACGATCTAGTGTTTACAGGGGAAGGAGAACAGGTCTGGTCCCGTAAAAGGAGCGGATGATGCACAAGAAAGTATTGCTGGTTGTCTCCTCGCAGCCCGAGGACCCAGCGTTCGAGAACAAGATGCTCGTCGACGCGTCGGGCAAGCCGTTCATCTGCCATGCTTGGGAAGCTGGCAACGCGGCCATGAACGTCACTGACGCGATCGTGGCGACCGATAACCCTGAGATCGTCGAGGTGCTGGGACAGCACGGCGTACGGGCCATCCAGACGGCCACGGAGAGCCTGTGCGGTACCGACCGGATCGTCGAACTGATGGAGCAAGGCTGGGACCAATACGACGCCTTCGTGCATCTGTCACCCGATGAGCCCGAAATAACTGCTGAGATGGTCGACACTTGCGTTGACCGGCTGCTCTACGATCACTCGTCTGATCTTAGCACGCTGGCCACCGAGTTCCCGGACGACGGCATCGACCACCTGTTGCAGAGTCGCATGAAGGTGCGGATCAGGATGCGGGGCGACGATGGCTTCGCTCAGGGCTTCTACCGCACCATGCCGCCGTACCCGTGCTATCGCAACATGGGCATCTTCGCCTACACACCACAAATCCTGAAGGAGTGGCGGACGTTCCCACGTACCAGGGCCGAACGGTTCGACCTGCCGCAGCTCGGGCCATTCGATGCGAACAAGCTCATCGGCGTCGACGTCGTGAACGCGGCACCTCACAACATCCACACCAAGGAGGATTACAACGCCTGGTTCCTGCGCGCTATCAGCACGCAGCCGGTGAGCAAATGAGTTTAGTCTTCATCCGCAGCCCTAAGGTGCTGGGCAGCTCTGTGCATCAGCAGATGGAGCACACGCTCGGTAAGGCATTCTGGGCAGCTCCGATGGGGTCGTCACAGCTCGATGCCGGGCAGTTCCGGCGGATGTTGAACGCGAAGAAAGTGATCGTGGTATGGCCGGAGCAGGTCCGCTGGCTGCAAAGGCAATTCCTCAAGGAGCTGAAGGCGAAGAAGCACCCGATCGTGACGGCCATACGTCACCCCTGGGACCGGTTCATCAGTTCGTGGGCATTTGCCAGGCGAAGGGGCTGGATTGGGGAGGACAGCAAGCCCCTGGACTTGATCACCAAGCGACACAAGCTCAACGGGGCCACGCGATGGCACACGTTCCGTGAGCAGACGAATCAGCTCTATTTCAAGGGAAAATTGGTGCCGGACTTCACGATGCGAACTGAGCACATCCAAGAGGACTTCGCGGTGATGTGCGAGATGATCGGCCTGCCAGAGCTGTTGCTGCGGCAGACTAATGTCTCAAAACACAGGCCCTGGCGTGAATACTACGATGAGGAGCCGGCGCTGCGGGACGCGGTGGCCTCAGCCCTGCCGTTGGACACCACGCACCTGCCGTACGAGTTCGATTCAGACAAACCAACTGGTCCGTTACCGGAGACCTTGGTATCATCAGCACCGGAGGATTAAGGATGAACGCCACCATTCGCATAAAGAACATCAGGTACCGGACCAAGACGGCCGTGAACCCGTTCGCTCCCCTCGGCGAAGAAGACGAGGAGAAGCAGCCCAAGGGTGGCTTGCCGGGTTGGGTACTTGGGGCGGGCGGCCTCGGTGCCGCGAGTCTGGGCACAGCGTACGGGATCGGCAGCGACAAGCAGGTCAATAACGCCGTGGCAGGCTTCAGGCGGATGAATGAGCCCCTGCGGCCCAACACGACCCTGCTGACCCAATACTCGGACAGCATGGCCCACGCGGCAGGGCTCAATCCCTTTGGCATGTCAGCCGGGAACCTGATGACCAAAATCCGATCGCAGCCGTGGATCATGGGTAAGAAGCCGCTGGCACCGGCGGGCGACAAGGATGGCGGCTTCCTCCAAGGCGTCGCTGGCTTCCTGGGCGAGGGCACCACGGACCCGAAGACCAAGAAGTTCAAACCGAATCCGATCACCTCGTTCCTGCGACAGGGCGTCGGCATCCCAGGCTACACGACCGACACGCCTGAGCTGCAAGCTGGGGCGAAGGCCCACTACGGCTCGTTCGCCCAGGGACCGATCGCGTCCGTGAGCCACATGATGCGGGGACCTCGCAGCGGCTACAAGATCGAAGACCCAGCGCTCACTGGTGGTGAGCCGATGACGTACAAGCAATACTTCGGCCCGCGGTTTGAGAAGTACATCCGTGCTCGAACGAAGAACCAGCTGCTGCCCAACGAGATCACCACCGACTACCTGCCCATTGAGGAGCAGACCAAGTGGTTGCAGGACTTCCATGCGTCGTTGAACCCGGCCGAGCAAGCTGAGAAGACCCGTATCGAAACCGGGAAGATGTCGAACCTCAGGAGTGCCAACACAGAGAACTACCGGCCGGTCGTCGAGAACATGGCCAAGATTCGTGAGAAGATGAAGATGTTCGGCTACACAGCAGGCGGTGCTGCCCTCGGCGGAGCGGCCGGGCACTACTTGCACAAGCTGTTCGGCGAGGAAGATGAAGAAGGTAATGGTGGTTGGGGCCGTACGGCTGCCCAGCTCGGCGGAGCTGGCCTCGGAGGAGCTGCCGGGTTCTTCGGGGGTACCGAACAGGGACGTGCAATGCTCCAGCGACTCATCAACGGCACCAAGTCGGCTAGTGCTCTGGGGTTCGGCCGGGCGATTGCTTTGAGAGTTTAATATGGCTAATCACCCGCAGGAAGCAGCCTTGTTGTCTCACTACGACAACAAGATGAAGTATTACTCACCTGCCTCTGACCCGGATCGAACGCAGATCATGGAAGCAGCAGGGTCACCCACCGAGGGTGACATGCTCGACGTGGGTTGTGGCGACGGCCGGGCCAGTGCCTGGTGCCACACATACGGCATGGGGTACTTGGGCATCGACTACTCGCCCAAGCGTATCGAGTTCGCCAGGGAGCTACAGAACAGCAACGGGCACACGAACCTTCTGTTCTTTCATGGCGACCTGTATGCGGCCCTGCCGGAGCTCAAGAAGTCCGCCTACGGATTCATCTGGTGTGCCGAACTGCTCGAACACCTGGAAGAACCCAAGGTTATCTGGGACGAGATGCAACGCCTCGTGGCACCTGGCGGCATGATCCTTTGCACCTGCCCGGTTGACATGCCGTACTCGGCGCACCTGCAAGTGTGGAAGACGGATGACGAGATCAACGAACTGTTCGCACCGTCGCGTTTGTGGCACCACGAGACTGCGACGCGCGATCACTTCTGTTTCACCTGGGACGAACCTGAATAATGGATAAGCCACTTATTCTAGGCATCGGAATGAACAAGACAGGTACGTCATCGCTGACTGCCGCGTTGTACGAACTTGGATACCCTTGCCTTCATTCGGCCGAACTCGTCAAACGTGCTGCTAAAGAGAATCGCGCCAAACAGTTGAAGCCTCTAGCGGGCTTAACCGATGAGTACAAAGCCTTTTGCGATTCACCAATCAATTACATGTTTGAAGAACTCGATACTGCTTACCCCGGCAGCAAGTTCATACTCACACTCCGGGAGGAGCAACCATGGGTAATAAGTCGGATGAGCCAGTTCGGGGGGACAGCGGCGCTACACCAGATGAAGTGGCGGGAGCACATGGAGAGGGGGAGAAAGCACTTTCAGAACCGTCCGATGGACATTCTGGAGTACGACCTGTGCGGCGGCGAGACGTGGGAGCCGCTGTGCCGGTTCTTGGGCGTGGACGTTCCAGAAGCGTCCTTCCCCTGGAAAAACAAAACAGGCGTGAAGCCGCTGCCACGCTACGGGACGAAATTAAGCGATCACTTCTGTTTCACCTGGGACGAACCTGAATAGACGCTATCGCCCGCCGCTGTTATGCTGAGGGCCGTTACCGTGTCCAGGACGGACAGTAGAGCAAGTTAGGCGGCCAGGGATCGCTCCGACCCCCGGCCGTTTTCTTTTTGATCCGCAGAGGAGCGCAGAATGCCAGTACCAATCACCGTTCGTTCGTTTGACATGCAGGGCTATACCGTACTCAAGGGTTACGACGCCAAGCTGATCGAACATCACCTCCGTGTCCTGAAGCCCGATATTGATTTCCCGGCTGAACGCAGCAACAAGTTCACCTTCATTGAACACGATCCCGTTCGATTCACCGAGGTGCTGGACTGGGGCGACGTTCCGTTGCTGATTCGGACGTTCTGCGGGAACCATGCCCGGTTGGACAACCACTTCGGATTCAACTGGCCGGCACCCGCCGCCCGCAAGAACATCCACGGCGGGCCGTACAGTGAGAGCCGCTCCTGCTATTACTCACGGCAGGGCGACGTCATGCAGACGTCCAATCTCAAGATTGGCATCGCTCTCCACGCGCAGGCAGGGCTCGCGCTGATCCCAGGCTCTCACACTACGTCCATGCGGGCCAACGGCGGCAACCACGATCCCGATGAGCTTGTGGTGCCGTACCTCAACCCTGGGGACGTCATCGTCTTCACTGATGCCCTGGTGCATGGCACAGTCGACGCACCAGGCGAACGGACCATGCTCTATTACACGATCACGCCGGGGCACGTCTGCTGGGCACAGTACACGGAGCCGATGTGGCTCAACGCGTTGCCGCCCGAACGCCGCAAGCTCATCCGCCCACCCGGCATTGCACGGCTCCATGGCGAAGGTGACCAGCGGAGAGTGCTTCTGGCAGCTCCAACGTACGAGGTGACGAAGAAGTGATAACAATCGCAGACGACATCGAGATCGTTGTGCTCGCCCATGACTGCAAGCCGGCCGTGACAGCGGAGATGCTGGGCAACGCCGGCTTCCAGTATAGCATCTACGAGAACCCTGATTGGGAATGGCCGAAGGAGCACCCGGAGCTCAACGAGAATCGCAAGGAGCGGCCGTACGTGCGTGGTTATGCCCTGCGGCAGTACCGAGCGTTCAAAGGTCACCAGGAGATACTGCGGGCCGCCAAGACGGAATACACGATGGTGTTCGAGGACGACGCCTCGTTCATGGACGACACCACGATCGAGGAAGTGGCCCTGCTGATCAATGGCGTGCGGCGCTTCATTACCAACTACGGCTACGATGCGGTGAGCTTCCACGGCCGCAGCATGTCAACGCCACGAGCATCCGTATGTTTGTACGGCCGGGAGTTCATCGAGCTGGCTGCGGAGCCTGTGCTTGGCTACGGTCACCGGTACTTCATGCGGCCTGTTGCTAAGAGCTTCGACGGGCAGTACGCAGACGACCCACCGATCATGAAGTGGCACGAAGGTGCGTTGGCCTACCTCATTGGCCCCGCTGGCCGACAGAAGTGGCTCGACGCCGATCACGGGCACGGCATGCCCGATGACATCTTCCTGATCAATGAACTCAACACTCTGGTGATGCGAGAGACCGTGTTCAAGCATGATTACCGCCACGGTTCAATCATTGCAAACAACGGTCGTAGCAAGAGGAACTT
>Ga0209554_1002574_pt1 | contig 12426 bp, 15 predicted proteins | sample MarorgKNORR_S2LV_5_FD_188221 | JGI IMG/M metagenome (GOLD analysis project Ga0209554, IMG submission 188221) | Marine microbial communities from the Southern Atlantic Ocean, analyzing organic carbon cycling - Bottom_A/KNORR_S2/LV (SPAdes) (version 2) | ecosystem: Environmental > Aquatic > Marine... | reverse complement strand
CCAGAAAAAAAAGAAGTTTTAAATGGTAAAGCTAAAATTAAAGAAATATTTAAAATGTCTAAAATTGGAAAAATTGCAGGATGTGAAGTTATAGAAGGAAAGATTGATAAAAAAGCCAATATAAGATTGTTAAGGGATAATAAATTAATTTATGACGGAAAATTAAATAGTTTAAAAAAATTTAAGGAAGAAGCATCCGAAGTAAAAGAAGGAAGTGAATGTGGAATGGTTTTAGAAAATTTTCAAGATATTAAACCAAATGATGTTCTAGAATCTTATATTATAGAAGAACAAAAAAGAAGTTTATAATTTATTAATGAAAAAAAATATTAAATCACAAAGGCAACTAAGAGTTGGCCAACAATTAAAACATTTAATTTCAGAAGTTATTATTATGGGTGATTTTCAAAGTGAAAAAGTAAGAGAAACGCTTATTACAGTAACTGAAGTAAATGTTAGTCCAGATTTAAAAAAAGCTACTGTTTTTGTTGTTTCAAGAGATAATAAAAAAAATTTTATTAAAAATTTAAATAAAAAAAAATTTGTTTTTAAAAAAGAAATTGCTAAAAAATTAAATTTAAGATTTGTACCAAATTTAAGTTTTTCATTTGATAATACTTTTGAATATGCTAATAAAATCGAAAAAATTTTAAATGAGCCAAAAGTTCTTAAAGACTTGTAATTATGAATGCAATAAATAATGATCTAAATGGTTGGTTAGTTATTAATAAAGATTTGGGAATGACCTCAAGGCAGGTTGTTAATATTGTAAAAAAAACCTTAAATGTAAAAAAAGTTGGCCATGCTGGAACTTTAGATCCTTTAGCAACCGGAGTTTTAGCCCTTGCAGTAGGAAAAGCAACAAAAACAGTAAAATACATAATGGATGGTATGAAAAAATATAATTTTACTATTAAATGGGGAATTTCTACTGATACTCAAGATGCAGAAGGTAAGATTACTTCAAAATCAAATAAAAAACCTGATGAAATTAAGTTAAAAGCTATTTTAAAAAATTTGGTTGGTGAAATGAATCAAATCCCGCCAAAATTTTCTGCAATAAAAATTAAAGGAAAAAGAGCTTATGAATTGGCTAGAAATGGAAAAAAATTTACTTTGAAATCTCGAAAAGTTTTTTTAAAAAAAATCAAAATAGTTGAAAAAATTGTAAAAAAAAAAATACCTTGTACAAGTTTTGAAATTGAATGTGGAAAAGGTTTTTATGTGAGAAGTTTAGTTAGAGATATTTGTACAAAATTAGATGTAGACGGGCATGTGATTGAATTAAAAAGAATTGAATCAAAACCTTTTAACTTAAAAAGTTCTATATCTATTAAAGATTTTTTGAGATTATATGAAAAGAATGATTGGAAAAATTTTTTTTTACCTATATATTCTGTTTTAAATAAAATTAAATATGTTGGAAAATAATTTAACTAAAGATAAAATTATAAGTGAATTTCAGAAAAAAATAAAAGATACGGGATCTTCTGAAGTTCAAATAGCATTATTAACAAATAGAATAAATTCTTTAACTGAACATTTTAAAAAAAATAAAAAAGATAATCATTCAAGAGAAGGTATGATTAAATTAATTAGTAGAAGAAGAAGATTAACAGCATATTTAAAAAAAAAAGATTTTAAAAAGTATGAAGAAATAATAAAAAAACTCAACTTACGTAAATAATACTAGTGTTTGAAATCATAAAAAAAGAAATTCAATGGGGTGGTAAAAAACTAACTCTTGAAACAGGTAGAATTGCAAGACAAGCGGATGGAGCAGTTTTAGCTACGTATGGAGAAACCGTAGTATTATGTACTGTTGTTGCTTCTAAAGAGCCTAAAGAAGGGGTAGATTTTTTACCATTAACAGTAAATTATCAAGAAAAAACATTTGCTGCTGGAAAAATACCAGGTGGTTTTTTTAAAAGAGAAGCAAGGCCTTCAGATAAAGAAACTTTAATATCAAGATTAATTGATAGACCTATAAGACCTTTGTTTCCTGAAAACTATTTTAATGAAACACAAATTGTATGTACTTTATTAAATTTAGACAAAGAAACTAGCCCTGATATTGTTGCTTTTGTGGGAGCTTCTGCTGCCTTAGCATTAGCTGGTGCACCAGTTCAGTCAACAGTTGCAGCTGCTAAAGTAGGTTATATTGATAAAAAATTTGTTTTAAATCCATCTAATTCACAACTCGAGAATTCAGATTTAGAATTAATTGTTGCAGGTACAAAGGATGGGGTATTAATGGTTGAGTCAGAAGTAAAACAGTTGACAGAAAAAATAATGTTAGATGCAGTTATGTTTGCACATAAAGAATTTCAAGATGTAATTAAGTTTATCGAAACATTTACAAAAGGAAAGAAAGTATCTCAAATAGAATATAAAGATGGAAATGTTGATAAAAACTTAAAAGATTTATTCAATAAGATTGAAAAAAGTTATAAAGATGAATTTATTAAAGCATATAAAGAAAAAGATAAATCAATTAGATCAGATGCATTATCAACAATTAGAAAAAAAATTATTGATGAATTTATTTTAGAAGATAATGAAGAAATTACAGAAAACTTAGTTTCATTTGCAACAAAAAAAGTAGAAAAAGAATTAGTCAGATCTAGTATTTTAAAAACTGGAAAACGAATTGACGGAAGAGATACTAAAACTGTTAGACCAATTAAAGCTGAAGTCGGAATACTTAGCAGAGTTCATGGAAGCGCACTTTTTACAAGAGGAGAAACTCAAGCATTGGTTGTTACTACACTAGGTACAAGTTTAGATGAACAAATAATAGATGATTTAGAAGGAGAATTTAAAGAGAAATTTATGTTACATTATAATTTTCCACCATATTCAGTTGGAGAAGCTAGTATGTTAAGACCACCTGGAAGGCGAGAGATTGGCCATGGTAAACTAGCATGGAGAGCCATTAAACCACTTATGCCTATAAAAGATAAATTTCCTTATACAATTAGAGTAGTTTCTGAAATTACAGAATCTAATGGTTCTTCTTCTATGGCAACTGTTTGTGGAACTTCATTATCATTAATGGACGCAGGAGTGCCTTTAGAAAAACCTATTGCTGGTATTGCTATGGGATTAATTAAAGAAAAAAAGAATTATGCTATTTTGTCAGATATATTAGGCGATGAAGATCATTTAGGTGATATGGACTTTAAAGTTGCTGGAACTAAAGATGGTATTACAGCCCTTCAAATGGACATAAAAATTACAAGTATAACAAAAGAGATTATGGAAAAAGCATTAAATCAAGCTTTAGATGGAAGAATTAAAATTTTATCAGAAATGGATAAAGCAATTTCTTCATCACGTAAAGAATTAAACAGTAACGCTCCTAAAATACAAATTATAAAAATAGATCCATCAAAAATTAAAGATGTAATTGGTTCAGGTGGAAAAATTATTAAATCAATAACTGAAGAAACCGGAGTTAAAATTGATATAGATGATGATGGTACTATAAAAATAGCATCAACTGATTCAGAAGGTGGAAAATTGGCCTTAGAAAAAATAGAAAATATTGTAGCAGAACCAGAATTAAATGAAATTTATAGTGGTACAGTTGTAAAAATTATGGATTTCGGGGCATTCGTAAATTTTATGGGAACAAAAGATGGCTTAGTTCATATATCTGAACTATCAGAAAAAAGAGTAGGAAAAACAACAGATATTGTGAAAGTTGGTGATAAAGTTAAAGTAAAAGTTATTGGCTTTGATAATAGAGGAAAAATTAGATTAAGTATGAAAGAACTAAAACAAAAAAGCGAAAAGAATTTTAATAGAGCTTAATATGAAAAAAAATAGTTTCACATATAATGATTTAATTAAATGTGCAAAAGGAAAACTTTTTGGAGAAGGAAATGCAAAATTACCACTTCCTCCAATGTTAATGATGGATAGAATTGTAAAAATTACAAAAGATGGAGGAATGTATAATAAAGGGGAAATTATTGCAGAATTAGATATTAAACCTAAATTGTGGTTTTTTGCATGTCATTTTAAAAAAGATCCTGTAATGCCTGGTTGTTTAGGGTTAGATGCATTATGGCAATTAGTCGGTTTTTTTTTAGGTTGGCTTGGAGCACCTGGCAAAGGAAGGGCATTAGGAGTTGGAGAAGTGAAATTTTCAGGAGAAGTATTAAAATTTGCAAAAAAAGTAAAATATACACTTCACATAAAAAGAGTAATTGTAAAAAGACTAGCACTTGCAATTGCTGATGGCATTATGTCTGTAGATGGAAAAAAAATTTATAGTGCAAAAGATCTTAAAGTGGGTCTTTTTCAAGAACAAAAAAAATAATAAGGTTTTCAATTGAAAAGAGTTGTTGTAACTGGGATTGGAATAGTTTCATGCATCGGAAATACTATCAAAGATGTAACGGACTCACTTTATAATGCTAAATCAGGGATAACTTTTAGTGAAGAGTATGAAAAACTTGGTTTTAGAAGTCACGTTTACGGCAAACCACAAATTAATTTAGAAGAAAAAATAGATAGAAAAGCTTTAAGATTTATGGGAGATGGTGCTGCTTTTAACCATATTTCAATGGAAGATGCTATTAGAGACGCAAAACTTTCTGAAAACCAAGTATCTAATATTGAAACTGGAATAATTATGGGTTCAGGAGGGCCATCTACAAAAAATATTGTTCAAGCATCAGAGACTCTAAAAATAAAAGGTGCAAAAAAAGTAAGCCCATTTATGGTTCCAAGAGCTATGAGCAGTACTAATTCCGCTACACTAGCTACATATTTTAAAATAAAAGGAGTTAATTATTCTATAAGCTCAGCGTGTTCTACAAGCGCGCATTGTATTGGTAATGCTTATGAGCTTATTCAAATTGGAAAACAAAAAATAATTTTTGCAGGCGGCGGAGAAGAATTAGATCCAACCTTATCTGTATTATTTGATGCTATGGGAGCTTTATCATCAAAATATAATTCAGAACCTGAAAAAGCATCGCGTGCATATGATAAAGATAGAGATGGTTTTATTATTTCAGGAGGAGCAGGAGTTTTAGTAATGGAAGAACTGGAAAGCGCTCTTAAAAGATCTGCAAAAATTTATGCTGAAATTGTAGGATATGGAGCAAATTCAGATGGATATGATATGGTACAACCCTCCGGTGAAGGCGCTGTAAGATGTATGAAACTATCATTAAATAATTTAAATTTCAAAATTGATTACATCAATACACACGGAACAAGCACACCAATTGGAGATATTAAAGAAATTGAAGCAATGAAAGAATTATTCAAAGAAGACATGCCGCCTTTTAGTTCAACAAAATCATTAACAGGACATTCACTAGGAGGCACAGGCGTACAAGAAGCAATCTATTCAATTTTAATGATGAATAATAATTTTATTTCTAAATCTGCAAATATTGAAAATTTAGATCCTGAAGTAGAAGGTTTACCTATTGTATTGGAAACAAAAAAAGATTGTGATTTCGATACTTTACTAAGTAATAGTTTTGGTTTTGGTGGTACCAACGCCTCTTTAGTTTTTAAAAAATTTGATAGTGAAGAAAAAAATGTTTTTGTTGAGAAAAAAATTGATGTTGAAAATGAACTTAAAGGTAAAAAGGGAATTATATTTGGTGTTGCAAATGACCATTCTTGTGCCTGGGGCATAGCTAATGGTTTATTAGAAAAAGGAGGAGAATTATGTATTACTTATCAAAATGATTTATTAAAAAAAAGAGTAGAAAATTTATGTAAGTCAAAAAATGTTACAGAAGTTTATAAATGTGATGTATCGGAATCAAATGATATTGAAAATTTGTACAAAAAAATAAAAAACAAATGGGGAAAAATAGATTTTATAGTTCATTCAATTGCTTTTTCAGATAGGAATGAATTATCAGGAGAATATTTGAATACTTCAAAAGATAATTTTTTAAATACAATGCTTATTTCTTGTTATTCCTTTACTGAAATTGCTCAAAAATTTTCAGATATAATAAATAGTAATGGCTCATTATTGACTTTATCATATTTTGGATCCCAAAAAGTAATTCCTAATTATAATGTAATGGGTGTAGCAAAGGCTGCACTAGAAACTAGTATAAAATATTTGGCAGTAGATTTAGGAGATAAAAAAATTAGAGTTAACGGTATTTCCTTGGGTCCAATGAGAACATTATCAGGAGCGGCTATCAAGGATTCAAGATACATATATAACTGGACAGAAAAAAATAATCCATTAGGTAAAAAAATTGATTTTAATGATTTGTCAGGTGCAAGTAATTATTTATTGAGTAATCAATCTAGTGGAGTTACAGGAGAAATTCATTATGTTGATGCGGGTTATAATATTATAGGTATGATAAAACCACCAAAAAAAAGCTTGAAAAGTTAATTTAACTAACATAATTTAAATTTGTATGATAGAAACTAAAAATAAATTTATTTCTTTTTTAAAAGAAAATGGCTTAAAGCCAACAACGCAAAGAAACTTAGTTGGGAAACAACTTTTTTTAGATGGAAATAGGCATTTTACAGCTGAAGATTTATATGATGAAATAAAATTAAAGAAAAAAAATATTTCTTTGGCAACTATTTACAATACTCTCCATAGTTTTGTAGAAAAGAAAATTTTAAAACTTGTTTCATTTAAAGAAGGTAAAGCAATTTTTTGCACAAACATGAAAAATCATTACCATTTTTTTAATCCTAAAACTGGAAAATTAACCGATATATCTTATGAAAAAATAAAAATTACAAAGATTCCAAAACCACCTAAAGGAACAAAAATTGATAATATTGAAATTACAATTAATTTAAATACAAAGAATTAGTTTTTTTTTATTCCCCACAAGTATTTTTTTTCCATCCATCCTCTATAAGGTTTAATTTTTACCTTACAAAATTTTTCACCACAGTTTATGATTTTTCCAACTACTCCTCTTTTTACAATTGCATTTACAATACTATTATTGTCTTTGTACTTAAGCAAATTTTGCTCTTTTTCATTTATAAAAGTTTCTTTATTCGAGATCATACTTGTATGAATCCAACCTTCTTCACCATCAATATCTCTTACCTTTTTCCAAACGTCGTGTTTATCAATTATTAAAATAGGTAAATTTTTTTTTTGATAAATAAATTTAATTGGAGCATCAAAACTTGCATTATATCTTAAATATACCCTATCTTTTTTTAGTGAAGCATATCTTGGTTCGATAGGATAAATGATTGAATAAACATTTATTGGTAAAATTAAAAGAAATATAAAAAAAATTTTTTTCATATTAATTACACATGGTACATTTTTTATTTTTTTTAAATTTTATTTTTTTAAATCTGTTAAGAAGCAAATCTATAATAATTAATTCTCCAACCAAATTTTTACCTATACCAAGTATATCTTTTATAACCTCTACAGATTGCAATGATCCAGCAACTCCTGCAATTCCTCCTACAATACCACAATCTTGGTAATTTTCATTTCGATTATTTTTATTTAGCTGAGGAAACATACATCTATAGCAAGGATTATTTTTTGATTTAATCCACCCTTTTATAGTTGTTATTTGAGCTTCAAATCCTCTCAAAGCAGCTGATACTAATGTTTTTTTATTTTTAACACAACTATCATTAATTAAATACTTAGTTTGAAAATTATCAGATCCGTCAACAACTACTTCATATTTTTTTATAATTTTATCAACATTTTCTTTTGTTATTTTCTTTTTATAAATATTAATTTTTAATTTTGGATTCATTAATAATAATTTTTTTTTTGCAACTTCTACTTTAGATTTATTAATACTCTTTTGATCGAAAAGTACTTGTCTTTGTAAATTTGAAAGTTCAACATTATCAAAATCTGCAATTCCTAAATTACCAATACCTGCTGAAGCCAAATACATTGAAACAGGGGAGCCTAATCCTCCCATACCTAAAATAAAAACTTTAGATGTTAATAATTTTTTTTGTCCATCAATTCCTATATTTTTTAGTATAATTTGGTGGGCATATCTTTGAATATCTTCTTCACTTATTTTTTTTAGCATATCAATTAATTAAATAATGGAGTTGATAAATAGCGTTCTGCAAAAGAAGGAATAACTATAATTATTCTTTTATCTTTCATTTCCTTTCTTTGGGCAACTTCAATTCCTGCGGCAAGAGCTGCTCCTGAAGAAATACCAATTGGTAGACCTTCTACTTTTGCAGCCATTTTAGCTGTCGAAAAAGCTGTTTCATTAGCAATTTGTATTATTTCGTCTATTGATTTTTTATTAAGAATTTTAGGTACAAACCCTGCACCAATACCTTGAATTTTATGTGGTCCCGCAGAGCCACCAGAAAGAACAGGACTATCTTCTGGCTCCACAGCAATAATTTTTATTTTTTTATTTTTTTTTTTTAATATTTTACTTACACCTGCTACAGTACCACCTGTTCCAACACCCATAACTACCGCATCTAAATTTCCATTTGTATCATTTAAAATTTCTACTGCAGTTGTTTTTTCATGTATTTCAGGATTAGCAAAATTTTCAAATTGCTGCGGCATAAATGAATCTTTATTTTTTTTTTTAATTTCTAATGCTTTTGCTATTGCTCCTTTCATGCCTTTATCTGCAGGTGTTAATATTAGTTTTGCGCCAAGTAGTATTAGCATTTTTCTTCTTTCAACAGACATTGATTCTGGCATTGTTAAAATAAGCTTATACCCCTTCGCAGCGCAAACAAATGCCAAACTTATACCTGTATTTCCTGAAGTAGGCTCAATAATTGTAGTTTTTTTATTTACTAATCCCATTTTTTCCCCTTTTTCAATCATTGCTAAACCAATTCTATCTTTTACAGATGACATTGGATTGAAAAATTCTAATTTACATATAAGTTCCCCATAACAATTATATTTTTTTGATATTCTAGAAATTTTTATTAAAGGCGTATCTCCTATAGTTTCCAAAATACTATTATAAATTTTATTTCTTATAGTTTTTATTTTTTTCATTTCTTAAATTGTAAAATCTATTTTTTTATCTTTATCAACATCAATTTTTAATTCGTCAATTTTATTATATAAATCATCTATACTAGTTGATTTAAATGAATTTATAATTTTGCTCATAATATTTTTTATGAAAGGATCTATAATTTTAGATCTAATTTTTGTATCAATATTTTTTTTTTTTTTATTTTCTTCAATTACTATAATTGCATTGTAAATATCAATAAGAAATATATTTCTTTTTTCTTTACCAAGAGTATAACCTCCATTCGGTCCTCTTATACCCTTCAATATTTTTTTACGAACTAATTCTTGTAAAATTTTTTCTAAGTACCTAGAAGGTATTCCCTGTCTTTTTGTTATTTCTTTAGCATGTACTGGAGAATTAGAGGAATAAATACATATATCAAGCACAGCCTCAATTGAATGTAAAAATTTTTTGTTAACAATCATATATTTGTTCTTATTTTATATTCCCGTTGATCCAAAACCTGAATTTTTCCTTTTAGTTTGTTCATTTATTTTCTTTTTTTCACTCCATTTAATTTTTTTGATTTTAGTAATTATTAATTGTGCTATTCTCATTCCTCTTTCAATTTCAAATACTTTTTTTCCATGATTAATTAAAATTATTTTTATTTCTCCTCTATAATCAGCATCAATTGTTCCAGGAGTATTAAGAACTGTTATACCAAAATTTGCAGCTAAACCAGATCTAGGTCTTATTTGGCCTTCTAAGTTCTTTTTTAATGCGATTTTTATACCCGTTGAGATAATTACAATGTCACCATTTTTAATTTTTATTTTATTTTTTATTGCAGCGTATAAGTCTAATCCGGAACAATTTTTAGAACTATAATTTGGTAGAGACATATCTTTTGCATGTGGTAATTTTTGTATTTCAATATTTAGCATTTTATTCGATAAAAAAATTTAATTTAAATATGAAGAAACTTCTTGAATAATTTTTTCAGCAACTCTTTTTTTTGACATTTTATTCCAATTCTTAAGATTATTTTTTCCAATTATTGATATTTGATTAAAATCATTACCCAAAGGATTAAATTTATTTGATATCTTATTTGCAAAAATAAAATCACAATTTTTATTTATGAGTTTTTTTCTAGCGTTGCTTATCAAAGAATTTGTTTCAGCTGCAAATCCACAAACTATTTTTGGTCTATTTTTTTTTAAATTTGAAATCATATGTAAAATATCTTTATTTTCTTTAAATTTTATTTGTTTAAAGATATTTTCATTTTTTTTATATTTTTTGTTAGATTTACTTATTTTCCAATCAGATACAGCAGCAGCTAAAAAAGCTACATCTATAGGTTTATATTTCTTACATATTTTCATGCTTTCATTAAACATTTGTTCTGCTGATTGAACTTTAATTATTTTATTTACTTCTGGTGGTTCAATGTTTGTTGGACCAGTTATAAGAATTGTTTCAGCACCATAAGTATATGCACAATTTGCAATTTCATATCCTTGTTTTCCAGATGAAAAATTTGATATATATCTTATCGGATCAATTGCTTCTATTGTTGAACCAGCTGTTATTAATATTTTTTTTCCTTTTAATTTTTTCTTTAAAATAAAAAAATTTTTAATTTTATTTTTTATTATTTTAATATTTTCCATTTTTCCAATACCGGTTTCTCCACAAGCCAAATTTCCTTTAATTGGACCAATAATTTTTATTCCTCTATGTTTTAATTCTTCTATATTTTTTTTATTAGCTGGATTTTCCCACATTTTTTTATTCATTGCAGGAACAATAAAAATTTTTTTATTTGAGGCAGCTAAAGTTGTAGAAGCTAAATCATCAGCATAACCATTTGCTAATTTTGCAATAATATTTGCACTAGCGGGAGACACAACTATTAAATCTGAATTTCTTGTTAGATTAATATGCTTCATATAATTTAATGAATTTTTTTTAGAAAAAATATCAGTATGAATTTTTTTATTTATCAGTGAAGAAACAGATAGGGGTGTAAGAAACTCTTGCCCTGATTTTGTTATAATTACCTCAATATCAAATTTTTCTTTAATAAGATCTTTAAGTAAATTCAATATTTTATATGCAGAGATACTTCCACTGATTATAAATAATATTTTTTTCAATTCCTAATTTACTAAATAAATATGTAAATTATAACAATAAATTAATAAAATTAAATAACTATGAGTTTTTAATTTTTCTTACACGTGTATATGACTGCTATTCCAAAAGTAAGATTATAATAATTAATATTATAAAATTTTCTTAATTTTAAAATTTTACAAATTTCTTCTTGTGAAGGAAATCTTTTTATACTTTCGATTAAATATTTATAAGCGTCTTTATTACCTGTAATATTTTTACCTAGTTCAGGTATAAAATTATCAGAATAAATTTTGTAAATTGAATTAATTGTTAAATTTTTAATTTTACCAAATTCTAAACAAAGAAACTGTCCATTCTTTTTTAAAACTCTATTAATTTCATTTAAAGTTATTTTGATATTTTCAACATTTCTTAAGCTAAATGACATTGTTACTAAATCAAATTCATTATCCTTAAAAGGAAGTTTTTCACCATATGAAGCTATCCATATAACATTTTTTTTTTTTAATTTTTTTATTCCATGTTTCATCATTTCTATATTTGGATCTACTAAGTAAGCTAAGTAATTAGAATTTAGTTTAGATTTGTTATTAATTTGAGAAATAATATCTCCAGTACCACATCCTAAATCTAAAATAATGTTTTTTTTTTTTAAATTTAAATCTATAAGATCAACAAACTTCCGTTTCCATTTTCTGTGTAATCCAAAACTCATAAGATCATTCATTAAATCATATTTATAAGCAATACTTTGAAAAATTTTATTTACATTTTCTTTTTTCATTTTTTTAATTATTTTAATTAAAATTATAATTTTAAAATATTTCTATGCCAGTATTACTAGAAGTTAAACAATAATAAATGTAAGAATTGTTGGATTATTTTTTAATTTTGTTTATAAGAGAATAAATATTTTTTTTTTATTAATTTTATGCCTATAACAAAATCAGCTAAGAAAAGAGTTAGACAAGAAAAAATTAGAAAAGCAAGAAATAAAGTAATTTCTTTGAAATTTAAAACAAAAGTAAAGGAACTCTTAGGATATATTGTTACAAAAGATAAGAAAAAATCTCAAGATCTTTTCAGAATCTGTCAAAAACAACTAACAAAGCTTGGAAACAGAGGTATATTAAAAAAAAAAAAGGTTTCAAGAAAAATTTCGTCCCTAAATAAGAAAATAAAAGCCATTTAACGTAGATTTTTTGTGTTGTATTTTTGCAACATCAATATTATATTTCTATTTTTTTTAAATTTAGATTTTGGAAATTGATCTAATAAAAATATACTTACTATAACACTTAATAAAGTG
>Ga0209554_1002572_pt1 | contig 12428 bp, 8 predicted proteins | sample MarorgKNORR_S2LV_5_FD_188221 | JGI IMG/M metagenome (GOLD analysis project Ga0209554, IMG submission 188221) | Marine microbial communities from the Southern Atlantic Ocean, analyzing organic carbon cycling - Bottom_A/KNORR_S2/LV (SPAdes) (version 2) | ecosystem: Environmental > Aquatic > Marine... | reverse complement strand
CAGGCATAGTGCGGCCTACGTAGAAACAAGTGGCAGGGGGCCGATTATGTCGACCGAAATCACTGTCACCGTGAATGGAACCGAGCACACCGCCAGCGTCGAACCTCGATTGCTCCTGGCGCATTTCCTGCGCGACGTTCTTGATCTCACGGGGACTCACATCGGGTGTGACACGAGCCAGTGCGGCGCGTGCACGGTACACCTGAATGGCGAAGCTGTTAAATCCTGCACGGTGTTTGCCGTCCAGGCCAACGGTTCTGAAGTCAAGACAATCGAGGGTGTTGCTGACGGCGAGACGTACTCGAACGTTCAGCAGGCTTTCTGGGATGAGCACGGCCTTCAGTGCGGCTTCTGCACACCCGGGATGATCATGACCACCGAGGCTTTGCTGAAGCAGAACCCGAACCCGACCGAAGACGAGATCAGGACCGGGATTGCCGGCAACTTCTGCCGCTGCACCGGATACCAGAACATCGTCAACGCTATCGGCGTCGCAGCGAAAGCCGGGAGGTAGATATGCCAGTAACTACCTTCGGAGAGAGCGTCAGACGTACAGAAGACCCACGACTGATCACCGGTCGCGGAAAATATGTAGACGACATACGGCTGGCCGGCATGGCCCACATCTCATTTGTGCGCAGCCCGTACGCACACGCCAATATAAAAAACATCGATACCACCGCCGCAGCGAATGCTCCCGGCGTGATTGCCATCTTCACCGGGGCTGACCTTCAGGAGCAGCTCGGCGGGCTTCCGGTAGCCTGGCTTCTGCCGGACCTCAAGCAACCAAAACACCCGCCGCTCGCCTTTGAGACCGTGCGCTACGTCGGCGACGCGGTTGCCGTAGTCGTCGCGGACACCCCTTACCAGGCGACCGACGCGGCGGAACTGGTCGAGGTCGATTACGAAGTCCTTCCCGCCATCGTTAACGCCGAGCGCGCCACCAAAGACGGCGCGCCGGAAGTGCACCCCGAGGCCCCGAATAACATCGGGTTTGACTGGAGCATCGGCGCTGGAGACTGGGACGAGGTGATCAAAGACCCGGACGTGATAGTCGTAAAAGAAGAGATCATCAACCAGCGCCTCATCCCAAACTCGATAGAGACACGCGGAGTCGTCGCCGACTTCGATCCCGGACGAGAGAACCTGACGCTCTACACATCGACCCAGATTCCACATCTGGTCAAGATGCTGTACGCGATGGTCACCGGGACCCCTGAGCAGAAAGTTCGGGTAATCGCTCCTGAGGTCGGCGGAGCGTTTGGCAGCAAGCTCTACCTCTACGCCGAGGAAGTCGTGTGCGGCATCGTCTCGAAGCAACTGGGACGGCCCGTGAAGTGGATCGAAGCTCGATCAGAAGCGTACATCGCCACCACGCACGGCCGAGACCACATCGGCGTTGCAGAGATGGCCGGGAAGAAGAACGGCGAAATCCTCGGCATCAAGATCGATCTGTACGCCAACCTCGGCGCGTATTTATCGCTCTTTGCCCCACTGATCCCTTCCTACTTCTTTGGCCTGATGTTGGGCGGCGTTTACAAAATGCCGAACATCTCATGCCACGTTTATGGCGTGTTCACTAACACGACTCCGGTAGACGCATACCGTGGCGCAGGTCGCCCGGAAGCGACTTACGTTGTCGAGAGAATGTTGGACCGGTTCGCAGCGGAGATCGGTCGCGATCCCGTGGCCGTCCGCCGAAAGAACATGCTGGCTTCACACAAGAACGGACGTACAGTAACCCTGGGTGTGACGTACGACTCAGGTGATTACAAGGCCAACCTGAACAAGGCTCTCGAGATGTTCGACTACCCGGCCTTCCGTGCCGAACAACGTACGGCGCGGCGAGAAGGCAAGCTTCTCGGCGTCGGACTGTGCACCTACATCGAGATCTCTGGCGCGGCGCCATCCGCCGTCGCCTCTTCGCTTGGCGCGGGGGCCGGTCTCTGGGAGAGCGCCGCAGTTCGTGTCCACCCGACCGGCAAGGTCACGGTGTACAGCGGCACGTCGCCGAGTGGCCAGGGCCACGAAACGGCATGGGCGCAACTCACATCCAGCGAGCTCGGCGTCCCGATGGAAGACATCGAGATACTTCACGGCGACACCGATCAGGGCCAGTTTGGCACCGGAACCTTCGGCAGCCGGAGTGTGGCGGTCGGCGGCGCAGCAATCCACAAGAGTGTGACCAAGATCATCGCAAAGGCGACAATAATCGCCGCCCACATTATGGAGAGCGATCCGAAGTTCGTGACCTTCGAGGGCGGTTCATTCGCCGTGGAGGACATCCCGGATAAAACGATGACCTTCCAGGAAGTGGCCGGAGCCGCTTACGGCGCCGCTAACCTGCCTCCGGGCATGGAACCGGGCCTGGACGAGACAAGCTTCTTCGACCCGACCAACTTCACGTGGCCGTACGGCGCACACATCGCTGTAGTCGAAATCGACCAGGACACCGGCAAGGTTGACCTGATCCGGTACGTCGCAGTCGATGACGTCGGCAACGTCCTTAACCCAATGATCGTCGACGGCATGTTGCACGGCGGAATCGCACAGGGCGTTGGCCAGGCTCTCACGGAAGCGGCGGTCTACACGGACGACGGACAGCTACTGTCCGGCTCGATGATGGACTACGCGATGCCGACGGCGGACATATTCCCGAAGTTTGAGTCGGACCGGACGGTTACGCCGTCTCCCGTTAACGAACTGGGGGTGAAGGGAGCCGGAGAGGCTGGCACTATCGCAGCCAGTCCGGCCGTGATGAACGCCGTGATCGATGCGCTGTCGCATCTGGGCGTGAGGCACATGAACATGCCCGCCACCTCTGAAAAGGTTTGGCGAGCGATTCAGGACGCTAAAGAAACCCAGCGAGCGGCCCGTGCAGCGGCCCGGAATCCCCGAAAACAAGGAAGTTAGGAATGGTTACAAGCAATTTCGACTACTTCGCACCGAGCACTCTGGACGAGGCGACAAGCCTGTTGTCCAAATACCGGGGCGAGGCAAAGGTTCTCGCCGGCGGACACAGCCTCATCCCGATGATGAAACTGCGGCTCGCCGAGCCGGGGATTCTGGTCGACATCGGCCAGATCGAAGGACTCTCGTACGTCAGGGAAGAAGACGGTGGGGTCTCAATCGGGTCCATGACGACTTACCGGGAGATGGCAACGTCTTCGGTGATCCAGTCCAACTACCCCTTGTTGGCCGACGCCTCATCCAAGGTGGCGGATCTCCAGGTCCGAAACCGTGGAACGATCGGCGGAAGCCTGGCGCACTCTGACCCGGCGGGCGACATCCCGGCGGTGATTCTGGCAATTGGCGGGAACGTGGTGGCCCGGACTCGTCGCTCAAGCCGTGAGATCAACATCGACCGATTCCAGGTCGATCTGCTCACAACGGCGCTGCGGGACAACGAGATCATCACGGAGATCAAGCTGCCGGGACTGGCCTCCGGGACAGGCACGGCGTACTCCAAGTTCCACCAGCCCGCCTCGCACTACGCGATCACGGGCGTGGCGGCGGTGATCACGATCTCGGGCGGAACCTGCACCGACGCACGCATCGCCGTGACCGGAGCGGGTGACAAGGCCACTCGAGCGCGTCGCACTGAACGCATCCTGAAGGGCAAAGAGCTCACACCCGCAGTAATCCGCAGAGCGGCAAGCCGGGCTGCGGCAGAGATCGGAGACGCGCTGAACGACGACATCCACGCATCAGCCGAATACCGGGAACACCTCACTCAGGTACACGCCGGATACGCAATCGAGCAGGCGGTAGCAGCCGCAGGCTAATCGCTGGGACTAGAAGTGATTCAGGACAGGGGCGTTCCGTTAATTCGGAGCGCCCCTGTTCGCGCCTGTGGGCTGTGTTTTGTCTCCCCTCTGCCAGTCGGGAGAGGGCGCAGGGTGAGGGGGCCCGCCCACTGGCGGAAGTCCAAACGCACATTTCACGCTCAACGCTGAGATGACGAAACAACCGCCTTCTGGATTCCCGACTACTCGGGAATGACGATGATTGCAAGATGACGCATCCGTGGCAAGATACCGCCGTCACGTACCCTCAACGACCCACCCTTCGGAGCACTCGAACCTATGCCCTCGCCGCTCACCGCCGCCGACCTCGTCTACGGACTGGCCTCGGTATCCTCGCCTTCACTGTCTCCTGACGGTACCCGAATCGCGTTCGTCCACTCGACAACGTCCGCGGAGGACCACAAGACGACCAGCCGCGTGATGGTGAAAGACACAGCCGGTGGCGAGCCTGATCGGTTTACAAACGGTCCCAACGACTCTCTCCCCCGATGGTCACCCGACGGCGCTTCGATCGCATTCCTTCGTAAGGACGACAAGCAACACGACCAGGTGTGGGTGATCCCGGCGAACGGCGGAGAAGGGCAGCAGGTCACGACGCGAATCTGGGGCGTCGTCGACTACGCATGGTCGCCGGACGCCACACAACTCGTTATCTCCGCCGACGTGCCGGACCCTAAAGAGCCCGGACCCGGTTCCCCGGACTACGACGAAGACATCCCCCACTCCCGATCCGTGCAGCGAATTCGATACCAGTACGATTCGGTCGGCTGGCGTGGCGAGATGTACCGTCACCTGTTCGTCGTTGACGTCGAGAGTTGCGAAGAGCAGCAAATCACCGATGGCTCGTGCGACGACATGGCGCCTGTCTGGTCGCCGGACGGCTCACGCATCGCTTTCATATCCGGACGACGCCCGGATCACGACACCCGCTGGCGTTCTGAGGCCTACGTGGTCTCCGCAAACGGTGGTAAGGCCGAGCGCTGGTCGGGCGACCTTGGTTCGGTCAGCGGTCTCGGGTGGTCTCCGGATTCTTCACGCCTCTGCGCTATCGTCACCGAATTGGACGGCGCGTACGTTGGAGCGCAGTCTTACCAGGGCATCGTGGCGCTGCTCGGCCCAGGCAAGGATCCAGCGTTTCTGACACACGAGACAGCAGCCCCGGACAGCCTGTCACCACCAACATTTCGGGCCATCGAACTGAAATGGGGCAATGACGATCACATTCGTTTCCTCGCCACATATCGAGGCCAGAGCGCCCTTAATGCGGTAGCAGCCACCGGTGGCGAAGTAGAGATCATCGCTGCGGCAGAGGGCACGCTTTCCGGTATCTCGCACAGCGCTACCGGCAGCGTGGCGGCGGTGCTTGGCACCCCGAACTCGCCGTCTCAAATCGCGCTGGTAGATGGCGATTCGTGGACCTCCTTTACCGACGCCAACAGGGAGTTCTTCAAGAACCACCCGCCCGCCAGGATGGAGAAGTTCACGCTTGAACGTGCCAGGATGAGCATCGAATCACGGGTGATGCTGCCCCCGGACTTTGATCCGTCCCAGAAGTACCCGATGATCCTGGAGATCCACGGCGGACCGAACGGCGCATTTCTCGACGCCTTCATGGCTGACCACCACCTGATGGCAACCAACGGCTACGTGGTGCTCGCCGTAAACCCACGCGGCTCGTCCACCTACGGTATGGATTTCATGACTGCGGTGTTCGACGACTGGGGCGGCGAGGATTACGAGGACATCATGGCGGCGGTCGACGAAATGGCAACACGCCCGTACATCGACGCGAACCGGATGGGACTGCACGGCTACTCGTATGGCGGATTCATGACAACCTGGACAATCGGCCACACCATCCGCTTCAAGGCCGCCGTGGCGGGCGCGCCTGTCACCAACCTGAGCAGCTTTTACGGCACGTCCGACATCGGAGTGTCCTTCGGAGAACGGCAGATCAGCGGGCGGCGAATGGATGAGATCGAAAAGTACCTGTTCAGGTCGCCAATCAGCTACGTCGAATCCGTGGAGACGCCCCTGCTCATCATGCACGGCGAGTCCGATGTCCGGGTGCCGATGGAGCAAAGTGAGCAGTACTACGTCAGCCTTAAGCGCCTGGGCAAAACAGTCGAGTTCGTCCGATTCCCAGACTTCTCCCACCTGTCCAAACGCTCCGGCCACCCGGTCCTGAGACAGGAGTACAGCGACCGAATGCTCAGTTGGTTCGACGTGTATCTGAAGGAAAAATAAACGCGCTCGTAATTGATTAATTCAACTTGAAATGCAGCGCACTCGTGATCGACTGTCATCCTGAACTTGATTCAGGATGACAGGTTGATGACCCGCCCTCACATCCCCTGCAAAAACGGGTTGTTTGCTCGCTCTTCGCCGATGGTGCTTGATGGGCCGTGGCCCGGATAGACGATCATCTGGTCCGGCAGCGTGAGAAGGTTGTCCCGAATACTCTGCAGCTCCTGGTCGCCATCGCCTCCCGGGAGGTCGTAGCGGCCGATGCTGTTCTGGAACAGCGTGTCGCCGGTGAACAGCGCCTGTCCTGCCATGTAGCAGACACTTCCTGGCGTGTGACCCGGCGTGGCGATCACGATCACCCGTGACTCGCCAAGTTCCAGAATCTCGCCCCCGGTCACCGGCTTATCGATACTCGGTGGATTTGCAAAACCGGGAATCATCGCAGCCAGCGAGGATGACGGATTCTCTATCTGTCCACGATCGCCCTCCCCCACCACGTACTCGCCGCCCGCCTTGCGTTTCAGATCAAACGCCCCGCCCGTGTGATCGGCGTGGCCGTGGGTCGTCAGAATGTACTTCAACGCCGCGCCTGCGGCCGCTATCGCATCGGAAATGCGCAATCCGGCGGCGCCGGGATCCACCACCGCTGCTTCACCACTCGACTCATCGAGCAGCATATAAGCGTTCGTCTGCAACGGTCCTACTACCAGCGTTTCGACTCTCAAATTACCCCGTTATCACTATTGAGTGTGGTTCCTGAAAGAACCCTATCCATCCTCGCCGTCACGTCCCGCCATCTCCTGCAATCGGTAAAGCTCAGTTATCGCCTGAAGCGGCGTGAGATTCGAGACATCAATCTCTGCCAGCGCATCGTCTACCGGCGATGGCCCGGACATGAGCGATAGTTGAACCGCCGGTCCAGAATTCCCGACGGCGTCGGCCGGGGCCAACGGTCCGTTCGACTCCAATTCAGCCAGCAGATCCCAGGCGCGGGCGATAACCGCCGGTGGCAACCCTGCCAGGCGCCCGACGTGCACGCCGTAACTACGGTCTGCGCCCCCGGGGACGATGCGGTGCAGGAACACGATCTCGCCGTCCTCTTCGGACACCGCTACCTGGAAATTCACCGCACGAGGCAGCAAGTCCGCAAGCGCCGTCATTTCGTGATAGTGGGTGGCGAAAAGCGTCTTACAACCCAGCCGCGGGCTATTGTGGATGTGCTCGGCAACGGCCCGGGCTATCGACAGACCGTCGTAAGTGCTGGTGCCCCTGCCGATCTCGTCCAGCACGATTAGCGAGCGTTTCGTCGCCTGGTGCAGTATCGCCGCCGTCTCAACCATCTCCACCATGAAGGTGGACTGGCCGCCTGCGATGTCGTCCGCCAGCCCCGAGCGGGTGAATATGCGGTCCACGAGGCCGATGCTAGCGCTCTCCGCAGGGATGAAACTGCCGATCTGCGCCATCAGCACAAGGATCGCTGCCTGGCGAATGTAGGTGGACTTGCCGGCCATGTTAGGGCCGGTGATGATCGCTAACTGCTGATCGCCAGAAGATAGCTGAACGTCGTTTGAAACAAAGCGTCCCGGACCCAGCGCGGCCTCAACAACTGGATGACGTCCGGCTTTGATATCCAGAGCGTCGCCGTCGTTTAGATCAGGGCGAACCCACCCGTTATCGGACGCCGCCTGCGCAAGTGCGATCAAAACATCCATTTCGGCGACGGCCGTAGCCACCGCCATGATGCGATCCGCATACCCTGCCACCTCCCCACAGACCCGCCGGAATACAGATCGTTCGACCTCAGAGATACGGTCACGCGCCGTCAGGACTTTCGCCTCGTACTCCTTCAGTTCGGGAGTGATAAAACGCTCCCCGCCGACCAGCGACTGACGTCGATCCCACGCCTCCGGCACCGCGTCCAGGTTCGACCGAGACACTTCGATGTAGTAGCCGAATACCTTGTTGTATCCGACCTTGAGGCTCTTGATCCCGGTTTCTTCCCTGGCCGTCGTTTCCAGTCCGGCGATATACGACTTCGCCTCGCCCGAGAGCGTCCGTATTTCATCCAGCTCTGTATCAAATCCGGTCCTGATCGCGTCGCCACCGCCGGCCGACATCGGCGGCTCGTCCGCGATTGCAGCCCCTATCAAGGCGCGGGCGTCGTCGATCAGCGTTATTCCAGATTCCACACCCGCTGACTTCGCCGTCTCGATCAATCCGGGCAACTGGCCGAGTCCCCGAGCCAGAGCGGCGAGGTCGCGCGGGGAGGCCGAGAAGGCCCGAACCCGGTTCGTCAGTCGCTCAAGGTCCGGGACCCTGTCCAGCAGATCTCGGGCCGACGCCCGCGGGCCGGCTCCCTCCACCCACGAAGCCACGCCGTCCAGCCGTCTGTTCAGCTCGTCAAGATCCATCAGGGGCCTGGCAACTCGCTCGCGAAGGAGTCGCTTCCCAAGAGGAGAACGTGTGTGGTCGAGCGTGCCGAGCAGCGTCGGTGCGCCATCACGACCCCCGAGTGACTCAAATACCTCTAGGTCCCGGCGCGCCCGGCGATCCAGCATCATGTACCCAGCTTCGGACATCGTCCGGAGCGTGGTGACCTGGGGCAAACTTCCGAGTTGTGTCTCCCGCAAGAACTCCAGGACGGAGGCGGCGGCCATCGCGGCCAGCGGTTTTGACTCACACCCGAACGGCTCAAGCGTGGCCGTCTTGAAATGCTGACGCAGTCTTTCACCCGCCAGCTCTGCGTCCAACCTTCCTTCGGCCATCAGGCGCCGCACGTACCCTGTAGTGTCAGCCCCCCCGAGCAGTTGATCAGCAGCGGCATCCAGGATCACCTCTGCGGGCCCGATCGCATCCAGCTCGTCGCGCAGTAGATCAAGAGGCAGGTCTCGAGTCACAAACTCGCTCGTGGTGATGTCTATATACGCGATCCCCGCCCGATCGCCATCCACAACTGCGGCGGCAAGGTAGTTGTTGCGGCCGTTATCGAGAAGTCCGGGTTCAAGCACCGTGCCCGGCGTCACCAACCGCACGACCGCCCGATCCACGATCCCCTTGGACAGCGCCGGGTCGCTCGTCTGCTCGCAGATCGCTACCTTCAGGCCGGCCGAGATCAGCCGTCCAAGGTACGACTCAAGGGCGTGATACGGAATCCCGGCCAGCGGTGAACGAGCACCGCCCCCAACATCGCGGGCCGTGAGCGTGATATCCAGCACGTCCGCCATCACCTGAGCGTCTTCATCGAACGTCTCGTAGAAGTCGCCCATCCTGACTAGCAGAAGCGCGTCAGGATGCTGCGCCTTGATCTCCAGATACTGTCGTCTACCCGGGGAAAGGCGCCGCTTCTTTGTGGTCACTGCCTTATCAGCATTGGGCGCTTTGGCGGAGGATTGAGCCATTGTGGGCTGATTCTACGCGCGCCCAAGACCCCAGAACAGGGGCCCAGAACAGTACTGAGGAAAGAGCCGAAACAACTCGGGCGGGCACACCTTCAACCGGAAACACCGTGACCCGGGAACCGGGATGTGCCAGAGGCGCGACTAGTCGCGGAAACCGACCTGAATGGTATCGGAGGCTTTCCACCCGAACCGGTCGGGTTCGAAATCCGGCGGGACTTCGAATATAAGCATCCCCGCCACCGACTCCGTGCCGCGAATTATGATGCTGCGCCATAACCCGATGAAGTCCGGGTACCTATACTGGGGATCTATCGGGCCGGACATACTCTCGCTGCGGCTCACCACGTTTATCGGGGCGAACTCTGTCCCGTCGACATCGATCAAGACGGCGGCGGCTTCGTCGATATTTACCGATACCTGCTGCGAAGTTTGATTGAAGAGAGAAACGTGAACGACGGCCAGATTCCACCCATTGCCCGGGCCTGCGATACGGAAATTAACGGCATCACCGGAGAGGGTTCGGCCTCCATACTGCAGTTCGGACACGATGTCCGGCGGGGAGACACGCATCCACAACGTGCGACCGGCACGATAAAGTGGGTCTCCGGTCGGATTAGATCGGGCAATGATCATCGGAACGAGGACCAGCGCCGCTATTACCGATATACTCGCCAGGGCGATCAAAACCCAGGGCTGGCTGTCCTTTGGCCTCGAGATCAACTCGCGGGTGCGGACCGCACCGTCGGAATCGATCAAAATCCACTCTTCGCCCGAGCGGCCGGAGAAACCGCTGGACGGTCGATACCCGATTCGTACGCGGATATCGTCCCCGTAACGATGGGTCTCCAGGATTTCAAACGAAAGTTCACGTCGCGCCATCGGACCGCCATAAGGCGTCCGGTCTTCGTCGACGTGTGCCAGGGCTACGGCTTCAGCCGCACTGAACGCGGCACGGTCCTCTGGATTGACCCTCTCGTCGCTAGACGAAGAGTTTCCCGAGTCCATGTTCGCCGGGGCATCCATGCGCTCCTCGGCCATAAAATCCTTCTCGATTGTTGGCGGGTGATTATTTAGAGATCAGGGCGTACAGGAAAAAATATCGGCTCCGACATCACCCTGAACAAGAGTTTATGTGTTTCCGGTGTTACAGCTTACGACGCGACACCGGTCCCTGGTCTTCCATAAAGAAGAACGCGGGCAGTCAGCTTGTTAAATCAACTTTCTCGGAAGCCTTGTTTCCCTCGATCAAGTTGTCGAGGCGAGCGACGGCATTTCTCTAAGCCGGGAAATGATGTCAGGCAGCACATCCAGCGTCGTCCGGATCTCCTCTTCAGTGCTATCGCTGCCCAGCGTGATTCTCAGGCTTCCGACGGCCAGGTCAGCGTCCAGCCCGAGCGCAATCAGCACATGTGACGGCTCTATAGATGCGGAGCTGCATGCACTCTGTGTGGAGGCGCATATTCCGGCGAAGTCCAACCCCAGCAACACCGCCTCGCCTTCCACTCCATCGAACGAAAAGTTGGCGTTGTTGGGAAGTCTCCGGTTACGGTCGCCATTTAGCCGGACTCCCGGAATACGTTCCAGCGTGCCTTCGATCAGCATGTCGCGGAGTTCAATAACCGCCTCGAACGACACTTCTCGCTCCGCTTCCGCCAGCTCCAGCGCGACAGCTGCGCCGACGATGCCGGGCACGTTCTCTGTGCCCGACCGGCGTTGTCGCTCCTGCCCGCCGCCGACGATCAACGGATTGAACGGGGTGCCACGACGGACGTACAGAATGCCGACGCCCTTCGGTCCGTGAAATTTATGGGCGGACAGGCTCATCATGTCGACATCAAGCTCGTTGACGTCCAGACTCAGCCATCCAGCCGCCTGCACAGCGTCAGTATGGACGACAATATCGCGGCCCATGGCTTTTGCTTTCCGGTGGGTGCGCCGTGCGATATCGGCGATGTCCTGGACCGTACCGATCTCATTGTTTGCGTACATCACGCTGACGAGGGTCGTATCCTCACGAATGGCTTCCTCGACGGCCCCCGGGTCCACCACCCCGGAGCTGCCGACCGGCAGGTAAGTGACCTCGTAACCTGCCCCGACGAGCTCCTCGCACGAGTGGATTATGGCGTGGTGCTCGATGGCGGTCGTGATGATGTGCTTGCCGCCGGGCTTCAGTGCGGTGGCTACGCCCTTGATGGCGGAGTTATCCGATTCCGTTCCGCCGCTCGTAAAAACCACTTCCCGTGTGCGGCTTCCGAGAACCGCGGCTACCTTCTCCCGCGCTTCGTCGACGGCGTTTCGGGCCTCCTGAGCGAAGGCGTAAGGGCTGTTCGGGTTTCCGAACACGTCCGAAAAGAACGGCATCATCGCCTCCAGCGCCTCTTTGCGCAGGGGCGTTGTGGCTGCGTGATCCAGATATATCGGTTTCTCGTTCGTCAATTGCACCTGTTGCAGAGTCCTGAAGGTAAGGTATCAGCGCGGGGATAATCTGTTCCGAGATCCTGTTCGGCAAACCAACGACATTCGAACTCCTCCGATCCGCTGTTTCCCCGGGTACCTCGCAGCTTGCCGATTTCCCGAGGATATACAGATTCTACATCCGCACGGTACCCCTTAACGCGGTGATCAAAGTCGGAGGCGACTCTCAGCAAGGGGCATAAGCCCGTTCAAAGCGATTCGACATGTTCGCGGGTCAGGCACGAATTGACCCTGTTCGCGCCTCAAATCGGTTGGCCCGCGGACGTGGCGTGGGCTAAGATAGTCCGGTTGCGCGAGCATCTCGTCATCACTGCAATCCGTTGAGTGGTGGAAGGTCGTAGTCCTCATGTACGACTACGGCCGTACTTCTCAACATCGATAGGGGTTCCGGGAGACTGAATCTCACAATCCGGTAACCCGAATACGTCACCACAAGCGTTTCAGGAAGAAGGCTCCAGACCTCCATGATCCGGCTCGAACATATGTCGAAGTCTTACGGCGA
>Ga0209554_1002570_pt1 | contig 12430 bp, 10 predicted proteins | sample MarorgKNORR_S2LV_5_FD_188221 | JGI IMG/M metagenome (GOLD analysis project Ga0209554, IMG submission 188221) | Marine microbial communities from the Southern Atlantic Ocean, analyzing organic carbon cycling - Bottom_A/KNORR_S2/LV (SPAdes) (version 2) | ecosystem: Environmental > Aquatic > Marine... | reverse complement strand
GATACACTTTCCCTGGCTCGAGGTTTTATTTATTTTCATAATAGTTTCAATTTGGGATCGCTTTGTGATTATTATGGTATTAAAATAGAGAATGCACACAGAGCTAGTGCAGATGCTTTGTGTACAGGTAAGTTATTTACTTTTTTAATACAGGAGGCATTGTCAAAACCTCTTACCCTTATTCAGCGGATTGAGAACTTATTCAGTAATGGTGACGTATATAATAGTAAATTATTTATAAATATTATAAAAGCATCCGTCCGATTAAATTCTATAGATGGACTTATGTTATCTCCAATTGACCATAATATTTTAGATAATACATTTGAATTTACTGGCAGTGGTAATGTTGCTATTCCTGAAAGTCCTAAGGAATGGTTTACCGATGGAGGAGCAATTAGTGTCAACTGGAATGGCTACGAAAAACGTTCTTCTCAAACAGAATTAATTAATGATACTTACGAGGCATTCACCGAAGGACAAATTCTCACTGCTGAAGCAGGTACGGGTCTGGGAAAATCGTTGGCTTATTTGTCATCAGGGTTTTTAGCAGCCAAACAAAAACAAACAGCTTTGGTTGTATCCACTTATACTAAAAATCTGCAAAGCCAGCTTTTTACTGAGGACATCCCCAGGCTGTCAAAAGCAATAGACCAGAATTTGAACGCGGTCATATATAAGGGAAGGTATAATTATATTTGCCGCACTCGGTTAGAGCGCCTTTTAGCAAATCACAACCATTTAATTCAACCCCATGAATACGAAAATATTCTTCCATTGATGGTTTGGGAGTGGGAAACAAAATCTGGTGATATAAATGAATGTAATGGATTTCAGCTCAGCAGACAAAAGAGGATTTGGTCACTTGTTAGAAGTGAAAGAGGGTACTGCTCATCCAAGCGATGTAGTAAATATGACGGCTGTTTCCTCGGTAAAGTTCGTATAAAAGTGGAAAGTGCTGATATTATTATTATCAATCATTCTCTTTTTGCAAATGAATTGATGAGAGATAATTCATGTCTGCCAGCTGATTTCATATATGTGATAGATGAAGCCCATCATTTTGCCACGGTAACGCGAGACCAGCTTGTTACCCAGGTTGGTGCAAAATCATTTGATGATGTATTTAAATTCTTTGTTCCGGGAAAAGATAATTGGAAAAAGAATGCACTGAAAAAACATCCAGAAATTCTCAAGATATATAATTCTCTTGCTACAGAAAGTAAAATTATTCAAAAAGAAATTTATAACTTTTTTAATTCCTATTTTGATAATAAAAGGGATGAAATAAGCCGGTCAGATTATCATATTAACAAATTACTTTATCGAAATAGTCAGGAAGAATTTATAGATACTGAGCCAACTCCCTGGGAGGTGTTAACCGATCTAATGGAGTTTGAGAAAAACACCCAGAAATTCAATGCGTTGCTTCAGGAAAATAAGGAAAATATTTCCCTATCATTATCCATAGAATTCACTGCAATTAATGGTATTTTACAAGAAGGTTTAGAAAGTTTAAATGCCGCTTTAGATATTCAATCAGAATTAGTACAATGGTCATCATTTATTCAATCCGATTATCAAAACCTGACAACATTAAATTCTGCCCCCCTGAAGGTGAGTAGTTTTATTTATGATAATCTCTTGAATAAATACCCTGGAGGAGTATTCTGTTCGGCCACCTTAATGGTGAACGATGATTTTCGCTATTTTAGTGAAAAGGTAGGATTGGATTTAGCGGTCATTGATCATCATGTTAAAGAAAGGGTATACCATTCACCTTTTCATTATAATGACCAGGTAAAGCTCTTTGTTTTCAGGGGATCCATTAATGTGAATGATCCCATGTTTATGAATGAAATTAGCTCCCAAATTGAACGGATATTTACGTCATTAAAAAGGAGAATGTTGGTGCTCTGTACCTCCTTCAAACAAACTCTTGTTATTAAACAGTATTTAGAACCCAAATTCAAAGGGAGTGATTGTAAGGTATTTGCCCAGGCTCCTGGATTAAGTAGAAATGTATTGGTGAGAAGCTATTTAGAGTATCCTCATTCCATTCTAATAGGGACTTCAAGTTTTTGGGAAGGAGTCGATTTTCCCGGAGACAAGGTGGAAATATTATTTATAGTGAAAACCCCCTTTGATAATCCTTTTGACCCACTTATTCAGGCGCAAATAGAAGATTATAAACAACGGGGTGATGATCCTTTTTTGCAATATCAAGTACCGGAAGCTGCCATGAGATTTCGTCAGGGATTTGGTAGATTAATCCGCAATATGAACGATACAGGAATATGTATTGTAGGAGACACGCGGTTATATAAACGGGGCTATGGAAAAACAATTTTGGGTTCTCTTCCTGTAGATCCAATCCCTTATTATACGGTTGACTCATTATTGCTTGAATCACAAAAATTCTTTTAGGCATAAGTAAACGGAGAATAAATTTGACCTCTTGCAAGCAAGTATTTATTTTGCTATTACAATCATTAAGGTTGAGGTAATATATTTTTTAAATTAAAGTAAAAGTAAATCATGTCGATAGAACTTGGAAATACTCAATTAAATACTGAATTATTAGTAAAGATCGCCCGATATGGGGAGAAGATTGAACTTCATCCAGATGCAATTGATCGCATAAAAACATGTAGAATTATGCTTGAAAAGAAGATTCAGGCAGGGGAAATAATGTATGGGGTGAACACTGGAATTGGGGAATTCTCAGAAGTAGTATTAGATGATGATCAAATTCAGGATTTCCAAAAATATCTCATTTATAACCATGCTGCCGGGATTGGTGATCCTGCACCTATAGAATATGTGCGCGGTGCAATGGCAGGACGAATAAATGTGCATTCAAAGGGCCGATCAGGCTGCAGATTGGAAATTACCCAAACCATGGTAGATATGTTAAATAAGGGAGTCACTCCTTTTGTCTGTCAGAAGGGATCGGTGGGAGCGAGTGGTGATTTGGCACCAATGTCTCAAATTGCCTTGCTTATGTTGGGAGAAGGTCAAGCCTATTATAAAGGTGAACTTCTGGATGGAAAAGTAGCAATGGAGCGTGCTGGAATACCAATACCCGGTTTAATGGCACGAGATGGTTTGGCAATTATAAATGGTTCTAATGTACTCACAGCAATGAGTGCAATTCTGATTTATGATACCAATCGCTGGTTCAAACAGGCTGAAATAGCCTGTGCAATGTCATTGGAAGCGTTAAAAGCAAACATGAAACCATATTTGCCAAAACTCCATGAAGCCAGAGGGTTTCCCGGTGCTATTCGATCTGCAAAGGCAATTAGAAAATTAGTTGAAAATGGTGATCTTGCCGAAAATAAAATTAAATGTAAGGTGCAGGATGCCTATTCTATGCGGTCAACACCTCAAGTGATTGGAGCAGCGCATGATGCTTTAGCCTTTGCAAAATCTCAGGTTGAAATTGAATTGAATGGAGTTGGAGATAATCCCATATTTTTTCCTGAAGATAATACGCAAATTTCAGGAGCAAATTTTCAGGGGACTCCGGTTTGCTTACCAATGGATATGACTGGAGTATCCATCACAATGGTGAGTGTGTTATCAGAACGGCGAATGAACCGTCTGAATAACCCCGCATTAAATGTGGGGCTTCCAGCCTTTTTGACCAAAGGAGCAGGTATGTTCTCAGGCCTGATGTTATCTCAATATACCGCGGATACACTGATAGTAGAGCAAAGAATATTATCCATGCCAGCATCCATTCAATCCATTCCAGCAGCCGCAGATCAAGAAGATTTTGTGTCCATGGGAATGAATACGGCAATAAAGAATTTTCAGATTTTAGATAATGCCTACGGAATTCTTGGAATTGAATTGATGGCTGCTGCTCAAGCTCTGGATTTCCGAGAGTACTCTTTTGGCAATGGCGTTGAAAAAGCAAAAGAGATTATTCGTAAATATGTAGATTTTCTTGATATCGACAGACCTTTATACCCTGATCATACCAATATGAAAGAATTAGTAAAATCAGGTGAAATCCTGGATGAAATAGAAAAATTAGTTGGGAGTTTAGAATGAAAGAAGCCTTAACCTTTGATGATGTATTATTGGTTCCTCAATTGTCCAGTGTTTTACCAAAGGATGTAAACATCTCCTCTCGATTGACAAAAAATATTCAATTGAATATTCCTTTAATCAGCGCCGCAATGGATACGGTTACTGAAAGCAAAATGGCAATTGCCATGGCTAGAGAAGGTGGGATTGGTGTGATTCATAAAAATTTATCCATTGAAAACCATGTCAAAGAAGTGGACAGAGTAAAGCGATCAGAAAGTGGAATGATTTTGGACCCTGTGACAATCACATCAGGAAAAACAATTCGGGATGCTCTGGCTATAATGGCACATTTTCATATTTCGGGGGTGCCTGTTGTAGATGATGGGAAATTGGTTGGCATCCTCACAAATCGCGATATTCGCTTTGAAACCAATCTGGATTTATCGGTATCTGACAGAATGACCGGAAAGAATTTGATAACAGTGAAAAAGGGTACCACATTAGAAGAAGCAAAGTCCGTACTTCAGAAACATCGTATTGAAAAATTATTGGTGGTAGATGATGAGGGCGTTTTATGCGGACTAATTACGGTGAAAGATATATTAAAGAAGGAAAATCATCCCAATGCCGGAACAGATAGACATGGCCGGCTATTGGTGGCTGCCGCTATTGGGGTATCTTCGGATACTATGGAAAGGGCCCAGGCATTGGTACATGCAAACGTAGATGCTTTGGTTGTTGATACTGCACATGGACATTCTAAAGGTGTTTTAGAAACTGTGAAGAATTTAAAATCTAAGCTTAATGTTGAGATTATTGCAGGTAATGTAGCCACAGCAGATGGTACCCAGGCCCTTATTGATGTGGGAGTTGATGCTGTTAAAGTTGGAATTGGCGCCGGATCAAGTTGTACTACACGTATGATCGCTGGTATTGGGGTTCCGCAACTAACTGCCGTATTAAACGCATTTGAGTGTGCACAAAAAAATGATATTCCAATAATTTCTGATGGGGGAATGCGCTATTCTGGTGATATTGCAAAATCCTTTGCAGCAGGTGCTGAAACTGCCATGCTTGGTAGTATTCTTGCTGGTACTAATGAAAGTCCGGGAGAAATAATCCTTTGGGAAGGGAGAAGTTTTAAGTCATTCAGGGGAATGGGTTCCATTGCAGCCATGAATGAGGGTAGTAAAGACCGGTATTTTCAACAGAATACTGAATCGAAGAAACTGGTTCCTGAAGGAATTGAAGGAATGGTTCCGTACAAAGGTGATGTAATGGAAACCATTCATCAACTTATGGGTGGAGTTCGCAGTTCTATGGGATATTGTGGAACTAAATCCATAAAGGAATTTCACAAGAATATTGAATTTATCAGGATTACTGGTGCGGGGATGAAGGAAAGTCATCCTCATGATATTAATATCACCAAGGACTCACCAAACTACCAAAAACCACAATAGAAAACCCCATCCAAATTGCATGGATAGGGTGCTGAAACGAAAACCTACAGACTAAAGGCTATTAATGTATTTGGTTAGTTTAGATTTTTGGTGAGAAGCACGATTTTTATGAATAATACCTTTACCGCAAACTCGATCAATGATTGATATTGCCTGGTTTAAAAGGGTTGGTGCAGCTTTCTTATCTGCTTCCAGTACCTTTTTAATTGAAGTTTTCATCATTGACTTATAATGACGGTTTCGAAGGTTATTTCTCTGTGATTGTCGTACTCTTTTTAACTCTGATCCTGATGCACCCATAGTAATGTTTAATTAATTAATTCTAAATTAGCCCATAAATTTAATAAAGATTTATTTTATAAGACTAAAGAATAAAAAATCATTTATATATTAGAAAATATTGTAAAAAGAAATTAATTCAGCTAATTTTACTAGTCTGTGAATTCGGTAATTACCATTTGCAATGCAACTATATTAAAAAGGAAAATGAATAATGATAACTGACAATCTTAATAGCATCCCAATTTTTATCGATTTAGATGCAGAGGAATTAGAAGCCGTTTCGGAAAGCTGTACCCCTCGGAATTACCCGAAGAATAGTATGATTATTCTTGAAGAAGAATTTGGCGACATAGTTTTCATTATTATTATAGGTACGGTAAAAATTACTCGAGTAAATGATGAAGGCAAAGAGGTGATATTGTCCTTATTGGGACCAGGAGAAATTTTTGGTGAAATGGCGATATTAGACGGTGAAGCACGTTCAGCTAATGCATTAGCCCAGGAAAATTGTGAACTTATTGCAATTCAAAGAAATGAATTTATTCGTTTATTGCGTAGAAATTTTAAAATTTCATTCGCCCTTATGGGAGAACTGGCAAAACGCCTCAGGAAATCGGACCAACAGATTGAAGCATTATCTCTTTCTGATGCTGAACATAGAATTGGTGTTTCAATTCTGAATTTAGCGGAAGACATGGGAGTAATTCGTAAGGGTCAGGTTACCATTGAAAAATTACCCTTCCAGCAGGATATTGCCAATATGTCCGGTACTTCACGGGAAACGGTTTCCAGGGTTTTAAAATTGTTTGAAGATAGACTCATGATTACAAAAGTAGGACATACGGTTGTTATTCCTGATTATGCTTTCTTTAAACGTCTGTTTGATAAAACCGTCTAAACCCTGTAACATAAGACAGGATTAAGTCCTTAAATTTGCTTCGTGTTACCAGACCTAATCCAAGGAATACGCGGGCAATCCAGACTATCAATTTCTCAGGCTATATCGTTAATTGAAGATAACAGAGATGAAGGAGCAAAACTTCTTTCTGAGATTTACAAAAATACCGGGAATGCCTACAAAATAGGAATCACCGGACCTCCAGGAGCGGGGAAAAGTTCACTTACCCATAATTTAATTTCAGCCTTTCGTAAAAATGACAAAAGGGTTGCTGTAATCGCGGTTGACCCCACCAGTCCATTTTCAGGAGGTGCAGTGTTAGGAGACCGTATTCGAATGGCCTCCCATTTCTCAGACCCCCATGTTTTTGTGAGGAGTATGGCAACACGGGGCAGTCGGGGAGGTTTGGCTTCTAAAACACAGGAAGTGGGGGAAATATTTGACGCTGCCGGTTTTGACATAATCATTTTTGAAACGGTGGGAGTTGGGCAAATTGAACTGGATGTCATTCAGGCAACAGATTCGGTCATCGTGGTTTTGGTTCCTGAATCCGGTGATGAGGTGCAGATGTTAAAAGCTGGACTTATGGAAATTGGAAATATTTTCGCAATTAACAAGGCTGACCGCGCTGGTTCAAATAAACTGATGATTACCCTGAAAAATATTCTCTCCACACTTACAATTGAAAAAAGTCAATGGTTGCCCCAGGTTGTTGCAACCGTTGCAACAGAAGGTAAGGGTATAGAGGAACTTATGAATTCCATTGACGCCCATAAATCATTTAATAAGACTCAAGGTGTTCAAAAAATGAAAATTGATGATCGCTATAAAAACAGGGTGATGAAACTCATTGCCGATGATTTAATGGATGATTTCTGGAAGGACAAAAACCATTCAGAGCTTCATTCTGAATTAGAAAAAAAACATAATCATCGCCAATCACCCTATGACTTAGCCAAACAATTGCTGCTAAAATGATAAATCAATCTCCTGAAATGCCCTTTTGGGATCATCTGGAAGAACTCCGCTGGCGATTAATTAAAGCTATTATTGCTATTTTGATTGGGGCAGGTTTTTCCTATGCCTACTCCGATCTCATCATGTATTGGCTTATCAATCCGACTGAATCCCTATCAATTGATTTAAATTTACAGGTTTTGAAAATAACCAGCATGTTTACGGTAAAGCTGTCCGTGGCATTATTTGGGGGCATTATTTTAGGATTGCCGGTTATTTTATATCAATTTTGGCGTTTTATTTCTCCTGCATTTGAAGATAAATATGGTGTAGCCGTCATTTTTACAGTGCTATTTTCATCGGCATTCTTCCTTTTGGGGATGAGTTTTGCCTACTTTGTAATTATTCCATTTAGCATTGCCTTCTTTACTTCATTGACTGCAGAGACTATTGATGTGGCTTATAATTTCACTCTGGAAGGATATCTCATGTACATGCTCTGGTTAATTTTCGGTTGCGGTTTATTATTTCAGCTTCCGGTAATTTCCATATTTTTTACAAAAATTGGAATCCTCACTCCTGCATTTTTACGGGAATATCGCAAGTTTGCAGTAGTTGTTTTCCTCATCCTTGGGGCTGTGCTTACACCGCCTGACCCAGTCAGTCAAATTCTTATAGTGGTTCCCCTTATTATTTTATATGAGTTCAGCATTCTCATTAGTAAACTTTTCAAACCAAAGGATTCATTGGTGTGAATGCCGAACTGCAAAAAATTGTAACAGCTCCCATTCGTGAAAATTTAATTCGTTTTGAAGAAGTTTATAGAGAATCACTCCATTCGGATGTAAAATTAATAAATACAATTATCAGGTATATTTCCCGTAAAAAAGGGAAGCAGCTCCGACCTTGTCTCTGTCTGCTTTCTGCGGGCTTATGCGGGGAACCCAATGAAAATACCTATCGTGCAGCTGCCCTCATTGAAATGATTCATGTAGCAACACTTATCCATGATGATGTGGTAGATGATGCCAATCTTCGTAGAGGATGGCCGTCTATAAATTGGGTGTGGAAGAACAAACTTTCTATTTTAGTAGGTGATTTTATGTTTTCAAAAGCCCTCTCAAATATGATTCACTTAAAAGATTTTGATGCCTTGGAGATTTTATCAAGTACAGCAGAGCGACTAAGCCAGGGCGAAATCCAGCAAATTGAAAAAGCCATAAAGAAAAATATGACAGAGGAAATCTATTACCAAATGGTGAGTGATAAAACAGCATCACTGTTTTCTGCAGCCTGTAAATTAGGGGTTATGACGGTAACCAAAGATAATGATAAACGGGAAGCTTTGGCAAATTTTGGTGAAAAATTCGGACTGGTATTCCAAATAAAGGATGACCTATTGGACATTACAGGTAATGTTGATGGATTAGGAAAACCAGCAGGTTTTGATCTGAAAAAAAATATTCTCACCTTACCGCTCATTTATCTTTTTGAAAATTTACCTCCTTCAGAAGCAAAGGTTGTAAAACGACAACTCAACAACCATGTGAAAAAAACAGAAATCAGAAAAATTAGAAAACTCATCGAAAAGCATGGTGGGATTCAATTTGCGGAAAACCAAATTGATAGGGTATCCGAAGAAGCACAGGATGAGCTTAATATATTTCCTGATTCTGTTTATAAGAACTCCTTGTTAGCAGCATTAAAATTTAATTCTCATCGAAATAATTAATGCGATTTAAACACAGAAAAAGGGTACGAAAAAAACGCCTCCAAACCCGGCAGGACCGCATCATGACCCTGGCTAATGCCATCAGTATCAGCAGGATATTCCTTGCCATCCCCCTTGTATTAATATTTGAAGATATTGCAGATGGAATGACAGGGAAATTATGGCAGGCTTTTGCGCTCATTATCATCATTGTTTTAACAGATTTTTTAGATGGATATGTGGCACGAAAAGCAGGGGAAATTACCAATTTTGGTAAACTAATTGACCCTGTTGCTGATAAGGTCTGTATGATGGTTGTATTAATTTATTTGATCATTAGCAACAAATTACCATTTCTGCTATTTTTCCTCACCCTGGCAATAAGGGATATATTTCTCATCATTATCGGTGTATATTTAATGTTTTCTCAAGAGGAGGTATTTCAATCTAATAAATCAGGAAAATGGTTTATTGGGATTTCCTCACTCATGATGGTATTATTTTTATTAAAAGATCCGCTGAATATACCAAATTTAATTCTGTGGTCATCCTACTTGATTTCAATCCTCTTGTTTACGTTTAGTACATTGGAATATATCCGCAGGTATTTAGGTTATTTTAAACAATTAGAAGCAAGATGATTTCATTTCTCAAACAAACAATTTTAGGTTTAACGAAAACTCGTACTAAGTTATCCTATCTTTTTGCAAGATTCTCCGGAAAAACCATTCTCACTGAGGATGATATTGAAGATTTGGAAGAAGCATTGCTTGGTGCAGATATTGGCTGGGAGCTTACAGATTCTATAATTGAACAGCTTAAAGCGCCGGATAAAACTGAAAATACCCGGAATGATCGATTTCAGCAATGCATTCAACATTATCTTGCTGATGTAAATGCGGTTGGTGAATTACAGAAGGTAATTCTATTGGTGGGAATAAATGGGACAGGAAAAACAACATCAGCCGCTAAATTAGGGGGGTATTACTCGAATTCTGGCCAGTCAGTTTCTCTGGTTGCTGCAGATACATATCGAGCAGCGGCTGTAGAGCAGATACGTATCTGGGCGGAACGGCTCAACCTGCATTTAACAGCGAACGATAAATCTACTGATCCCGCCTCTGTTGCTTATGATGGGGTTTCCAGTGGAATCACAAAAAACCTGGACAGGATCATTGTGGACACTTCAGGGCGCTTGCATACTTCGGTCAATCACATGAAAGAATTGGAGAAAATCTACAGGGTAATATTAAAACTTACGGATGAAGTAGATGTACTCATCACCATTGATGCCAACACCGGTCAAAATGGACTTCAACAAGCCAGAGAATTTGCTAAATATATTCCCCTAACGGGTGTAATATTAACCAAGATGGATGGTACAGCACGAGGCGGCATTGCTATCCAAATTATGAAAGAGCTGAATCTTCCGGTCTACTTTTTGGGAGTAGGGGAGCAAGTTGAAGACTTGGTTCCTTTTGATAGAGGAAGCTATATTAACGGATTAATATTAACTGAAAAAGAAAAGATAAATGGCTAAATCTGAACAAAATAGAGTATGTATGATTAGTCTGGGATGTGCCAAAAATTTGGTGGATTCAGAAATTCTACTGGGTGGACTCAGGCAGGAGAACTATGAAATCGTACAAAAATCAGATGATGCGGATATACTCATCGTGAATACTTGTGGCTTCTTAGATATTGCCAGGGAGGAATCTGTAGATGTAATTTTGGATGCAGGAGAATTGCGGAAGTCCAATCAAGTGGAAAAATTGGTTGTCATGGGATGCTTTTCAGATCGCTATGGCTCCGAACTGCATGAAGAACTCCCGGAAGTAGATGCGTTTTTTGGTACTGATGACCATGCTGCAGTTCTGAGCTACCTCACCGGAAAAGCCCATACAAAAGATGACCCTGACTACTTCCGATCATTATTGACGCCTAATCATTATGCCTATCTGAAAATTGCTGAAGGCTGTGATAATGGCTGTAGTTTTTGCTCAATCCCTATTATGCGTGGACTACAGAAAAGCCAGCCAGTTGCCTGGAATGTGCAGGAAGCACAACGTTTAGCTGATAATGGTGTGAAAGAATTACTGGTTATCGCCCAGGACTCTACGTCTTACGGCTGGGATCTAACGCCAAGCTCATCATTACATGATCTTATGGATGAACTCAATGAGGTAAACGGACTGGAATGGATCCGTCTTCATTATGCCCACCCTGCACATTTACATAAGGAAATGATTCAGCGCTTTGGGCAGCTGGAGAAGCTTGTATCCTATATTGATATGCCTGTTCAGCATGGCTCCGATAAAATGCTGAAAAATATGCGCCGAGGACTTATGTCGGCTGGTATTCGAAAAAGAATTGAAGATTTGCGGAAGGTAAATCCTGACATTTCTCTCCGAACCAGTATAATTGTAGGCTTCCCCGGTGAAACAGATGAAGATTTTAAAGAGCTGTATAGTTTTGTAGAAGAGATTGAGTTTGACCGGCTGGGAGTTTTTACCTACTCAGAGGAAGAGGGAACCCATGGCGCATCATTAAAAGATGATGTGCCTACAGAAATAAAAACAGAACGCATGGATGCCATCATGATGTTGCAGCAGGATCTTAATTGGAAAAAAAATCAGACTCTCATTGGAAATATAGAAAGAGTACTCATCGACAGGCATAGTGAAGATGGAACATCAATTGGCCGTTCCTATCGAGATGCACCGGAGGTGGATAATTTTGTCAGGGTAGATGAAAAATTGAATATTGGTGAATTTTATGATGTTGAAATTACCGATGCTTTTGAATATGATTTGTCAGCGAAGAGATTGGTCCATGCCAAAACTACCGTTTAAAATTTTAGGCATTGAACATGTGGGTATTGCTGTAAAAGATTTGAACAGCATATCTGAAATATTTGGGGAGCTATTAGGTTTAGACCTCCACCGCAGGGAAAAGGTTGACAACCAGCAGGTTATAACGGACATTTATCATGCCGGTAAAGATAAATTGGAATTTCTCAAAGCCACATCTCCTGATTCACCCATAGCTAAATTTCTTGGAAAAAGACCGGAGGGGATG
>Ga0209554_1002569_pt1 | contig 12433 bp, 21 predicted proteins | sample MarorgKNORR_S2LV_5_FD_188221 | JGI IMG/M metagenome (GOLD analysis project Ga0209554, IMG submission 188221) | Marine microbial communities from the Southern Atlantic Ocean, analyzing organic carbon cycling - Bottom_A/KNORR_S2/LV (SPAdes) (version 2) | ecosystem: Environmental > Aquatic > Marine... | reverse complement strand
AGGTTTTTCTGCTGGTTGAGGTTCAGTTTCTTTAGATGCGATTGCAGCCTCTTCCTCAGATTTGAAAACTTTATCTCGACGATTAATTGTATTTTTTGTTTCGATTTGAGACATAATTTTATCATTATTGTAAACATATAACATGCCTTTTGCGGATTGAGCTCCAAATGATGTATTAAATTTCTTAAGAATCATATTTGTTTTAGGAGATTTAAATTTTGCAGAAAAATAAGTATAAATTGTGCTTTTAGTAGGTGTGCTTGCTGAATCGTGGTTTGCATTAAAACTAACTTCTTTTCGATGAAATAGTTTATTTTCATTTTCATTTAAAATTTTAATCTTCATCTTAATCCATATTCTCCCGATTGATTTACTTTAACCTTTTTAGCTATTTCAGATTTTTCAGGATTTATAATTATTAATCGACCTTTCCAATTGTCTGACTTTTTCATTCCTTTAGCGATTATCGGTAATTCTCGTTTTGCCATTATTTAGAGTCCACCTTTCTAATATCCTCCAACCATTCTTCTTTTCCTAAGTAAGGTTGTCTCATTGTCATTCCGATTTTAGGATCTTTAATATTTTTAATGCTAATTGCAATTATTCTTGATCTTACTTTATCTCCAACCTTAAGTACTTTATTGGAATCTTTACCAAGCAAAGTTCCATCTTTAGAGAATGATACAAAATCGTCCATTGTTTGAGAAATGTGAATCATTCCTTCAAATGCGCCGAAATCAATAAATGCTCCAAATTTAGCAATGTCTTTAACTTCACCTTCAACTAATTCATTAAGTTCAGGTAAATAATGCACTGTTTCAAAAGTTACATTATAAAATGCTGCTCCATCTCCGGAAATAATCATACCTTCTCCAACTTTGTCAACAGAATTAATGACTAGAACTCGGCCTAATCCTTCAATTATTTTATTTTCGTAAGTTTCCCGCAATTCACCAAGAATTACAGCCTTAAGGTTTTCAGCGAATCGTTTAGGTTCGACTCTAACTACTCCTTCAACCTTTGATTTGTAATACATCTTACTTTTCTTGATATTAGTACCTTTTTAAACCTTATGATGTAATTAATTTTTTGTTATTGCTTAACGTCAAAACTTTAATATTCTCTGCAGTAAGTCTTTTTTTGAGTTCAGAATCATTGGTAAGTACAAGATTATTATTGGTTTTAGAATATGAAATTATTGCATCATCAGTGTGTCCAGAATCAATTTTAATCAATTTTAATTCAGAATAATTGATGATTTGAATTGCCAATTTTGCGGCTTTTTTATCTGAACCTTTATTCGCAGTTTTAGATAATTGTTCTAATTCTTCGACAACTTTTTTTGGAATTAATATATCTGACGCTCCGAAATGTTTCAGTTCACCAAATAGATCAAATCTATTTTTTGCGGAATATATCAATACATTAGTATCAACTAATATTTTCATAAATTTTTATCTTCGATTAGGTTATTAAAACGTATTGTTATAACAAATCATGCTGAATTCAAAATTGGCACAGCGATTATATGATAAAACTTCAAATATTTACAATAGTCGTTATCGTTTGGTTCAATTTGAAAAATATTCTCGAGCACTAAAAGATATAGACTTATCTGGGAAAACATTAGATCTAGGTTCAGGAACGGGTCTCCTCTCCAAATTTTTGAAAAAAAAGTTAATTTCAATAGATATTTCTCAAAAAATGTTAATAAAATCTAATTCAAAAAATGTGCAAGGAGATATGGTTAAACTACCTTTCAAAGATAATTCATTTGATACAGTTCTATCTTTCTCGGCATTAATGAATTCGAATAGTCCTCAAAAAACAATAAATGAAGTTTGTCGAATTTTGAAACCGAAAGGAGCATTTATTGTAACTTATCTAAAAGATTTTGATTTTACCAAAGATTTACAACGCAAATTCAAAATAAAAGAAAGTATTGATTGTGGAGAAGATATTTGTTTTAGATTATACTCGAACAAATAATTTGAATCGATCTTTATCTTCTAATTCATTAAGAATTCGTTCAATTATTACGTTTTTTGGATTAGGAACAGAACTAATTCTTTTTTTAATATCTTTAAAATCTTTAAAGGGTTCAATTTCTCTTTCGGCCAATAACTCTCGAGCGTGTTTTTTACCAATTCCGGGCAAAATTTCTAATTGATGTGATCTTAAAGAAATTGGGCCAGAATTATTGAAAAAATTAATATATTTTTCATTATTTTCATCAACTAACTTTTCAACAACAAATTTCAATTCATTTTTTGCTGTTTGAGTTAATTTTTCAACCTTCAAACTACCTTTAATATATGCAATTTGATCTCGTTCACCATCACCGATGTAAACCTCATCATTTGGTTTGAAAATTAAATCGGGTTTTGGAATTAATTCTAATAAAACAAAATGATCCTTTCCAATAACTTGTAAAATTGGTTCCTTCATGTGGAATGGTCTGGAATCGTTAGAGTATCCGTGCTTTAGATAGTCCAAAACTATCGCATATTCTTCCTTTGCACGTTGCTTTCGTTCTCGTTCCATTATATCCAATCACTATTTTCATTGAGATTTGATTATACTTAGGATCTTATCCATACCTTCTTTTGAAACAGTTAATTTGTTCCGAACGAAAACAGTTTTTAGTTCAGATTCGTTTTTTGGGAGTAAATTAACAATTTCAACGACACAATCATTTGTTAATCGAGGGATACCTGCAGATTCAATGTCTTTAATTAATTTTGCAGCTTCAGATTTATTAATTTTGTTGAACTTGGCAGTAAAGTCTCTAATTTTTTGTTGACTACCGCTTAGTTCTCCACTTTTTTCTAATTTGATTAATATGTCATTTACTTCCGCAATTGGAAGTGCTTCCTTTGTGATTATTTTTACTTTCATTTTAATTTAACCAGATGAATTGCTCGAGAAACCACATTCTTAAGCTTATTTCCATCTTTAATTTGTAGTGTGTAAGCGTTTGAACCTTCCTTTGTAAGTATAGTTCCAACAAGATTTTTGAATCTCGGATGAGGCATACCACTTTGCACTGCAGGTTCTTGTAATATTCTTACTCTCTCGCCAACGTTAAATTTTCGTAGCAATCGAGTAATAGTTACTTTACCTTTAGTACCAGCCTTTTTCTTAAGCTTATGTCGGGTATTACTTCTGAATCCACCCTTTCTTCCAGTTCCGCTTCCGGCCATGACTAATTCTAGATTATTTACTTTTTAAATGTTTCGAGGAGAACGTGTATTAGCTATTGAACTAGTATGATAAAATCCATCATCAATTATTTCTTTTCTTTCGACTTCGACTCCAATTTTAAAATAATCCCGGAAAACCTTTTCCGCCACGCAATTTTTGCATTCGTTTCATTTTACGAGATTGTCCAGAAATTGATTTCATCATTTTTTTCATATGTTTATACTGTTTTACTAAATCTCGCATTTCTTCCAATTCTCTACCGGAACCGATAGTAATTCTTTCAATTCGAGACTTATTAATTAGAGAAGGATTATCCTTTTCTTCGTTCGTCATCGAATCCATCAAATATTTCCATACTTTCATTTTTTCTTCCTGTTCTTTCAAAGCACTTTTTGGAATATTCATTTTACTCATCCCTGGAATCATATTTGCAATTTGTCCCAATGGACCCATTTTTTTCAGTGCTTCCATTTGTTGATATAAATCATTAAAGGACATGTCTCCTTTCATAATATTTTTTGCAGTCTTTTCAGCAGTTTCAGAATCAATGGCGTCCTTTGCCTTTTCTAAAAGAGTTTCAATATCACCCATTCCCAATAATCTAGAAACAAAATTTTTCGGTTTGAATTCTTCAAGTGCATCTAATTTTTCTCCAACTCCGATAAACTTAACTTTCGCACCAGTCACTGCTGCTGCTGAAATAGATCCACCACCTTTGGCAGTACCATCTAATTTTGTTATTATAACTCCCGTAACTCCAATGCTATTGTGGAAACTTTTCGCAATTTTTTCAGCTGCTTGTCCAATATCTCCGGAAAGAACCAATAATTTTTCTTGAGCACTAACTGATTTATCAATTGCTTTGATCTCATCAGTCAATTCTGAATTTAATGCATCTCTTCCCGCAGTGTCTACAATAATTAATTCATATTTTTCTAAATCTTTTTCAAAGGATTTGTATATTTTTGCAGGATTCGTTTCCTTTGGATCACCATAAAAATCAACTTTTAATGCTTCAGATAATTGTTTTAATTGAGCATATGCTGCAGGTCTCCAAGTGTCTGTTTGAACTAATGCAATTTTTTTACCACGTTTTTTGTAAAATTTAGCTAATTTTCCCGCAGTCGTAGTTTTACCTGATCCAAAAAGTCCAATCAACATTAATTTTGTTGGTTTTGTTTCAGTATTAATCTCTTCAAATTTATCGCCCAATAATAAAGTAAGTTCTTCATAAACAATATTCAAAGTGTGTTCTTTCGCAGTCAATCCTCCAGCAACTTTTTCCTTTAAAGCTCGTTTTTGTATTTTTTCTGAAATTTCTCGAGCTAATTTAATAGATACGTCTGCAGAAATAAGAGATTTTTTGATTTCTTCAGTTAATTTTCTAATTGCTTCTTTGTCTACTTTTCCAGAAGTTAGCTTTTTTAGAGCATTCTTCAAAGAGTCAGACAACCTATCAAGTACCATATTCCTCTCGGATTTTGGTGCTTTTTAAATTATTTGATTTAGGATTTTATCTGCATCAAATTCTTCGAGATCATCATATCCTTGACCGTTTCCTAAAAATAAAATTGGTTTTCCGGATTCATGAGCAACTGAAATGATTGCTCCACCTCGTTCATCTGCGTCAGTTTTTGTTAAAATGATGCCATCAACACCAATTTTTGCATCAAATAATTTTGCTTGAGTTACTGCATCATTTCCAGTAAGTGAATCAACAACCAAAATAGTATAATGCGGTTTTACAACTCGCTTAACTTTTTCCAATTCTCGCATCAAATCCTCATTTGCATGATTTCTTCCCGCAGTATCAATTAAAACATAATCTAATTTTTTTGATTTAGCATGTTCTACTGCATCAAATGCTACTGCTGCAGAATCAGAACCATAATTATGAGAAATAACCTTTACGTCCAAATTTTTTCCATGTTGTTCTAATTGTTCAATTGCGGCCGCCCTAAAAGTATCTCCTGCGGCTATAACACATTTCTTTTTGTTCTTTTTAATTTTTTGCGCAAGTTTTGCTAAAGTTGTAGTTTTACCTGCACCATTAACCCCAATTAGAATAATTATTGTTGGATTTTTTTCTTCAAAAACATTTATTTTATCTGAAGATAAAATTTCTTTAAGTTTGTTTTTCAAATCAACTTTCAAATTTTTGGCATTAGAATTTTTTACAGCGTCCAGAATTTCACTAACAACTCCGTAAGCAATATTATTCGAAAGTAATTCATCTTCAAAATCGTTTGAAAGTTTCTTTAATTTAGAACTTTTAATTTTTTTAATAACATTAACTTTTCCGGCTTCTTGCTTTACCTTGGCTGAAATCTTTGAAAAGGTATTTTTTAGTTTACTAAACATCTTAGTTTTTAGCTTGTTCAGCTTTTAATTTCTTTTGAAATTCAATTATTTTTGAATTTAATTCATTAATCTCAATGAGTTTATCTTGTTCAGATTTTTCAATTTCAACAATTCTTCGTCTTAATAAATCTAAAATTTCAGTCTTTGTTTTTTCAACAATGTTTCCTGCACCGACATTCAGTAAAAATTTATTAGACTTCACTGTTGATTCGAAATAAATTCCGCCCCCGAGAGGAGCATTTAATGTTTCACTCTTTTTGATAATTGATAACGTTTCAATTAATGAAAAAATCTCAGATTTTTGTCTTTTGAAGAATTCTAAATCTTCTTTAGCTTGACTAATTTTTTGTTGTATTAAATAATCCATTTTAAATAAATCCTAGACTTTCATCAATTCGGCCCATTTCGAATCCAGTTGAATTTGAAGATACCAAAAATCCATTTGAGTTTGCAATAATTCCTGATCCCATAATTGAACTACCTGTTGAAACAGTTCCAACTCCAATTTCGAAGCCAGTTAATTTTTCAGCAACTTTAATGTCGGAGTTTTTAACAATTGACCCAAAAATTCCACCTTTATTAGTAAGAATTCCATATGAACCTGGAACATCTCCTTCAGCAAGTTTCATAGTTTTTGTGTTAACATCTAATGCCCTTTGAATATCTTTCGATTCCCTTTCACTAAATTCTTGACTTAAAATCCCAATTTTATCATTACATAAAATATTATTTCCCAATGCAGTTTTCAAAGTTTTAATTTTCTTGACGTCAGCGATTCCCTTTAATTGTTTTTTCAAATTTTCAAATTCTTTATCAAAAATTATTTCTGGAACTAAAACAGTATTTGAATTTGCTACACAGAAAATACCAACAAAAGGAGTACCGTATATATTTGAAGTAATAATCGGAACATCCAATACTTCTTCTAAGAGTTTTAATTTACTTTTGCTCAATTCTCCACCTAGAAGTGCATACTTATCTGTTGCGACACAATATAATCCGATATTAGGGTCGCCCTTAAAATTAACTTTGTCTACGTGGACCATTACTTTGTTTTCTTAGTTACCTTCTTTTTTTCAATCGGCTTTACCGGCGTTTTTTCCGGTTTAGATTTAACTTTAGTTTTCGGTTCCTCAACTTTTTTTGTTTCTTTTGCTTTAGAGTCTTTCTTGGGTTTTTCTTCAATCTTTTCGGGAATTTCCTTTGTTTTAGCTTTTCTTGGCAATTCTGACAATTCAACAGTAACCGAATCTGCGACTCGTTTAACGTCAACTCTCACTCGAGAAGGCGGATTTTTAGCGCCTCGTTTCCAAATCGATTCGTTTACCCATCTTCCAATCTTAATTTCTTCAATTTTAGAATGTCTTCCAACAAAAGATCGAAGTGTTGAGACTGCTTTCTCTGCACGTCTCCATTTTGGAGTCTTCAAATATTCCTTTCGTAAAGGTACTGTATATGTTCGTGTTTCTCCGTCTTTCATTTTTAGCCTCGTTGAATGCTAGATTTTCTCCATCTTCGTTTTTTTATAGTTAATGAAGATGGATGAACTCTTCGTCCTACTCCGAAAACTTTAGGGATTATCCAAAAGGGTGCCCATCGAGTTTGCCGTCCTGCTCTAATTAATCGATTTTTTCGACCAGAAGGTTTTCTTGAACTCATTTTTTACCCTCCGTTTTAACAGGTTTTGATTTAGTAAGACTAATTTTGTCTAAAAGAGACTGACCTTTTGATGCAATTATTCGCCCTTTATGTTGAGTTATAGAATGTTTAACTAATTCTGCAGATTCTAATTGTTGCACGATTTTTCGAATTATATTTCCTGAAGCCTTAGTAAATCGTTCAGGTTTTCGTCCTCGATCCTTTTTTCCACCATATCTTGAACGCATTTTAGAAACGCCCACTGGACCATGATTATAAATATTTTTTAGAATTGATGCAGCTCTAACGAACCACCAATCTGGATTTTCAGGCGGTCTTTCTTTGTGATGTCCAGTTTTAACAAAACTCGCCCAGCTAGGTGGAGTAATCTTATCGATTTTCTTCAATTCACTAGCTAATAATTGGTTTGCTTTTTCAGGACCAATATCATTGACGGATGCCATAAGTAATGAGTGATTGGCGTACTTTTAAAAAGATTACGAATTCAACATAGGCAATAAACCGATAACTCCAAATAATAAGAAAAGTCCCATTTGTAACAGCATAGATTTTAATGCAACACGCTTATTGAAGTCCAAATTTAAGGATGAATAAACAATCAGAATACCATAAATCAAAATTATTGATGAATTTGAAGGATTAGGACCGATAGCAAGACCTCCCAAAATTGCAATTAAGTATTTTAGAAATCCAAATTTAAATCCATGTAATTTGTGGAACCATTTGTACTCGTCTTTGGCCAAATTTTTTAGAATAAAACCGGCAACATATGCTGAAGACATGAATAAGATAATAAATATGGTTCTAAGCATAGATTTTTAATTAGATTATCATATTTAATCTTAATGGAAATATATAACTCCTGTCAAGATTCATTTCTTTTAGAAAAAATTTAATCAATTATATCAAAAAATACAAACCCAAAATGTTTTAGATATAGGAACCAGAACATTGTTTCTCAAGGTATTGTTGATAGGTCCGCGCAAGTATCACTGATTAGCGACCATGCATTCGTGATAGCCAACCACGGCGCCAGAAGTAGATCAAAATTAGCAGAGAGAATGCTCCCATCAAACCAACGATTTGCCATAGGTCAAGTAAACCCCTGCCGGATTCGAAGGCCTCGACATTCATACCGAAGATTCCGGCGATCAGGGTCAAAGGTAGTATGATGGCACCGATGATGGTTAAGGTGGTCATCACTTCGGTCAACTGTGCATTGGATTTAGCCAGTCCGAGGTTGACATGGGAGAGGTAGGTGTCTCGGGTGCTGGTGGCTCCTGCTGAATAGTTACTGACTCGCTTAACAAGAGTGGTGGTCATCTGTTGCAGATCCTCAAACAGGCGCATTGATTTTTTGGAGACCATGCGTTCTCCGGGTCTGAGCAGCTTGAGTAGAGCTGATTGAAGCGATTCAATAGATTTGGAGGTCTCACGTAGGTGTTTTTTCAATTCGTGCAGTCCTTCAAGCAGGTCATCATATTTCTTGGCAGGGTCAAAGACCCTGTACTCTAGTTCATCGAGTTCGTCCGAGTATTCATTGAGAATCGGCACCCAGTCATCAGCCACTGAGTCAAGCAGTTCATAGAGCAGGTAATCAGTTCCCAGATTCAGTTCCTCGTCATCAGCACGCTTGAATCGGTTGGCAAAGGATTCGATAGCTGGGATCTTAGTATGCCGTACGGTGATCATCAGATCATTGACCTCGAGGATGACTATAGGTTCGGTATCCAGCCGGTTGTCCGCATCTCTGGCTTTGATAATTATCAGGTTGTGGCCATCGAATCGTTGCACTGTGTTGGCTGCGTCACCGAAACAGTCCTCGACAGCCAGTTCATCGATGCCGAGTTCAAGAAGGAATTGTCGGACTTTCTTATCTGGATGTAAGATGTCCAACCAAGCGCAACGGGACTCCTTGATCAGTGCAGTCACATTTTTCAATGTGGTCTGGTCATTTGCCAGACGCCCCGACTCACGAGTCTGGAACCTCAGCTCTACCATGCCCGGCCCTCACCATATACTGAAGACATAAAAATTATAAGAAAAACTGATTTTAACATACTTTAAATATAGTTCAGATTTTAAAACTATAATGGATATTAAACATTCAAAGGGAGTATATTTACCGCGTGAAGATTCATTTCTTTTAAAGAAAGAATTAATCAATTATATCAAAAAATATAAACCCAAAAGCGTCTTAGATATGGGAACTGGAACTGGAACTCAAGCAATTACAGCAAAAAAATTAGAAGTCGAAACAGTATTTGCGACAGATATAAACCCTGATGCAATAGACTGTGCAAAGAAAAATTCAAAAAATCTCAAAATCTCTTTCGTTCAATCTGATTTATTTTCAAATATTTCCGAAAAATTTGATTTAATTGTGTTTAATACACCCTACCTTCCTCCAGAACCACCGCTAGATCCACAATGGAGTGGAGGGAAAAAATTCGTTGAAAGATTCTTAAAGGAATCAAAAAAACACTTAACTCCAAATGGAAAAATTATATTCGTTCATTCTTCAAAATCACCAATTTCCATAAAACATAAAATTTTAGATCAAGAAAAAATGCCGGATGGCGAGATGTTATATGTCTCCTTGAGATAATTTTATATTGAATCAGTACTTTTTTGTTTTAGAAAGGCGGGGCTAACCTCGTGAATTGTCTGAGTTAAATTTCAATCTTCGCGAATGAAATAAATAGACAATAAGGATGCAAGAGCAACTATTAAGTGCTTGACGCAGCGTTTAAAGATAATAGGCCGCGATATGCGAACTTTATTCGATCTGTTCAACCCTTCTTAATATCTCTTGAGTTCAGTTGAGGCTTACGACTTCATATGCTTGAGCAACTGGTCATCACGTTATGGCGCAGTAGGGTGGCAATGATGCGTTGGACCTCAATCGCGTGGGCCTATACGCCTTTCAAACTCTTTTTAAATTTATTCTGATACACCTATTTCCGATGTTAAGTGCATATATTTTAATTGAAGCAGAAGCTGGAAAAGAACGAGAGATTCTTGAAGCGTTAAATGCAAATGAAAATGTAGTGGATGTAAGTATTGTTTATGGACAATATGATATAATTGCCAAGATCGTACTTACTGAAGGTGATGAATTACCAAGTTTTATGATGGAGATAATTCGACCAATTAACGGAATTACTGGAACATCTACTTTGCTTTCGGCTTTCGACCCTTCCCGACCTTAATTATTAAATTTTTAATTAAGTAAGAATTCGGAATTAACATTGTATTTCGACTATTCATTTCTAATTGTGTATTTAGTAAATTAACTTTCTTAATTACGCCTCTAAAATCTTTAAATTTAATTTTATCACCTTTCTCAAGTTTTCTAGTTGAAATTAAATAAAAACCAGCTACGATATTTGGTACAAAATCTCTTAATGCTAATGAAAATGAAATTAAAATTATTCCTGCAAAAACAAATAACAAGAAATTCATTACACTGATTGCAATTCCAATTTGGATCAATGCCGCAATAATTGCGATTAATATTATCGCGTATTTAACAAATTTGTAAGCAATATTTTCCGGATCAAAATCAATACCTAATGTTTTTTTCAAATTTCCATTAAGATTAATTCGTTTCACAATTCGTTTAGTAATATTTCCGAACAAATTTCCCAAAAAGATACCTGAAATGAATATAATTCCAGCTAAACCAAAGGTTAAACTAGCGTATTTTAATGCAGAATATGCTGCTGGTGATATGCTAAACATTGCGGTTAATCAGTAATTCTTATTAATTTAAACCTTTCCCTTTAATATGGCAACCAATGTTGGTCACGAATATATTAATGCAGAAAAAGAATATCATGACGCAAAAAATTCTCCGGAAAAACTCAAGGCATTGAAAAATATGCTCACCGCGATTCCAAAACACAAGGGAACTGAAAAAATGCAGGCCCAAATTAAAAAACAAATCGCAAAAATGACGGATCAAATTTCTTTTGAAAAAAAACAAGGAAAGGGATCTTCTCGAACTTCAATCAAAAAAGAAGGCGCAGGTCAATGTGTAATTTTTGGAAGAACTAACTCCGGAAAATCCACACTTCTAAAGCTTCTTTCAGGAAAAGATGTAAAAATTTCGGAATATGAATATACTACTCAAGTTCCTATTCAAAAAATGATTTCATTTGAAAATGTAAAAATTCAAGGAATCGAGATTCCTGGAATTTATGATGGTTTTTATGAAAGCAAAAATGGTAGATCAATCTTAAGTTTAGCGCGAATCGCAGAAGTGGCGATAATTATTTCTGAAAACAAAGTAGATTTTGACATGATTAAATCAGAACTTGAAAAATCCGGAATTTTTTTAACTCGAAAGAGGTCAGATAACATTTTTACAAAACATTTACCATATATACGAACATCCAAGTCTAAATTTGATAAAAAAATGATTCCTAAAATCTGGAAACTTTTAGACAAAATTAGAGTTCAAACTAAAACTTCCAAAAAAATCGCTAAGAAACCAATTGTTTTGGAATCCGGATCGAGAGTGGAAGATGTTGCTAGAGCAATACACCAAGATTTTGTTAAAAATTTCAGATATGCCAGATTGTGGGGACCCTCAGCAAAATTTGATAGTCAACAAGTTGGCCTTGAACACGTATGCAAAGACGGTGATATTGTGGAGATATTTACAAAATAACGCCCTTCGATAGGAATATTATTTTAACTAATCAACGTTTCAGAGTTTTATGAAAGCTAAAGGTTCTAATGCGGAGCGTCAGCTTGTTGCGATGTTTTGGGAGAAAGGTTATGCTGCGATTAGAGTAGCTGGTTCAGGGTCTTCGCGGTTTCCGTGCCCCGATGTTTTGGCGTCAAACGGTCGGAAAACCTTTGCAGTGGAGGCAAAAGCCACTAAAACAGATTATCAATATTTTAGAAAAGATCAAATCGAGCAATTGATTAATTTCTCTCAAAATTTCAATTCTGAACCGATTTTGGCAGTCAAGTTTTCGACAAACTGGTATTTTTTTTATTTAACGAGTTTGTCAATCACGAAGAAAGGGGAATATGCGATTAAGAAGAGATATGCTGAAGAAATTGGAATGTCATTCGAAAAGTTAATTTCTTGAACCAGTAAGAAATTCAGATAGTTCTTGAAGAATTTGATTCTTACCAATAAATAATACTGCTGCAAGAAGAATTACTGAGAAGAGAACTGGAGCTGCAACTAAGT
>Ga0209554_1002567_pt1 | contig 12434 bp, 11 predicted proteins | sample MarorgKNORR_S2LV_5_FD_188221 | JGI IMG/M metagenome (GOLD analysis project Ga0209554, IMG submission 188221) | Marine microbial communities from the Southern Atlantic Ocean, analyzing organic carbon cycling - Bottom_A/KNORR_S2/LV (SPAdes) (version 2) | ecosystem: Environmental > Aquatic > Marine... | reverse complement strand
CTATTCAATATTAATTATTCCTTCAATTTTTATGATGAAAAATGGTTTATTTTGCAAATACTATTCTCTAATATTTTTCATCATTTATATTTTTTCTTACAGAATTTTTTCTAATAAAATCAGTAAAAAAGATTATATTTAGAACTTAAAAAAAATTATTGTTTTCTTGCTAATTTTGGTTATAATCATCTCAATACCGAAATTTGGTGGGAAACTAATGTGAAATACATTGACTGTTCCTGCAACGGCAAGAACCGGAGTCCGAGCGCCACCCGGTATAGTCCCCTGCTGAATGATGGCCAGGAAAAGCCTAGTTCTACAATGAAAAATTAGCAGTGGCGTAAAGTTTTATGCTAATGCTAAGAAAAATAATAAAGCTAATAATAATTTTAACTTTTCCAGTAAATAATATATTTGCTGCTGATATACCTATAATAGTTATTGCACCAGGAAAAACTCCCCAGTCGTTAAGCACTGTAGGCAGCTCTGTTACAGTAATTGATTCAGATAAAATAAATGAATCCTCACATTTTTCTTTAGCAAACATTATTGATGATAGTTCTACAAGCACAAATATGTTTCAAGCCGGCGGGCTTGGGGCTAATACAGGAATTCAATTACGTGGTTTAGAAAAAAGATATTCAACAGTTTATATTGATGGAGTAAAAATGCTAGATCCGTCATCATCAGATGGGAGTTTTTATATGGAAAATGTTATGAAAAATTCAATTGATAGAGTTGAAATTTTAAAAGGAACTCAAAGCTCTCTCTATGGAAGTAATGCTATTGGAGGTACAATACATATATTCACAAAAAAAGGTAGAGAGGGAAACCATTCAAATTTTGTAATTGAAAACGGTTCTAATAATACAAAAAATTTCACTTATTCTGTTGATGGTGCTGATGATAAATTTCATTACTATTTAGGCTTAAATAAGCTTCTTACTAATGGTATTTCAGCAATGAATGATAACAATGAAGATGATCAATATAGAAATGATGGAATAGTCGGAAACTTTGGTTATAAAATTAATGATAATTTTAAAATAGAAAATTCTTTTAGATATGCGGATACTTTTTATGAATATGACGCAGTTAATTCTTCATACGCAGATATTAATAGCACCGACAATATTGAAGGTTCTTATACTTTGAAATTAATTCATGAAAAAGATAAATTTAAAAACTCCCTTATTTACAATAAGCTTTATATCGAAAGAGCCACAACTAACCATGCAAAAGCTTATACAAATTATTTTGGTTATAGAGATACATTTAATTTTTTAGGTAAATATAATTTTAATCTGGATAATAAGATTGTTTACGGGATCGATAGTGAATTCGACGCATCAAGATATCCAGTAGATTCTGGAGTTACTAATAAAGAGCATGATGAAAGTATTATTTCTCAATATTTTGATTTTCAATTTAGACCTTTTGAAAAATTATATTCAACGTTTGGTTTGAGAAGTGACGATCATACAACTGCTGGCAGAAAAACGAGTGGAAGAACCACTGTAGCTTATCAATTAGATGGTAATAGTAAAATCAGATCTTCTCTCGGAGCCGGCGTAAGATTCCCTGCTTTATACGATTACAAATACGGTTCTAGTACAATTGTAGATAAAGGTGGTACTTTAGAAGACATACAATCTGAAAGAGGACTTAGTTTTGATCTCGGCTACGATACATATATAGATAATTTAGATTTAGGATTAAGCGCTACTTTATTTAAAACTAAACAAAAAAATTCAATTTTAAATAATGCAAGAACTGAATGGGTACAAATGAATGCTACCGGTGTTAATACTAGTGAAGGTATTGAATTAAATGGTAACTGGAAACCAGTTGATAAAAAAATCAGTTTAAATTTTGGTTATACATTTACCGATTCATATGATGCAGCTACTTGTGATCCAGATGAAAAAGCTGCCTATGCTGATAATGAATGTCGGGACATAGGTAGTAAAGTTCAAACAGCAAAAGTAAGAGTGCCTAGACATGCTATTCAATCTAGGATTAATTATAATATTAGTCCAAATTTAAAAAGCTCTCTAAAAGGAAAGTATGTAGGTGAAACAAGAGATTTCGGAAATGCTAATAATGATTACACAGATGTAATATTAACAAATTACTTTGTCTTTGATATAGAAACTAGCTACAACTTATTTAATACTTATAAAACATTTATTAATATTGGAAATATATTAGATAAAGGATATGAACAAGCTTATCAGTATTCATCTATGGGAAGAACTTTCAATTTTGGAATAAGGAGGGTATACTGACAGAAAAAATAATGAATAAACTTAATATGAATGTAAAAAATTACTTTTTACCAATATGTTTAATTTTAGTCTTGTCGTTTTCAAGGCTAATTCCGCACCCATGGAATTTTACCCCCGTATTGGCAATGGGAATTTTTTCAGGATTTTACTTCAAGCAATTTTATTTAGGTTTATTTATAGTTATTGTCTCCATGTTTCTTGGCGACTTATACCTTGGGTTTCACAGTACAATGTTTTTTACTTATATTTCTTTAGCAGTGGCAGTCATACTTGGCCTTTATATTAAACATTTTAAGTTTACTGAAATTTTAGTTACAGGTTTAACTTCTTCGATTTGTTTCTTCTTGATAACAAATTTTGGTGCGTGGCTAACTTTAGAAATGTATGAAAAGAATTTAGCTGGCCTATTCCAATCTTATGTACTGGCAATTCCTTTTTTTCACAATACTCTAATATCAACTTTATTATATCTAGTCGTTTTAAAATTACTTTTCAATTTTTCAGTTAGAAAAAAAGTAGCTTAAATATTTTTTTAGAAAAAAAGTTGAAATTTAATAAATGCGTTACAAAAACTTAATTATAATAAATAATGAAAAAATTTTTAAAGAAAATAATAGTTTTTACTGTGATAACCTTGATTTAAAAATTCTTCCAGAAGGACTAAACGAATATCATGAAGTCCAATATATTGTTAGGAGTTCAAATAAAAAAGGAGGTCAAAAAATTAATTTAAAGAATATCAAAGTAGCATCAAATATTCTTAAATTTATTTATTATGCCTTTAAGACTTTTAAAATTCCAAACGTTAGCTATTTGTTAGTTTGTATTACTCCTTACACTTTTTTATCATTTCTAATTTTATTCCTGTTTAGAAAGAGAGTATTTGTCTATCTATTTAGTAGTGGGCACGATGAATACAAACATATTTTAGGTAGTTGGTCTGTTTGGATTTATCATATCATGTATACAATAGTTACTTCAAATTCAAAGGTCATTGTTTGTCACGAACGACTGTATAAAAAAAAATCTCATCTCGTTTATATTTCCAGGTTAAATGATGAATGGATAGAGGACCAAAAAAGCGCTTCATTAGATAAAGTTAGATTTTTATATGTTGGAAGAATGAGTCCTGAAAAAGGTATTTTTGAATTTTTAAAAACATTTGACAAAATAAAATTTGATGCAGAATTGTCTATCGTTGGTAATTCAGAAAATAAAAAAATTTTAAATACAAATATTAAACTACTAGGTTATATTGCCGATCCAAAATCTCTTATTAATATTTACGATAAGCATAATATAATGGTATTACCTTCTTTTACAGAAGGCACTCCGTATACTGTGGATGAATCGCTTTCACGTAAAAGACCAGTTATTATATTTGAAGATATTGCCTATATTGTAAGAGATAAAAAAGGAATTTTTGTTTCAAAAAGAGATATTGATTCATTGTCCAAAACCACAAAATATATAATGGACAATTATCTTGAAATTCAAAAAAAAATGGAGAAAAATGTTCTGCCTACTAAAAAGGCTATGATAAAACAAATTTCTGACATTATTAATCTTCAAAATTCCTAGGCGTGGCACTTTTAACTAAAAAAATTTTCTTTTAAAGAATCTAATAATTATATGAAAAAAGGAACATATTTGATAACGGGATGTGCGGGTTTTATTGGGTCAAACCTAGTAAAAAAACTTTATAAAAACTACGAATTAATTTTAGTTGATGATCTTTCGGAGGGTTCTATAATTAATTTGCCACGAACATTAAGAACAAAAATAATCAAAAAAAAAATTCAAAACATAAAAAATCTCAAAATAAAAAAACTTAACGGTATTTTTCATCTTGCTGCTCAATCTTCAGTTCCTTTGTCTCTAAATAATTTTTATAAAAGCAGCACGAATAATATTGAAAGTTCTTTAAAAGTATTTGAATTTTCAAAACAATTTTCTGCACCGGTTGTTTATGCTTCATCTTCTGCCATATATGGAAATTTACCTTTAGGTAATGATCAAAAAGAGAAATTCTCAATAACATCACCTTACGCTCAAGATAAATTAACAGTTGAATATTATGCTAAAATATTATTTGAAATTTTTAAAATATCCCTTGTTGGATTAAGATTATTTAACGTTTATGGTCCAGGCCAACGACACAATAGTCCGTACTCAGCAGTGATTCCAATATTTATTAATAGAATGCTAAAAAAATTGCCAGTAATTATTAACGGTGGTTTTCAAACTAGAGACTTTGTTTATGTTCAGGATGTTATTGATGTAATGTTAATGTTAATGAAAAAAATTCAAAAACAAAAAACTTTTCAAATTTTTAATTTTGGCACTGGACGTTCGGTAAAAATAGATTTTTTATTTAAATTAATTAAAAAAAATATTAATGTTGAACCAAAGATAATAAGACGCAAACTTGATAAATTTGATCCAAAAAAATCATCTGGAACTTATAAAAAAATATCTAGATATTTAAATTTAAAAAAATACAATTTTACTAAATTAGAAAATGGACTTATCAAAACTATTGATTCGATGAAATAAGATAATTAATGAAAACTTTTGAGTGGATAGTTGTTGGAGGTGGCGTAGCTGGAATATCTTTATCAGAAATATTAACAAGAGAGGGACATTCTGTAGCTCTAATAGAAAAAAAAGATAAACTTGCGTCAGCAACCACAAGAGAGTTTCACGAATGGTTTCACACTGGTTCTTTATATACTCTTCTAAAAGATGATATGAAAACACTCAAATATATTCTGGGATCTTTAGACGATCTTTTAGAATTTTACTCTTCTTTTCCAAAAATGAATCTACGACCCACCGATAAGGGTTTAAAAATTGCTGACAATAATAAAGGTTGGTTCAGTCCAAATTATATTAATTTTAAATATAGATTAAAAAATAGAAAATTAATACTTCCATGGTTATATACCATAGCGAGATCAATTGCTTTGATTGATGGAATTAGAAAACACGATTGGTTACGTCGTCGAGCTGGAATTTTGGAAAGTGTTACAACTGAATACTATTTTTCAATTCTAAAAAATTTACTTAAAATTGCAGCAAGTAGTAACAAGTTTTATAAAATTGAGACCACAGATTTCACTACAAACTCTAGAGACTTATTAAAGGATATGATTGCTACAGCGGAAAAGAATGGTTTAGAAATTTTTACAAAAAACGAACTTTTAGAAATAAAAAATTCAAACAATAATATAATAGCAAATTGCTCAAATGACAATTTCCAAGCTAAAAATATGGTCGTTTGTTTAGGAGATGAAATTGAAAAATTTAGCGATCTAAAAATCAACAAATCATATGCTCCCATAGCGGTAGTTAAAAATATAAAAGCAGACACAAAATCGTTTGTTGAATTAGATTGTTTCAAAAAAAATTGCATAAATATTGTTACAAAAGGCAAATCATTTGGTTTAATTGGAGGAATTAGTTTATCAAAAAAGGTTGAGGTTCAAAAATATTTTGACTTTATGATAAATGAACATAAAAAACTCAATCCAGGAATTGAAATTCTTGAAAAATATATAGGTGTCAAAAATGAAATATTTCAAAAAAAAGAAAATAGAAATTATTTATTCCATATAAATCCATCTAGAAAATACAAAAATGTTTGGTCTGTAATTCCAGGAAAGTTTACACTTGTATTTAGTATGGCTCCTGAATTTTACAGAATAGTTTATAAAAAAAATCCACGAAAATTTTTTAATACATCTTCTGACACGGGAAATTTTTCCCATTTAATTGAAGAAACAGTTTGGGGAGAAATACAAAAGAAAGAATAAAATATGGGAACCATAAAACTACCAAAAAATTCTATTGACTTTTTTAAAAACAATCAAAATAAAATATTTGATTCTGGTAATCTTGCAGAAGGTCCCTGGAATGCGCAATTGTCGGAAAAAATAAAATCTATTTGCAATATAAAAAATGCTATTTGTGTTAATTCAAACGGCAGCGGCCTGGTCGCCTTATTATTAATATATAAAGAGTATTATGGAAGAACCAATGTAATGATTCAATCAAATACTATGTATGGTGTAAAAATTATAACAAAAACTGCTGGTTATAATCTTGTTGATATTATTGACTGCCATCTTGAAACATTGATGCCAACTTTCGAAGACTTAAAAAAGTCAGTAGATAATTATAAAGGTAAAATTAACCAATTAGTTATATTGTTAAGTGATATTGGCGGAACAATTAATCCAAATATTGAAAAAATTGCCAAGTTTTGTAAAGAAAAAAATATTATATTACTCGAAGATGCTGCTCATAGTTTTGGATCAAGCTTAAATAAAAAATTTTCAGGAACTTTTGGAAATGCTGGCGTTTATTCTTATTATGCCACAAAAGCAATTTTTGCTGGAGAGGGAGGTATCGTTGTTACCAACGATAATAATATAGGAAGTTTGATGAAAGACTTTATAGCTTATGACCGATTTAAACAAAAAATGGAAATTGGATGCAATATACGTCTCCCAGAATTACAAGCTTTAATGATTTATTCGGTTGTTAAAGAATATAAAGGAATAATTAAAAACAAATTTAAAATAGCGGCAAAATATATAGAAGTATGCAATTCGCTCAAAATAAAATATATTAGTCAAAATAAAAATTCTAACTTAGGAAATTATTATAAATTTACTATTATCTCTCCAGATAAAATAATTTCAGATTTTCTTCCAAAAATTAAAACAACAACTTCAAAAGTTTATGATTATTCACTTGGTACGAGTAAAGAAATTACCTTGAAACATTTATGTTTACCAATTTGGTTTGGGCTTGAAGAAAATATTTCAGATAAAGTTATTGAAGAAATAAAAGAATCTTTGGGTGTGTAGTTCAGTGGTAGAACGCTACGTCGACATCGTAGAGGTCGCTAGTTCGATCCTAGCCACACCCACCAAAATATTAATTTTTAAAAGTCTTTAAGCTAATTTAGCTATTTACAAAAAAGTTTAATAAATATATACCCTATGTGCCTGGTGATTATTGCGAAGGGGTCATACCCGATCCCATTCCGAACTCGGAAGTCAAGCCCTTCAGCGCCGATGGTACTTTGTCTTAAGACATGGAAGAGTAGGACGTTGCCAGGCAAATAACTTAAACTTTATTTTATTATGAAAGTAGTAAGTTCACTTAAATCGCACAAAAAAAGAGATTTAAACTCTAAGCTCGTTCGCAGAAGAGGGCGTATTTATATAATAAATAAAAAGAATCCAAAATATAAAGCTAGACAGAAATAATGAAAAAGATTGGATCTGTCAAAGAAGATCTTACTACGGAAAAGAGAATTTCTATTACACCAGAGACTGTAAAAAAATTCACTGATTCGAATTTTTCTATTTTTCTTGAAAAAAAATATGGAGAGCATCTAGGCATTACTGATGATGAATATAAAAATGAAGGAGCAACTTTATACGATTCTGCTAAAGAAGTTTTAGAAAAATCACAAATAATTTTAAAAGTTAATTGTCCCTCTGATGATGAAATTAATTCAATACAAGATAAATCTATTTTAATTGGTCAATTTGATCCTCTTTCAGATAAAGAAAGGCTAAATATACTAATCAAAAAAAATATTAACATTTTTTCACTTAACCTGCTTCCAAGAATTGCAAGAGCACAATCAATGGATGTTTTGTCTTCTCAGGCAAATTTGGCAGGATATCGAGCGGTTATCGAGACAGTCGAAGAATTTGGCAAAGCCGTTCCTATGATGATGACTGCAGCCGGAACCATTACTCCAGCAAAAGTATTAGTTATTGGCGCTGGCGTAGCCGGGCTTCAAGCAATAGCAACAGCAAAAAGGTTGGGTGCAGTGGTGTCTGCGACTGACGTTAGAACTGTTGCAAAAGAACAAGTAGAAAGTTTAGGAGCAATATTTTTAGTCGTAGAAGAAACCGAAAATTTAGAAACAAGCGAAGGATATGCAAAAGAAGCTGGTGAGGATTTTAAAAAAAAACAGGCGGAATTGCTAAAAAATTCTGTTAAAAAAAATGATATTATTATTTGCACTGCATTAATACCCGGGAAGAAAGCACCAAGAATTATCTCAGAAGAAATGGTTAAAAGCATGAAGTCAGGCTCAATTATTTATGACCTAGCAGTAAACCAGGGAGGCAACTCTGCTTTTTCTGAAGCTGATAAAGTTAATGTTGTAAATGGGGTAAAAGTTATGGGCGCTAAAAATATATTGAATAAATTAGCATTAACAGCCTCGAACTTATATGCAAAAAATTTATCTAGTTTTGTTAATAATTTATACAATAAAGAAAAAAAAGATGTTTATATTAACCAAGAAGATGAAATTATTAGCAAAACTTTAATTAATAAAGAATTATAATTATGGAAATTGATCCGTTTATATTTAGATTAAGTATTTTCGTATTGTCAATATTTGTAGGTTATTATGTAGTCTGGAGTGTTACACCTTCATTGCACACACCGTTAATGTCAGTCACTAATGCAATTTCATCCGTAATTATTGTTGGTGCAATTGTAGCCGTATCCAGCCTATCATCAGATGTTGGTTTTGAATTATATAATATGTTTGGATTGGCAGCGATAGTTCTAGCTGCAATAAATATATTTGGTGGTTTTTTGGTAACACAAAGAATGTTGAAAATGTATAAAAAAAAGAAAAAAGTAAAATAAAGTAATGACGCCAAATTTAGCAGCATCGTTGTATTTAATTTCAGGAGTGTTGTTTATATTGGCTCTGAGAGGACTCTCATCTCCGGAAACATCAAGACAAGGTAATTTCTTCGGTATTTTGGGAATGGCTTTAGCAATTACTGTAACATTTTTATCCGTTGATATTTTGTTTAGTGGCTTCATCTTCATAATATGCGCATTGGCGATTGGTGGATCTATCGGAGCGATTATTGCTCATAAAATTTCAATGACAGCGATGCCCCAGTTGGTTGCCGGCTTTCATAGCCTCGTTGGTTTAGCCGCGGTATTAGTTGCTTTATCTGCTTTTTATAACCCAGAGGCTTTTGGATTGGGAACATTTAATAATATAAAAACCGCAAGTTTAATCGAGATGTCTATTGGCGCATCAATTGGGGCTATAACATTTACAGGATCTGTTATTGCATTTTCAAAATTACAAGGATTAATGAGTGGTGTACCTATCACTTTTAAAGGTCAACATTTTATAAATTTATTAATTGGAATTGGAATTGTGTCTTTAATTACCTATATAACAATTAATCAAAACAGCCATATATTTTGGTTATTGATTATTAGTTCTTTTTTAGTGGGTGTTCTTTTAATAATTCCGATAGGTGGAGCGGATATGCCAGTTGTTATTTCTATGCTCAATTCATATTCTGGATGGGCAGCTGCTGGAATTGGTTTTACTTTAGAAAATACAGCATTAATAATTACTGGAGCCCTTGTTGGATCGTCAGGTGCTATTTTGTCCTACATCATGTGTAAAGGAATGAACCGATCATTTTTTAGTGTAATTCTTGGTGGATTTGGAGGAACAGACTCAGCATTACAAAAAAACAAAGATAGAAGGCCTGTCAAAAGTGGCAATGCAGAAGATGCGGCATTTCTAATGAAAAATGCATCATCCGTTATAATTGTTCCTGGATATGGAATGGCAGTAGCCCAAGCTCAACATGTATTAAGAGAAATGGCGGATAATTTAAAAAAACATGGAGTAAAAGTTTCCTATGCCGTTCATCCGGTAGCGGGAAGAATGCCTGGACATATGAATGTTTTGCTAGCTGAAGCTAATGTGCCATATGATGAAGTTTTTGAACAAGAAAATATAAACAGCGATTTTGCAAATACTGATGTTGCTTTTGTAATTGGCGCTAATGATGTTACCAATCCAGTTGCTAAAACCGATCCTCAAAGTCCTATTTACGGCATGCCAATATTAGATGTTGAAAAAGCAAAATCAATTCTTTTTGTTAAAAGAAGTTTGTCCCCAGGGTACGCCGGTATTGATAACGAACTATTTTACAGAGATAATACTTTAATGCTTTTTGAAGATGCTAAAAAAATGACCGAAGAAATAGTAAAAAATCTTGATTAATTGTATCGTAAATATTAAATGAAAACTGAAATTTATTGTGATAGTGCAGATTTAGAAACTATAAAAAAATTAAATAGTAATACTTTAGTCAAAGGCTTCACAACAAATCCAAGTTTAATGAGATTGGCAGGGGCAAAAAATTATAAAAATTATTCGTTAAAACTTCTTAAGATATGTAATAGAAAACCTATTTCGCTTGAAGTTTTTGGAGATAATTTTGATCAGATGTTTAATCAGGCAAACATCATAAATTCTTGGGGGAACAATGTATATGTCAAAATACCTGTAGTAAATTCAAAAGGAATATTCTCAGGTAAAGTAATAAGTGCACTCAGTAAAAATGGAGTTAAACTTAACATAACTGCTGTTTATACTATTAATCAAGTAAAAAAAATAATTAAAAGAATAAACAAAGATTCAAAAATAATAATATCAATTTTTTCTGGTAGAATGGGAGATGTCGGCAAGGATCCGATTCCAATTATTAAAGAAAGTGTACGCTTAACAAAAAGATTAAGAAATGTAAAAATACTTTGGGCTAGTACACGAGAACCTTACAATTATCTTCAAGCCAAAAATTGCGGATGTTCAATTATAACTATGCCTGCTGCAATAATTGAAAAAATATCGAAATTTGGAAAAACTTATCAAGAGCTGACGTTAGATACGGTAAAAAAATTTTTAAAAGACAGTAGAGACTCTAATTTTAAAATATAATATTAAATAAAGAATATATTTGTGTTAAAATAAATAAAATTTTAATTTAACTTTTTAAAGTATTTATCATATGAAAAAAGTTGCACTTATAACTGGCATTACGGGACAAGACGGATCTTACCTATCTGAATTATTATTAGCCAAAGGTTATGAAGTCCATGGAATTATAAGAAGAATAGCCTTAGAAGATGAAATTCGTAGGTTTTGGAGAATAAGAAAAATTTTAGGCGATATAACTTTACATCCTGGATCCATAGATAGTTATGCTCGTACATTCAATATTTTACAGAAAGTAAAGCCTGATGAAATATATCATTTGAGCGCCCAAAGTTATGTTGGTTACTCTTTTGAAGATGAATTTTCCACTTTAAACACGAATATTAATGGCACACATTATATGCTTTCTGCGGCAAAAGAGTTTGTAGATAAGAAGGTAAAATTTTATTTTGCGGCCTCATCAGAAATGTTTGGAAAAACTAAAGAAACTCCTCAAAATGAAAACACTGTCTTTCATCCAAGATCTTCGTACGGGATATCAAAAGTTACTGGTTATTATTTAACAAAAAATTATAGAGAAGCTTACAATCTACATGCATCAAATGGAATATTATTTAATCATGAATCGCCAAGGAGAGGATTTGAATTTGTAACCAGAAAAATTTCGTTGGCGGTTGCCAGAATAAAAAAAGGGTTGCAGAAAAAATTAAAATTAGGAAATATTAAATCAAAGAGAGATTGGGGTCATGCTAAGGATTATGTGGAGGCTATGTGGTTAATGTTACAACGGGACAATCCTGGAGATTATGTGATTGGAACTGGGGAGGGAAACTCAGTAGAAGATTTTGCTAAAAAAGCATTTAATCATGTTGGCTTGAATTATAAAGATCATATAATTATAGATAAAAATTTAGTTAGGCCATCTGAGGTCGATACTCTTTTAGCTGATTACACTAAGGCTAAAAAAATTTTAAAATGGAAACCAAAAATATCTTTTGACGATTTAGTAACAAGTATGGTTGAGCACGACTTAGAACAAATTAAAAAAAATAATTATTTTTAAATTTTTCTTTATTTTTTTTATTTTATTTTTAATTCAATATATTTTTTCAAACCTTTCCCATAAGATAATAATATTATTTTTTAATGTATTAAGCGAATCCTAAAATTTCTTTATGTTTGTTGTCCGTTTACTCACGATCTGTCTTTTTTTTTGCCTTAATACAATAGATGCAATTAATATTATATAAGTAGCATTATTTGTCGTGAAAATACTACCGCTACTCTTAAATGGAAAAAGTTCTAAAATTAAACTTATTGTAGCTGCCAATAAAATAAAATTT
>Ga0209554_1002564_pt1 | contig 12447 bp, 11 predicted proteins | sample MarorgKNORR_S2LV_5_FD_188221 | JGI IMG/M metagenome (GOLD analysis project Ga0209554, IMG submission 188221) | Marine microbial communities from the Southern Atlantic Ocean, analyzing organic carbon cycling - Bottom_A/KNORR_S2/LV (SPAdes) (version 2) | ecosystem: Environmental > Aquatic > Marine... | reverse complement strand
GAGCCAAAATTTGACACTAAATTCATAACAAAATTTTCGGGAAATATTGGTCTACCTTGCATTATTTTCTATTCTCTTACATCTTCAAATGTTGATTTTGACTTACTTTTAAGATTTTTTTACTACATATTATTGTATGTTGGATTGTTTGGAATTATAGGTATTTTAGTACTTAAAATTCTTAATAAAGATATATTTAGACTTCTTCCACCTTTAATTCTTCCAAATACAGGCAATATGGGCATGCCTATTTGTCTTTTTGCTTATGGTAAACTGGGGTTAGCAATAGCAGCAGCGGTTACTTCAGTGATAATTGTTTTTCATTTTACGCTAAATATTCTTTTAGCAAGTAAAAAATTTTCTTTTAAACCGCTTATAAATTGTGTTTCAATATACGCCTTGATTATTTCATTGTTTTTTGTTTATTATAAAATTCCTTCACCAAAGTTTCTAGAAAATGCTACATTTTTAATATCTTATTCCACAATTTTTTTAGTACTGATGTCCTTAGGGGTAGCTCTATCTAAATTAAAAATTTTTTCATTTAATGAAAGCTTACTTTTTTCATTCATCAGAATTATCGTTGGTCCAATAGTGGGGTTTGGATTTGTCCGGATATTTAATTTAACTGGTGTTGAAGCAGGAGTAATGTTTATACAAACATCTATGCCATCGGCTGTCTTGACATACTTAATTGGTGAAATTTATTCTCCTAAAAAAATAGTCAATAGTATTGCCAGCACAGTAGTTCTTTCTACATTCTTATCATTTATTACAGTCCCTATAGTAGTATTTTTGTCTCTAAAATATTTTTATTAAAAAAGTGAAAGCAATTTTTTATAACTTACTTGCTTGGTGCATTTTACCGATCATGGATGGAATTGCAAAATATCTAAGTTCAGATATTCCCGTTTTACAAATTGTATGGGCTAGATACTTCTTTACTGTAGTTATCACACTAACATTCATGCTTTCTTTTTTTAGAAAACAATTGGTTTGGACTTCTAAGCCAAAATTACAAATTACCCGAGGTTTAATTTTAGTTGTAGCAAACATTTTATTCTTTTATTCAATTTCAATAATTTCATTAGCCAAAGCATTAACTTTAGTATTTGTTGCACCATTAATTGTTACTGTTTTATCGCCTTTTTTTTTAGGAGAATTTGTTGGTTATCGAAGATGGTCAGCCGTGATCATTGGATTTTTAGGCAGTCTTATTGTTATTAGACCAGGTTTTTTAGAATTTAATATTGCTACTTTAGCAGCTTTAGGAACAGGTTTTTTTTATGGAACATATATTATCGTTACGAGAAAACTTCACACTGCTGATACACCTTTGTTAACATTGCTAATTACCGGTGTAGTAGGGGCCATAATTCTTTCGGTATACATGCCGTTTACATGGGTACCTCCTACTTCAAATCAGTGGCTATTAATGACAGGCATAGGTCTCTGTGCCTCTGTAGGGCATTTCTTTTTAATTTTATCTTTAAAGTATGCCGATGCCTCTAAACTTGCTCCTTTCAGCTATTTTGAAATCGTTCCAAACATACTAATTGGTTTTTACTTCTTTGGTGATTTTCCAGATGGGTACACTTTTTTAGGACTATTAATAATTGTGGGCAGCGGTGTATATGTCTTCATAAGAGAGACGTCATTAAAACCTTCAATCCATGTCAGTTAGTGCAGGGTATTATTCAATTTAATGCTTGTATCCATTGCTTAAACTTATACTTTAAATATTATCGTTAAGTCATTGTATTATATAATTAATTTATATAACTTAAAGTAATATATTAAGTAATAATTACGTAGAGTAGTATAATAGTACTAAGAGAATATAGAAGTAAATAAGTGGCGTAAAACAAAGGTAATTTGATAATAGTGATAACTCCTGAAGAAGGATGAATATTTAAAACTCACTTAATTTATGAAAATAGTGCCTATTTATATAAATAGTGCATAAATAACGAATATTTTACAAAACTAACAGTAAAAGTAGAAGTCATAAAATCAAATGAATTCCGAGGTTTGTAGTAACGGAATATAGCGATTAAAAGGCCATAGAAGGGGTGTATTTAGCGATTTGCCCTTAAATGATACAACTGAAAGGTGTATATGAGTAATATAGCTAAAAAAAGTCAAAACCCTCAAAAAGTGTCGATTTTACTCACTTTTTAATACAATTAATACATGAAATAGGTTGTTATTTAATACTTATACTAATTTCATGACCATCACTAATTTTGGTCAAAAGCTTTAACTGTTCCGGATATTCAGCATCGGCCCAAATATTTACTCTTGCTGCTAGCCTAATTTCGTTTAATTTGCTTATCGGAGTTCTCCCAAAGCCTATTGCAATGCTATTTCCTTCAATCCAAAAGGCGATTTCACCTAACTTTACAATATCTTTGGCATTATCTTCAATATTCACGTTAATTTTCGGTATTTCAAAGTATATTTCATCTCCCCATGTATTTACTGATGATTTTAATGGTAGCAGCTTGATAATTTCATTCGCAGTTTTGTTTTTTCGAAGTCTGCAGTTTAAGGCTATATCCGAAACTATTATCTTGATGTCCATAAGATCTAAAATACGATACTATTTTAGATATTGACATTGGTTATATCCTAATATATTACTAACGATAATTAATGGTTATCAATAGTAATAAGTATGAATGAGCTTATAACTGATATAAAGGCACTACACGACCAAACCCTAAATAACCTTAAGAGCTCTAAGGCAAATAATACTATTCGTGCATATAAATCAGATTTTAAAGATTTCTCAATTTTTTGCGCAAGAAATGGCTTTAAATCCTTACCCACTGAGTCAAAAATAGTATCTTTATATATAACTTACTTATCATCAAAGAACGCTAAAATTAGCACTTTAAGACGAAGGTTAGTATCAATAGGCGTGATTCATAGACTAAAGGGTCATTATCTTGATACTAAGCATCCTATAATTATAGAGAATTTAATGGGTATTAAGCGTCTGAAAGGTAGTTTTCAACAAGGAAAAAAACCAATATTAATCAATCAGTTAAAAGCAATAATTAATGTAATAGATAATGAAAAAACTAAAGAAATCAAAAAAGTTAGGGATAAAACCATAATTCTTATTGGATTTGGTGGAGGGTTTAGAAGAGCTGAACTGGTGTCAATTGATTACAACGATTTGGAATTCGTTCCAGAAGGGGTTAAAATCGTCATTAGACGGTCAAAGACAGATCAATTTGGCGAAGGAATGGTTAAAGGCCTACCCTACTTTTCCAATCAAAACTATTGTCCTGTCTTGCATTTAAAGAAATGGCTAAAACTATCAAAAATTAAATCTGGTCCGATATTTAGACGTTTTTCTAAAAGTTTTAAATTGAGCGAAAATCAGCTTACCGATCAATCAGTTGCATTGTTGCTAAAAGAATATCTAGGTGTTGCAGGCATAGAAAACAAAAATTATTCAGGTCATAGTTTAAGATCGGGTTTTGCAACAGTCTCTGCAGAATCTGGTGCAGATGAAAGAAGTATAATGGCCATGACTGGTCATAAAACTACTCAAATGGTTAGAAGATATATTAGAGAAGCAAATTTATTTAAAAATAATGCCTTAAATAAAATAAAGATTTAATTCTAAACATTTTCCCACAGATAAGTACTTTTTTTATAATTATTTTCAAAAGTATTATTAATTATATAATCGGCTACTATCGTAGAATTAAAAAATTTCATGTATTTCATTTTTCCTTTTTTGGCAATCTTTTTTCTTAAATAATCATCTTTTGCAAATTTTTGAATTTTTTCAGAAAGATTAGAAACATTATTATAAAATATAATTTCCTCTTCTGAAAAGAAATTATTGTAATGAGTTTTGTCATGAATAAATGTAAGAAGGCCATTGCCTACAAATTGAGTAATTCTATCGCTGCTATAATATTTAATTGGATTACCTCTGCTTAAATTAATTCCCATTTTTGCATTAGCAATTGATTTTAGATATGAATCAGCCCAAATCGGCTGAATGTTATTTATTCCATACAAGTCAAATTTAACGTTTGGTGTTTTCTCAACTAGTTTATTAACAAAATCAGCACGTTCATCATGCTTTCCTTTTTTTAAAATACCTCTATGTACTCCATGACTTAGAGCAAAAAAAACATCCATAGAACACTGATTATTCTCATAATTATTTAAAACTTCAAAAGAGGGATCTGACGGATTAGGTATAAATAAACATGGTTTATTTTTAGGTAAAAAATCTAAAACATCAGGTGATGTAGTTAAAAAATTTGTATCTGTAAATTTTATTTTATCTAAAATTCTTGATTTATTTTTTTCATAATCTGGCCCATTTTTAATAAGTGGGTCAAGAAACCATTGCGCAACTTTTAAATTTTTATAATTATCTTTTAAATAAGCTATAGTTTCAGATTTAATGAGATCAGCATGTCCGAAAATTAGTAAATCTGGCTTGTAATTATAAACTGTATTGATTAATTTACGATTTAAAGTTTTTGAGCCAGTATGATCCCTAAAACTTTTATAGTGTTTAACTATATCTCTATCGCTAAATTCTAAAACACTATGACCAAGTCTGATAAAACCGTTATTAATTCTTCTACCGGTATTAAAAAAAAGTCTTCCATCATGACGTTCATTAAAATTAGTAACATGTAAAATACGTAAGCTTTTCTGAATGTGAGTAATTAAATTTCTTTTTATCAATTTTGTTTGTAAAATATTTTTTCTATATTCATCCATTTTTTTCGAACTTAACTTATTTGTATGAAAAAAGTTTTTTATTGATAAACTTTGCAACTGCTTTCTTTTTTTTTCATCATCAATTAAATTCTTAATTGCTGTGTAAACAGAAAAAACATTTAATTTTTTTAAAATGATACCATGGGTAATGGTCTCTGGCAGACCTCCCCTATTGCTAATAATAGTTGCGCATCCACGACTAGAAGCTTCAAGACTTGATCTACCCAGTGGTTCATTCCATCTTGAGCAAGCTACAGCAATACTTGTTTTTTCAAAAATTTCTAATACTTTATTATGATTTGTAAAACCTAGATTATTGAGTCTTTTATGTTTGAAATGAAGTGTAGATCTTGGTTCATCCCCAATAACCATAGCTTTCCAGTGTTTATATTTTTTTAAAATCTTTAAAACAGCTTTTCCAAATAAATCGTAACCTTTTGCCTGGTTTAATTTACCAACAAAAGTAATCCATTTTTTTTTATTATTTAAGTCTATTTTTACTGGACTAATTGATTGATAAATTACAATAAGTTTTTCTGAATTTACATGCATTCCTTCAATACCTTGCAAAAATCTTTTTCTTGACCAATGACTGTTAAAAATAATTTTTGCAGCATTAAATAATAATTTTTTTCTATCAAGTATAGATTTTGAGCCAGTCATAGTAAGAGGGTCATTATGAAAATACAAAACTATTTTTTGTTTATTAATTTTTTTATATATTAAATGAAAATAGTTAGGACGATTATGTATTTCGATTAAATCAGAAGGTAATTTATTTTCGAATTTTAAAAATTCATTAACATAAAGTTTGCTGCCACTTTGAATTAATTTTCTATTTAATTCTATATTTTTATAAGTAAGTTTAAAAATATTTCTTAAATTTGTATTTCCAAAGACGGTAATATATTTCTTATATTCACTTAATTTAACAGTGTCTTTAACAAATAATGATACTGCACCAGCATAAATGGGTGAGAAATTTTCCTTATATGGCAATAAAATTGAAATTTTCATAATACAGCTTTTTTAGTATAATGGACTATTGTTTTTTTTCATAAATTTTTTTTTTAAAAAATTCCTAAATTTTCTATCTTTTTTTAATTTATATTCTCTGGACATAGCCTTTGATTTACTATCAAAAATTTCTTTATGAAAAACAATCCATTTTCTTCCTTTTGTATATTTAGCTCCACGCGAAATATTATGTAGATTTAATCGTTTCTGTAAATTTTTTGTATATCCAACATATGTAAATATTTTATTTTTATGGTTGCTAATTAATAGATATACACAATATTGCATTACTTAATCGTTAATATAATTTCTTTAGATAATTCTTTAAAATTTTTTCTATACAATTTGTTGTATTTTTTTAGATGAGATGTATGTCTATAATACCATTTTTCTTGAGTTTTTTCTATTATATCAATTAAATTGATATTAAAAAAACCAGAAAAAAGTGATAGTGGGCCATGGCATGTAATGATATTGTTTGAGTTCATTGAGATTATCTCCAATTCTTTAATTGAACTGTTTAAACATATTATTGCCTTGAAATTATCAAAACTATATTCATAAAAATTTGTATTTATTTTTGTAAAAAATTTATCTATTAGCTCATAAATAAGTGGCGTGTATTTTATACCAGTGGTTATAATAATATTTTGCTTTGCTTTAGCAAAAAATTTTTCAATAAATATTAAAAATTCTTCTTTTTGAGGGGAAATATCAGAAAATTTATTTATATACAAACTAGAAAACCATTTTTCATCTAAATGTAATAATGTATAATTTTTAATATTTTGAGACAAACTACCAGGAAAGTTTAAACTTTCCATATCTTCATATCTAATAATTTTAAAATCTATCTCATTTATTTTAATATTTAATTCATCCAATACCTTATTATACAAATTGAAACATGTTTCGTTTCTATTGTCTTGAATTATGATATTTTTTTTATTATTTAAAAAAAGAAATTTGAAAAAAAAATTCAATTTTCTAGTATCGAATAAAATAACTCTTTTTAAACACTTTAAAAAAAATGAAATAATTATAGATCTATCTTTAGCATCTAAGATTATAATATATTTATAAGAGATTTTTCTTAATTTAAGAACTAATAAAATTTTTTTAACTAAATTTGTTTGTGATAATTTATGGAGATTATTAAATATATCTTTTTTCTCAAAAAAATGATAATGGATACTTTCAGAAATTAATACGTCTATATTTTCCTTGCCAATATTTCTCTTTAATGCATTTATATATGGAAGAGTTTGGTAAAAATCTCCTAATTTATCTGTTCTTATTATTAAAGTTTTCAATTCGCAATATATTTCAGGTTAATTTGGCGGTCCCAAGGGGAATCGAACCCCTCTTTCATGGATGAAAACCACGTGTCCTAACCGATAGACGATGGGACCTGCAGTAAAATTTATATGTTATTAACAGAAATATCATTAATTACAAACTCAATGTTATTTTTTCCATTCCAATAATTAGATATTAAGGTACCTGCGATATTCATAGTACTTTTATTATTTTTAATTAAATAAGATTCTAATACTGTACCAACTGAATTAAATGCAATCGTTTTTACAACTTCATTACTTTTACTATAAAATATAGCTTTGATATGTTTATTAGCAATAATGTTTGAATTTGCTAATTTTAAATCTTCAATTATAAATGTTGGCTCAGGGTTGCCTACGCCAAAAGGAGATAGAACTTCAATATTTTTGTAAAATTCAACGTTCAATGCAGTTGGCAAAATTAAAGAATCTAAATACAAGTTTTTTAAATTATCATTCTTAATACCTAAATTATTATATTTTTTAATTAAAAATTCTTTAAATGTTTCAATGTTGTTAATATTTATTGAAAATCCTCCAGCCATCTTATGTCCTCCCCCTTTGATTAAAATTCGATTTTGAACAGCTGAAATAATGATAGATCCAATATCAAAACCAAAAACAGACCTTGCCGAGCCTTTACCAATTTTTCCGTTGACTGAAATTATTATGCAAGGCTTTTTGTATTTATCTTTAATTCTTGATGCTGCTATTCCTATTATTCCTTCATGAAAATCTTTGCCTTGAATCAGTAAAATAGGATCTTTGCTATATTTTGTTTCATTTTCAATTTTTTGAATAAGTTCAAATTCAATTTTTTTCCTTTGTTCATTAAAGTTATTTAGCTCTTTCGCTAAATAATCTACCTTTTCTTGGTTATCAGAAATTAATAATTCTGCTCCAAATGATGATTTTCCAACTCTTCCACCTGCGTTGATTTTTGGACCAATTAAATAACCAAGATGATAGGTATTAGGTTGGTTTTTTATTTTGCTATTATCATATAAAGTTTTTAAACCAATATTTTTTCGTTTCCCAAAAACTTTTAACCCTTGTTTAACTATAGCTCTATTTAACCCTATAACAGGAACAACGTCACAAATTGTTCCCAAACAAACTAAATCTAAAAAATTTAAAATATCAGGTTCAATAATATTATTTAGTTTGAACCAATTCTTGTTTCTAAGTTTGCTATTCAGTGCTACCAAAAACATAAAACAAACTCCTGCCGCACAGAGATATACCAAGTTAGATTTATCATTGATTTGGTTTGGATTCACAATTGCAGTCGCTTCAGGAAGTTTAATATCGCCTTGGTGGTGATCTAGAACGATAGTTTCTACATTTCTATTTTTTGCATGTAAGATAGCATCAAAAGATGAAGTGCCACAGTCAGCAGAGATAATTAATTTTGAACCTTTGTCGATTAATAAATCAAATCCTTTTTCGGTTGGTCCATAACCATCTTTTATCCTGTCAGGGATTAATAATTCAAAAGGCTGGTTTATATGTTTAAAATATTTTGCCAATATAGCGGTAGAAGTGGCCCCATCAACATCGTAGTCCCCAAATATTCCAATTATATTTTTGTTTTGTATATGAGAAATTGTTGCGTTTGTCGCAATGTCCATGTCCCTAATAGAATTAGGGTTGGGAAGGTTTTTTTTAATTGTAGGATTAATAAAATTTTCTATTTGATCTAATTCAATTTTTCTTATTGATATAATTTTAGATAACATTTCATTAAAATGAAAAGTTTCGTATATTTTTTTTGCGTAATTTTCCTCGTATTGTTTAAATAACCAGTTTTTACCCGTAACTGATTTATAATTCATTTTTTAATGTTGTTTTTGATTATTTTATTCGTATTCGAACTTTTATGTAATATATAAGTTTCTGCATCAAATGAATCACTACGATCCTTTATTCCTTTAACCAAATCTCCATCGGTCACACCAGTAGCACAAAAAATTACATCCCCTTTGACCATGTCATTGATGTTATATTTTTGATTTAGGTCTTCAATACCCATATTTTTACTTCTATTTTTTTCATCCTCATTTTGAAATGATAATCTCGTTTGCATTTGACAATCTAAGCAACTTAGGGCAGCGGCAGCAAGAACACCTTCGGGGCCCCCACCTATTCCAAAATATATATCTATATCTGAATTTGGATCTGCAACTGAAATAACTCCTGAGATATCGCCATCAGTAATAAAATTAATTCTAACACCTAATGAATTTAATGAATTCACAATTTGATCATGTCTTGGTCGTTCAAGTACGCAAGCCGTTATTTTGTTGGGAGAGATTTTTTTAGCATTGGCTAATCTTTCAATATTTTTCTCTACATCAAAATCAAGATCAACCAAATTTTCAGGAAAACCAGCTCCAATAGCTATCTTTTCCATATAGATATCTGGAGCATGAAGTAAATTACCTTTTTTTGTAACTGCAAGAACGGATAATGCGTTTGGTAAATTTTTAGCTGTAAAATTAGTACCTTCTAACGGGTCTACTGCAATGTCTAATTCCTCGCCAGATTTATTACCAACTTCCTCGCCTATATATAACATTGGAGCTTCATCCAATTCTCCTTCTCCAATTACTATTCTACCCTTCATATCAATTTTGTTTAACTGATTTCTCATTTCATCTACCGCAGATTGATCGGCAGCAATTTTATCTTCTTTGCCTTTAAATAAGGATGCGCCATAAGCAGCTCTTTCGGTAGCAAGAATGAATGGATTTATATATTTTTTATCAATTACCATTAATATCTACAACTCTGATAAAAGTTGGCGACTTGATTATATGTTTGTTTTTTTTTAATTTATATAAACATTTAATTATTCTTTTTTCTACAGTCTTATGAGTTATTATATTGATTGATGCGGTATGTTTTTTTTTATCTGGAATTTGCATTAATTTTTCTATTGAGATTTTATTTTCACTCAAATTTTTAGTGATACTCGATAAAACACCTGGTTTATCTTTAACTTCAAATCTTAAATAACAAGAATAGGAATAATTTGAATAATTAAATTGTTTAATTTTTTTTCGTAATTTATATGGAGTGATAAAAGGATATTTTATATTTCCTCTTAATATAGAATATAAATCGGACATCAAAGCTGAAGAAGTGGGGCCAGGACCAGCACCCTCTCCTTGCATAATAGTTTGCCCAACTGGAGAACTATTGATTATTGAAGCATTAAATACACCATTTATATTTCCGATATAAGAATTGATATCAATTAAACAAGGATGAACTCTTTCAAAAATATTTTTGTTTATCATTTCTGTAATACCCAATAATTTTATTCTGTAACCCAATTTTTTTGCATTGATGATATCTTTGTTTTCAATGTTGTAAATTCCGTCAATTAAAATATTATTTCCTGAAATTTGCGTATGAAAACATAAAGAGGACAATATTCTAATTTTAGAAGCTACATCATCACCATTTAAATCAGATTTTGGATTACTTTCGGCATATCCAAATTTTATTGCTTCTTTTAATATTTCATTAAAATTTTTTCCAGTCCATTCCATTCTGCATAATATATAGTTTGAAGTACCGTTTAAAATTCCTATTAATTTAGATATTTTGTTTGAAATTAGCCCTTCCTTAATACACCTAATTATCGGTATTCCTGAAGCAACGGATGCCTCGTATTCAAAATTAACTTTATTTTTTTCAGCCAAATATGAAATATAATTTCCATGTTTTGCTATCAATGCTTTATTTGCAGTAATTACGTGTTTTTTATTTTTAAGAGCAGAAATTACAACTTTTTTTGCTAAACCATCTGATCCACCAATTAACTCAACAATAATATCCACCGCAGGATCATTTGTTATATTTAAGGGTTGATGAATCCATTGTTTATTTTTAAATTTGAATGGTCTTTTTTTATTTTTATTTTTTGCAGAAACATATAATAAATTTAAATTTATTCCTGTTTTAAGTAAAATATCTTTTTTTTTCTTTACAATTTCATTGCAAAAATAACTTCCAATATTCCCCAAGCCAACTACAGCTATATTGATTTTTTTTTTCATAATATTTAATCAGGAAAATTGTTTATATCTGGATATTTTTTAGAATTATTTTTACTTAATAGCAAATTTACATATTCTTCGAAAGTATATTCTTTAGAGGAATTTATTTCATTTTGCGATATGTTGCTGTTAGTAACTCCGCGTTTATTTTCATTAAATGAACAATTAACAAGAAAAATAAAAATAAAAATTATGAAATAATTTTTCATTTAAAACCCATCTGTTCCTTAAACCCACACAATAAATTCATATTTTGCATTGCCTGACCCGAACCACCCTTTATTAAATTATCAATTGCACTAAAAATTATTGCTTTATTATTTTTCCTATCATTACAGACAGAAATTTTACAAAAATTAGTGTGTATTACATCTCCAGTTCCAATAGGAGTATTAAATTTTGCAAATTTAATAAAGTATTTATTTTTATAATATTTTTTTAAACATTCATAAATTTTTTTTGCACTTATATTTTTGTTCAAGTTTACATAAATAGTAGAGAGAATACCCCTAAACATGGGTAATAAATGAGGTGTAAATTGAACTCTAATTTTATTCTTAGATATTTTGTTTAACTGTTGATCAATTTCAGCAATATGCCTATGTGAGGAAACGCCATAGGCGGAAATTGACTCATAAATATTTTTAAATTTAAATTTTTTATGTAAATTTCTACCAGCTCCTGAGTAACCAGATTTTGAATCTATAATTATATTTTTTGTATTTATAAGTTTATTTTTAATAATAGGTACTAAGGGAATCTGTATTGATGTAGGATAACAGCCTGGACAAGATATAATTCTAAATTTGTCTAATTTTACATCTATCAATTCTGGAATTGAATAAATGGAATGTTTAATTAAGTTTTTAGATTTATGAGTTTTATTGTACCATTTTTTATAGTTTTTAGGACTTTCTAATCTAAAATCTGCGGACAAATCAATTAATTTAACTTTAGGATTTAATTTTTTAGAAATTTTTTGAGCTTCACCATTTGGAAGAGCGGTAAATAATAAATCTATATTATTAAAATTTAAGCTAGTTAAATTAGTAATTTTAGGCAATGATTTTTTTTTTAACGAAGAGTCAAATTTATACATTGACTCACCAATTGATCTCTGTGCGCAAATATTTTTTATTTTAACTTTTGGATGTTTTATAAGAAGTTTAATAAGTTCTAGACCTATGTACCCTGTTGCTCCAACAACAGCTACATTTATATATTTGCTCATCTTTTGAATATAACAGTAAAATTAAATA
>Ga0209554_1002561_pt1 | contig 12451 bp, 12 predicted proteins | sample MarorgKNORR_S2LV_5_FD_188221 | JGI IMG/M metagenome (GOLD analysis project Ga0209554, IMG submission 188221) | Marine microbial communities from the Southern Atlantic Ocean, analyzing organic carbon cycling - Bottom_A/KNORR_S2/LV (SPAdes) (version 2) | ecosystem: Environmental > Aquatic > Marine... | reverse complement strand
GAAAATTGTGCGCCGATTGCGCAAACGCGGCCTTGGGATTCTCATCACCGATCACAATGTGCGCGAGACGTTGAAGCTGGTGGATCGCGCGTACCTCATCCATCAGGGCCGCGTGTTGCTGGAAGGCGATGCGGAATTCCTTGTCAACGACTCCCAAGCACGTGATATTTACCTCGGCCCTGAATTTAACATTTGAAATGTCGCACCCCAAAATAACCGTCGAGAAGTTTTACGTAGATAACGCCTCCGCGCTGGGCTTGCGTTTGCTCGCCGGCACTGATGGCCTCAAGCGCACCATCAAGGAGCCGACCGTCAACCGCCCCGGTTTGGCGCTGGCGGGGTTCACCAAATATTTTGCCATCAACCGCTTGCAAGTGATGGGCTCGGCGGAGGTGACGTATCTCAAATCGCTCACGCCCGAAGTGCGCGCGGAACGCTACGCGGAGATTTGCAGTCATCGCATTCCGTGCATTGTCTACTCGCGCAACCTTAAGCCGGACGCGGCGTTGCTGAAAATCGCCGAGCAGGAAGGCATCCCCGTTTTTCGGTGTCCGCTCATTACGATGAAATTTATCAACCGAGCCACGCTGGCGTTGGAGGATTTGTTTGCGCCGCGCGGCCAAGTACAGGGCAGTATGGTGGATATACTCGGCGTGGGGGTGATCATCAAAGGCGACAGCGGCATCGGCAAAAGCGAGTGCGTGCTTGCACTCGTCGAGCGCGGCTACAGCCTCGTGGCTGATGATGTCACCAAAGTAAAATTGCTTGATGGCCGCGAAGTCATTGGCACCAGCGCCAGCATCACGCGTAATCATATGGAAGTGCGCGGCATCGGCATCATTGATGTGGGAATGATGTTTGGCGTGAAAAGCATCCGCCGCGAAAAACAACTCGACCTCGTGGTTTCCCTGCAGGATTGGGACGAAGTGGAAGAAATCGATCGCCTCGGAATGGAGGATAAAACCACCGAAGTCCTCGGCACACAAATCCCGCATATCACCATTCCCGTGCGGCCGGGGCGCGATATTGCGCGGCTGGTTGAGGTGGCAGCCTTCCAAGGCAAACTCAAGAGCACCGGCTATAATGCCGCCGAAGAACTCAATAAACGCCTAATTGCGCAGATGAATCCGGATAAGCCGGAATAATTCCTCGCCAAACCGGCGGCCATCCCCGAAAATCGTCACCGCCTGTCACCTATGGAATCAAATGGCCATAATGAAGCTGTCATCCGGGAGTTGATTATTTCCAATCAATCCGGAATGCACGCGCGTCCCGCAGCGGCTTTCGTCAAGATGGCCAATAAATTTAAGGCAAAAATCACCGTCACCAAAGATGGCGACAGCGTGAACGGCAAAAGCATCATGGGCCTCATGACATTGGCCGCCGCCAAAGGCACGCGGTTGGTCATCGAAACCAACGGCGACGATGCCGAGAGCGCCGCCGATGCCATCCAGTCTTTGATCGAAGGAAAATTCGGCGAAGCTTGAGCCTATGCGCGAGGATCTCCAGCACGCCGTGAAGCTGGCCCGCATCGAGCTCACCGCCGAAGAGGAGGCGCGCCTTGGCTCGCAGCTCGGCGACATTCTCAAGTACGTCGACAAGCTTAACGAATTAGACGTCGAAGGCGTCGAGCCCACCGCCCACGCCGTGCCCCTCACTAACGTACTGCGCGAAGATGAGCCGCGCGAATCGCTTTCCCATGAAGCCGCGATGCGCAACGCGCCAAAAACCGCCAACGGACTTTTCATCGTGCCCAAAATCGTCGAGTGACCATGCCCCACACGCTCACGATTTCGCAGCTGACCGACAAGCTGGCCCAAGGCGAATTGACTTCGCGCGACGCCACCCAAGCGTGCCTCGATCGCATTGCCGCCGTGGACGGCCAACTCAACGCCTTCCTCAGCCACGACCCCGACGACGCGCTTGCCCAAGCCGATGCCGCCGATGCCGCGCGCGCTTCGGGCGTTTCGGGCGAAGCCAAGCCGCTGCTCGGCGTGCCCATTGCGATGAAAGACGTCATCGCCGTGAACGGCCACCCGCTCAATTGCGCCAGTAAAATTCTTGGCGACTTCAATAGCCCTTACGACGCCACCGTCACCCAAAAACTACGCGAAGCCGGCGCGGTCATTTTTGGGCGCATGAACATGGACGAGTTTGCGATGGGTAGTTCCACCGAAAATTCCGCCTTCGGCCCCGCGCGCAATCCGTGGAATACCGACCGCATCCCCGGCGGCTCCAGCGGCGGCAGCGCCGTGGCGGTTACCGCCGATGAATGCATCGCCTCGCTCGGCAGCGACACCGGCGGATCCATTCGCCAACCCGCCGCGCTCTGCGGATGCGTCGGCCTCAAACCCACTTACGGTCGCGTCAGCCGCTACGGCCTCGTGGCGTTTGCGTCCTCGCTCGACCAAATCGGCCCTCTCACCAAAGACGTCCGCGATGCCGCAATTATGCTGGGTGTTATTGCCGGCGAAGACAAACGCGATTCCACCAACGTCCCCGAGCCCGTGCCCGATTACACTGCCGCGCTCACGGGCGATATCAAGGGCCTGAAAATTGGTTTGCCCAAAGAATACCAAGTCGACGGTCTTGACCCCGAAGTCAAAGCCGCCACGGATGCCGCCGTGGCCGAATTGGAAAAACAGGGCGCGGAAATGCGCGAAATTTCACTGCCGCACACCGAGTACGCCATCGCCACGTATTACATCATCGCCACCGCCGAGGCTTCGGCCAACTTGGCCCGCTTCGAAGGCGTCCGCTACGGCGCGCGGGTGGACGGCGCGAGCCCCGAACAAATGAACCGCGCCACCCGCGGCGCCGGTTTTGGCGAAGAGGTAAAGCGCCGCATCATCCTAGGCACATACGTTTTGAGTAGCGGCTATTACGACGCCTATTATCTACGCGCCCAAAAAGTCCGCACCCTCATCCGGCAGGATTTTCTCAACGCATTCGAAGAGGTCGATCTCATCGCCAGCCCCACCACACCAACGCCCGCATTCAAGATTGGTGAAAAATCGGGCGACCCGTTGCAAATGTATCTCTCCGACATTTTCACCATCTCCTGCAACCTCGCCGGTCTCTGCGGCATCAGCGTGCCCTGCGGTTTCTCCAATGAAGGATTGCCTCTGGGATTGCAGCTCCTCGGGAAACCCTTCGGCGAAACTGATTTACTCCGAGCGGCTCATGCCTATGAGCAGACAACCGATTGGCATAACAAACGGCCGGAGTTGGACTGATGGAATACGAAGCAGTGATAGGCTTGGAAACGCACGTGCAGCTTCGCACGCGTACGAAGATGTGGTGTGGGTGCGTGAATGAATATGGCGCGGAGGCAAACACGAATGTGTGCCCGGTGTGCCTTGGGTTGCCGGGGGTGTTGCCCGTGCCCAATGCGGAGGCGTTGCGGAAGACGGCATTGACGGGGATGTTGCTGAATTGTGATGTGCCCGGGTTTTCAAAATGGGATCGGAAAAATTATTTCTATCCGGACAATCCCAAGAATTACCAACTCACGCAGTTGGATTTTCCCTCCACGATTGAAGGGTTTGTGGAGTTTGAATTCGACGGGGGTACGGAACGGGTGCGCATCAATCGAGCGCACCTCGAGGAGGATGTGGGCAAGAGCACTCATTTTGCTGATTACAGTGGCGTGGATTTCAATCGCGCGGGCGTGCCACTTTTGGAGATTGTGACCGAGCCTGACCTCACCGGGGCCGATATGGCTTATGAATATCTCAACGCGCTTAAGGCTATTCTCGAGTACGGCGGCGTGAGCGATTGCGACATGGAAAAAGGACAGGTGCGCTGCGATGTAAATATCAGCGTGCGACCAATCGGCCAAACCGAACTCGGCGAAAAAATTGAAATCAAAAATATGAATTCCTTCAGCGGCGTGCGGCGCGCGGCAGCATACGAGATTGAACGCCAAATCGGCGTGCTGCGCGAGGGCGGCTCGCTCGTGCAGGAAACCCGCCGCTGGGATGATGCCCTCGGCATTACCGAAAGTATGCGCACGAAGGAAGACGCGCACGACTACCGTTATTTTCCCGATCCCGATCTCATGCCGCACACGCCTTCGGATGAATGGATCGCCGAGGTGCGCGCCACGGTAATGGAACTGCCGCTCGCGCGCAAAAGACGATTGATGGCAGATTACCAATTGCCGGCGGGCGATGCAGAAGTGTTCGTGGGCGACGCGGCGTTGGGCGAATATTTTGAGGCGGCAGCGAAGGGCGCGAGGAATCCAAAAGCAGTTGCTAACTGGGTAATGAATAATTTGCAGGCCAAGCTTTCCGAAACCAACGGCGCAGTGGCGGATGTGAAGTTTGAATCCTCGGCCATTGGCGAATTGGTGGGGCTCGTCGAGGGCGGCAAAATCAGCAGCAGGATTGCGCAGGATGTATTTGTCGAAATGTTCGAGACTGGCAAAGCACCGGCGATCATCGTTGAAGAAAAGGGCCTTTCGCAAGTGAGTGATTCGGGCGAGTTGGAAGAATTTTGCAACGAAGCCATTACGGCTAATCCGGGGCCGGCTGAAGATTTTCGGAACGGCAAAGAGGCGGCGTTGAATTTTTTGAAAGGACAAGTGATGAAAGCCAGCCGTGGGAAAGCGAATCCACAAATGGTTGGGGAATTGCTCAAGAAAATTTTAGGCTCGTGATTTTTTACCACAGAGTCACAGAGATTTTGCCTCTGTGTTCTCTGTGCCTCTGTGGTTAGTTGAAATGCTTTCAAACATCCAATCCATCCACTTCATCGGCATCTGCGGCACCGCGATGGCGTCGGTGGCTGCTGCCTTAAAAGAACGCGGTGTGCGCGTCACTGGCTCGGATGCGAATGTGTATCCGCCGATGTCCACGTTCTTGGCGGAGCGCGACATTGAGGTGCGGGAAAGCTATCGCGAGGAAAATCTCACTGACGCGCCGGAGTTGGTCGTCATTGGCAACGCCATCAGTCGCGGGAATCCCGAAGCCGAGGCGGTGCTGGAACGCAAGCTGCGTTATTGTTCGCTGCCGGAGTTGCTGAAAGAAACTTTCATTCGCGGCAAGCGCTCCATTGTGATTGCCGGCACGCACGGCAAAACCACCACCACCGCGCTGCTCACTTGGGTGTTCGAACACAACGAATTGAACCCGAGTTATCTCATCGGCGGCATTCCGAATAATTTTTCTCAGGGCGCGCGCTTCACGGACAGCGAATGGTTTATCATCGAGGGCGACGAATACGACACGGCGTTCTTTGATAAACGCAGCAAGTTCGTCCATTACCTTCCGGAAGTGGCCGTGCTCAATAATCTTGAGTTCGACCATGCAGACATTTTTGAAAACCTCGCGCAAATCCAAACCAGCTTTCGGCGCTTCATAAATTTAATTCCCCGCAACGGACTGCTCATCGCCAATGGCGATGATGCGAATATTGCGCCCTTGTTGAAAATTGATCACTGCCCGATTCAGCGGTTCGGATTGACCAACCTGGCAGGTTTGCGATTCACTGAAAAGGGTTCGTGCTTCTCGGTTAATGAAGCAGAATTTTCGCTACCGCTCTTTGGCGAATTAAATGTCCGCAACGCGTTGGCAGTGATCGCCGTGGCGCGGCATTGCGGATTGACTGATTCACAAATCCAATCTGCGTTTGCTTCCTTCGAGGGAATCAAACGACGGATGGAAGTTCGCGGCGAAGCGCGCGGCGTGACGGTGATTGACGATTTTGCCCATCATCCCACCGCCATCCGCGAAACGCTAAAAGCCCTGAAAGCGCGTTTCCCAAATCGCCGCATTTGGGCAGTGTTCGAACCGCGCAGCAACACCACGCGTCGCAGTGTTTTTCAGGATGACTTGGCCGCTGCATTTGGCGATGCGGATGAAGTGGTCGTCGCGCAAGTCGCGCGCTTGGAACAAATCCCCGAAGCCGAGCGACTGGACGTGGAGCGATTAATGGCCGATGTGCAAAGCCACGGCGCGAAGGCCGCATATTTGGCGGACGTGGAGGCTATCGTAAATCACGTGACCACTCAAGCGGCGGAAGGCGATGTGGTGTGCGTGTTCAGCAACGGCAGCTTCGGGGGCATTCACGAAAAACTACTGGCGGCGCTCAAGGCTTAGCGGGCTTTTGATTGGGAGTTTGCTCGATGGCACCGAGCAAACGTTGTTTCAACTTCGCGTAAATCTCGACATTCACTTTTTCGAGATGCCGTTTGGCTTCTTCAAAATGGTTGGTCTCGATATTCACGATGGCCATTTGTAATTCCGCCCAACCGCGTTGATCATCGGTGGTGGCGAGGGTGGCGGCGTGTTTCCACGCGGCCAGAGTTTGTTCGCGCGGAAGAGGCTTGAAGTGGTGATGAGTCTCGGCAAGGTCTGCGGCGATTTCAAAATTATTCTGATCCAAACGCAATGCCTCGGTGATTTGTTTCAACGCTTCCTCGGTGACTTCGCGCGGTGAGGATTCCAAATGTGAGGCGGCTTGCTTTTGAAATAACGAAAGTGCAATGGCGTAGTTGTGGCGATACAGCGGCGTGCGCGGGGCGAGCCGAATGGCTTTTTGATACGCGTCCAGCAATTCGCCCACGCGCGCGTGGCGGCCGGATTCCAAGGCGATTGTGCCGAGATGGGTAGCGATGTTGTTTTGCACTGCGGCGTTGAATGGGGCGAGTTTGGCGGAGGCCTTCAGCTCGCGCAGCGCGCCTTGTTGGTCGTCGAGGTGGGTGAGGAAACTTCCGTGCGCGGCGCGGGCGCGGGCGTGATTCGGGTATTTTTCTATAAAGGAGAGGTAGAGTTTTCGCACGCGGTCGAGCCGTATACGAATGCGCTGGGCAAGGCGGTCGCGCCGGATGGGATTGGTGCGAATAAGGGTGTTGTTTTCTTCAATCCATTTGGCAACCTCGGTGATGGCGGTGTTGTCCGCGGTGAAAATGGATTGCAGTTCTGATTCCACGGAGCGCGGGGAAGGGCGCGTTTTGCCGGCGATTGGCGGTGCGGGAAAGTGTTGAATATTGGGAGAGCTTGAAGAGCCCATGCTTTTGATCCAAGCACATCCGTTCCCGCCGAGAAGGGCGATTAATAGCAATGGCAAAATTCCATGGATCGTTGGCACGCGGCTTTCATAGCATCTGGCTTGCGTGCTGGCAATGGCGTGAGTGCTTTGGCAAACTCTCGCGGATGAGCTTGGAAGATCACATCGGGGATGTGTGCCGCAAGGCGCGTTTACAAACGGAAACCCCGATTGCGGAAGCGGCCGTCGTGGCGGGGTTGACGGAGGCGCAGTTGACGGAGTGGGAAACGGAAGGAGAAATTCAAGCGACGGTGAACGTGACGGCGTTGGCCGAGCGTCTGGGGTTGGATGCCGCCAAGGCCTTGCGTGTAGCGGAGGGCTGGGAGCCTCAAGGGATTGATATTTTACGCTGGAGCGAATTGCGCATGGTGACCACGGCGGAAGGGTTTGAGGTAAATAGTTTTATGGCGTGGGATGCGGGCACGCGAGTGGCGGCGATTTTTGATACAGGTTGGTTTGCCGATGATTTGTTTCGGCTCGCGGATGAGAATGATCTGGATGTCCGGCATTTATTTATCACGCACATGCACGGCGATCATGTGGCGGCGATGGGAGACGTGCGCGAGCAGTGGCCGAAAATTGAATTGCACTCGAATAACAGTGGCGCGCCAGAGCGCAGTCGCGTGCTGCCGGGCGAACCGGTGGCGCTTGGCTGCTTGTCGGTCACCGCTCGCCTCACGCCCGGGCATGCGGAGGATGGGGTGACTTATGTGATTGAAGGCTGGCCGGACAATGCGTCGGCGGTGGCGGTGGTGGGCGATGCGATTTTTGCCGGCTCGATGGGGAAGGATTTTAGCACGCCGGAATTGGCGCAAGCCAAAGTGCGCGATGAAATTTTATCACTGCCGGGCGGCACCTTGATTTGCCCCGGCCATGGGCCGCTCACCACGGTGGCCGAGGAGCAGTCGAACAACCCTTTCTTTTAGCCTGTTTTCCGTGAATTGCATTGACCGCGCAAAGGCGCGTTGCTAGTTTGCGCGGCCCGAATTCGATGCAACCTATGCGACATACCATCTCGGTCCTTATGGAAAACACCTTCGGCGTGCTCACGCGCGTGGCGGGAATGTTCAGTGGCCGCGGTTACAATATCGATTCACTCAACGTGGCGCCCACACACGACCCCGAAGTATCGCGCATGACGATCGTGACCCGTGGCGATGATGCGACGGTGGAGCAAATCGTGCGTCAGCTCAACAAGTTGGTGAACGTCCTTGATGTTACGAATTTCCGCGACTATGAATACATCGGTCGTGAGTTGGTTTTGGTGAAAGTTAAGGTGGATGGCAAGCGGCGTTCGGAGGTGATGCAAATCACCGACATTTTTCGCACCAAAATTGTAGACGTCCAGCCGAAGAGCATGACCATTGAAGTCACCGGCAACGAAACGAAGGTGACAAAATTTATTGAGTTGATGGAAAACTTCGGTGTGCTCGAGCTCACTCGCACGGGCAAAGTGGCGCTGTCGCGCTAGTGGCCTCATCGTTTTAATTAAAATAAAATGCCAGCAAAAGTATACACAGACAAAGATGCGAATCTGAAAGATCTCAAGGGCAAAACCCTCGCGGTGCTCGGGTTCGGCAGCCAAGGCCACGCGCACGCGCTCAATCTGAAAGAGAGCGGATGCAAGGTCATCATCGGCCTTTACAAAGGCAGCAAGTCGCGCCGCGTGGCGAAGCAAAAAGGATTCGAGGTGTTCGATACCGATGAGGCGGTGCGTCGCGCTGACATCATTATGGTCGCCTTGCCGGACACTAAACAGGCGGCGTGTTTCAAAAAGGACATCGAGCCAAACCTCGTCAAAGGAAAGACGCTGTTGTTTTCCCACGGTTTTTCCATTCACTTCAAAACCATCGTGCCGCCGAAGAATGTGGACATCATCATGGTGGCGCCCAAGGGACCGGGCCACATTGTGCGTCGGCAATTTCTGGAAGGAAAAGGCGTGCCGGCCTTGATTGCGGTTTTCCAAAACCCCTCACGCAAGGCAAAGAAGATTGCTCTGGCATGGGCCAAGGGCATTGGTGGAACGCGCGCGGGCGTGCTGCAAACCACGTTCAAAGAAGAAACAGAAACCGATTTGTTCGGCGAGCAAACCGTGCTGTGCGGTGGCACCACCGCGCTCGTCCAAGCCGGCTACGAGGTGCTGGTGGAGGCGGGCTATCAGCCGGAGATGGCCTACTTCGAGTGCCTGCACGAGCTGAAGCTCATTGTGGATTTGATGAACGAGGCCGGCATCAGCGGCATGCGGTTTTCCATTTCGGAGACGGCCAAGTGGGGCGACGTGAGCGTGGGGCCGAAGATTATCGACGCCAGCGTGAAGCGCCGCATGAAGATCGCGCTCAAGGAAATCCAAAACGGCAAGTTCGCCAAAGGCTGGGTGAAGGAATACGAGGCCGGCTACAAGCGTTACAACAAGTTGATGAAGGACGGCGAAAAACACAACATCGAGAAAGTGGGCGCCCGCTTGCGGGGCCTAATGCCGTGGATGAAAAAACGCCGCGTGGGTGGTGCGCAAGCAGCTTATTAGTAACGCTTTCCCGCGCGCGGCGTCTGTTCTGATGCATATGCGTGAGAATAAAAAACGCTCGCTATTTCGGCCATTGTCCGGTAAGTTGACTCACATGAGTGGGGGGCGATTTCTATTAATCCTAACAACAACCGTGTGGGCGGTTGGGACGGCGTGGGCGCAGGATGCCCCGCCGACACGTGCGAATACGACGACCAACGCCCCTTCGGCGAGCACCAACATAACCGCCACCAGCACAAATATTCTGCCTCAGGTGGTGGGGCCGGAATTGAAGCCGGTGGAAATTATTCCAGAAAAGCCAAAGGATGATGATGCCCTTGCGGCGGCGCGCCAAGAGGCCAAGATAAAGGCACTGAAAGAATTTGGGGTGATCGTTCGCAAAGATCCGTTTCGCCTGAACCCGCCGCCCAAAATTGAAAAACCTGTCGAAATTGAAGAATTCATCCCAGTCGGGGCACCGCAGCTTCAGGGCATTTCCACCCTCTACAATCCACCAAAGGCCGTCTTGCGAATGAGCAAAGCTGGCGGCGGCAAAGCCATGAGTGTTTTTCTCGGGCCGGAAGAATCAAAAGACGGCGTGGAAGTCGTTAGCATCGATGTGGCCACCAGCACGGTGGTGGTAAAGGTGGGCGAAAACACATACGACCTCAAAATTGAGAAACCCAAATTTGTTTCCAAGCCAACTTCGAGCCGCGGCAGTCGCTATCCGTCACGCGGATCATCCGGTTCCGGCCGTCCGAGTAGTTCCGGGTCGCGCCCAAGTGGATCGCGCACCAGTACGCCCCCCAGAAAATCAGGTGGCCTCAAGCCCGTGCCCACGCGGCCGGATGCAAGTTTTCGCGCTACACCACCCCAATACGAGTTGCCGGCTTTCAATGAAGCGGTGCAAAAACTCGCCGTGGAGCCTTCGCAAATTTCCACTCAACGTGAAATCATCAATGGTCAGTTGAACTACACTGTGCCCACGGATTTCCCGGAAAAACTTCGCTAATCATCCGTGGTGCACGGCGCAAGAATTGCGTCTCGCATGCCGTGGATGATTTTTTTATCCGCCGGACAAACCGTCGCCAACACCCCGCCCAGCTTCACCTCATCCTCGCCGTGCACAAAATAATACGGACACAACCGCACGCGGCCGGCCATTGTCCTCGCCTCGCCAGATTCAAAATCAAACCACTCGTGTTCCACGCGCCTTGGCTTTTCAAAGCGCTGTAAAATCCACGGCGACTCACCGAAGCCCGCGACGGCCTCGGTCACGGCGGTTGCCCAGTTGGCTTGGGAGAGGTCGTTGCCCAGCCGCACACTTCGCGCGCCCCAGGCGCGTTCGTTGAATCCGGATAATTTCAAAACCAACTGGCGTTCTTTTTGAGACAGTTCAGCTAGTTGTTGCCAGTCGGTGATGTCCAGCCCCGGCATCGCCGCGTGAGGCGGTAGCGGAGCGGGATCCATCAGCCACGTTTTGGGAATGATTTTTTTGAGTTGACTGAAAAATTTCCCGCCCAATTCGCGTTGCCAAAATTCGCGTAGATTGCGGTTCCAAAAAAGTGCGAACAACATTTTCTCTTCCAAGTGCGCTTTGGGGGGCGGGGTGAGTTGGATTTGTTTTGCCGCGGCCTTTTCAAATAGCGCCGCGTGGGTCGTCACATTTTCCAGGTCAAACAATTCAAAAAACCGATACGCTGCATCGCCCTCGGCAAAATCATCAAATCCAGTATCGCGCACGGCAAAACGCTTGCCAGCCTTTTCGCATAACCATTCCATTTCCGGACGGTAGGTGGCGGATTCCTCGGACACCATCACGTGCACCGATCCGTCGCCAGTAAAAATTCCCGCAAAGCCGTCCACCATCCCGCGCGCACCACCGAGCACTTCGGCGTGTTCGCTGTACGTTTCATTCAGCCAAGCGGTGAGGCCGATGCCGCCGGGCACGCTGTCCAGCTCGGTGATGCTCCAGCCATTTTCCGTGAGCAAAATATCCGGACGCAAAACACGCGGAAGGACAGTCTTGAAACTGGCGTGCCGTTGCCAGCCCAGCAGCGACTGTGGTTTGCCTTGATCCAGCCATTCCGCCACCCACGCCGGTTGTTTGCCGGCCACGCTGTGGCGGTACAGCAAATCAGCCGCGCATAAAAATTTCAGCAAAACGCGTCCAAGCGATTCCAGTTCTCGGGCAAACTTCGCCTCCAACGGAAAGGGCTCCGTGGTAATCCGCCACTCATGTCCGTCAAACAAACCGCCAGCGGGTAAGGCGTTGCGGATGCGCTCGGCTTTCGTGGCGGAGTCCATCACTCGCGCGTTAACCCGTTGCCCTCGCCGATCCATTTGTACGTGGTCAACTCCTCCAATCCCATTGGGCCGCGTGCACCAATTTTGTCGGTGCTGATGCCGATCTCCGCGCCCATGCCGAATTCACCACCATCGGAAAATCGCGTCGACGCATTCCAAAACACCGTCGATGAATCCACTTCCTGTTGGAAACGCCTCGCGGTGGTTTCATTTTCCGTGACAATGGAATCGGTGTGGCCGGAGCCATGTGCGTTGATGTGTGCGATGGCGCCTTCGATGCCGTCCACCACGCGCACGGCGCAAATGAGATCGAGAAATTCAGTGTCCCAATCCGCGGAAGTGGCGGCGGTAATGTCGTTGCCGAGAATGCCCGCGCCTGTTTTATCGACGCGCAACTCGACCTCTTTAGAGCGCAAAGCTTCCGCCACTTGAGGTAGCAACGCGGGCGCGATGGCTTTATCGATGAGCAAAGTTTCCATCGCATTGCAAACGCCGGTGCGATGGGTTTTGGAATTCACGGTGATTGCGATGGCTTTGTCCGCATCGGCCGCAGCATCGAGGTACACGCTGCAAATGCCCTTGTAATGTTTA
>Ga0209554_1002559_pt1 | contig 12469 bp, 25 predicted proteins | sample MarorgKNORR_S2LV_5_FD_188221 | JGI IMG/M metagenome (GOLD analysis project Ga0209554, IMG submission 188221) | Marine microbial communities from the Southern Atlantic Ocean, analyzing organic carbon cycling - Bottom_A/KNORR_S2/LV (SPAdes) (version 2) | ecosystem: Environmental > Aquatic > Marine... | reverse complement strand
ATGAAAATCGATTTTACTTATATAATCAACCTTAATACATCAAACACAGAAATTAAGGACAAAATGGACCAAATACCATTTGGTGCCGAAATGAAATACTATATTTTAGCAGCTACCAATGGTTGGGAGGCAGTTAAAGACGCAACCAAATCCAGATTTAAATTCAAACTAGCGGATTGGTGGAAGTCAGATAAATTTGGTGATGAACCATTTTATAATAGGGATATAACACCGGGTGAAGCTGGTTGTATGTTATCGCATTATGAATGTATTTCAAACGGTTACAACGATAAAAACCAAAATAACATATTAATTTTTGAAGAAGATTTTGTCCCAAGAGGTAAATTCCCAACAGCTAAAGTGTTGAGTGAAGTTCCTGCCGATTGTAGTATTTTATATTTAGATAGAAGTGCAATGGAACCAGACAAAGAAACTGCAATAACTAAAAATGTAACTGAGGTAGGGTACACATATAATAATCACGCTTATATAGTTACAAAAAAGGGTATGAAGGAAATTGTTGAATCTTCTATACTAGATAATATTATAGTTACTGATGAATTTTACCCTGCTATTAATGGTACGAGTAAAAGATTGGATGCTGTAAAGATATTCCACAACCCGAAATTCAAGGCCTATGCCTTAAATGAATCGTTTTTTGGTCAAACATCAGATCCTGATGTTGACTCTTTAACTGAATTTACACCTGAAGAGGTTAACACTATGAAAAAAAAACCTACTTAATGGATAAACAAGAAATTAGATATGAGATAGTTAGGTTAAAATTAATTAATCCTCAAACTCAAGAATTAAAAAAACAAATACAGTTACTACAACAGCAACTATAAGAGGATTAAACGGTTTTAATAAAATATTTGGAGACCCTAAATATCCTCATTATATTACTACTATGGAGTATAATTTGGTACAAATAAATGATGTTATATTACAGGTAAAAAGGGACTTCCACCCCAATTATTTCATAACAGACGGTAGCAACCACCTAAACCAGAAATTAATAGGGTTATGGGTTGAATATCTAGGGTGTGATAGGGTAGTAAGGCAAAACGATAAGATATTAATTTGTAAAACAATTGAGGAGGCACAAATAATATGAGTTTAAAGCTAATCAACGGTATTTTTTATTCAGAACACAAGTTGGAAAACATAGACAATGAAGGTCTAATTAAAGAGGTTACTAACACATATTTAAATGGCGACTCTAGTATTAAAGGAGATAGACCACAAAAGCAAAACGACATCCCTATCAGCCATACTTTCTATGAAGATTGTCCTTTATCTTTAAAATATAAAGAAACATTCAATCCACAAATCGCTAACATAACTAACACTACGTTTGGCGACCAGTCATTTTCTATGGCTGATACTTGGGGTCACTTTACACCCCCTCTAGAACAAACCATGGTACACCACCACGCCGGGGGGAATATCCCTCATTTACAATTATCTTGGGTTTATTACCCACACCAACCCAAAGGTGTTGGTAGTATTTGTTTTATAGCCACAGTTAATGAAAGTAGAATAAATTACGAAGTTGAGGCTAAACAGGGCCATTTATACTTATTCTCACCATCAATATTACATTACGTACCAAGGAATGGCTCAGGTATTAATAGAATTAGCATAAGTGGTAATTTAAAATCAAGTGATAAATTCACACAGAGTATCAAAGAGGATGTTGGTTTTGAAAGCAATTATTGGTATTTTGTTGGACGAGATGAAAAATTAATAGAATAATGAAGAAAACATGCTCTTGGTGCCATAAACCAACCAACCTACCTAAAGTATTCGCAGCTAAGTCTCCTATACTAGAGTGGTTTGAAGACAGAATAAATACTTTCTGTGAAGAAAATGACCTGGATAAAGACCAAGTATGGGGTCAAGATTCAGATTGGGGTAAAATAAATATACCAGAACACTTTGAAGCAGAATTACTAACTTATGATGAGTTAATGGTTACATTAGATAGGAGAACAATATGTAAACATTGTTTAGTTGAAGACCAGAAACTATGGGAAAAGTATTATAAAAGAAACGAAGATGGAGAAGATACCAACGGTGACTTTGAAATAACAATAGACGATTTAAAATAAAAACATTATTATGAAAATAGATAAAATATATGTAGTTAACCTTAATACAGATAACGATAATATTTGGCAGAAATTAAGGGACTTAAACATAGAACCAACCCAATGTTTTATATTAGACGCTATTAATGGTAGGGATTTAGTTAAGGGTAGGATCCAATCTAATTTTAAATATAAAACAGCTAATTGGTGGGAAAACACTTCAAATAATAGCTTCCACAATAGGAAGATAACACCAGATGAGATAGGTCGTATGTTATCTCACTACCAATGTGTTAAAGAGGCATATAACGAGGGAATTAACAATTGTTTAATATTAGAGGAAAGATTCATCAGTACTAACACCTTCCCAACTAAGAAAATGTTTAGTGAACTTCCAGTTGATTGGAGTATGATTTATTTATCTAGAACGGCTAACAACCCCCATCTAGAAACGGAGGTCAGTGATAATATAGTAAAAACCCACTATTCATATGGTAGTAATGCTTATATGTTATCAAGAAAGGGTATGGAGGAAATACTTAACTCACCTATACTAAATAATATAATCCCAGTTGACGAATTTTACTCAGCATTAAACGGAACACACGATAGGGAGGATGCAGTATCCGTGTTTAGTAACCAACCTGGGTTTAAACAATATTCATTTAAACAACACTACATTAATACTTCCCCTAAATTAAAAAGTAAAAATCAAACCAAAAAACCACAATGGTTGACTGATGAGTTAGTGAGTGAGTCTAAACAAGAAGTACACGTAAAACCAATAACAACCCAATCAGTATCTGTTAAGCAGGCACCTTCAAAATCTACAGTTGATTTCAGACCTATATTAAATGCTAATAATTGGGAGGAATGGAGTAAAATATACATCAACCCTCTATTAATGGCGGGTGAATATGATTTAATTACAGATGAACCCGCACCCCACGTTTATGTATTTCCATTATTTACAAAAGCGTTTTGTGAGCAACTAATAGCATTAAGTGAAACAGTTGAATGGACAAGTGGCAGACATGAATACCACCCTACCACAGACAATTTACTTGATGCCTTAGGTATGAAAGATATTTACAACCGAGTAATTAACGAGTATATTAGACCTTATGCCCTAGATAGATTCAAACTGGATGGCAAGGATTGGGATGTATTACGAGATGAATCTTTCATCATTAAATACCCCCACGATAAACAAGCACACTTAAGCGTACACCACGATTATAGTAACATAACAACATTAGTTAACCTAAACCCAGGTGAATTTGAAGGTGGAGGGACGTATTTCCCCAAATATAAATGTAACGTTAACCCGAAAGAAGTAGGAGTGGCAACACTTCACCCAGGTAACATTACTCATAAGCACGGTGCTAGGGCGGTTACTAAAGGTACTAGATATGTAGTAGTTTCATTCATGAAAGGCGCGGGCCATAAATAACAAAGATATGATTATAATAGACGATTTCGTTAAAGATAGTAATTTATTAACCAGAATAGAACACGACGATACATTCTTTGGAGAGAATGGAAATTTCATGTGGTGGGATGGCTGGTGGAATACAGAAGCACATACATTAAAACAAGAATTAATTGAATACGTTTGGAAGTATAGGTCACCTTGGGACCACCCGAGATACCAATCAATAAACAACCTAATGGGGTTTGAATATTGGACAGGTGTTTATGGTGATGATAAACCCAATAAAAATTTAGGTTGGCACTTTGACAAGGACGAAAAACATTGGTTAAATACCGGAGGGAATGATGGTGGTGAAGTAATCTCACCAATAATAGGAACCATATACTACCCTAAAAAATCCGAATTCACAGGTGGTTACTTAGAGATACAATCAGCGGGTGACGATGGTCCAGCTGAAGTAATTGAACCTAAATTTAACCGTTTAATTATATTTGATGCAGGTAAACACAAGCATAGAGTAACGGAAGTTAAAAGCGGGTTAAGATATGCTATTGCAATTAATTTGTGGCAAACGTCACTTGTAGGTTTAGACACTAATGATTTTACAATCGAGTAAATAATATATGAAAATATTAATATACACAGGTTATCAAACCCCTTGGCTAAGTAAAAAACTATGGCTAGATAAAGGCATAGGTGGAACCGAATATTGTTATATTAAGTTAGCCGAATCATTAAATAAACTAGGGCATACCGTAGTTGTTAGTGGCCATGTAGAGGAGGGCATTGAGGATGGTGTTCATTACATTCCACTTGATGACTTAAAAAAACACCAATCCCCATTAGGTTTAAATAACGCTCATAAACTAAGAGGCTACGAACATTACGATGTAGTAATAGCGGGTCAATATGCTCATTATCAAAAGGAATTAGCACGCAAAAAAATAACATACGGTAAGTCTATATTTTGGATTCACAATGAGGAAGGTTGGTACAATTGGTATAGAGGAGAGGTAATGAAGGATAGTGAAGTCAAACAAGCGTTACTAACAACAGATAGAATAGTATGTGTAAGTGAGTTACACGTAGATATAATAAAGGCCAAATTCAAAGCTCTCGATTACACACCCACCAATCCTAATACGTATATATGTGCTATTGAGAATGCAATTGATTTAGGCGATTGGGAAGGCATAACGGCAAGTAAAATTAAAGGTAGGATAATTTGGTCTAGTACCCCGGATCGTGGGTTGAAGACTATATTAGATAATTGGAGCGATTTGAAACGCGATAGGCCAGAATTAACGTTGGCAATAGCTTGTCCACCTTATGCTAGTGATTGGGATAAGGGGTTAATCGAGCAGGAAGGTATAACGTATCTAGGTTCGTTGTCACCTAGGCGATTAAAGGAGGAACAATTGAAGGCGGAGTATTGGATATACCAAAGTGATTATTTAGAGACGTATTGCATTACTGCGGTTGAGATGATGGTAGCTAATGTAAAATTGCTTACGAATGGAACCGGTAATATAAAGAATATCGTTGGCCTAGGGTCTAGAGGCAAAATCATAGATAATAATCCAGCGACGGTGAGGAGTACGATGGTAATGGATACAACGGACAGAGCGTTCGCTCGTAATTGGAGTAATCAAACGATAACAGCACGTAAGTGGGCTGAACAACAGACGTGGGATAATAGGGTGAACGAGTGGTTAACACTGATAAATGGTATAAGCCAACAGATTGCTTACCATTGATTTATACAAACCAACGCGTTTTAATAGCGCTGGATTATAATTCAACGACGTGTATTGGGTTCAAGAGACACGCGTGTAAATCGCTTAATACACCGTTTAAAGCGCACGTAAGCATACAATATTAAACAATAATTGGCAACGTGTGGGTATTCGAATATAAGTATGTCCTAATATATTGAAATAGACATATTGGAATATAAGTAGCGGGTTATATATGACAAGTTGGTACGGTGTTATGTGGGGTGAGTGTGTTGCGGTCCTAACCCCTTTATTGCGCGAGCCAACCTATTTCGACTCGACAAATATATATTTATGAACAAAACCCACATAATTGCATTATATTCAGCAACTGCGTGGATAATTGTGAATAAGAAGAATGTAATACCGGTGCGAATCGAGGATACCGCAACGTATTTTGATGATACGTGGGGATACTGCAAGGCCCGTGTTGTTCACAACGATTCACAAGAAAACCTACTGGTTTGTTCACAACTTACAACGACTCCCGCGGAAACATTTGGCTACCGCGGAGATATTTCGTATATTTATGTATTGGTAATGATGCCAACGCAAAAACAATAAAGGTTATGTTAAATTTACAAGAAGTGTTAGAATTTATTAAAAATTCAGATTTTGATGAATTTATGAAGATTAAAAATGCAGTTTCTATGAAAAGATCAGAACTTGCAAGAGGTACTAAATCATCATTTAGAGTAGGCGATGTAGTTGGTATTGACCATAAAAAGGTTAATCCAAAGGATACATTTAAAGTTACTAAAATTAACAGAAAAAATATTAGAGTTCAAGGTGAACATGGTTCTTATACAGTTGCACCAAGTTTATTAGTTAAAAAATAAAGGTTATGAAAATATTTTTAAAATTAGGTCAAAAAATTGAAGAGTGTAGAAAGCACGTGTTTAATCAAGGTTATAGTTATGATGAAGCAGATAATTATGTTAAATTAGTTTTTGAGGAAACAGGTTTAAAATTTGGATTATTTGATTATATTGAAAGAGAAAAAATTGAAAACGCAATTAAATATTTAGATAATAATATTTTAAAATAAAGATTATGACAAGATTACAATTATTATCACAGGAAGGAGTTGAAGCCATCGTTAATGGACCTAACTTTGCATATGTTAGTGTTGAGAATTTGGAAAAATTTAAAACGTTATGTAAATTAGCAATTGAATTGGGGTTCGATTATGAAGGTATTGAAATAGTTGACGGTGGGTTCTACCCTACGTTCGCTATTGATAACGATATATAAAATAAAGGGTATGTATAAATTAATTGAAGAATATCAAGATATATTTATTGCACTTGCTAGTATTTTAAACACCAGAGGTGTTGACCTGGAAATGAAAAATGAGTATGTTGTTGCTGATGAAATTTTTAACAATGAATGTGTGATTAAATACACTAATATACCACATATTGGTAGTGGTAATTATAATGGGGATCAGGGTTTCTATTTTAGAGCTAATGGCGATTATTTTGGTATTAGTTTAGAAAAAATTAGAGATGGTTTTCCAATCAACATTGATGGTTATAAATTTGAATGTGTTGGTACCAGTGAATTTGAAATAGAACCGGGTGAACGTACTTGGTCTGAAAGTGTTGAGTTTATTGTTACTAAAAACGGTGAAAACATATATTGGGGCCTAAATATGTAGTATGACTGTAAAAGAAGTATATACCATATTAAAAGAACTTGAAGACTATGTTGAGGACACGTGTTGTAATATAACTATGGATTATGATGATGTAAAAGATTTAATAACAAAATTAAGAAAAGCAATACATGCTTACTCTCAACAAAAATAAAAACAATAATATGAAAGATGAAAACCAATGTGTCTGTGATTGCCAAGGATGTAATGACGGACAATGTGCTAATTGTAAGTGCGAAAACTGTACGTGTGAAAACTGTAAGTGTGAAAATATAGTAACCACATGGAAGTAATAATGGAGGTAATAATAATTGTAACACTACTATTAGTGGTTGGCGCTTTGGGCATAACAATATTTAAATATCCATCATCAGGTGGAAAATATATGTAAAACTCTTCGATTTTGGCATTCTGGTATAATATTTATACCGGTGTTGTTGAAATGGGTAAAATAGCCATGAGTAATATAATAACCACAGGCAATATCCAGACCACGCCGGTGGAGAAATAATATACAATAACGACAATACCAACGACGGGGACAATACTGCCCCCAATAGGGTGTGGTACCAACTCGGTACTTACACCCACCCCCTTACATACTTACACTGTTATTATACTGCCCCTACCCCATACTTATTATATTAGTATACCTGTATATATACTTTGGTTATGCCGGCGGCGGTATGGCGTATTATGTATATATCCCACGCGCGGTAATATCCATCGACGCGTGTATACGCGAGAAAGGGGTTGGTGGTAATTCACAACTCGTCCACGATCTTACACATTCGATTGTATATACAAATATATGTTGTTGCCATTTTGGGCCAAAGATATGGGAGTATGAAATACTTGGGTTCTTTTCTTCAAAAAATCTTCCGCATCGATAAAATATATACTTATTCCACTTTAAGAACACTTGTTATTTTAGCCGCCTTTCTTGTAGCCATCAACCTACCCAACGTATTAGCTAAATCTTCCGTTTCTATATCGAAGGTCTCTACCTTTCCACTCATTAATTTTAATTCAATGTGGTATTTTGTCTTTGGCACCTAATAGTTGTGTTTTAAATCGGACTCAATCCTCTTCCCCATCGACACCATCTTATTCTGAATATCATTCCTCGCGTCATTTATATCTCCTTTTAACGTAATATTTATTCTGTTCGTGGTTTTTATCAATTCATCCAACCTTGTTGACTCTTTGTTAATCCTTTGATTAGTTCCCGCTAGGTCTCGGTAACTGTCACCTTCTAATACCTTTTTTATACGGTTCATTCCCTCCATATAATCTTTGTATTGTATTTCCATATCAGAAAATTGTTTTTGTTGGATAGTCTTTAATTGTTCCTGCATATATGCTAACTTGTCCTGTTTTCCTCTAGTGGAGATAGTTAGATGAGTAATATATGCGACGGTGAGAATGACCCCTCCAGATATAAATGATAAAATAAATAAAAATACTTCCATGTTATTGAATTTGATTGTTAATGATTTGGTGTTGGGTTAATTCCTCTGTGAAATACCCGTTGTTATATATTGCGATGGATGGGTAATACTTTACACCACCCGGAAAAAATTTGGCAGAAGCCATGTGTTTGTGAACATTTACGATTACTACTTTGTATTCATCCGGGAGATTATATAAGTATGGCTTTATTTTAATACAAGCACTACAAGTTAGTGTTGAAAATACCACTATTAACTTTTCCTCACTAAAATAATCATATAAATTATCCTTTTTTAGTTCTATAACGTTTGACATGCCCCAATATACGCAATATTCGTGGAGGGTCCAAGCAATTTTTAACAATATTTAGGGTAATTTGATATATACGTATAGATATATGTGGTATTGTTAAAGAGAAAGTTCGACCCTTGCATTTAAGTATATATTTATAATAAAACCAACAATATGGCATCTTATACATCTGAACAATTATCTGGGAGAGGAATAGCTACCGAAGTTTTAACGGCTGCAACCACTTATACTTTTACTTTAACTACCCCCGGGGATTTGGTTGGTAATGCTTATTTTACTTTAGAGTCTGTTAGAGATAATGATGGGTTTTATGATGGTCAAGCTACTAATGCTATAGGAAGTGTGGTTGTTGGTGGAGGTGTTGGACATTTAATCCAATCTTCATATATACTTTCGATAATTATTGATAATGTTGGTGGTTCTTTCACCTTCACACCTACTTCCACGGTTCCTGCCGCAGGAGCCCTTCTTAGAGCCACCGGTGGTGTTTCTTTGGTAGTTTCTTAAAATTTCTTAAAAGTAATGCGCCGGAGGCTTGGCTACCCGGGATAGGGTTCGTATATTTACGTATTCGGATGCACCGGATATATAAAACAATAAGTTATGTCAGAACAATTAGAATTATTTAGTTTACAAACAGGTTTAATAGGTGAAGATGCATGGGTAGTAGCAAAACAATATTGTTTAGGTGATATTTCATACAAGCGTGCTTGTAATATGGTAAAAAATATAAAAACATTAGAGGGAGATATAGAATATTTCCATTCCATATGTCATTAATATAAAATACTGCGCCGGAGGCTTGGATACCCTGGATATCCTTCGTATATTCACGTATAATAGTTAATTAACTTAAGGTTATGTTAAAATTACAAGAAGTATTAGATTTTATTCAAAATTCAGACCAACTAGAATTAGGTCAAATTATGAGAGTTAGTTCAATCAGAAAATCAGAAGTTAATTATGATGCCAAACAATTATTTAGAGTAGGTGATAAAGTGGGTATTGAACATGAAAAAATTAATCCAGATGATGTGTATATTATTAATAAAATTAACAGAAAAAATATTATTGTAAGTAAAGAAGAGTTAAGTGAAATTTCTCCAAGTATTTTCACTTGGAGAGTTGATACCGGATTATTAAGTAAAAAGTAATTAAAAATAATGCGCAGGAAGCTTGGCTACCCGGGCTATCTTTCGTATATTTACGTATAATAATTAATTAAAAACAGATAAAGGTTATGTTAGATTTAAACGCAAGTAAATTTTTAAGTAAAGAAGAGTTAAGTGAAATGGCTCCAAGTATTTTCACAATGACACCTTCTTCAGTAGTGTCAGAAAAGTATACACATATTCCTACTGAGCAGGTTATTGATGATATGGAATTGTTAGGTTGGAGGCCAGTTGATGCTAAACAAGTTGCAGCAAGAACCGACAGTACTAGAGGTTTCCAGAAACATATGATTGTTTTTAGAAATAACGATGTAGTTATCAATGGAGAGGATGGAGATACAGTTTACCCTCAGATATTAGTTACAAATTCACACGATGGTAAAAATGCATTTCAATTTACCGCAGGATTATTTAGAATGATTTGTGAAAATGGGTTAGTTATTGCCGATAAAGCTTTTGAAGATATTAAAATGCGACATATGGGTTATACGTTTGAAGATTTACAGGTTTTATTAAAAGATATGGTTGCAAAGCTTCCACTTACTGTTGAGTCTATGAATAAGATGAAATTGATTGAAATGGAGGAGGAGCAAATGTTTAATCTTGCTAAATCTTTTTTAAATATTAGAATAGAAGGTACGGAAAATACCTTTGATGATCAAGCAATTAAAGATGTTTTATCAGTTCAACGTAGTGCCGATAAAGGTAATGGTTTGTGGGTAGTTTTTAACAGAACACAAGAAAACATTGTTGCAGGGAATTTTCAATATAAAACAAAAAGTGGGAAATTAAGACAGGCTCGTATCATTCAGAATTTCAAACAAAATCAGAGTATTAACAAAGCTATGTTTAGTAAAGCTTTAGAATTTGTAGCATAATGAAAAAGTTAATTACACTTATTATTATAATCTTCTTCTCAGCATGTAGTGAGGAGGAGATTAGACCCTATCCTTGTATTGATGGGAGTTGTGATGCTTTATTTTTTATAGATAAGCAAGTTCAACCTGATGCTTATTTGGATAATAATGGATTTTGGCATATAGAATTTTATGGGCCTAAATATTTTACCCTCCGTGGAGAGTTGGATGAGTTGGATGAGGGGTATGTGATTAATGGTGTACCTTTAATTGAAACCATATACGATTCAGATTATTGGATAGCCTTTGATTCTTTATCATTTACAATACCTATTTATTCGGTATTGAGTTGGTTTACTAATGGAGATTGGGATAATTTAATACCTATTGGTAATATAGAATATACTCTTACAGATTTGGCACAAATCCAACCCCCTTTAAATATTGCTGGGTATCAAATCCAAAAGAATTTTTGTTGGGAGTGCCCTTACGCCGAAACATTGATAGGTACTAGAAGTAAATATAATTATAACCCACGCCAACAATTTTATTTGGATCAATCCATGGTTGGAGATACTTTAAAAATAATGACTAAAACTTTATTTAATAATGATGTAGGTGAAAGGGTAGAAATTGAAAATATGTTTAATATAATTGTAAAATAATTATGAATAAATTTATAAAAGAAAGATTGTATATTAAGGTAAATGATGCTATTGATTCTTTGGAATCTAGGGATATTAATGGTACCTTACTCATACTTGAGAGTTTAAGGAAAGAAATACAAGATAGTATTTACGATTAAAATGAAAACAACAATACTAACTTACGGGAAAAACTTTAAATAATGGGAAAGACATTTATAGAAGTAGGATCGTGTGATTTTAACACACTAAATAATCTTGCAGACGAGGGTTGGAATGGACTTATTATAGATCCAATGGAAAAATATTTAAAAAACATACCTAAAAAAAAGGGAGTGCACTATCTCCCCCTTGCCATAGATCATGTTAAAGGAGAGAGAACGATCTACTATGCTAGTGATCGCCAAGTTGGTTGGGATAGAGATTGGGCCGGTATGTCTACCTTTTTATCTAAAGATGAAAGATATTGGGGTCATAATATAAAAAATCCAAGTGAAGATTTACTAGGTTGTGAACTCCTAATAAAAACTGATACTTTTGAAAATATTATTGAAGAATATAATATAGAATCTATTGATTTTTTGAAGATTGATACTGAAGGGTATGATTTTGAGGTAATTAAGTCCTTTCCTTGGAAGAATACACCCTTAAAACCATCTCTTATTAAATGTGAAATCGATAAATTGAGTTCCATGGATCAAATGGCGATTAGAAAATATTTAGAAGATAGATCATATCATGTATATTTTGAAATACATGATTTATATGCAATTAAATTAAAATAACAAAAACCATGAATATTACAAACGAACAACACTTAAAAAAGGATCCAAAAACAGAACTAATCAACGATTTAATGGCCATTGTAACCATTATGGAAGATTATTGGAGATTCCACCCCGAAAATGAGAAACAACAGGATGTTGTTGAAGAATACGCAAGATTAGAAGCAATGAAAGCCTCAATTGAAGATGATTTAGGGAAATTAAAATAATACCCCATATGTATAATAAAATATAATTATGTATATCTACAAAGCAACGTGTGAGAGGGTAGTAGATGGGGATACCAT